>Ga0233335_1000214_pt1 | contig 11032 bp, 10 predicted proteins | sample GEONDECOMP222_FD_180695 | JGI IMG/M metagenome (GOLD analysis project Ga0233335, IMG submission 180695) | Leaf litter microbial communities from Shasta-Trinity National Forest, California, United States - GEON-DECOMP-222 | ecosystem: Environmental > Terrestrial > Plant litter > Unclassified... | reverse complement strand
GCCCGAAAAAAGCCCGTCTTGCGATCAGTAATGCCGCAGGTACCGCAACAAACAACGACAAAACAGTAGATGATGCCGCCACGATCAGACTGTTTTCAAAGGACAATAAGAAGTCGGGATTATCTAAAAGAGACCGATACCACTGAAGCTGAAAACCACTGGGCGGAAATTTGATATAAGCCGAGGTATCAAACGATATCAGCAGGACGACGGCCAAGGGAAACAGCAGCACCAGCGAGATCAACACGATATACGTGTTGAAAACCGGCGTGTGCAGGTGCCACTTTTTGCTGGACGAAGGAGTCATTGGCTCGGCCCCCTGAGCTTGTTGAAAAATCGCAGTTGGACCAGCAAAACGACTAACGCTATGACCGTCAGCACCACGGAGAGCGCGGCCCCACCCGCCCGATCGTTCGATACGGTCATTTGCTCCCAGATCGCCACCGGTAACATCACTGTGCTGGAGCCCCCCAACAACAGCGGGATCACGAATGCGCCACAGCTTTGCATGAACACGATCAGCATGCCCGCGGCAATGCCGTCCCAGCTCAGCGCCAGCGTAATCGACAACAAGATTTTCCAACGCGGCGCACCTAAGCTTCGGGCCGCGCGTTCCAAAGCAGGATCGATGCTGCGGATCACCGTCTCCAACGGCAACACCATAAACGTAAAGCTGATATGAGCGAGTCCTATGATCACCGCGAGCAAGCCGTAGGACAGCGGCAACGGATCGGATATAAGCCCGAGACGTTCTAACACCGTATTGATGACGCCGTTACGGCCCAGCATGATGAGCCAGCCTATCGTCAACATATTCATGCCAACCGCTAGCGGTGTGAACGTGATGAGATAACACAGCGCCGCCCATCGGGTACGCGAGCGTGCCAGGAATAAACCGACGGGATACGCCAACACGGCATTCAGCAATGCCGTTGCTGCGCTGACCAACAGCGTGAAGAACAGCACGTGCCATAGATACGACTGGTGCGCCAACGCAATGTATTTGTCGAAATTCAGATGAACGTGAGCCGCGCCACCCCCGATGGGATACCCCAGGCTGATGGCAAACATCAAACCGCCAGGGAAGACATACCCTGCCACCATCAGCAGCGCCATCGGTGACGCCATCCAAAGCGTGGGGCCCGTTCGTCGTGCTTTCAGGCGCACGCCCTGCGTCACTGGGGATGAAGTAACCGCCATACGCGTCAATCCCGCATTTCCGCATTCCAGCGCGCGACGATACCCGGCGTCGCCTGCGTCAATTCATGCATATTTGGGATAACGCCTTCGCTCACCGGCATGATGCGCGGTGCGCTGGATGCGGGAAGCACCACTTTGGTATTCGTAGGGGTGTACTGAATCCGCTCGTAATACTTCAGCAGGGGTACGGGATCTAAAAGCGTATTGACCCACTCCATGGCCAAGGCGGTGTTACCGCCTTTGACCACTTGAGCAGGTACGAGCGAAAACAAGGAATTAGGTTTGAGACGCTTGAAATCCAGCGTTTTATCGCCAGAATCCATCATTGCGTAGACACGACCGTCCCAGAGCCAGCCAATCAGCGCATCCCGCGACACGATCAGCCGTTCTGCTTCAATAGCCGTCCCCCAGAACTTCGTCACATAGGGCCGAATCTTCTGAAGTGCTTTAAAAGCCGGATCCAGGTTTTGCATGCTGCCCCCCAGACAAACCGCCAAGTGCCAGATCAACTCGGGCGTCCAACCGTAAGAGATATCGGGGAAGGCAATACGCTTGCCAAACTCTCCCTTGCCCGCACGCTCCAGGAATTCCGGCCAGCTTTGCGGCGCTTGGGTCACTTTCGATTTGTCAAACCAGATACCGGATGCACCGTATTGATAGGACACGCCGAAGTCGTTCCAGGTCTCGTGGAAGAGCGGCGGGATATCGCGCAGGTTCGGAATTCGCGCCACTGTCAGCTTTTCAACCAGGCCTTTATCCACCAGTTCCATGGCCAGCACTTCGCTGTTATCCACGGCATCTAACGGCGGATGTTGGGGTTGTGCTTCGATCTGCGAGGTCCATTGCGCCGGGCCGCCCAGCACGATGCGCACATCGGCCCCGGTGCGCTTCTTGAAAAGCGGTGCGAAGTCCATTCTGATGGATTGCTCCCAACGCCCGCCAAGGCTCGTGACCGTGATCGATTTGTCATCCGCGAAAATCAACCCTGAACGGCTCGCCGCCAACGCGCCAGCACCCGCTATGGCGGTGATAACCTTTCTACGCATCGGGATCATGCACTACTCCTTTCTTAGTTAGCTGAAATACGCGTTGCGACCGGGGCATAACCTACCTACGCGGCGCCTTCGAACACGCATACGATCATGCGTTCGAACGTCATGGGACATCGGTGGGGAAAGCGTAATTTTTCTTTTGGATTTTGTACACAAAAAAAAATTCAAAAGTCAGTAAAATCATGGTTTGCCACGCAATCACTTACTTAGCGACTCGCATGATGGATAACAATTTGACGATCACAACGTCACTCCCCCTTCCCGAGGTGGTGTATCGCCAGATGCGGGCGGCCATCCTCAATGGGGTGTTTCAGCCTGGCCAATCTTTACTACAACAAGAAGTTGCTGAACGGCTGGGGGTCAGCCGGAGTCCGCTGCGTGAGGCGTTACCGCGGCTGGCGTCGGAAGGCCTGGTGGTCTATCACTCGCGCCGCGGGTACGCCGTGGTATCGCTCGACCCAGATGAGATCAAGGAAGTATTTGACTTACGCATCATGCTGGAATCGGAGTTGATCCGGCGTGCGGTCAGGGTGCGCACCGAAGCCGACATTGACCAGCTCCGCATTTTATTGAAACAGTCAGCGCCACTCGCTAAAAAAAGCCAGTCAGATCGGCTTGATGCGTGGTTTGAGTTGAACACGGCGTTTCACAGCGCCCTGCTCTCGGCCGCCAAGTGCAACCATATTCTGCGGGCCTGGATGAATACGCGCGCGTTGGTCGAGTCCTATATTCGCATGGAGGTCAACTTGACGGGTGACCTGCAACAGGCACAGCGCGAGCATCAGGAAATGTTCGACGCCTTCTTGGCTGGTGATGAAGCGCTGTTACTCGAATTGACGGCCACGCATTCGCGTCACACGTGCGACCGGCTGATCAGCGGCCTTTCCACCAGACCGCCAGAATCATCGGTATGACCGCGGATGGCTACACCAAAAAGCGTTCCGCGAGCCGTGCGAAATAGCTCGCGCCTACCGGCAACAAAGCATCGTTGAAGTCATAGCTGTCGTTGTGGAGTTCACACGGTCCTAAGCCACTGCCTTCACCGCGATGTTCGCCGTCGCCGTTACCGATAAAGGCATAGCACCCCGGACGCTGCTGCAACATAAAAGCGAAATCTTCGCTCGTCATGGTCGGCGTGATGGTACTCGAACAGTTTTCGGCACCCACGACGTCTTTGGCTACGTCCAGCGCGAATTGCGTCATCGCGGGGTCGTTGATGGTCGCTGGGTAACCGGGCATACAATCCACCACCGCTTCACACCCGAAGCCCTCCGCTACAGACTGCGCAAGCTTCCTGATCCGGGCTTCGATGAGGTTCGTCATCCCTTCGCCAAAGGTCCGGACGGCAACCGTCATGGTAGCCTCTGCGGGAACGACATTATTGGCTGTGCCGGCATTGAACTTCACCACAGACAACACGGCAGACGCCATCGGATCGACATTCCGGCTCACCACACTTTGCAGCGCGACCACGATCTGGCTTCCCGCCAACAATGCGTCGGCAGCCGTGTGGGGGCGAGCCGCATGGCCGCCCGTGCCTTTCACGGTAATGTGAAACATCGGACCCGACGCCATCAAGGGTCCCGGTCTTGTGCCGAAGAAGCCCGCCGGCAAACCGGGCCAATTGTGCACACCGAACACGGCATCCACAGGGAATCTCGAAAATAGACCGTCCTGGACCATCGCCAGACCGCCCGCACCGCCCTCTTCGGCCGGCTGAAAAATGAACTGAATGGTGCCGTCGAATCGCCCATGATGCGCAAGGTAGTGCGCAGCGCCCAACAACATACTGGTATGACCATCGTGACCACACGCATGCATTGCGCCGGCGTGCAGAGACCGATGCGAAAAGGTATTGGCCTCCGATACCGGCAACGCATCCATATCCGCGCGTAGGCCAATCGAACGAACACCGGTGCCCCGCTTGAGCGTACCGACCAATCCCGTCTTACCGATGCCCCGCGTGATCGGGATCCCCCACGCCGTCAGGCGCTCAGCAACGAAATCGGCAGTTGCATGCACTTCATAACCCAACTCCGGATAGCGATGCAAATGCTGCCGGAACGCCTTCGTCGCCTCGGTCGAATCGACAATTTCCGGGATCAAATTCATGTCTTTTTAAGACTCCACTTCTCAATAGCACCCTTTATGCACCTTACGCGCGACGCCCTACCGCCACGGCGCCGACACCCCGCCTTCGACAACTCAAATACGCGCTAAAAGATCGTCCGTGCCCGTCACTTCCCCGAATTCGTACGCAATGGTCGTCAACGAGATACGTTGCACGTCCTCTGCCGACACAGCGCCAAAACCCATGTCCGGATAAGGCATGGCGGCATTGGCATCGTGCAGTGCGATGACCTTGTATTCGCGATGAGCCGCATCGCGAATGGTGGTTTCGCAGCACACATTGGTGACCGTGCCGCATATCACGATCGTGTCCACGTCACGGGCACGGAGGATGGTATCCAGATCGGTATTATGAAAGCCGCTATAGAACAGCTTATCGACTACGATGTCGCCGGACTCAGGCGCCAGCGCATCGATGACTTCAATGCCCGGTGTCCCGCGTGCCAGGATCTCGTCAGCATTCGGGTACATATCTCGAAAGCGTCCTGTGTCGCTGCCATCCCCTCTGACCACATGCCGCAAATAGATCACGGGCATCTGCTTTTCGCGAAACTGCTTCGCCAAGCGAGCAATATTTCCGATGATGCTTTTTGTCGAAGGGACATACAGCGCCCCATCTTCATCACAAAAGACACGCTGCATATCCACCACAATCAAGGCGGTACGCTTTGCATCCAGCGCCCATCTTATTTTTCCGTATTGCTTTTCCATCAACACACTCCTTCACCGCAGTAAGGGACCCTTTATCCGGGGCTACGCAATGCGCGCAAGGCGAGACAAGGCGTCCTCTATGCGCTCCCGAGGGCATGCCAGATTGATTCGCATGAATCCTTCGCCGCCGTCATTATATTTTGTGCCAATATCCAGCCAAATACCGGCATCTTTGACCAGCAACTCGTGCAATTCTTGGGATGTCATGTTCAGTGACCGGAAATCCAACCACGCCAGATACAATGCATCTGCACGTGTCACTGAGAACGGCAAGCCCAACGCCTTTGCGCGGCTTGCAAAGTGCCTGCGATTTGCGCCGATGTAGCCCAGCATGGCATCGGCCCATGGTTCGCCATACCGATACGCGGCTTCGCATGCCACTGTCCCCATGGTGTTGTTCATGGCCATGCCGCATCTTTCCAATTGCAACGTAAATGCTTTGCGGAGAACCGGGTTCACTATAAACACGTTGGCGCATTGCAGACCAGCGGTATTAAAAGTCTTGCTTGGCCCTGTGCAGATCACCGAATGATTCGCACTATGCTCGGACAGTGACGCAAAAGGGATATGCCGCATACCCTCTGCAAAAATGAGATCCTGATGGACCTCGTCAGAGACCACCAGGATGTTCTTCTCCTGGCAGATGCTCGCAATGGTGCGTAACTCGTCCCGCGACCACACATTGCCGGTAGGGTTGTGTGGATTACACAAAATAAACATTTTTGTGCCCGGCAGCAATGCACGCTCGAAGACTTCTGCGTCGAACCGATAGGTGTTGTCCGCATGCGTCAACGGGATCGTCGTCAGCTGCCTGTCATTTAGTATGACGTCGTAATGCAGATGAATATACACAGGCGTCAGCACCGCGATGATGTCGCCCGGCTGGGTAAATGCTTGTATGGCCATATTGACCGAATGACCCACACCCGGCGTTTGCACGACACACTCGGTGCCCACCTGCCAGCCGAAACGGCGGCGCTGCCAACCCACCACCGCCTCACGATACGATTCCGGCGTATAGCCATAGCCTAAAATGCCCGACCCTATCTCGCGCTGCAAGGCCTCCGTGATGGGCTCAGCCACACGGAAATCCATATCGGCAATCCACATCGGCAGCAGGTCGGCACGCGCAGGTAATCCGCTGAAATGGTTGGTTTCACTCCGCCATTTCAAAGAGGAGGAATTACGTCTATCGATTACTTCATCAAAGTTGAACATCTATCCAATCTTAAAAAAGCAGCAAAGGGACGTATGCCATCCAGCTCACGTCCTACTGCATGTATTGCAAAAGCACATCAGACCGTCGTGTAGTGCAGCAGCAGGTCCTTTTTCTTGACCTGCTGCGCTTTCCAGATTCCTTTAATCAAATCCCGCAACCAATCATGTGCCTCATCGATCTGCTGTAGTGGATCGTAGACCAGGCAGATGCGTAGCTTTGGCATCTTGAAAGGCAGCCCAACCACCACCAGCTCACTCTCCCGACTAAGCGAGAAGAGAATACTTTCGCCCAAAATCGACAAGAGATTGGTCCCCTTGATAATGGACGGCGCGACAAGATAATGCGGGACAGTGGCCACCACGCGGCGCTTCAGATTGCGCGCTTGAAGCACACGGTCCGCCGCGCCACGCGACTGACCGTCTGCCGACACCTGTAGATGCAGCGACTGAACGTAATCGTCGAGCGATATCGGCTTATCCAACATCGGGTTACCCTTCCAGCCAAGACAGATCAGTTGATCCATCGACAAGGTCACCATCTCCAACCGCGTGTCCACCACATCGTTCGCCGCAATAATGGCGTAATCAATCTCGCGTGCTCTGATCAGCTTCGAGACTTGCGACTCATGTACGTGCATGACGTTTAATGTCGCATTCGGCGCTTGCGAGACGATTTCGCGCGTCAATCCAGGCACGTAGGTGGCCGCGAGATTATCGTTAATCCCGATGCGAAAAGTGCGTTGTGTCGTGGCAGCGTTAAATCGGACCTCGCGTTCGATCGCATCGCCAATATTCATCAGCGCCGCCGAGATCACCAGGGCCAGATCTTTCGCGCGTACCGTCGGCTCCATGGACCCTGAGTCGCGTGTAAACAGTTCGTCCCCGAAATACTCGCGAAGCTTGGCCAGCGAGTGACTGATGGCAGATTGCGTTTTCCCCATCTTTTCTGCGGATCTTGTCACACTCCGCTGCTGCATTAACACCAGAAACACACGGAGCAAGTTGAGGTCCAGATTGACCAGTTGCAACTCGCCGTTCTCAGAAGGAAGATTAACCATGCCGCATTGCCCGATTGGTGAGTATTTCGTGCTATCCGAAAAAAACGGATCGCCACTTTTCATCACCATTCTACTGCCCTGCCTCCTTTACGCTACCGTCTCCGGGCGACCCGCCGTCTCTTTCAGCAATAGGGTGGCGATAATGGAAGCCGCTACCAACAAAGAAACGTAGGCGGCGGGTGCTAATGGATTACCGGACACTTTAATCAGCCAGGTGTTCACCAGCGGCGCGGTACCGCCGAAGAAGCACACACTGATCCCGTTGACGATTGATGCGCCGGTTGCGCGGACCGCCCGTGGGAACAATTCACACATAAAGGCAAATTCGGTGGCGCCGGACATCGCGTAGAACATCATCATGAACGTATGCAATGCGAGAATGGTGCCGATCGTAGGATGCTTTTGGATGATCAGAAACAGCGGGAAAAACATCAACAGCAAACCGGCTCGTCCGATGATCAAGAACATCTTACGGCTACGAAAATGATCGGAGAGACGACCGAAGATCGGGCTGAATATCAACGTGGTCACACCCGATGCCACACCTATCAACATCGCCAATGACATCGGCAAATGCAGATTATGGATGGCGAAAGTGGGCATGTAGAACGTCAGCGTATAAGCACTTACGGTGCCCCCCATGGCCACGATGGTCAACAGCACCGTTTTGCGAAGATGGTTGCGCCACAGCGTCGGCAGCACTGATTTTTGCGAACCATGCTGCATCACGTCCTCGTGATCGGGCAATCGGCGACGCAGATATAAGCCCACCGGCGCAATCAACATGCCGATGAAGAAGGGGATACGCCACGCCCAATGCTGCAAGGCATCCGGCGTGCTGATGGCCGACACGACATAGGCAATGGCCGCACCGGTCAAAATGGCGCCACCCTGCGACGCCGCCTGCATGCTGGCACGCAAACCGCGGCCCTTGAGGTCGCCCTGCTCGATCAGCATCGCGGTGGCCGGCCCGAACTCACCGCCTTGCGAAAAGCCCTGCAGCAGCCGTGCAAGCACCACGAGCGTAGGCGCCGCAGCACCAATCTGTGCATAGCCCGGACAAATAGCGATGATGCCGGTGCCTATGGCCATCAGCATGATCGTCAGCGTCAGGGCCGCCCGGCGGCCGTTGCGGTCCGCATACACGCCGAGAATGACGCTCCCTAACGGCCGGGTGATGAAACCGATGGCAAAGGCGGCAACAGACAACAACAACGAGACGGTGGCGTTGCCGGTGGGGAAAAAGACCTTTCCGATCACTACGGCGAAAAAGCCGTAGACCGTAAAATCGAACATTTCGAGCCAGTTACCAATGACTGCCGCGAGAACGACGCCGCGCTTGTGATCCGTTTGCGAGACTTGCGTAACAGTTGCCATAGGGTTTTTATATCAACTCAAAACGATTAAACATTTATTTACTGGCGGCGCCGCCGGTTCGCATTGTTACGCAAACCGGCTCAGCGGATTCGCATGACCGCAATTACAGCGATACGAAAGTCTGCTGTCAAATTAACGCTAAAAATGCGCTTCATGAATGGCATTCATAAAGTCGAAAAGGCACTATAAACATGGCACTTATAGCGCTATCGCTTCGTAATAGGTGTATCAGACCCCATGCTGATCGGATTTTGGTGATGTACTCAGATCCCAGAACAATCCGGCCATCATCCTCAAGCCTTCCCTGGCGACACTGCCCAACATATGCTCATTGGGCGCGTGCTGCGAGCAGGCCGGATAGGAGTGGGGCACCCAGATCGTCGGCAAGCCCAGCGTATCGGCAAAGACATGGTTGGGCAGCGTGCCACCAAGGTTTGGCAAAATCGCCACTTTCTTGCCAGTGGTTTCGGCAATTGATGCCACGGACCATACCGCCCAGGGCGTATCGGGATCAAGGCGAGTCGCCGGGCCACCTACCGTCACATCCGCATCGATCATTGCAAAGCCGGCATCATCCAAGTGCTGCCGCAACGCTGCCGCGATCTCATCGATCTTCGTGCCGACCACAAATCGCAATTGGCAATGCGCCACCGCCTCGGGCGGGATCGCCCCCATCGGGCGATCGGCATTGCCAGAGCGCATTGCCAAGACCTCGAAGGTATTCCACGCAAATACCCGCTCGGCTGGCGTCAGTCCGGGCTCGCCCCACTCGACATCCACCGTCGGATCGTTTGCTCCGCCACCCACCTGAATATCGGCAAGCGCCGCTTTCACGGAGGCCGGTATTGCCGCTGGCTTCAACCAGTCAACGAGCAACTTGCCCTGACCATCCACCAGCGACGAGATGGCTGCCGCCAGCGTGGTAGCGGGATTGCGCAGCAGCCCCCCCCAATTTCCTGAATGGTGTCCGCCAGCGCGAAGATTCAATGAAAGCTTGATGCTGACAACGCCACGCGAGCCGAAAAACACCGTGGGGCGTTCGGCGGCCAGCCTCGGACCGTCTGACGCAATCAACACATCTGCCGATAAAGCGGTGCGCTGGGCAGTACAGAATGCTTCGAGGCCAGGAGAACCGCGTTCCTCCCCCATCTCCAGCAGGATCTTCGCATTGAAGCCCAACCGGCCACCTCGCGCTTGCAGAATGCACTCCAGTGCGGCGATATTGATCGAATGCTGTCCCTTGTTATCGGCGGAGCCGCGTCCATACCAGCGATCGCCTTCTACCGTGAGCCGCCATGGCGAGCGTCCCGGGTGCCAAAAATCGTCCATGCCACCTACCACATCTCCATGCCCATAGATCAACACCGTGGGGAGATGGGCTCCTTCGAACCGTTCGCCGATAAGGAATGGCCCGCCGTCCTCGACGGGATTCGGATGCAGCGTGACGTTGAAACCCAGTTGCTCCAGCACAGGTTGCATGTCATCTCGCAGATAGGCGTGAAGTGTTCCGTGTTGGACGGGTCCTTGACTTTCCGTCCGCTTGGCCACGCGGTCGCTCAGTTCCTGGAATAGTCGCCCCGAGTCAAAATACTGCTCGGCATAGGCAATAGCGCTTAATCTGCTCACAACCCCTCCTTGTGCGGTCTGCTTTCGCATGCGTTTATGTAATGCGTCACACCGGATGATAGAGACCCGACACCAGTACCCATGCCAGGCGACTGCACGCGCCGGTTCTACGCGATGCGTGCAGTGTAGAGGACGGCTATACTTGCAGCAATTGCTGTCAAAACAAATCTAGCATGTTGAAAATTCAACATGAAAGTCACGCGGAGGCGATGCCAAAAAGAATGCGCTCAAACTTGCATACTGCCGGTCTCCACTACTTTATTGAGATAGCGCGCGCCGGCTCGCTCAAAGCGGCATCGGATGCGCTGCATGTCGACGTATCGGCACTGAGCCGACAAATCAGCAAACTCGAACAGGATCTCCAGTGTGTGCTCTTCGAGCGCACGTCGCGCGGCATGGTGCTAAGCGAGGCGGGGCCAAAAACTTCGGCGTTACGCGGCAAAGACCATGTTGGAGGCGGAACAGAACGAAAATGAACTATTGGACGTATCACTGCTACGCAGCGGTACCATCCGATTAGCCTGTTCACAAGGATTCGCCTATGGATTGGTACCCACGCTGATCAGTTCCTTCCATGCGCGCTATCCGGGCGTCAGCATGCAATTGTTCGTAGGCGCACCCCGTACGGTATCCAGCGCATTCGCGTACAACGCAATAAAT
>Ga0233335_1000213_pt1 | contig 11054 bp, 4 predicted proteins | sample GEONDECOMP222_FD_180695 | JGI IMG/M metagenome (GOLD analysis project Ga0233335, IMG submission 180695) | Leaf litter microbial communities from Shasta-Trinity National Forest, California, United States - GEON-DECOMP-222 | ecosystem: Environmental > Terrestrial > Plant litter > Unclassified... | reverse complement strand
TCCTCAACCGGCTCGATGCGACCGCGCTCGGCGAACTGATCGAGCGCGCCGAGGGCGTGACGGCGCGCGCCCTCCCCGTCACCGCGGATGCGCGCGCCTCGCTGATCGCCTCGGCCGACGGCGACGGGCGCTTCCTGCTCAACCAGGTCGAGACGCTGTTCTCGGTCGAGCTGCCCGAGCCGCTCGACCCCGCCGCGCTCGCCGCCCTGCTCCACCGCCGCATGCCGGTCTACGACAAGGATCGCGAGGGGCATTACAATCTGATCTCGGCGCTGCACAAGGCGGTGCGCGGCTCGGACCCGCAGGCGGCGCTCTATTACCTGGCGCGGATGCTGGTCGGCGGCGAGGAGCCTCTGTTCCTCGCGCGGCGACTGGTGCGGATGGCGATCGAGGATATCGGGCTCGCCGATCCCCAGGCGCTGGTCCAGTGCATCGCCGCCAAGGATTGCTATGACTTCCTGGGATCGCCGGAGGGCGAACTGGCGCTGGCGCAGGCCTGCCTCTATCTCGCCACCGCGCCCAAATCCAATGCGGGCTACAAGGCGTTCGGCGCCGCGCAGCGCTCGGCCAAGGAGACGGGATCGCTGATGCCGCCCAAGAACATCCTCAACGCCCCGACCAAGCTGATGAAGCAGGTCGGCTACGGCAAGGGCTATGCTTACGACCATGATACCGCCGACGCCTTTTCGGGCGACAATTACTGGCCCGAGGAGATGACGCCGCAGACGTTCTACACGCCGTCGCCGCGCGGCTTCGAGGCGAAGATCGCCGAGCGCCTGGCCTATTGGGCCGGGCTTCGCGCGGAGCGGCAGGGATGAGCACCACCCCGCGCCGGCGCTGACGGATGCGGCGCTTCGCGCGGTTCGCGTGCATCGATTGGTCGGGCGCGGCGGGGCCGTGGCAGCGCGGGATCGCGATCGCGATCTGCGAGGCGGGGGATGCCGCGCCCACGCTGGTCGCGCCGCCCGGCCGCCACTGGTCGCGACAGGCTGCCCTCGACTGGCTGCGGGATCGAGCGGACGCCGATCTGCTGATCGGGATCGATTTCTCGCCCGCTTTGCCCTTCGATCCCGTCGACGGCTATCTTCCGGGCGTCCCGGACGGGCCGCACGATGCCCGCAGCCTGTGGCGCTACGTCGATCGCCTCTGCATGCACGATCCCCATCTGGCGGCGGGCAGCTTCGTCCGCCATCCCGAGATTGGCCGCCTGTTCCGCGTCGGTGCTGAAACCGGCGACCGCTTCGCGCATCCGCACGATCGCAACGGCCGACTGCGCATCGCCGAGCGGCATCCCGATTGCGGTCGTCCGTCGTCCTGCTTCAATCTGGTGGGCGCCAGCCAGGTCGGTCTGTCGAGCCTGACCGGGATGCGCGTCCTGCACCGGCTGGGCGGGCGAATCCCGGTCTGGCCCTTCCAGCCGCCGCCCGCCGCCGGCGCGCTGATCGTCGAGATCTACACCAGCATGGCCGCGGTCGCCGCCGGTCGCCGGCGCGGCGCGAGCAAGATGCGCAGCGTCGCCGCGCTCGACGCGGCGCTGGTCGGCCCGATGATCGCGAGCGCCCCCATCGGCGGCGCCGGCCCGATCGACGACCACCGCAGCGACGCGCTGCTCACCGCCGCCTGGCTGCGCCGCATCGCGGATCGCGACGCGCTCTGGTCTCCGCCCGCACTCACCCCGGCGCTCGCTGCAACCGAAGGCTGGACGTTCGGCCTTTCCTGACGCAAAGACGCCGGACAGCGCCGGCTTAGCTCAGTTGGTAGAGCAACTGATTTGTAATCAGTAGGCCGCGGGTTCGATTCCTGCAGCCGGCACCAGCAACCCGCCCAGAGGCGCCCTGCAACCGTGAACGCGATCCGGAACGGCAGGCAATAACGGCCAGGAGATGGTGGCTCGCAAGGCCCCGATGATCTTTCGCCACGATGGAGCGTTGGCGATGCCGGCCCACGGTAGAGATCTGTCGGCGACTATGTTCCCCTCTCCGAGAAGGACGACGACATGGCACAGACGATTGCCGATCTGATCACGGCCACGCTTGCGGACGCGGGCGTCAAGCGCATCTGGGGTGTCACGGGCGACAGCCTCAACGCGATCAACGACAGCCTGCGGCGGTTGGGCACGATCGACTGGATGCATGTCCGCCACGAAGAGGCGGGGGCGTTCGCCGCAGGTGCCGAGGCGGCGGCGACAGGCGATTTGGCGGTGTGCGCGGGAAGCTGCGGGCCGGGCAATCTCCATCTGATCAACGGCCTGTTCGATTGCCACCGCAACCGCGTGCCGGTGCTGGCGATCGCCAGCCACATCCCGTCGTCGGAAATCGGCCTCGGCTATTTCCAGGAAACGCACCCGACCGAACTGTTTCGCGAATGCAGCCATTTCTGCGAGATGGTGACCAATCCCGCGCAGATGCCCGAACTGCTCCACCGCGCGATGCGCACCGCGATCGGCGAGCGCGGCGTGGCGGTGCTGGTCGTCCCCGGCGACGTCTCGCTGCTCGAAGTCCCGAAGGGCACGCCCACCCACTTCGCCCGGCCTAAGGCGGCGCGTCTCGTGCCGGATGCGGGCGAGGTCGCCAAGCTCGCCGCGCTGCTCAACGCCTCGAAGACCATTACGATGCTGTGCGGCGCGGGCTGCGCCGGCGCGCATGACGAGGTGGTCGCCTTGGCCGATGCGTTGCAGGCGCCGATCGTCCACGCCTTCCGCGGCAAGGAACATCTCGAATGGGACAATCCCTTCGACGTCGGCATGACGGGCTTTCTCGGCTTTTCGTCGGGCTATCACGCGATGAAGGAATGCGACACGCTGCTGATGCTGGGCACCGACTTTCCCTATCGCAACTTCTATCCGGACAAGGCCAAGGTGGCGCAGGTCGATCGCGATCCCGGTGCGCTCGGTCGCCGCGTGCCGATCGAGATCGGGTTGATCGGCGACGTCGGCGAAACCATCACCGCCTTGCTGCCGCATCTCGCCGGCGACAGGGCGTCGGCCTTCCTCGATGCCGCGCGCAAACATTATGCGAAGACCCGCGCCGGGCTCGACGATCTCGCGACCCCGCGCAAGTCCGGCGAAGCGCTGCATCCGCAATATGTCGCGCGCATGCTGAACGAGGTGGCGGACGACGACACGATCTTCACCGCCGATGTCGGCACCCCGGCGATCTGGACCGCGCGCTACATCAGGACCAACGGCAAACGCCGGATCATCGGGTCGTTCAATCATGGCTCGATGGCGAACGCGATGCCGCAGGCGCTCGGCGCGCAGGCCGCCTATCCCGGCCGTCAGGTCGTGTCGCTATCGGGCGACGGCGGCTTCACGATGCTGATGGGCGACATGCTCTCGGCGGTCCAGCTCGGCCTTCCGATCAAGATCGTCGTGCTCAACAACGGCACGCTGGGCTATGTCGCGATGGAGATGAAGGCGGGCGGCTATGTCGACACCAATGTCGATCTGCAGAATCCCAACTTCGCCGAAATGGCCGCGGTCGCCGGCTTCAAGGGCATTCGCGTGTCGAGTTCCCAGGCGCTCGAAGGTGCGCTTCGCGAGGCATTCGCGCATCCGGGGCCGGCGCTCGTCGACGTCGTGACCGCGACGCAGGAGCTCTCGATCCCGCCCAAGATCGGGCTAGATCAGGCCAAGGGCTTCAGCCTCTACATGCTCAAGGCGATCATCTCGGGCCGCGGCGACGAGGTGCTCGAACTGGGCAGGACCAACGTGCTGCGATAGCGTCGCGGTTCGGGTCGGCCCTGCGAACGGGCCGACCCAAACCTGCTCAGTCCACCGTATCGGCGCGCCGCGCGAGCAGGATTCGCGCCTGGGCGGCGACCTGCGCCAGCATCGCCGGGCTGACCGCAGGCGCGGTCCGCGCGCGCTGGACGAGACGCGCGAAGCGATCGACACGGGCCTGATGCTGCGCCAGCCACCGATCGACGAGATCGCCCGGCCCCGCCTTGCCCGCACGCGACAGGAAATCGAGGCGAAGCTGCTCGAAATCGCGCGCGAGGCCCGCGGTGAGCAGCCGCTCCCAGCTATCCGCCGACACGGCGCGCTGTGCCGCCGCCTTGGCCCAATCGAGCCCGAGCGCCTCGCCCAGCTTCACATAGGCCGCGACGACGTCGATCTCGCTCCAGCCCTGTCGCGCCGCCAGCGCCGCGGTCGCGATCGCGCCGTCGAGCTCGTAGAGCCGCGCGACACGAGTGGCGAGCGCCGAGCTCGCCCCGGTCTCGACCAGCCGCTTGGTGAGCTGCACCGTGGCACCCTTGACCTCGGCCTTCACCAGTTCGTCGACCGCGGTATCGAGCCGCGCGACGCCGGGCGCGAGATTGGCCGCCATCTCGCCGGGCAATGCGCCCGGCGCCGCGACCCGGATCAGGTCCGCGATGTGCAGACGGATGACGCGCGCGGCGGTGTCGAGCAGTTCCAGCCGGCCGCCCTCGGGCATCGGTTCGGCCTCGATGTCTGCGAACAGCTGCGTCAGTCCGAAGATCGTGTCGCAGGCGAGATAGGCGCCCGAGACGCGTGCGAGGCTGACGCCTTCCTCCTCCGAAAGTTCGAACGGCGCGACCAGGCCGAGCCGGTTGACCACCGCATTGGCGACCTTGGTCGCGATGATCTCGCCGCGCAGCCGATGGCGGTCGATCGCATCGCCGAAGCGCGCCTGCATCGGTGCGGGGAAGGCGGCGTGGAGGATCGGCGCGAGCGCGGGATCGCCCGCGATCGGCGACGCCTCGATCGCCGCCTGCAGCGCGAGCTTGGCGTGGCTGAGGATCACAGCGAGTTCGGGGCGGGTCAGCCCGTGACCGTCCTGCGCGCGCCGCGCGAGTTCGTCATTGCCCTTGAGCCCCTCGACCTTGCGATCGAGCCGGCCTGCGGCCTCGAGCTCCTCGATCACGCTGATCTGGCTGGGCAGCGCATGCGGCCCGCCGCGCTCGGCGGACGACAGCGACAGCGTCTGCAGGCGATTGTCCTCGAGCACGATGCGCGCGACGTCGTCGGTCATGCTGGCGAGGAAGCTGTTGCGGTCGTCGAAACCGAGCCGCCCGTCGATCATCTCGGCGTTGAGCGCGATCTTGATGTTGACCTCGTTGTCCGAGCAATCGACGCCCGCCGAATTGTCGATGAAGTCGGTGTTGATGCGTCCGCCGAGCAGGCCATATTCGATCCGGCCGGCCTGCGTGGTCGACAGGTTGGCGCCCTCGCCGATCACCTTGCAGCGGAGCTGGTCGGCATTGACGCGGTTGGCGTCGTTGGCGGGATCGCCCGCATCGGCCTGCGCCTGCGATGCGGCCTTGATGTATGTGCCGATGCCGCCGAACCACATCAGGTCGACCGGGGCCTTCAGGATCGCCTGGATCAGCGTCGAGGGATCATAGGTGCCGGGGGCGACGCCGATCGCGGCCGCGGCCTCCGCCGAGACGGGAATCGCCTTTTGCGAACGCGGGAAGATGCCGCCGCCCGGCGAGATCAGCGCGGCGTCATAATCGGCCCAACTCGACGTCGGCAACGCGAACAGACGTGCGCGCTCGTCCCAGCTCCGGCCCGCATCGGGCGTCGGATCGAGGAAGATGTGGCGGTGATCGAAGGCGGCAACCAGGCGGATCGTCTTGCTGAGCAGCATGCCGTTGCCGAACACGTCGCCCGACATGTCGCCGCAGCCCGCGGTCACGATCGGATCGGCCTGCACATCGACGCCGCGCTCGGCGAAATGGCGCGTGACCGAAACCCAGGCGCCCTTGGCGGTGATCCCCATCGCCTTGTGGTCGTAGCCGTGCGAGCCGCCGCTCGCGAACGCGTCGCCCAGCCAGAAGCCGTGCTCGACCGCGATCGCATTGGCGATGTCGGAGAAGGTCGCGGTGCCCTTGTCGGCGGCGACGACGAAATAGGGGTCCTCGCCGTCGCGGATCTCGACCGCATCCGGATGGACCACGGCATTGTCGACGATGTTGTCGGTGACCGACAGCAGCGCGCGGATGAAGATGCGGTAGCTCTCGGTGCCCTCGGCGAGCCAGGCCTTGCGGTCGCCCGTGCCGGGGAGCTGCTTGGGATAGAAGCCGCCCTTGGCGCCGGTCGGCACGATCACCGCATTCTTGACGACCTGCGCCTTCATCAGGCCCAGAATCTCGGTGCGGAAATCGTCGCGGCGATCGGACCAGCGCAGGCCGCCGCGCGCGATCGGGCCGCCGCGCAGATGGATACCCTCGATCCGCGGCGAATAGACCCAGATTTCGCGCCACGGCCGGGGCGCCGGCAGATCGGGAACGGCGGCGCTGTCGAGCTTGAACGCGAGCGCCTCGTCGGCGGCGGGCGAAAAGGCGTTGGTGCGCAGGATCGCCTCGATCAGCCCGCGCATGCGGCGCAGGATGCGATCGTCGTCGATCGCGGCGACCGCGACGAGCCCTTCCTCGATCCCCGCACGCGCCGCGTCGGCGGCCTTTCTCGAACCATGCTGCGGATCATGCTGCGCGTCGAACAAGGCGACGAAACCGCGCGTGACGTCGGGCGCACGCGCCATCGCGTCGGCCACGGTGGCGAGACCATAGTTCAGCCCGGTCTGACGCAGATAACGGAACCAGGCGCGCAGCAGCACGACCGCGCGCGGCGCGAGCCCGAGGCTGACGATCAGCGCGTTGAACGGATCCGCCTCGGCCTTGCCCTTGAGCACTTCGGCGATGGCATGTTCGGCCACCTCGGCGCGGGCCAACAGCGAGGGCCCCGACCCCGCCGGCGCATCGAGCAGAAATTCGTGGATGTGGCCGAGCTTGCCGCCGTCCAATGCGGTCGGCACCTCCTCGAGCACGACGAAGCCGAAATCCTCCAGCACCGGCACGACATCCGACAGGGGCACGAGCCCGCCGGTGCGGTAGATTTTGAGATGCAGCCGGTCGCTCGCCTCGCCGGCCTGCGCGTAGAGCCGTGCGGCGCGATCCTCGTCGTCCTCGAGCGAGGTCAGGCGAACGATATCGTCGGCGGCCTCGGCGGCATCCGACCGTCCACGATAGCCGGGCGGGAAGGCCGCGGCATGGCTGAGCGCGAAGCGCGCGGCACGGCTGGCGCCGACACGGTCGGTCAGCGCCGCCTCGACCGCAGGGGCCCAGCCGCGCATCATCTGCTCGAGCCGCGCGTCGAGCGGGCCGGCGTCGGGCAGCGCCAGGCCGTCGCCCAGCGTCACCGTATAGCGCAGCAGCGCGAGCCCGCCGTCGCCGAGATCGATCGCCCAGGCAGAGACCGTGCCGCCGGCGGCATCGGCGACCATCCGCCCGATCGCATCGCGGCGCGTCGTGGTCAGTTCGTCGCGCGGCAACCACACGAACGCGAAGAGCTGGCGCCGCAACACCTCCTCGATCAGCACCAGCTTCGGCCGCGGCCGATCGGCGAGCGACATGGCGGTGAGCGCCACCTGCTTCAGCGCCTGCGTCGGAAAACCGATGATCAGATCGTGCGGCAGTTCGTGCAGCACGTGGCGCAACGCCTTGCCCGCATGGCTCTGCGGATCGAAGCCGAGCTGTTCCTCGAGATCGGACAGTCGACGGCGCAGCAGCGGCACGCGATCGGCCCGCGTCGCGAGCCCGCTCGACGTCCACAGGCCCGCATGGATGTCGAGACCGGTGACGCGCCCATCCTCGCGCCGCGGCAGCACGACCAGATCGAGCGGCACGCGGCGGTGGACGGTGGCCAAGCGATCGGCCTTGAGCAGCAGCGGCGCCTCGTTGCCCGCCTCGAACCACCGGATCGCGGTCGCGCGCGCCGCGTCGCTCCACAAAGCCGCGTCGTCGGTGCGCAAGATGCCGAGCATGCCAGCCCGATCGCCGGCGGCATCCTCCTGCACGAACCCGAGCAGCGTCATGTTGCCGTCGAGGAACCAGCGCAGCAGCGCAGCACCTTCGCCATCGGGCAATGCTGCGGTGCCGGCACGCAGCGCCTGCTGCAACATCGGCCAATCCTCGACTGCCGCACGGACGTCGCCGAGCACCTCGTCGAGCTCGTCGACGAGCGTGCGGCGTTCCTTCGCGTCGGTGCGTTCGATCTCCATATAGATGATCGACTCGCGTCGCTCGCCCTCGGTGCGCGGCGGGAACAGCGCGGTGAGCGTGCCCCCGGCGTCGCGCCGCACGGCGACGATCGGATGCAGCAGCCGGTGCACGGCAAGCCCCCGCGCCGCCAGCGTCGAGGAGACCGAATCGACCAGAAACGGCATGTCGTCATTGACGATCGCGAGCCGCATCAGCCGCCGGCCGCCTTCGCCGCCGACCGATTCGAGCGCGAAGCTCGGCTTGTTGATCGGGCGCTGCATCGCCGCCTGCGCGACGAAGCCCGCCGCCGCATGGCGTGCCGCGTCGCCAAAGCCGTCGGTTTCGCCGGGCAGCGCGCCCTGGGCCAGCACGGCGGCGATTTCGGAGACGAGCGGCCCCGCCTCCGCGCCAGTGCCGGAGGTCGTCTCGCTCGCCACAGATGCCGTCATGCCGTTTCCGCTCCTTACGCGGTCACGCCCCTCTCCGGGGCCGATTGCGCGCCGCTATGCGCCCCTCCGCCCCGCTTCTCAAGCCTTGCGGACGCCGCGCAACGGGCGTGCGGACGCTACCGTCGCTAGCCGCGGTTTGTTGCGCGCCGACGTCGGATCAGGTCGTGATCTTGCGGATCGCGCGATCGACGAGGTCGGCGTGCTCGGGCACTGGCGCGATCACCGCGAGCCGCCCGTCCGCCTCGCGCCGGGCTAGCAGCAGCACGAATTCGTCCGCACCGGATGCCAGATCGATGATCATCTGGGGCGCGGCCTTGCGCAATGCCGCCCGCGCGATCTCGGCATGGCTGGGAGAGGTCCGCGCCGGCCGGCGCGCGATCCGCTCGGCAGCGACCATCGCCTTGAGCCCGCCCGGCTGCGCGGCGATATGATCGGCAAGCGCCCCCGCCCCCAGCCCGATCCGCCGCGCATGCGCCAGGGTAGCGGCAAATTCGGTCGCGCGCGCCTTGTCGATGCCCATGCCGAAGACGAGCTTGATCACCGCGGTCATCGGCGCGCGTGGTTGCACCCGGAGTCCGGCATCGGCGAGCAGTTCTGCATAATCGGTGGCGCGAGCGGTCGCGAGCAGCGAAAAATCATAAGCGAGACCGAGCGCCCGGTAGAGCGCGACGCGACTTTTCAAGCGCGTACCCTGCGCCGCCTCCGCCTGGTCGCGCGCCACAGCGAGATGATCGGCAAGACCGGCTTCGCCATCGGCAAGGACCGCGGCTTCGCGGCCATATTCATCGTCGTCGTCGTCCGCGTCATCGTCGGCGACGGTATCGAAGCCACCGCTCGGGCCGTCCGCCCAAATCGCGGATTCGGACCCGGTCGACGGGGAGGCCGGCATATTCGCGTTCGCGGCAACGGCAACGCCCGCGCCGACAGGATCGGGGGCGGCAGTTTCCTTCCAGTTGATCACGCCGTAGACGAAGTCGATCGTGTCGTCGTCGGACGAGTAGGGCATGAGGATGCCGCGATACATCGTGTTGCGCCCACGCTGGTTGACGAACTCCGCCTCGAACCCGATCGGCGCCCGATTGGCGATGATCTGCAGATAATGATCGGTAAGGCGCGACAGCAGCGAGCGGCTCGGCACGTCCGCGATCGTGCCGATCTCGCGCCCGAGCCCGCATTCGCGCCGCAATGCGTCGCCGAGAAAGGAGATGGCGGGATCGTCGCCGCCCGCGGTGAAATCGAGCAGTACCGAATGCGGCCCGAAATCCCCCGCCGTCCGCGGATCGAGAGCCTCTATCGACGGATAGACCCGCCCCCCGAGCATCGACACCCAGAAATTATACGCGCGGACATGCATGCGCCGCTCGTCGCTGCCGATCGGCGCCGAGGGATCGGCCGCGACCACGGATTCCGGCACTTCCGCGTCGGCCTCAGGCCCGATCGACCGCATATCGTCCATCCGACGTTTCCCCAGACACCACGGCACATACGCCACCCCGCGAGCCTGACCATGGCCCTCGGGTGGTTGAGATCGGGTAAAGCATCTCGCAGCCGCTTGCGACGACCCGGATCGGCTGCTAAAGGCGCGGCACCGGCAGGCCGCTTTAGCTCAGCTGGTAGAGCATCGCATTCGTAATGCGGGGGTCACAGGTTCGAGTCCTGTAAGCGGCACCATTATGTCTAGTGAACATCGCTGGAAAACTGCGGAAATTTGCGGTATGTCGTGCTCTGCACGGTCCCATATATTCTCATGATGTCCCGCCGGGGCCCACCCGAAAGGGGCCACGAATCATGGGCCACGAACGACGCAGGAGCCTTAGCCCACGCTTACCGTGGTACTGGCTCGAGCGCTTCAGCCGGGCGGGCGGGCGCTATTTGCTCGTCCAGTCTTCGGGCGCGCCGCTCTGGCGTTCCGTAAACGATATTGCGGCATAAGGCGGAAGCCGTCCGCCCTTTCCCGATGTTTCGCTTCAGCAGGCTCGGCGCAAGCGCGACGAAGCTAAGGCCGAGGCCGGATTTGGTTGCCTGTCATCAACAACGAACTGGCCGGGCATCGACCCGGCCAAGTTGGTATTTAGAACGTGAACGATGCCCGCACGCCGTATGTCCGCGGATCCCCGGGGAACACGTTCTCCCCCAATGCGCCCAACGACGATCCATAGGTCGCGTAATTCTTGTTGGCGAGGTTTCTCCCATAGGCGGTGAGCGTCAAACGCGTGTTGAAGGTATAGTGAACATTCGCGTCGATCAGCCAGTAACCCTTTTGATACAGATGATTGGCGTCGTCGAAAAATAGTCGTCCGGTATATTGTCCAGACACGCGAAGCCCGACCTTGTCGCCACTTGGAAGGCTGGTCTCGTAGCCGGCCGAAAGGTCACCCGTGTTCCTCGGGACACGAACGAACTGCAACGATCCAGGATTCGAAAATCCCAAGAATGATTTATACTTGGCGTCGGTATAGCCATAATTACCCGAGAGCGTCAGGCCTCTGACGGGGATCGCCGTGATTTCAAGTTCGACGCCTTTAATGTCGGCATTGGCTGCATTGAACACCGCTTGAACCACCCCGAGGATCGGATCGACACCAAGAACAGTTCGCTGAA
>Ga0233335_1000211_pt1 | contig 11167 bp, 10 predicted proteins | sample GEONDECOMP222_FD_180695 | JGI IMG/M metagenome (GOLD analysis project Ga0233335, IMG submission 180695) | Leaf litter microbial communities from Shasta-Trinity National Forest, California, United States - GEON-DECOMP-222 | ecosystem: Environmental > Terrestrial > Plant litter > Unclassified... | reverse complement strand
AACGGCAAATGCACGCCGGTCTACCCGCACCAGTTCATCCGCACCAACACCATCTTCGAGGTCATCCGTGCGCACGGCGGCTATACCGCCTGGGCCGACAAGCATCCCGCCTACGACATCCTCAACGGTCCATCCGGCAAGGGCATTGTGGATCTCTATACCCCGGAAATCGACTCCGATTTCCCGGGCGGCGGCACCGGCAACAGCCATACCGCCAGCTACACGGCGACCCGCGACAATGACGAGATGAAGGTCGTCGCCGTTATCAACGAGATCAACGGCCGCACCAGCGACGGCAAGAAGCTGGCACCCGTGCCGACCATCCTCGGCATGAACTTCCAGGCTGTGAGCGTCGGCCAGAAGCTGGCCAAGTCGGGACCGACCGACAAGCAGGGCCTGATTGGCGGTTATACCGATGCCAATGCGACCCCGGCCTCGGCGCTCGCTATTCAGCTCGCCTATGTCGACAACGCACTCGGCCGCATCGTCGATCGCCTGCAGGATCGCGGACTGGCTGACAGCACCCTGATCATCGTCAGCGCCAAGCACGGCCAGTCTCCCATCGACCGCTCGGTGCGCAAGGCCGTGGACGACGCGCCGTTCACCAAGACCCCCGGCTACGGATTCCACATCGCCGATGATGAAGGCCTGCTCTGGCTCGCACCCAGAACGCAGAAGCACTTTGCCGCGGCCGCCGAGGCTTATCTCAATACCAACGCTCAAACCCTGGGCATCGAGTATCTGCTTGAACGCAGCGACCTCAAGACCATCTACCGCGACCCGCAGGCGGACAGCCGCACGCCTGATTTCGTTGCAGTCTCGAAGCACGGGGTGATCTACACGAGCGGATCCAAGCTCGCCGAGCATGGCGGCTTCTCCGATGACGACCGCAACGTCGCCCTGCTGGTTTCCAACCCGCGCCTGGCAGGCGGCATCGACATCAAGACCGTGCAGACCACGCAGATCGCGCCGACCATCCTGAACGCGCTTGCCATCAATCCCACGGAACTGCAGTCCGTGCGGATCGAAGGCACCAAGGTGCTTCCCGACCTGCATTGAAGAAACGGGTCCGGGCCTGGCCCGGACCCTGCGGGATTTTGAACCTGGCACGGCAGCGGCCGTCTTCGTCCTGCGCCGGTTGACGAACACGGTGTTTATAACTTAACAACGTTCACCTATGGATGCCATGGACCAATCGGTGCCGCGCAAGCGCAAGATGCGTGGCCAGGGAGCTTCACGCCGCGGCGAGATCCTGGCGGCGGCGAAGCGACTCTTCGTCGAAGACGGCTTCCAGAACGTGACCATGCGCGGCATCGCAGCCGCAGTGGGCGTGTCCGCCACGGCGCTCTATGTCTATTTCTCGGACAAGGACGCGATCCTGGATGCGATTGCGGCAGAGCATTTTGCTGCCCTGGCCATGACACTTGAGCAATCCATCCGGCCGGACCGTCCTGCGCCGGAAAACCTGCGCGCCGGCCTCCGGGCCTATATCGCCTTCGCCCTGGCTCGTCCTGACGTCTATCGCCTTACCTTCCTGCGCACCTACCGGACCGTTCCGGAGGCAGAATGCCGGATCGTTCCGGAAGCAGAAACCAGTTTCGGCATCCTGCTCCGCTCCGTGCAGGACATGATCGACGCGGGCTATTTTCCAGCCAAGCCTGCCCATCTGATGGCCGAGGCCTTGTGGGCCTGTGCGCACGGCATCGCCTCGCTGCTGCTGACGCTGCCGGAAAAATTCGCATCCGATCCGGAAATTCTCATCGAGCAGGTGGTCGACATGTCCGTGAATGGGCTTCGTATATTACCATTGTTAACTTAACCGCGTTAAGTTAGGCTGGACTCCTGTTGTTCCAGGTGTCGCCATGCCGAAACACATTGCCCTTCTCCTGCTTTGCACCACCTTTCTGACAGCAGCCGGCGCTCCGCCACGGCCTGTCCGCGTGGTGGTCGCGACTTTCGTCCAGCCCGGAACGACACTGACTTTCTCCGGAACCGTCCAGGCACGAACCCTGGCCGATCTGGCCTTCCGCGTGGGCGGCAAGGTGGTCGAACGCCTGGTCGAGATCGGGGATCACGTCCATGCCGGCGAGACCCTGGCCCGGCTGGATCCCAGTGACCTCTCTTTGTCCGAACAGACTGCCCGGGCCGCGCTCGAGGCCGCATCGGCGGATGCCGCGAATGCCCGCATGGACTTGCAACGATACGGCGGCATGGGCCGGGACTCACCGGCCTGGCTTCCATCCGAGTATGACCGTCGCATCGCCGCCAGCCGGATGGCCGCCGCACGTCTGATCCAGGCGGAGAGGCAGTCTGCCCTTGCCCATGACCAGAGCCTCTATGGCAGCCTTGCCGCCGATGCCGAGGGGGTCATCACGGCCTTGCCCGTCCAGGTCGGGCAGGTGGTGACCGCAGGGCAGACAGTGGCAAGCATTGCCCATACCGACCAGACCGAAGTGGTCGTGGACGTGCCGGAAAACCGCCTGGATACCGTCCGCCATGCCGGCGACGTCGCCATCGGCCTATGGGCGACGCCGGGCCGGATCCTACACGGCCATGTGCGCGAACTCGGCGCGCTGGCGGATCCAGCCAGCCGCACCTTCACGGTCAAGATTGCCGTGGACGATGCACCGCCCGGGCTGCTGTCCCTCGGCATGACAGCCAGCGTCCGCTTTGCCGTGTCCGGAAAGCAGGTGGTCCTGCTTCCCGCGACAGCCCTGACCGACCAGGAAGGCAAGCCGGCCGTCTGGGTGCTCGACCCGGTGTCGCATCGTGGACGCCTGAGCCAGATAGAGATTTCCGGATACACGGCCGATGGCGCGATCCTTGTGGCAGGCGGCCTGGCCGCTGGCGAGCAGGTGATCACCGCCGGCTCAAGCCAGATCGAGCCGGATATGCAGCTTGTGGCCTGGTCCGGAGCGGCCCGGTGAACGGCTCACCTGACGATATGCCGAGCGTTCGGATGAACCTCTCGGCACTGGCCCTGCGCCACCGTACGCTCACCCTGTTCGCCATGCTCGCCATCGCCGTGACCGGCATCTGGAGTTATTTCTCGCTGGGACGTGCCGAGGATCCGGCATTCACGATCAAGCAGATGGTCATCACGGCAGATTGGCCGGGCGCCTCGGCCGACGAGATGGCCCGTCTCGTCGTGGATCCGATCGAACGCAAGCTCGAGGACCTTGCGCACCTCGATTTCACCCAGAGCCAGACGCAGCCGGGCCATACCATCATCACCGTCTCGCTGCAGGACAACATGCCGGTACAGCTGGTGCCGGGCCTCTGGTACCAGGTGCGCAAGAAAGTCGGCGATATTGCATCGACTCTGCCCGCCGGCGTGCAGGGGCCGTTCTTCAACGACGAATTCGGCGACACCTACAGCATTCTCTACGCCGCCACCGGGGACGGCTTCAGCCTCGCCGAGCTGAGGCATGTGGTCGAGGATGTGCGCGAACAGCTGCTCATGACGCCCGGTCTCGGCAAGGTTGCCCTGTTCGGCGTCCAGGACGAGCGGATCGAGATCGACGTATCCTACCGCAAGCTGGCCGAACTCGGGCTGACGCTGCCGGAGATCCTTGGTGCCGTACGGGCGGAGAACAGCGTGGTCGCAAGCGGCTTCGTGGACACGGCGCATGACCGCATCCGGGTGCGCACCCGTCCCGTCGGCAATGCCGTGGCGTCGCTGGCAGCGTTGACCATTCAGGCGCATGGGCACCTGCTCCGGCTTGCCGATGTCGCCACCATTCGCCGCACGACCATCGACCCGCCCAGCTCCACCATGCATTTCAACGGCCGTCCGGCGCTGGGCCTTGGCATCACCATGGCGGATGGCGGCGACATTCTCGATCTCGGGCGCCAGGTTTCGGCTGCGCTGGCCACGATCGAGCCGACCCTGCCGCTCGGCATTCATCTCACCCGGGTCAATGACCAGAGCCAGGTCGTCGCCCACGACATCAACGATTTCGGGGAAAGCTTCCTCGAGGCCCTGGCGATCGTGCTGCTCGTCAGCCTGGTAAGCCTCGGCTGGCGTACCGGCATCGTGGTGGCCATCAGCGTGCCGCTCGTCCTCGCCGGCGTCTTCATCGGCATGAAGCTGATCGGCATCGACCTGCAGCGCATCTCCCTGGGCGCCATGGTCATCGCCCTGGGCCTGCTGGTGGATGATGCCATCATTGCCGTTGAAACCATGGCTGTGAAGCTGGAGCAGGGGTGGGACCGGACCCGGGCGGGCAGCTTTGCCTACACGGCGACCGCGTTTCCGATGCTGACGGGCACGCTGGTGACGGCCGCCGGATACCTGCCCGTGGGATTGGCCAATTCCAGCACGGGCGAATACACGCAGGATATTTTCCGCGTGGTCGGCCTGGCGCTGGTGCTGTCCTGGTTTGTCGCCGTGCTGTTCGTGCCGCTCCTGGGCACGATGCTGCTGTCCGCGCCGAAGCCTGGCACGCATCACCGTGCACCCTACAGCAGCCCGCTCTACCGGCGATTCCGGATCCTGATTGGCTGGTGCGTGCATCGCCGCTGGACGGTGATCGGCGTGACCGTTCTGGCCTTCGCGGCATCCATTGTCGGCTTCAGCCGGATACCGCAACAATTCTTCCCGGCTTCCGACCGGCTCGAACTGCTGATCGACCTCCGCCTGCCCGAAGGCGCCAGTTTTGCCGCCACGGCCGGGACGGTCTCCCGCATGGAGGCCCTGCTGGCCGCGCAGCCTGGAATTGCGTCCTATGCGACCTATTCCGGCAAGGGAACGCCGCGGTTCTTTCTGGCTTTCGCCCCCGAACTGGACCAGCCGAACTACGCCCAGTTCGTCATCAACATGAAGACCATCCCCGAACGCGAAAAACTGTTGCAGAAGCTGAACAGCGCGATCGATGCCGGTCCCGGCGGCGCGTTTCCGGATGTACGGCTGCGTGCATCACGCCTGGAGCTGGGACCGCCGGTCGGCTACCCGGTCCAGTTCCGCATCATCGGCCCGGATCTGCTGACCCTGCGCCGGATCGGCACCCAGGTCAGCGCCGCGATGCGCGAGACTCCCGAAATACATAACGTGAGCAATTCCTGGGGTGCGTTCGGCAAGCGGGTGACCATCGATGTGGACCAGGACAAGGCGCGCCTGCTTGGCCTGTCGAGCGAGGACGTCGCCAATACGCTGCAACTGCTGCAGCAAGGCACCACCATCACCCAGTATCGCGAGAACACGGACCTGATCCCGGTGATAGCCCGCGCCATTCCTGCCGAGCGCCAGGACATCGACGGCATCGGCGACATCACCATCCCGGCGACCTTGCCCGGCGGCGGCAACCGCGCCGTTCCGCTTTCGCAGATCGCACGGATCGGCTGGGGCCTTGAACCGCCGGTCATATGGCGGCGCTACCGGACGCCCATGCTGATCGTTCGCGCCGATACCCAGCCCGGCGTGCAGGCGCCCGTGGCAACCGCAGCCGTATTGCCGCGACTGCAGGCTATCATCAACACGTTGCCCCAGGGCTACCGGATCGAGACCGGCGGTGCGGTGGAGGCAAGCGCCAAGGGACAAGCCAGCATCAACAAGATAATGCCCTTGATGCTTCTGGTGATGCTGTCGCTCCTGATGGTGCAGATGCAATCCTTTGGCCGCGTTGCCATGGTGTTGCTGACGGCGCCGCTCGGGCTGATCGGCGTGACGACGGCCTTGCTGGTAACCGGCGCACCCTTCGGTTTCGTGGCCACCCTGGGATTCATCGCGCTGGCGGGGATCATCATGCGCAACTCCGTCATTCTCGTGAGCCAGATAGACCAGGAGATCCGCGGCGGCTTGCCGGTAGCCGAGGCCATCGTCGAGGCAACCATACGCAGGGCGCGACCCATCCTGCTGACGGCGGCTGCCGCGATCATGGCGTTGCTGCCTCTCGCTTTCTCGGTCTTCTGGGGACCCATGGCGATCACCATCATGGGCGGCCTGATGAGCGCCACGGTGCTGACCTTGTGCTTCGTTCCTGCGCTCTATGCCGCCTCGGCCCAGGCCGGCCGCAGGACTGCCCCATTGCCGCAGCGGGTCATGCAGCCTGCGGAATGACCGCGAGAGGTGGCGCGATGCTGAATGGCGCCGTGGGACGCCTTCTAGCTCAGCGACACCACGACTTTCCCTGGGGGACTTCTGCCGGCAGCCATGTCGGCCAGAGCATCGCTGATACCGCCGGGCGTGCCGGCGATGGTTCTTCCGACATGAGGCACCACCTTGCCCTCGCAGGCCCATTGCGCAGCACGCTGCATGCCCAGCTGGAGGAGCGCCTTCCCATCCGCGTCAAGCAACAGCGGGTCCGTGAAATAGCGCAGGAGGTTGATATTGACGTGCCGAGCATCGCGTTCGGCCAGAATAGCCTCTACGGGACTTTCCGTCTCGACCACCCGGCTGGTCTTTCCGGGGCCGACCCCCAGGACGGCCCAGATTCCGCCTGACCGAACAAGCTGCGCAGTGTCGATGAATCCGCTCTCACTGTAGGTGGCATCGAAAACAAGATCGACGCCCCTGCCGCCTGTCAGCGCCGAGATTTCCGCAGCGATATCGTCGGTCTTGTAGTTGAACACATGCGTCGCGCCGGATGCGCGTGCGACGGCAAGCGAAGCGGCCGAACTGCCGCTGCTGACGATGATGCGTGCGCCCAGGGTTCGAGCCGCCATCTGCACCGCCAGATGGCCGACGCCTCCGCCGCCACCGGGAATATAGACCGCATCTCCTTTGTGCAGATAAGGATGAAGAGCCAGGAACGCCGACAGGAAGCACGTGGGCAGCGCGGCCGCATCACGGAAAGAGACCGTTGCCGGCTTTTTCGCGGTCAGGAAGTTCCGGGTCAACGCATATCCTCCGGTGGCGCCCGCCGCCCAGCAACCCTCGCCGTTCGAGTCCGCCATGGCCATGACCTCATTGCCGATTGCGAAATCGAGCACGTCACGTCCAATGCCGACCACGATACCGGCAAGGTCGAACCCGAGCACGACGGGTGGTGTCCGGCCCAGAAAATTCAATCCGGCGAGCTTGTATTCGAGTGGATTAAGGGATGACCATTGGCTGTGAACAAGGATCTGGTCGGGACCCGGTTGCGGCACGGGTGTCCTGAAGACCTTGAGCGGCAGGCCATCCCCCAACCCGTCGCGTGTGCCTGTATACCCTATGCCCTCGAAAATGAGAGGAAGCGGCGTAGTCAAAGCCATCATGGACTCCAAAACCCTGCTGCGACCGCCCCGAATATCGACGGCGGACCGTCCATTAGATCGTCGGTGATGCCGGTTGCATTCCGACCAATCCCAACCGCTGCCGAAGGGACAGACGAGACGCCTGGAGAATCTCGCTTCCCTGTCTGTCGTCGTGGGCGGCTCTCGCCAGCGCCATCGCTCCAACCATTTCCGCCAGAACAGAGATAGCCAGCATCTCCGGTTCTTCCTTGCCAAGCGCTCGCAGTACCGCGGCGATAGCCGTGCGGAAGTCCTGAACCCCTCTGTTGAACCGGTCGCGTGCAGCATGCGGCATATGGCGTGCCTCTCCCGCCAGCCCGGGCAGGGGACAAACATGATCGGTGGTTTTTCGTACTTCATCGGAAAGATAATAATCAACCAGCATCACCAGGCTTTCCCCTGGATCAGCACCGTCGCGATGCCCGCGGATCATGGCGTCGCTATGCCTGAACATCCGGTCGATCGCATGGGCGACGAGATCATCGCGCGACGAGAAATGTGCGTAGAAGCCGCCATGGGTCAATCCTGCACGCTTCATGACGTCGGCCACACCGATTCGCTCGGAGCCATTCACCTGTATGGCGCTGGCAGCTTCATCGAGAATACGGATACGGGTTTTTTCCTTGTGCGAAAGTTTCGAGTCCATCAAACAACTACCTTCGATTTCCAGGATTGCAGCGCACGTTTTTCGGCCTGCGATCAGGCGGATGCACCGCCGTCGATCGTTTGTGCGGCGCCGGTAATCATGCCGGAATCCGGACCAGCAAGATATGAAACCATGGAAGCGATTTCATCGACCCGTGCATGACGCTTGATCGCCATGGCATCGTGCATCATGTCCTTGAACGGTCCATCCGCCGGATTCATGTCGGTATCGGTCGGACCGGGTTGCACAACATTCACCGTGATGCCGCGGCTGCCGAAATCGCGAGCAAGGCCGCGCGCCATTCCGCGGAGCGCCGCCTTGCTCGCCGAATAGGCCGCGCCGCCTGCCATCGGAACGCGTTCCGCACCGCTCGAGCCGATCAGGATAATGCGTCCGCCATCGGGCATCCGGCGTGACGCCTCGACGGCCGCGTGATAGGGCGCATGGACGTTAATGCGGAACAGGCGATCGATGTCGTCCGGGTCTAGTTCCGCAGGCGCCCCGTAGACCACCACTCCGGCATTGACCACGAGGATGTCGAGGGGACCGGCGTTTTTTACCAGATCGATGACTTCATTGCGGTTGCTGCTGTCTGCCTTGACCATCCTGGAACCGCTGTTGGACGCAAGCTTTCCGGCAGCCTGTTCCGACCCGACATAGGAGAAGGTCACGGCGGCGCCGTCCGATGCGAACCGGCGCACGATCGCTGCACCGATGCCGCGGCTGCCGCCAACGACAAGAACATTCTTATCTGCAAAATATGTCATATCGGAGTCCTGGATAATCGGGGCAATGCCGGTCCCGTATCGGCGGATTGATAGACCGGGCGGAAAGCCGGATCATGCCTTGCATCTATGTCGGCCATCATATATATGATATGCATAATATGTCAATCGACCGGGAAGAGGCTGCGTTGTCGGACATGCAGCCTGACCTGACCGGGAACGTCGCCGACCGCGTCACGACGCTTCTGCAACACAGCCACATCCGGAACCGTGCTGATGAACGCCAAACTCATACACTTGGCCTGGCTGCTCGTGGCACTGACCATCAGCCCGCTGGCAAAAGCCCAGGATGTCGAAACCGGACCGGCAAACGCCACCGGTGTCGGCTCATCTGCGCTGGAACCGCTGAGCAGCAATACGCTGGACGACCTGCGGATGCTGTACCGGCAACTGATCCTTGCCGAAAATCGTCACGATACCGCATTCATACGGGCACTTGTCTGGAAGAATCCCTCCGCACTGCTTGTCGCCAAGACGGCTACGCTGGCAGAAGGCAACTGGGCGGGCTTCTGGGGGCCGGATATAGTGGTCAGCCATATCGGCAGCCTGTTCAAGGCAGGATCGTTCCGGATCGATCCGGATTTCGCGAAAGAGCGGGTGGTCGGTCTGACAGCAGATGTCGCGCAAACCTATGTCCCGGTCATGATCACCGTTGCATTTGCCGGCCAGACACCTGTACCCAAACCGTTCCTCATGATCCTGGAATGGATCAGAACCCCCCAAGGATGGCGAATGGCGACTGATATTGCACTGCCGATTCCACCTTCTCCAACAAACCTTGTTGCCGCCCAACGCATGAACTGAATGGATTCCTGGTCCATCCAACCGCATTGGGGATTTCAATTTGTGAGATACACGCCGGAACTCCACGCATTGACATTTATCGCCACGGCGACGGCGTTGATGTGGATACCCTACACCATCGCGCGGACGATGACGCAGGGGATGATGAAGACTTTCGCCAATCCGGAGGCAGGGTTTCCGGGTGATCCGCCCTGGGCGCAGCGTGCGAGGCGTGCCCACGCCAACGCCATAGAAAATCTTACGGTCTTGCCTCGCTCGTCCTGACGGGAGCTGCGACCGGAGTCAGCAGCTCCGCAACAGTGTTTGCAGCAACTACCTATGTCGTCGCCCGTTTGGCGCACTACACGGTCTATATGCTCGGAATTCCGGTTGCACGGACGGTGGCGTTCCTTGTAGGTATCGGCGCCATTCTGATGATTGCTGCGGTCCAGATCGGCATCACCGGTTGAGGTTTGAAGGTTCGGATTCGGCTTCCGGCCTTTCGGAAAGCAGACTGTGCCTGTTCAACCGGCTACATGAATGGGCCTGACAAAGAGGGAGTGAGCCCGATGCCGCCGAAAGTTTGGGAAGATATGCAGGCTTTTATTGATCGCTGTGTGGCGTTACGGACATCATGATTCCAGCCTATCAATCCTACGTCCTCACCCAGGAAGCACCCAACTCTAAACTTGTCCTGTGCCCGGACGCAGGCCATGGTTTCCTTTCCCATTATATCGGTGAATTCTCGCGGGAAGTGGACTGGTTCCTTTCCGCCTAGGACAGCCGACCGGATGCCGACGAACCTGAAGCCACGGATCCTGCAGGTGCCGCTGCAGGAGGTCATGACCCTTCGGCATGAGGTTCTCTGGCCGGATCAGCCCCGCCTGTTCAGCAGCGTCGACGGTGACGACGGCGCTTTCCATTTCGGAATTGTCCTTGATCATTGTGATGGACAACTGGCGGGTGCAGCCTCGCTGTTTGCAAATGGCGATATTTGCCAGCTACGCAAGTTCGCCATCCGGCCAACCTTCCAAAGGCAGAGACTTGGAAGCGTGCTGCTGGAACACATCATCCTGTTCGCGAAAAACCACCGTTTCCTGACGATGTTCTGCGACGCACGAACAACAGCGACCGGGTTCTACGAGAAGCACGGCATGACACTGTCTGGCGACATGTTCGTCAAGCACGGCGAGTGCTATCGGCGCATGTGTCTGAAACTATAGAGGCATCTGGTCAGGTCTACGGGCGCAGCGTGCCGATGAAGTCGACGAAGGCGCGGAGCGGCGCGGGAAGGTGGCGGCGTCCGGGATAGTAGAGGAACGGTCCTGAGAATTGCGGCCACCAGGGTTCCAGAACAGGTTCCAGGGCGCCGCTGTCGAAATACGGCCGGAGCCAGTCCTCGAACAGGTGGATAATGCCGCTACCGGCGCATGCCGCATCCACGGCGAGGTCGACCGCGGCGCCGGCGCGGACGATGAGCGGACCGGCTGGCTCTATCAGCAGGACCTCCCCATCCCGTTCGAACTCCCACGTGGTCATCGCGCCGCTCGCGAAGCGGCCGCGCAGGCATGCGTGGCCCAGCAACTCCCGTGGATGGCCGGGACGTCCGTGACGATCAAGGTAGCCGGCCGAGGCCGCAGCCGCAAAACGCTGCACACGCGGCCCGATCGGCACTGCGATCATGTCCTGCTCTAGACGTTCGTCATACCGGATGCCCGCATCGCAGCCTGCCGCCAGC
>Ga0233335_1000210_pt1 | contig 11184 bp, 12 predicted proteins | sample GEONDECOMP222_FD_180695 | JGI IMG/M metagenome (GOLD analysis project Ga0233335, IMG submission 180695) | Leaf litter microbial communities from Shasta-Trinity National Forest, California, United States - GEON-DECOMP-222 | ecosystem: Environmental > Terrestrial > Plant litter > Unclassified... | reverse complement strand
TGCGGGCCGCCGAAGAATACCGTACCGGCGCGCTTGCCGGCCGGGTTGGCATTGTCGCATTGCGCGAAAAAGCCCTTTTCGCAAAACTGGCAGTGGCCGCATCCGACTGTAGACGGAATGATAACGCGCTGACCGACCTTGATGTCCTTCACCCCCGATCCTACCGCCTCGACAATGCCGATGCCCTCGTGACCGAGAATCTGGCCTTTCTCCATGCCGCTGAACGTCCCGCGGATGAAATGAAGGTCCGTCCCGCAGATCGCGGACGCCGTCAGCCGGACAATCGCGTCGGTCGGCTGCTCGATGGTGGGCTCGGGAACATCCTCGATGCGGATGTCGCCTATGGCGTGGAAGACTACGGCTTTCATGAAATGATCCTTCAGTGCTTCATCCGCAGGATGGGTTTGATCGTGGTGCCGGCGTCGCTATCGTCGACGGACTGGTTGATGTCCGCGAAGTCGTAGAAGCGGACCAGCTTTTCGAGCGAGAAGCGGCCCTGAAGCTGAAGCTCCATCAGGCTCTCGAGGAAACGCGGCGTCTGACCGCCGCCACCCATGACACCGATAATATGCTTGCCGTGCATCAGCACGTCCGGGTGATTGTAAGTGACGGAGGCCGTCATCTTGGCGCCGCCAACCATCGCGCAGGTTCCTCGCGCGCCGAGCGCAGCAATAGCTTCGCCGACAAGGTTGGAGCCATCAGTCGCTTCGACGCTGTAGTCGAGCTGATCGCCGGTCAATTCCTTGATCTCGGCAACGGTATCCTTGCCGTGCTCATAGCTATGCGTCGCGCCGAGCGCGCGTGCGAGTGCCAGCCGCTCAGGGACCTTATCGACCGCGATGATGCGAGTGGCACCCGTCAGGCGAGCGGCCAAGACAGCGGCGAGGCCGACATTTCCAGCGCCAAAGATTGCTACCGAGCTGCCAGGGATCGGCCGAAGCTCGTTGAGGATCGTGCCGGCGCCCGTCGAGATCGAGCAGCCGTAGGGACCACACAGGTCGAGATCGATTCCGTCGGGAACGCGTGCAAGCTGACGCTCGAGTGCGAGAGCATGGGTTGCCCATGACGATTGTTGAAAGAAGCGGCCTGCAAGCACGTCGCCGTTCAGTCGCTTCATGCCGCTTGACCCGTCCAGCCGGTGGCCGCTGAAGCTCAGCGCCTGGCCCTTCTCACAGTAGCGCATCTCGCCGCGCCGGCATGTGCGGCACACGCCGCAGAACGGAAAGCCGATCATCACGCGGTCGCCGGGCTTTACACTCTTCACATCGCGGCCAATCCGCTCGACGATCCCTGCGCCTTCGTGCCCCAGCACGCCGGGCGTCGGGTATGGATCGAGCCCATGGATGGCACCCTTGTCAGTGCCACACACGCCGCAGCTGCTGATCCGGATCAGCACCTCGTCGTCATAGGGGTCGTCGAGCTCGACTTCTTCAAGCTCAAGGCGACGGCGAGTTAGTGTTCCGTCCGACCGCTGCATGACGGCTGCAGTGATACGCATAGGCGACCAACCTTCTGTATGTATCGCCCATCTCGTGACGACCTCTTTGATGCCCAATGGATAGGCCCGGGAAACGGATCAGGAAAACGCCCGTTCCCGAATTACCAAAGAAAGTACTGTGATTAACTTGGGTTAGAACGACCGGGGTGATGGACTGCTGGCGGATTGCTTGGCGCGAATCCTTGCGTATCGAGTTGGCTTCACGCTCGCGCAGCCGCCCGCAAATTGTAGACCGAAATCTCGGCAGACAGAGCTGCGTTTAAGCCAGGTTGAGCCGACGCTGACCTACGACCTGATACAGGTGAAAGCGCATACTCGATGGAGCGTCGATCATCGAACGACTTCATCGGAGCACGTGCCATGAGTGACCAAGATCATTCGACCGGATCAGGCAGCCAGACAGCAACATCGCCCAAGGAGCAGTCGGTCCAGGAGGCCGGCTCTGGGCGTGACGAGGGACGAAGCGTAGACGACGTCGATGATGACGAGACGAATGAGAACGAAGGCGGTGATCCGCGCCGCGATATCAAGGAATATGAGGAGGGTCAGCGACCAACCAAACCGGACAAGGGCTGATCTATGTCGCGGGATTGGGACCACGAGCTGAATCTAGTTCGCCAAAAGATCAAAAACGCTTCGAGTGATGCCTCGTACGCCGAGTCTATGGACTGCGGCGCCGCTCTTGTCCGTGAGTGGATCCGGGCAAAGGGTTTCGACCGTGCAATGGCACAGCCCTCGATGGACACGTCTCACGCGATCATTGGGAGATCTACCAATGACATCCATTAATTTCAAAGCGATTGAACCGGACTTCGCTGAGAAGGGCACCGGCTTCTACTGCGCCACGATCGGTGACGAACCGCTCCACGCCGGAATCACTAATGCAGCGTGGGCTCATCTCGCGCGCTCATCGTCGCTGGCGGAAGAAAATATCGATCATCCGGCTCATCAAGCCGCACAGGGTTTTATCCAGAAGAAATTCGATGCGACCGGTTGCGATCGCAGCGGATCCGTTGTCGTAACCCTGTTGGACGTCAGAGACATCATCGCGGGGCGATGAACGTCTGTTAAAGTTGCGCCCGGTATGATGGACATAGCCTCCCATACCGATACTCGGCTGGCCCGCTAACCGCCGTTTTCATATTGGCTAAAAGGCCTCACGTCGAACGGTGCGTCGCGCTCGACCAATATACCGCTGCCTGCCCCTTTCATTGATGTGGAGCAAGGACAGGACTGGCTGCCACGTTATCCTTTGACGTTGCCGGGGAGATGATCATGGCCGAGGAAGAGGATACGGTCCACTATACTGGCCCCGAGGGCGGCTGGGGTTCATTGCGCGGAATTGCCCGCATAGCCGGTTCCGAGCGGCCCACGCCTGGCGCGCTGCGCACGCTGGAACGCCAGAACAAGCCCGGCGGCTTTATGTGCGTCTCCTGCGCCTGGGGCAAACCGGCAAAGCCGCACACCCTCGAATTCTGCGAGAACGGCGCCAAGGCGACCTTGTGGGAACTCACTACGAAGCGCTGCACGCCCGAAATTTTCGCTGCTAACACGGTCACCGAGCTGAAGGGCTGGAGTGACTACGATCTTGAGCAAACCGGGCGCCTCACCCATCCGATGCGTTTCGATCATGCGAGCGACAAATACGTACCCTGCTCGTGGGATGAAGCGTTTGCCGCAATAGGATCCGAACTCAAAGCGCTCGATCCCGGCAGCACCGTCTTCTACTCATCCGGCCGCGCTAGCCTCGAAACGTCCTACCTCTATGCCCTCTTTGCCCGCCTCTACGGGCACAACAATCTGCCCGACAGCTCGAACATGTGCCATGAGACAACCTCGGTCGCGCTCAAGAAGGTCATCGGTTCGCCTGTCGGCACCTGCGTGCTCGCGGATTTCGAGCTGTGCGATGCGATTTTTTTCTTCGGCCAGAACACGGGCTCTAACAGTCCGCGCTTGCTCCATCCTCTGCAAGAGGCAGTGAAGCGCGGCTGTAAGATCGTGACCTTCAATCCGATCCGCGAAAAGGGGCTTGAGGAGTTCACCAATCCACAAAGCCCGGTCGAGATGCTGACCGGCAAACGGACGCAGATTTCGCAGCTGTACCTACAAGTGAAGACCGGCGGCGATTTGGCGGCGATCCTTGGTATGATCAAGCATGTGCTCACCGTCGACGAACGCCGCTGGGCCGAGCAAAAGGTCCACGTCATCGACGTCGACTTCATAGAGCAGCACACCGTCGGCTTCGAGGCTCTCAAAGCCAAGGTGGAGGCGATCGGCTGGGACGAGATTGTTCGTGAGAGCGGGCTTGCCCGCGAGGATCTCGAACAGGCGGCGGATGTCTACATCGCTGCTCATCGCACCATCGCGATGTACGGCATGGGCCTTACCCAGCATTTTCACGGCGCCGACTCCCTGGCGATGCTGACGAACCTCATGCTGCTCAAAGGCAATATTGGCCGCGACGGCACCGGCATCTCTCCGGTGCGCGGTCATTCCAACGTGCAGGGCCAACGCACGGTCGGCATCTCGGAGAAGCCGGAGCTCGTGCCATTGGACAAGCTTGCGGAGCAGTTTGGTTTCGAGCCGCCGCACGAGGAAGGCATGAACACCGTCGTTGCGTGCGAGAAGATCCTCTCTGGCGAGGTCAAAGCCTTCATCGGCCTGGGTGGCAACTTCGTGCGTGCCATACCTGAGCGCGAGAAGATGGAAGCCGCGTGGCCGACGATGCGGCTGACGGTACAGATCGCCACCAAGCTCAACCGGAGCCACCTGATCAACGGGGAAGTCGCCTACCTCCTTCCATGCCTTGGTCGATCGGAAAAAGACAAGCAGGAGAGCGGACCCCAGGCGGTCACCATGGAAGACAGCCTGAGCTGCATCCACGGCTCGCTCGGCAAGAACAAGCCGGCGAGCAAGCATCTGAAATCCGAACTTGCGATCGTTGCCGGTATCGCCAAAGCTACGCTTGCACCCAACCCGAAAGTGCCTTGGGACGAGTGGATCGGCGACTATGCCAAGGTGAGGGACGCCATCCAGTGGACCTACCCGGATCAGTTTGCAGACTTCAACGAACGTGTTTTCACGCCGGGGGGTTTCTACCGCGGCAATCCGGCGCGCGAGCGGATCTGGAAGACCGAGAGCAAGAAGGCGCAGTTCACGGAACCCAAGCGCCTCAACGCTATCGGCGTCGATGATAAGGAAGGGCGCTGGCGACTGATGACGCTGCGTTCGAACGATCAGTTCAATACAACCATCTACGGCTATTCCGATCGCCTTCGCGGCATCGAAGGTACCCGCGACGTGTTGCTCATGAACCCTGAAGACATCCAAAGTGCGGGACTGTCAGAAGGGCAGATTGTGGGGCTGGCGAGCGACGCCGATGACGGCGTCGACCGTCGGGTCGGCGGCCTCGCCGTCACCCCCTTCCTGCTGCCACGTGGTTGCATCGGAGGCTATTATCCCGAGCTAAACCCGCTGATTCCGCTCTGGTATCATGATCAGGAGAGCAAGACTCCGGCCGCGAAGGGCGTGCCAGTCCGTATTCTCGCATGAACTCTCAATGATGACGAACATTCGCGTCGACACGCCGTAAAGTGGAGCTTCGAGGATCTCGGAGCGGCCTTTCTCGACCATCTCAGTCGGTCCGCGCGCTCAATCAATTTGCATGACGTTATTAGTGCGTCCGTTATCGGTCATAGTCAGACCTTATAGCGAGGTATTGCGCCCATTCGGTATTCTGATCTCGAACTCTTTGCCACCCGGAGGTGGCAAGATGAGCAAGCCTCCGGTCGACTCCACCAGCCGCTTCACAAGTCCAAGCCCAAGGCCGCCGCTCTTCTTGCCTGGCTCGGGGAATGGCAAACCGTCATCATCGACGATGATCACAGTCATGCGCTCATCGCGTTCGTAAGCCTTGATCGAGATATGCCCTGCCTTGCCGGCTTCGAATGCATGCTTGATCGCGTTCGTCGCCAGTTCGTTGACGACAAGAGCGAGCGTCGTGACCTGCGATGGAGATAACGTTTGCCCATCGGCCTCCAGCTCCAACGACACGAGGATTGAGCGCGGCTCAGCTTGTGAGTGCAATGCGTCGCAGACCTGGCGTAGCGCAGCGCCAAGACCGTGCTGAACTTGCTGGTGCAGGGCGGCGCGCGATCGGGCGAGCACGCTTACGCGCTCCATCGCATCGGTCAGCGCCTCCCGCGCTTCAGCGCTTTTTACTCTCTGGCTTTGAAGCGCAAGAAGGCTGACTACGAGCTGGAGATCATTGCTGCACCGATGATTGGTTTCCCGGAGCAACAGGTCATCGGCCGCCAAAGGCGAGCGCGACGCCGGTGATGAATGTCGAGGAGCACTCATCGCAGATCACATGCCATCAGCTGCCGCTTGGCAGACGAGGTTTCCAGAGGCGCCGACGCATGAAGGTAATAGGGCTGGAACTCGCCCGCCCGGCGAAGTGCCGCGACGTCCGAAATCACGACCGTACGCTTCGTAGAGGCGAGCAACCCTGCGGTTCGAAGCTGAAGCAGCATCCGGTTGACGTGAACCGGCGTTAGCCCGAGCACGTCGGCAATCTGCTCCTGTGTAAGTGGCATGGTGAAGCTGGTTTCCCCCTCTTCATCGCTGAAGCCGAGACGCACCGAGAGTTCGCATAGAAAATGCGCCATCCTTTCCAGCGCCGACAGGCGGCCGAGGCAGAACGTGCGTCGCGTAAGGATAGCGTTCTCGAGCGCCCCAAGCCAAGTGACGGCGCGGGCAATGCCGTGATGGGCAGCGGCGAGATCTGCGATCCGTTCTCGGGAAACGGTAAGTACACTGCCGGAAGTTAGCATCCGAACGCTACAGTTGAGCTGTCCAAACAGCAGCACATCGAGATTGCATATATCGCCGGGCAGAAGCAGCGACGAAATCTGTCGCCGACCATCGCCGGTTGCCATATATTGGCAGGCCCAACCCGTCTCCAGAAAATAGACCGCGCTGCTTGGCTCGTTCTCGTTAACAAGCTCCGCGCCTGATTGAACAATGAAGCGGGATGCCGAGGCCACCGACAAGGCGAGCACTTCATCGCCCGAAAGAAAAGACGGCTGAGCGAACCGTGTGTTGGCGAGGCTAGACGGACGACGCTGCGATAGTGATGCAACAGGGCTATCGCACAGGGATCTTGGTTCAAACACGTTGCAGCCGTTCTTCGGCTTTGCCCGATCCTATCCGGTCAGAGTAAGCCCTCGCCAACTCATGATGAACGGCGACAACTTTAGGATGCGTCGCCCGCTCTGCAAGCTCGGCCTCTGCTATCGCGCGATATCGGTAGTACATGAGTTCGTCATTGGACACGAGCATGCTCCCCGGATGTTCACCTGCGGTACAGATAGGGAGTAAGCTAAGTTAGGAACGTTGTGGGCGATGGTCTGATAGCCGACATTTGGAAGTCGAACACCGGCGCTTGATCTATGTACTTGCTTTTACGCGGTTTTGGCCGGCTCGGGTGCTACCGCTGCCGATCCATTGCCGAATGGTCTTTTTGAAACATCAAAAGCTGTGCGCCGGTCCCGCGTGTCCGCCACCAGACCAACTCAGGTCAAGCCGCCCTGCCGCCGGGCCTGCTAACGCTTCGTATCGTTCGCCGGCTTTCTGGGCGCGAACGGCTGAAAGATGTGTCTCGCTTTCGCCTGATAACGGAGGCAATCGTGACCAGTCACTCGACATCCTACACGCCCAATCTTCTACTCAACGCGATGTTGGGCGATGATTTGGCGCTATTGAAACCGCATTTCGCGCGAATCGAGCTCGAGCGTGAGCAAACGCTCGTCATCGCTGACGAGCCGATCAAGCACATCTACTTCCCCGAAGGTGGGATTGCATCGGTTGTCAGCGATATGCCGGATACCGGTCCTTGCGAGATCGGCATTTTCGGTTGTGAGGGTATGTCCGGGATATCTGCAATCCTCGGATCCGAGACCACGCCGAATAAGACGTTTATGCAGGTCGACGGCACAACCGCGCTGCGAATCAAACTGGTCCATCTGCGTGAAGCGATCGGCCAGAGCCCAACGCTGCTGCCCGTGCTGCTCAAGTACGTTCATACGATGATGGTCCAACTCGCACACACCGCCGTCACCAACGCGCATCATCGGATGGAAGCGCGGCTCGCTCGCTGGTTGTTGATGTGCCATGATCGCGTACAAGGGAATGAGATCGAACTGACGCATCGCTTTATGTCGACGATGATCACCGCCCAACGATCAGGCGTGACCGTCACCTTGCACATCCTGGAGGGCGGGGGCGCGATCCGGTCGACCCGTGGTCTCGTTACCATCCTCAACCGCGACCGGCTGGAGGAGATAGCGGGAGACGCCTATGGATCGCCCGAAGCCGAGTATCGCCGGCTGATTGCACCTTTCGGCCGATCTGCTGACTGATGGCAAAAGTCTGAGCCAGGATCGCGCGATCTTCAGTAGCATTGGAGTGGTGCGGTAATCTCTCCGACAAAGCCACTGCGACGCCGTAGACCTCACTTTTTGAAGATGGCTCGACGCGGCATATCGGAAGTGGCCAAATGACCATATCGAACAGCCAACTCTCCGTGGATCGCCCCGGCTTCGGGGCTCGCAGCTGAATCTGCGCGCCTACGCTCTTCCTCATCGCGCTTACGTTACGCGAGGGGAACCAATTCCCCGGACAGCCTTTGATCTAGGCTATCCAAAAAATCCGAAGGGGGAACGACATGGGCCTCGCAGTGTATCTGATCTTCGAGGATGGCAAGCGCGACCGAGTCGAGGAGTTCGACGACCTAAGTGAGGCCGCAGGCTACGCCATAAAGCTGGCGGATGAGATCGGGCAACGGCCAACTGGCGATGGCCATGGTCCGCCCTTGAAGGTGGCGGTTTATCGAGGCGACCGGTTAGAGATCGCGATACAGATCATGCGAGGCGGGCTTGCGGGCCACAAAGGCGGTCCCAAATCGCGTTCCATGTAGCGGCCCCGTCGGCGTCGCCGGCGGCCTCGACCTGGCGCTCGACGATGACGCACGCGTCAGCTCCAAAAACCTTGACGAGCTGATCGGAAATGATAGCGATCCGATCTTGTGGGTTGGAGTGATCGGCAGACCCTAATGTATTTTTCTGCATCGGCTACTCCGGTTCAGATTCTATGGTTGCATGATGGTCTGGCTCTGACCGCTCATCATCCCCGACTATAAAGACTTTGTTCTTTAGCTTGTTCCGCATTGCAGCATCGTCCTGACGATTGCGCTCGGGCTAGCAAAACCTGTTAGCCACTGACTTATCGAGATTCGTGTGAACTCGCCTTGATGTAGGTAAAAAGCCATCATCGTTCGACTAACGTCTAAGTGAGGCTGCCGAGCGGCGCCGTCCGGCGGAGCCTTCCATTCTCTATGCAGGCGTTTATGTGCTCAAGCATTCGAACCGCCGCCGGAACGGACTTTCTATACTGCGCCCCCTTCACATTCGGCATCTTAAGGTTTACATAGGTTAAGTCTCTCAAGGACTTACGATGATGAAGAACGACCCATATGTGGCCGAGCCCCTTGGCGCGGCTGGAAACCTTGGACGCCGACTGCGGGAGATATTTGGCGAGGTCCATGGCGGCATTGATGATCAGATGCTGGAATTGCTTCACCAGCTCGATTTCGTACCGTCAGCCCGAGCCGCCATGCCCGCTGATACCTTACTAGTCCCATGAGTTACCAGGAACGGGATTTCCGGATTGGCTCAAGGTTCGCCGGCGCTATGCTGAGCCACTTGCTGTCGCAAAAGTTTATTCGCTCGCAGCAGCGCGATCAAAGAGGCGCACTACACCGTTTCTATCCTCCGAACCGACGGATCCGCGGGATCAGGTTCGAGCCCCAGTCGGCAGCACTCTGCCTATGGCCGCTTACACCATGAAGCGGGGCATAGGCGCCTCATCTAAAAAAGGCTGGTTTTGTCGCTTCCCGATCGGCCGTTTCCTACCGCGTGGACGGCGGCTTCTGTCCGGAACGGTCGTTCGGTGCGCCATTTGGGAACGACCGAGTCTGGTCGAGAGCCGAAGACGTGGCAGCCGGACCGGACGGTCCGCTATAGACCCCTATGTCGCCAAAACCGGACCGGGCGAGATCCACCACATGGGGTAATCGCGGGCCAGCCAGCGTGAGCGTCGACGGTTGGACGTCGGAGCATTGTGAGGTGGCTATCCCCCGATAAGATGAAGAACGGGCTCACGATTCCATACCGGGCCCAGCAACTAACGGAGGATAGCCGTGCCCATTTATGTCGGCCTTGATGTATCTTTGAAAGAGACCGCGGTGTCGATCCGCAAGGACGGGCAGCGGATCTGGCGTGGAAAATGTCCGTCGGATCCGAAATTGCTCGCCGCGTTGATCCGTAAGCGGGCTCCGGAAGTGGAGCGGGTCGTGTTCGAAACCGGGCCGCTGTCGGTCTGGTTCTATCACGCCCTGACAGCGGAAGGGTTGCCGGCCATTTGTATCGACGCTCGCCATGCCAAGGCTTCGCTCGACATGGCGATGAACAAGACCGACGCCAATGATGCGGACGGTCTTGCGCATCTCGCCGAAGTGAAATTCTACAAGGAAGTTCGGGTAAAAGGCTTCGAGAGCATGCTCACGCGCACGCGGCTCGGCGCGCGTGCTCAGATGCTGAAGGTTTCGACGCAATTATCTAATCAAATTCGCGGCATGATGAAGACATTCGGCTTGGTGACACCGAAAGGGGCCGGGGGCGTTTTTGACGCCAATGTCCGGGAATTATTGGCCACGAACGCGGGCCTCGAGCAGATCATCCTACCCCTCCTTGATGCCTGGAAGGCTATCCGTGTTCGGACCGCAGAGCTGTCCCGGCAGCTGATAGCATCAGCACGTAACGACACCCAGTGCCAGCTGTTGCAATCGGTTCCGGGCGTTGGTGCCATCACTGCGTCGACTTTTGTTGCCGCCGTGGAAGATCCGGATAATTTTGCACGATCGCGATCGGTCGGTGCTTGGATTGGGTTGACCACCAAGCGCTACCAGTCCGGAGAAGTCGACCATAATGGTCACATCTCGCGGCGTGGTGACGCTCGTCTGCGTGGCCTGCTCTACGAAGCAGCGACCGTCTTGCTCACGCGCACGTCCACAGAAAGTGTGCTGCGCGATTGGGGGCTGAAATTGTGGAAAACTATTGGCTACAAGCGTGCCGCTGTTGCTGTCGCCCGCAAGCTCGCCGTTATCATGCACAAGATGCTGAAGACTGGCGAGCTGTTTGACGCTGGCAAGCCGGCAATTGTTTGACGGAAGCACCACCATATTAAGGGGATCTGTCATGAGATAGATCTTGTAGAGTTCGCGTCTGACATCAGATGCGTCTGGTCGTCCCTGCCGGGACGCGGAGGGATCATTTCGAGCAAAAAGTTGCACTGCCAAAACACTGGCAGATTGCGCCCACCACATTGAAAGATCCTACCCACGTAGACCCATCATGCGGCGATCAACTCGCGTCGACCGCGAAGACAACCATGTACCCGGCAAACGATCAACTGGATGCAGATGAGTCCTTCAGCGATAATAGTGTGCGAATAACTCTGGATAAATAATTCAGGGGGCAAGAAACTCGCCAGGACCAGTTGACAACGAAAAACCGATTAGACAACTTTTTGCCGTTCGCGATCGGCGCTAGCGCGTGCCGGCGAACGAT
>Ga0233335_1000209_pt1 | contig 11236 bp, 9 predicted proteins | sample GEONDECOMP222_FD_180695 | JGI IMG/M metagenome (GOLD analysis project Ga0233335, IMG submission 180695) | Leaf litter microbial communities from Shasta-Trinity National Forest, California, United States - GEON-DECOMP-222 | ecosystem: Environmental > Terrestrial > Plant litter > Unclassified... | reverse complement strand
TCAACTGATCCCCAACATGACCGAGCAAAGACTAAGCCCTCTCATCCTACAGTTCGAGAAACTTCTCCGCGACCATCAGCTCCTCAAACGGACTTTCGGGATCATCTGAATGAGGGGATTCATGAGGCGGGAACCGTGTTTCCGTCACCAATAAGCGACAATTTGAGCCGCGTCGGTAGGAAGTCCTTACTGTTCTGGAGCGAATAGGCGACATCCCGCGCGAGATGGGCGAGGCAGGCCTGATGCGCATCGGCATGACGCTGCTGGGCGGCATAGCGGTCGGAGCACCAGACGTTGGGCCGATGCCCGTCCATCATGGTGCGCACCATGATCGCGCCGCGGGTCGGGGCGGCGGTGTGCACGACGGCCTGGTCGCATCGGAACACCCAGTGGTATGCGTTGCTGCCTTCGATGCGCACCCCGGTCTCGTCAGAGCGGACCACATTATTTGCCTGACCCAGCTTCCATACGGCGTCATCGCGGCCGCCTACAAAATGCGGCCTGCGCACGGCGGAGCATGTTCATCAGGCCACCCTGGCTGATCATCAGACCGAACAGCTCGGCAAACGCCCCCTGGAGCCGTTCGGAGAGGGGCAGTCCGCTGTAGCGCATGCGGATCTCCCGGCCGAGTTCGATCCCGGTCCTTCCAGGCATCATCACGTCGGAGAAGACGAGGTCGAAGCCATCCGGTGTCTCAGCCAACTCATAGAGCGCCGCCCGGCCATCGGATGCTCCGACTGTAGCGTAACCGGGCTCCGACAACATGGTGAAAGCAAATTCGCGGACGTCGGGATTGTCCTCGTCGACGAGCACACGGCCGCCCTGGCGAATTTGTAGAGGTCGCTCTCGTGGGGACTTTCGGCGCAGCAAGCGGAGCGTTCACCTGAGGCAGGTACAGCGTAAAGCGCGCGCGCTTCTCATCGACGAGAAGCTCTCAAACCGTTATCCGCCTGACCACCTTCTGGAGCGCGGCGCATATGCACGGATCGATATTGGAAGATGTTTAGAGACCCGCGGGTGCGTGCTCGTCGTCGAGGATAATCCTGACGTTCGCGAGTTTGCCGTGCACAGGCTCCTCGAGCTTGGCTACGGGACCGTCGAAGCAGAGGATGGGAAGGTCGCCCTTGAGGAGTTCAAGCGGGGGTCCGATCGCTTTGGTCTCGTTTTCTCGGACGTCATGATGCCCGGGGATGACGGGAATCGAGCTTGGCCAGGGATTGGCCGCCTCTATCCCGACTTGCCCGTGGTGCTGGCAAGCGACTACAGCGAAACGCTCGCGGAACATGGCGCAAGTGGTTTCGATCTGCTTCGCAAGCCCTACTCGCTCGGTCAGCTATCTCAGGCACTAGGCCGCTCCTTCCATCCTCAAAGGGAGGAGTGAGCGCTCCGCTTTCGCGTGTCAGACCCGCAAAAGTTGATCGGTGAGGTGTTTATGCGATCGGGTAGATCCCGTGCAGTACAGTGTCGAAATGGTTCTCGATTGCGGTTGTGCATCCGCAGGCGGTATCGCGGAGCAAGGTCTCGTTCTTAACCAAGATGCTGCCGCGCCGGGTCGAGATTGTGCCCTCGTCGCGCAGCCGTTTAACGACCCGCGTCACGAACGTGCGGCCGACGCCGAGCATTTCGGCAAGCTGTTCCTGCGTCATTTCGAATTCGGACGCGTTGGTCCGACTGATCGCGGCAAGCAGCCACTTCGCCGCCCGTTGCGAGATCGTGTGCGTCGCATTGCAAGCGGCGGTCTGAAAAACCTGGGCGAGAAGACAGTCCGAGTAACGCGAGAACCAGTGACGCAGCGAGATCGAGTCCAGCTTTGCCTGTTCCAGCGCGGCGGTTTTGATCCGCAGGAAACGGCCCCCGAACCGGACCTGCGCGGTCGCGTACGACGGGACATGTCCGTTGGAGACGATGCCGCCAATCGCGCCCTCCCGGCCGACGAGAGCAACTTCCACCGCCGTGCTGTTGTCATTGGTGGCTATGCAGAAGGCCGCCATAGCAGGCCCACACGGAAACCAGGTGTCGACCACCTCGTCACCGGCGTGCTGGAGGATGTGGAGGCTCTTCAGATCGAAGACCATCATATGCGGCGTCAGCCGTTTGCGATCGGCGTCGCTGAGCGTCGCGAGCAAGGCGTTATGGGACAGATCTTCAAGCGTTGGCGCGGTCATGAAACCTCCGTGCGCGCACCCGTGCACGTTCTCGGCGAATGTGCAGTAGTGGACGGACAGGCCTCGTGCCTTATGTTACTCGCGAACACAACTGGCCTTCCAAAAGTGGTGGGTCGACGGTCTGCCGGGCTGGATCAATATGATCCGGGCCGCGTTCCGCCGCTGTGATGATGGGATAACGAATTGCGCTGTAATGATCCACGTAAGGGAATGTTGACCGGTCCAACGCAGCTTGGCCGGTCGATGTTTCATCAGATTTGCGTCGGTCAATCGTGAGGTTTGTAACGCCTTTTGTGAAGATGCGTATCCGACCATCATGCTTGAACGTAGCCATTACGCTCCCTGATTCCCATTCGCGGGACCATTTGACGTGACGCTTCGCGAGCCCGTTGACCTGACGAATTGCGATCGGGAGCCGATCCATACCCCTGGCAGCATTCAGCCGCATGGCGCCATGCTCGTGTGCGATACTGCCGGATCGATCGCACACGCATCGGCAAACGCGGCGGAACTGCTTGGGCTTGGCAGCAGTCCGGTGGGTCGGTGCCTTTCGGACGTGATTGGACCGGAAGCCGCTCACGACCTGCGAAACGAAGCGACGAAAACGGGTGGCTCGCACATCGCAGGCGTGCTGCTCAATCGTGCGCTGCCCGCGATCGATCATCTGCTCGACATCTCGATCCATCATCACAAGGACTGGATGTTCGTCGAGTTCGAACTCAGTACACCGACAGGTGACGGCGGCCCCAGCGCCATCGACCTGACCCAGTCCCTGATCCGCCGGATCGGTCTGGAGTCCGACGTCGCCGCAATCGCTACGACGGGCGCCAGGCTTGCCCGTTCGATGCTCGGCTATGACCGCGTCATGGTCTACCAGTTCCTGCACAACGGTGCGGGCCGGGTGATTGCAGAAGCGAAGCGAGGCGAACTGCCGAGCTTTATGGGTCAGCATTTCCCGGCAGGCGACATTCCGTTTCAGGCGAGGCGACTCTACCTGCTCAATCCGATCCGCGTGATCTCAGACGTCCGCTATACCCCAGTCCTGGTGTTGCCGCCTGTCGGTGGCAACCAAGAGCCAATCGACATGTCATTTGCGGCGCTGCGCAGCGTGTCGCCGATCCATTGCGAGTATCTTCAGAACATGGGTGTCGCGGCATCCATGTCGATGTCGATCGTCGTCAACGGTGAGCTTTGGGGGCTGATCGCCTGTCATCACGACACCCCAAAGATCATATCGATGCCGACGCGAATCGGTGCCGAGCTGTTCGCGCAGTATTTTTCCTTGCAGATAGCGGTCGCCGAGCGACGTGCCGAGGTCATCGCGGCGACGACGGCGCGAGAGAAACTGAGCGAGATCGTCGCCGGCCATCAGCACGGGCAGCCGATCGCGGAGGCTTTGAGTAGCAATCTTGAGGATCTCACGAAGCTTCTAAGCGCGGACGGCGCCGGGTTGTGGATTGACGGTCAGTGGAGCAGCGTCGGGATTGTGCCGGCAGACGAGGACCTCGACGCAGTGATGACACTGGTCACTCGCGCGGTGTCCGGGACGAGCTGGAGCACAGGTGACCTCGGCAGTCTCATGGGTCCAAATTCCGGCTTCGGCGACGCGATCGCCGGGCTTTTGGCCGTTCCGATCTCATCCATGCCGCGAGATTATCTTCTGCTGTTCCGAAGCGAGGAAGCCCACGAAGTGGAATGGGCGGGTGAGCCTGTGAAGCATGTCATTGCTGGACCGTCAGGGGACCGCCTGACCCCGCGGGGCAGCTTCGAGACCTGGCGTGAGGATGTGCGCGGAAAGTCGCGACCATGGACCTCGGCCGAGCTTTCCGTCGCAGAAGCCACTCGTACCTATCTGCGCGACGTCGTGCTGCATTATAGCGAACTGACCGCGGAAGATCGGCAGCGTGCCGAACAGCGCCGGCGCATCCTCAACGACGAGCTTAATCACCGCGTGAAGAACATCATCGCGCTGGTGAAGTCGATCGCGTTGCAGACCGGAGCGCATGCCGCCAGTGTCGAGGACTATTCGACGTCGCTTGAGGGGCGGCTCCGGGCGCTCGCCTTCGCGCACGACCAGTCGCTCGCCGGCATCAGTGGTGATCTCACGACGTTGCTTGACGCCGAAGCCAGCCTGCACCGTTACGGCGCGACGCCCGATCGGGTCGTGATCAGTGGCACGCCGGTCGGCCTGGATGACCGGACGTTCGGCGTGCTGGCGCTCGTGGTTCATGAACTCATGACCAACGCCGCCAAATATGGCGCGCTTTCCGTGCCGGACGGTCGGTTGGCAATCGCATGGACGTTAAACGCGGACGGCGACTGCACGATCCTGTGGAGCGAGACGGGTGGTCCAAAGGTCGAAACACCATCGCGGACCGGCTTCGGGAGCAAGCTCGTTCACAGCACAATGTCCTACGACCTCGGCGGATCCGTCGATATCGACTATGCCGAGGGCGGCCTCCAGGCGAGACTGGTGGTTCCCGCCGCGCATATTGTCGAGGCGCCGAAGCCATCAAGTGAAGCCTTGATCTCCGATCTCACCTCCATCGGTCTTCGCGGTTTGGATATCCTGCTCGTGGAAGATCAGGCCCTGATTGCGATGGATACCGAAGAGACATTGATGCGCCTCGGCGCCAAGCGAGTTCGCTCGTTTCCCAACGCGATCGAAGCCAAGGCCGCGATCGAGGCCATTGTACCAGACTGTGCCGTCCTCGACTTTAATCTCGGCGAAGGCACTGCGGCCGATGTTGCGGACGCGTTGGTCAAACTGTCTGTGCCGTTTGTGTTCGCGACTGGGTACGGCGACAGTGTAATGATCCCGGAGCGCTTTCGTGCCACGCCTGTAGTTCGCAAGCCAGTCAGCAAAGCGGTGCTGGCTGCTGGCATCGATCTTGCGCTTGCTCAAGGGTTAGCGTCGCGCGAGAATTAAACGATGATATGGCCGCCACCCATTTCACATAAGAAGCGATATTGATACCTCGCCAACGCTCAATCGATACCGATCGGCGGAGATGACGAGGCGGCTTTGTCATGACTCGCCCGACCAGAAGGTTGCGACCGGAAAGGCATATTTTGGGACGAAGCAGTCGTTCGGTGACTGAAGCAGGAGGTCAGCTTTTTACAGAAGCGGACAGTTGAGGTGTTCCCAAAATGCCCTGAGCGCCGAATGCGGTTTGTTCCCGTCGCCGAGCTACTTCTCCAAGCGCCTACGGAACTCGGTTTCGATGAATACATTCACCTGATCGCCTTCCGCTGGCACATAGGCGTCGAGACCAAAGTCGGACCGCTTGAGCGATGCGGTCACTGAGAAGCCCATGCGCTCGGGCTTTTCCGCACCGTCGAAGCCATGATAGGTGAGGTGCAGAACGATCGGTTTTTTAACGCCGTGCATGTCCAGAACGCCGCTGACCGTACCATGCTGGCCGGCGGCGTGAATGGCTGTCGACCGAAAGGTGATTGCGGGATATTTTTGCGATTCGAAGTACTGCGATGCAATCGTTTTATCGAACGTCGCGTTCCCAGTATCGATCGAGGCTGGGTTTAACGACACCCCTGAGAATCTCTATGCACCTTGCTTTCGCTGCTCCCCACTGCCAGTGTGTTATGTAAATAACACAGGGGTCGACCATGCTGACGTTTCTGACTTTTGCGCTGCTCGCAGTCTCGCCCTCCCCTTCCGCACCGTTGGACGCGCCTCCGCAAACCCGGTTGGATGCCGATCTGAGGTGCTTGCTGGGAGTGTATTCGCTTCCAGCAGGGCGATCGGTGACGATCACGGGTATCGGCGGAAAGCGCCGCGCACTCGAATACACTCTTTCGAGCAGCCAGTTCGGCACATTGCAGGAAACAACCAAGTTCTCGTACGAGGCTGGTCCGCTGAAAATTCATTTTGGTGCCTGTGACGAGGGGAGGCTGACGCTAACGCTCGGCGAAGTTACCGAGCAGGCCGTCCGCCTCCGCCTGCTTGAGAAGGAGACGACCTTTTCGAGCGATGGCATCTCGCTGCATGGCAAGCTCGTGCTGCCGCCCGGGGGCCACGCAGCGGCTACGGCCGTGTGGATCGAGGGGTCGAACAATGATCCCTCCACTGACGATTCCGTGTGGCAGTACGAACTCGCTCGCCGCGGCATCGCTGCGTTCGTTTACGACAAGCGCGGAACCGGCACTTCTGCTGGCGCGCTCTCCTCAGACTTCCATGCGCGCGCGCGCGACAGCACGGCCGCCGTGAAGGAAGCTCGGAGGTTGGCACCTGGCATCCGACGGATCGGAGTCATCGGTGGAAGTCAGGGCGGTTGGATCGCGCCGCTCACGGCAACGCTGGTCCAAGTCGATTTTGTCATCCCCGCCTTCGCGATGGCGGAGGGTCCGATCGCCCAAGATCGCGAGCTGGTCGAGCAACAGGTCCAGCAGGCCGGGTTCGACAAGTCCGCACTTAACGAGGCCGCCGAACTGACCTCCATTACCGAACGGATCGTACGTTCGAACATGCGCGAAGGCTTCGCCGAACTGGATTCGTTCAAAGTCAAATACGCAAATGAGGCATGGCTGAAGATGATTCAGCCGCGCTCCTACACTGGATTATTCCTGAAATTCTCCACAGCCGAACTGATAGCCAACGGACCCTCGCTCGCACAGGGTTTAAGCTTCGACTATGAACCGCGACCTGTGATCGAGGCTATCAAGCCGCGGCAGCTTTGGTTGCTTGGCGGCAGCGACCGTCAGGCACCCAATACGACAACCCAAGCAATCCTTCGCGAGATACAGCTGCGGCGACCAGATCTGGCGGTCGTGATATTTCCCAGAGCAGACCACGGGCTAATTGAGCGAGACAAGACCGCCGGCGGCGTGGTGACGAGTTATTGCGCGGGCATGTTCGATATTGCGTCGGACTGGATCAAGGATCTCAAGCTTCCGACGGCGGCCCATTTTGTGGTGATGCCCGAACCGAATTAAGCGCTCCAGCGCTTATATACGTCAGCGAACGACCGAGCTTCAAACACAGGCCGCCGAAAAGATGCCGCTACCTCGATGACCCAATACACGACACTCGCGAGCTCATCGCCGCTATCCGGAAGCGGGCATCCTTAATTTGACCAATGCGCGCTAAACGGCTCGTGCCTATCGTAGGGTGGAATGGTGAAAAGTAGGGACATTCCGGTCCTTCAAGCTGGGCTCTACGAACGACGGCTTCGGCAAGAAGCGGTCATCCTTAGCAAAGCCATCGCGCGCCGGAGTCCCCGAAGATTGGCTGACTGCGGCCTATTAGGTTTCAGGACCGCGACGGCTATCATTATGAAACAGCCACTTTTCCCAAAAGGATCGAATTTCGGGAAACGCTAAGCTTACGCCTTCCCGACATTATGACACCCGCGTACAATTTGGCGTGTCGATGCTCGTCGCGCCCTTTGCGTCGAACCACACCGTCCCGTTCGACACCATCGCGAAGCCATCATGAACGAACATCTCGTGCGGAACGGCCAGCTTCAAACGTGACAAAAGGCATGGTGTGAATATCTCGTTCCAGCGTCGGAATAGCTCTTGTCTGCTGCGGACGAAACCCCGGCCGCTACCGATGTTTAACGGAAATGAAGTCGCCGATGCAGTTTCGGCTTTTTTGCCGGACAGCGCACCATTGATGAAGTGCCGCGCTCTCGCCTCGAACACCTCCGCTGGTTCCTTCGTCAGGTCTTCGTACCGGCTGGCCCCTTGCGGCCCTCCGCTGAGGTTCATCCCGAGCGTCACCGGCAGCGTCGTTGTGCCCTTCGTCCATGTTCCCACAAGCGACGTTGAATTGTAGAACGTCAGAGGCGGTTTCGATGCCAGGCTGACGGTCTTGAAGTGCAGGTCGAACGTTGACCCGTCATCACCATGCAGAATGAGATGATTTTCCTCCATCCCGCCGGTGAGTCCTATATCGATAGGATTGCGTGCGTAGAAATAGTGGCCGGCGACGAACTCGGTGTGGTTCCTGACCGTCATGTGTGCGCCGACACCATAGGGGCCTATAGACCCGTCCAGGCCCTCCTCCTCGACACCGGGGACCGCAGCGACATGCTCGATCGCCGGGCTGGAGGTGCCGGTCATCTGACCGGCATCCTCGCCTATAACCTGTTCCCCGGCGATAGCTTGCAGCCTCACAGCCGGTGAGACAGTCGGATTGTCCGGGTAGCTGTGCCCGTCATAGCGTAATCGCGCCTCGTACCCCCGATTGATGCCTCCCCCAACGACCATCACCCCCAGATCGCGCCAGCCATTGGTCGTCGTCGACAGGACACGCACGGGGGGTCGGGCGACGGAGATATCGGTGATTTCCCGATAGCCGGTCGGCGTCATGGCCAACACGTAAAGGTCGCATCCCCCGCTGCCGCAAAGGTCGGCTTGGCCGCCGCCCTCTGACGTGCCCATCGCGTAGATCAGCGCCTCCGGCTTCCTGTCCCCGTCCAGGTCCGCCAACGCGACGGTATAGCGCGTCAGCTTGTGGTCCCGGATGAAGGCCGCGACTCCGGAAGGCGCTGTTGGAGCTGCCATTCCTGCAGCCGTAATCAGGCCGGCGATCGTAGCTGCGGAATAAACGGCCAGACGCTTCAAAACAGCCTCCACCTCAAAATACTGCGGCGCGTTCGTGCGGCAGTCATTTTACCCTACCTTTGCGTTCCCGCAAACGAGGTTAGGTGGCCAATTCACGTTTTTAAGCACAATACGGGTTAGTGCCCGCTGGCGCTTTCCCAAAATCCGTACCCAAATTTAATTTTCCCAAAATGGTCTGGTGGACATGGAATAACGGGAATGCGGCGAACAGTTTTAACGGCCGGTTCGCGGCCGCGTGGTAAGCGATGCAACGGCGAGATTGGGCGCATCGCAGATCGGCAGTTTCGACCAACCCGATCGGCGGCTCCTGTCGGGAGCCGACATTCATTGAAGCGCATTTCAAGGACCGGATGTGGTCGACTGCTGCCGCACGTCCGATCGGCGATAAATGGGACAAAGGCATCATCCCGGCACGGTCCGCTGAACGACAGCTATCGCCAGATCCGGCCGCTCGTGACGCGATGTCTCGGCGTACCGCCTACGCGCATGTCTGGTGGATAGGTGGCAGGCAGGTTTCGGCGGGCCGACGACGCTAGCAGCCGCCCCCTTGCGTCGCCGTCTTTTCCGAAAAGGATGGTGAATTGGGAATAGCCGGTTGCGGAAAAGGCAGGGCCTGCTTCTGGATAAACCAGTTAAAAGCTGCAGGCTTCCGTATGATTCACTCTGGAAGCAGCACTGCCCGTGCGTCGAGGGCGGTCAGCAACGCCTTCATCAGCCCACGCTTCGCAGCATCGCCCTTCCTATCACGCTCATTCGCGGTCAAAATGATCCCAAGTTTTAGCTCAGGCTCAATGACGATGAGGGCGCTGTATCCTTCGATATTACCGTCTTGGAAAATGACGCGCCGTCCTGAAAGCTCTGCGATCTGCCAATTGAGACCGATTCCGAACGTACCCTGATCCCCGTACACCGGGCCTTCCGCCGTCCAGACCCGCTCATGGGACAGCCTGACCGCAGGATCGGTTTCCGCTAGCTGCCACCGGATATAGCTCAGCATGTCGTCGGTCGTCGATTTCAAGCCACCCGCAGCATCGAGACCTACCGGAAGAACGGTACGTTGCCCTTTGTCGTCCCAACCCGGCGCAAGGCGGTCGTGATCCGCCTGGCCCAGGGTGATCGTGGTGGCGTTCATCCTCAACGGGGTCAGGATCTTGGAACGCAACAATTGCTCATACGACCGGCGATAGACGTTCTCAAGAATATAGCCCGCCAGTAGCGCCCCAGCATTGGAATATTGGTTGTGGCTCCCCGGCTTCGCTGTGAGCTTGAATGCATTGAGGTCGGCAAGGAACTGGTCGCGTCCGTAGCCTTTCAGCGCGGCGTTCAAACGCACGGTATACGGTCGAGGATCGCCCTTGAAGTCAGGCGCGAGTTCGGGCCGGTCGGGAAGAACGAACGGAAGGCCTGAGCGGTGATCCAGCAGGTCGGAGACCAAAATCGGGCGTCCCTCAAACTCCAAGTTAGGATACTTGCCGTGGAGATACTTCCGGATGTCGTCGGACAGCGAAAGCCGCTTCTCGATCGCTGCCTGCGCTAGTAGCGTTCCCGTGAAGGTTTTTGTGATCGAGGCCAATGGATACAGCGTATCGCGTCGTGGCGGTCGCGCCTTGCCCGGTTCAAGGGTGCCAGCGCGAGACTGGTAACGCACCGGACCATCCACCACGCCGACCGCAACGGCGGCGGCTTGAGGGTTTTCTCGAATATACCGGGCCACTTCAGCATCGACGATCGCGCGCACTGCCGCGGCATCCATCCGCTTGGTTTGCGCGGGTGCCGCAGAGCCGGCGATTGCGATGAGCGCTACTAGTGCCAGTCGGCCTGATCGCAACCACGCCCTCAGAGGCGTTACATTGAGCTCACGCAGATTTAACATTCGTATTCTCTCCGTTTCACACGCGTGCAAAGTAGCCAGTCCACGAAACTTTGTGCAATCATTTCTGCTTCGCAACGAACAGATGAAAGCCCTGCAATTCGCGGGTCCGCACCCGAATCTACCACACCATAGCGCGGTAGAATCGTACCGGCTGATCGCCGGCATTGACGAAGGGGTGAGCCAGGCTGCTGTCGAAGACAGCCTATCAGGACCATCGCCGTGGAGCACCCCGCAAACGAAGGTCGAACGGGAAAGCGGGGGCGTGACGGTGGTGTCGTCACCGCTCAAAGAGCCGCTTTCCCAAAACCTGTTCTCGATTGAGTTTTCTCGAAATTGCCTGTCGGACATGGAGAAATGGGCTCGAACGGCCCGTTTCGGACCGTGCGCATACAGAGTGAACGGCCGGGAGTGGGCCAGGAGCCGTCCCGCAGCTCTCCGCAGCGTTAACGGCAGCTCCTGTCAGATTCGGACGTTCGCACCTACACTGCCTATTCCGACGAAGCCGGCCACTTATTCCGACACGAAGCCGGCCACCGCACCGATCTGAAGCCGGCCATTTGAGGCGACTGTGCAGGTCGTATTCTTAGCTCTCGCGATCCGTCGCTGAGGT
>Ga0233335_1000208_pt1 | contig 11277 bp, 7 predicted proteins | sample GEONDECOMP222_FD_180695 | JGI IMG/M metagenome (GOLD analysis project Ga0233335, IMG submission 180695) | Leaf litter microbial communities from Shasta-Trinity National Forest, California, United States - GEON-DECOMP-222 | ecosystem: Environmental > Terrestrial > Plant litter > Unclassified... | reverse complement strand
ACCCATCGGGCCGCCCCCGCCCGTCCGGATCTCGGGCGCCAGCACGGTTTCGTAGTAATCGACGTCGTCGGGATCGATCTCGCCGTCGTGGCTACGGTCCAGAACCAGGAAAAAGCGCATAGCGTCTTTGGTGAACTCGGACTGGGTGATCTTGCCGTCGCCATTGGCGTCGGCACCGTGGAACCAGGCGTTGGAGGGATCCTCACCGCGGAACGGCTCGCCCATCGGGCTGATAAACAGCCGCTCACGCGCGCCGGCACCCGGGCCAGATGCGTGCGACGACCGATCGGCGGGACTTGCACTGCCCGACGCGAGCCCGGAGGCGAATAGTGCAAAGCCGGTCATCACGATCTTGCGCATTGGATCATTCCCTTTGATTATCATAATGGTAGGGCCACCCGCGCGACCAACCCACCCTCGACGCGGTTGGCGACGCTCGCCTCGCCGCCGTGGGCACGCGCGACCGCGCGCACGCTCGCCAGCCCTAGCCCAATTCCACCGGTGTCCCGGCTGCGCGAGCGTTCGCCGCGGAAGAACGGCTCGAAGGCCTGGTCAAGGTCAAGCGGCGCCATGCCGGGGCCGGAATCGCGAACCTCAATCAGCGCCTCCTCCCCCTCACTCCATAGGTAGATTTCCGCATGGCCAGCATAATTCACTGCATTGCCAATCAGATTGGCGAGGAGTGCCTTTAATGCCGGCGCATCGCCCGACAGAATGATCGGGAAGCCCGGTACCAGCGTCACCGCCTGCCCGCGATCCGCCGCGTCGTCGGCGAGGCTTTCGGCAAGCGAGCGCAGGTCAAGCTTCTGCCGACGCGCGGGACCAGTCATGTCGCGGACGAAGCCCATCACCGCGGAAATTCGCTGGTCCATCTCGCGGATGTCACCCTCGGTCGCCAGGCGTAACTCGGTCGGCGCATTCTCGAGCCGCATCCCGAGTCGCATCAAGGGGGTGCGCAAATCGTGCGCGATCGCCGCAACCAAGGTAGTGCGATCCTCGACATAGCGATTGAGTCGTGCCTGCATCTCGTTGAATGCGGCCGCGGCCTCAGCGAGTTCGGGCGGGCCACCAAGCTTGAGTGGCTGCGCATGCGGATCGCGCCCAAGCCGCTCGGCGGCCGCGGCGAACAGGCCGATCGGCTTGACCAGCCGTCGCGCGAGGATCCAGGCGAAAGGAGCGACCACCAGCATCGCCACCAGCAGCCACAACAGCGCCCGCCAGCGCCATGGCTCGAACCCGCCCGCGATCGGCCGCACGCTCCGCCAGCGCCCGTCGGCGGTTCGCACCGACACCACGAACGGGCCGAACACTAGTTCGCCTGCAGACAGTGCGGCGGGGAAGAATTCGCGCCGCCCCGATTCTAGTCGGCGGCCCGGGCCGTCGAACGGACTGATCAGCCCAGGAGGCATTGGTCCAAAATTCTGGGCGCGCACCGCCTCGACCGGGATCGACAGCAGCGAGGCCACCTTAGTCGCCAACCGTAGCTCGCGAGGGCCATTGCGCGCGGGAGGCTCTTCGCTTTCCTCCGTCACCCGCAGCGTACCGCTGCCGTCCTTGCCGGTGCGCAGCGCCGCCGCGATCCGCACCGCCGAATGCACGGCAGGTGTCGGCGGCGGCATTAGTAGCACGAGCGCGAAGTTGATTGTCTGTACCAACAGCACGGTCACCAGCATCAGCACGAAGATGCGCAGGAACAACGGCCACCGGCTGCGGCGGAATTTCATGCTCAGGCTTGCGTCACGCGCGGCACGAAGAAATATCCCTCGTTGCGGATCGTGCGGATGATCTCATCGTCGCGCGCGCGCAGCTTTCGGCGCAGCCGGCTGACCTGAACGTCGATCGCGCGGTCGAAGGCGTCGGTGTCCGGCCCGCGCGCCGCATCAAGTAGCGCCTCGCGGCTGAGCACGCGGCGCGGGCGTTCGACAAAGGCGCGCAACACCGCGAACTCGCCATCGGTGAGGTCAACCAGCACTGCCTCGGGATCGACCAGCTCGTGCGCAGCGAAATCGATCCGCCAGCCAGCGAACAGGAACGCCTGCTGTTCGGCAATTCGCGAGACGTCGCGCTGACGCAGCGCAGCCCGCACTGTCGCCAAGATTTCGCGCGGGCTGCACGGCTTGGTGAGATAGTGGCTCGCGCCAATCTCAAGCCCGAGGATACGATCGGTCTCGTCGCCAAGTGCGCTCAGCAGGATGATCGGCGGGCCGCCGGCACGCGCCACTCGGCGACACGCGGACAGGCCGTCCTCGCCCGGCATCATCACATCGAGGATTATCAGATCGACTCCGGTGCGCGCGAGCACGCCGTCCATCTCGCGCGGACTGCCCGCGGTCTCGACGTGGAAGCCATGGCTGCCAAGGCTAGTCGCGAGCAGCGTCCGAATTGCAGCATCGTCGTCGACGATCAACAAGGTTGGGAGCAGCGAGGCTTCGGCGGTGTGGATCGGGGATTCCATCATGGTTATCCTATCGCGTTTCCATGTGGCCGCCATATGTCCGGCGCGGCCGATCGGACGAAATCCCCGTGCAACGATGCCGCACCAAAAGTCGCACGAAGGAGCCAAGGATGCCCGATTTCATGCCGTTCTCCGCCCTGCTCGGGCTGTCGCCGATCGCGCCGGCTGCGGTCACAGCGCCAGCTTCAACGCGATATGCGCCCCCAACGATGCCTGCCCCTGAATCCTCTCCGCGCCGACTTCGCCGCTGACCGAGACGAACTCATTGCCACCGGACAGCCGGATCTTCGCGGTGGGTCCCGCGGTAAGATCGTCTGGGGTGAGCGTGAAGCTCTGGCCACCGCTGAAGCTGGCGGTGGTGGTGCCGATCGACCCGCGCAAAATCTGGCGATCGCCGCCCTCTACCTCCAGCCGCAGCCCCATGCTGCCGTCCTTGCCGCCGAGCTTAATCCCGGCCGCCAGCGTGAATTCGGCGGCAAGCTCGTCGCTGCTGCGCTTGGCGACGGTGAGGTCGAAGGCGGTACCGCCACCGGTCTCAGCATAGCCGTCCTGGGTCAGCTTGAAATAATCGACAGTAGCGCCCGGGCGCAGATACAATCGGCCGATCGGCTGCTGGTAAGACGCACCGCCGCTGAGCGCGACCATCTTACCCGACCATTTTCCCGCCGCGGTGCGGGCCACGTCGGAGCCGGCGTCGCTGCCATCGAACGAGCGCGTGCTTCGGAAGTCCATGAACGAGTAGGCGCCGGTCGCCTTGGCATGCAACCCGCCCCAGTCGGCGCGCCAATAGCCACCGAGCTGGATTTGATCGGCGGTGACTTGGTTGCTGTTCTGGCTATCGTCGACCAGATTATAGGCCGAGGCGAACGACAGGCCGATGGTGCCGACCGGCAGGCGATACTCGGCACCACCGGCGATTGTCCAGCTGGTCGCCTTATAGCCCGAGGCGGCGTCGGCCGGGCGGCTGAGGTAGTTGGCGACCTCGCCGATCCACAGACCCAGCTTGCCGCTGGTCACCCGCGGGGTCGCCGCACTGGTCTCCATGTCGGCCACGCCGCGCGAGGCCGCGACCGCCGACAGGAATGGACCGCCATTGTGATCGGGCAGGAACGCCGAATAGAGGCGTTTGAAGGTGGTCGCGTCGCTGACTCCAAGGAACACGCCCTCGACGGAAGTGTCGGTCTGGATAGCGGTGTAGATCGCGTTATAGGCACTGGCGCCCGAGCGGTTGAGCCCAAGCTCGCTCGCAGTCTTGCGACGCAGGTCGAGATCGACCGTACCCGTGGTATCGCTGGGGGTCAGCGTCGCGGCAAAGAGATAGGGCAGCGAGGTGCCGGTCAACGAGAGATTGGCGCTGCCGGTCAAGCTACCGGCGGTGATCAGGCGATAGACCTGCTCGGTGCCGAGGAAATTGCTGAGGTTGAGCGTCAGTTTCGCGCCCGAAGCGATCGTCGCCGCGCCGGTCACGGTGTAGTTGGTGCCTATGCCCGTGGCGGTGTCGAGATTGACGAGGAGGGATCCGGTCGCGCCGATCTTGAGGCTGCTAAGTGCGATCGTGCCGGTGTTGGTAGGGTTGAATGCGCCGCCCTCGACGTCGAGCGCAATTAGCCCCGTCCCTTGCGTGATCAGGCCGGTATACGTCGACAGGCCGGACATGGTGATTGAATTGCTGCCCGAGCCGAAAGTCAGTCCACCGGTCAGCGTACCGGCGACCAGCGACACGCTGTTGTCGCCATCACCGAAACTAGCGCTGCCGACCATGGTTGCCGCGTTGAGCGTCAGGCTATTGTCTCCCGCGCCGAGATTGGCGTTGCCGGTGACCGCGCCACCGAGGATATTGAGGCTGTCGTTGCCCGATCCGGTGAGGATCTGCCCGGTTATTGTCGCCGCCGTTCCGGTCTGGGTGATCGTCACGCCACTTGTGTTGGCCGACAAGTCGATCGCAATCGCCTCGGTGGAGACATAGCCGGATGCCAACGTCGCGCTGATCGTGGCGGTGTTGGTGATGCTGGTCAGCGTACCGGTCAGGTCCTGGATCGCCACCGCGGTGCCGGTGGTGCCGACGCTGGTGGCGAAGATCGTGCCGCTGTTGGTGATCGAGGGAACGGTCGCGCCGCTGCCGATCAGGATCGCGGTGGAGGTGGTGGAAGTCGTGGAGCCGTCCCCGCTGATCGCCTCGATCGTGCCGCTGTTGGTGATCCCACCGGTGATCGCCACGGTGCCGCCAGTGCCACCAATCTGCAACGCGGTGGCGCCAATCCCAGAATAGACGCCGTAGCCAAGAACGCTGCCCGCTACCACGAGGCCGCTGGTCGCACCCGACACCAGACCCAGCGTGATCGGACTGCTAGTCGATCCGATCAGTAGCGCAGGTGCGCTTCCGTAATTGGTGATAACGCCTGTGCCGAGCGTGGTGTCGACTGCGACCGACACGCCGCCGGCCACGTTGCCGGCAATCCGCACCGCGGGTCCGCCGATCAGCAGATCCTGCGAATCGAGCGTGGTCAGAGTAGAGGCGGTATAGCGATAGCCCGTGTTGGTCACCGCGCCCGCGATCTCGACCGCGCCGCCGACGTCGCCGTCGAGCGCGATAGAACTTGCGCCCTGCCCAACCGTGGCGATTGTGCCGCTGAGCGTAACGTTGCCGGTCACCGCCTGGGTGTGAACGCCGTATGCATTGGTGCCAGTGGCGTCGATCGTACCCGAACTGCTCACCGATCCATTCAACGTGCCATCGGTGGCGATCCCTGACGAGGCATTGCCGACGATCGTGATCGTGCCGGTGTTGACGATCGATCCGGTAAAGCCGCCGAGTGCATGGATGCCGAAGCGGTTGGTTCCCGTCGCGAACGGGAGATCGGTGCCGCCGGTGGTCTGGGTGGTCACCGTCTCGCCGACCGAGATCGTGCCGCTGTTGGTGATCGTGCCCGCGGTGCCGGCATTGGCAGCGATCCCGGTCGCATTGTCGATGCCGAGATAGGTCAGGCTGCCCGCGTCGGAAACAGAATTGGCGCTATCGATCGTCACCGCAGTGCCGGCAGCGGCCGGCGTAATCGACCCAGCGCTGCTGACCGTCACGTCACCTGCGGTAGACGTCGCCAGCGGAGTGGTGGTTGCGCTCGCGACCGTAGTCTGGGCGCTGGCGGCATCGATCGTCACCAGCATCAGCGGGGACAGACAGGTAATCAGAAGGATGTGGCGCATGGAACCCCGGCTTTTGCATGGTGTCCGCGGCGCTAGGCGACAGGATTTGCGGTCAGATGTCCGGGATGTGTCCGGATTGTTTCAGCGTGGCGGAGCGCATGCAACCTGCTGTTTCCGCCCGGAAACCGGCGGGACGTGTCCAGACACGAAGCGACATTCGCTCGCATCGCGGTAGGCCGAGACGCCGGTGGTCGCATGGCCCGGCAGGTCTTGCGCCGCCTTGTTGCTCAGGAGTTACCCATGACTATCCGTACCCCCGCCATCGCCCCCGTTATCGCTGGCACCCTGCTGCTCGGCGCGCTGCTCGCGGCCTCGCCCGCCGCAGCCCAGAGCTTCACCGGCCCGCGCGTCGAGGCGACGATCGGCTGGGACCAGATGCATTTCGACTTGAACGACGTCGGCCAAGCTGGGCGCGCCAAACAGTCCGGCCTCGATTTCGGCGGCGCAATCGGCTACGACCAACAGGTCGGCGCCAATCTGATCGCCGGCGTCGAGGCGTCGGCTACCGGCTCCGACACGGGTTACGTCACCGGCACCGCGACCAACGGCACGTCTTTGCGCGAACGCCGCGACCTCTCGATCGCCGCACGACTAGGCACCAAAATCACGCCAAACACCCTGCTGTACGGCAAGGTTGGCTATAGCAATCTGCAGACTGGCACGACGACCACCATCGCCGGCGTCAGCAGCGAAAGCCACCGCGATCTCGACGGCGTGGTGGTCGGCGCTGGATTGGAAGTGGCGATCAGCCCCAAAGCATATCTCAAGACCGAATATGATTATTCCAATTATGCCGCTGGCGTAACCAAGAACGATATCTTGACCGGGATCGGCTTGCGCTTCTGACGCGGCGCGGATGAGGACACTCCCACCTGTCACTCTGAAACACATTCAGGGTGGCGGGCAGGTGGAAATATGCTGGAAACAATTACGCTTTAGATGAACGATCGCATAGTTTTTTGTCGCATGGCAATTTTCCAAGTGTAACGCGATAGAATTTTCCTTTTCCTAAGATTTGTGATCAGCCGTACCGCTTATCCTGCCATTAACTCTCCCTCTTTATGAGATTCCTTGGACAGGGAATTCTAAAGGGGTTGGGACGATGACTTCAATTACAGACATGTTCTCGATACAGTCGCCGCGAATATCGATGACAAACAAGATAACGGCCGCCGCATCGGCGGGCAAGATCTCGGCAACCGACGCGACCGCGCTTGATTCGGCGCTCGACTCGATCGATAGTTCCCTGAAATCGGGTGCCACTGCGGCCACCAAGGGGGTGTCGGGAATGAAGGGCCGGATCGACTCGCTGATCGACAAGCAAGTCAGCGCCGGCACGCTGACCGACGACCAGGCCGCTGAACTCAAGGGCTTGTTCGCGCAAGGCGCTCCCAGCACCAACCAGAGCGCCAGCACCGACGATTCGACCGATACCGACGCGACTGCGGCCACCACCGACGTCGCGAGCGCGAGCGGCAGCAGCGGCGGCCACCATATGCATGTTCATGGCGGCCCGCCGCCGGGCCCGCCGCCATCCGACTCGGACAGCAGCGACGACGATGACACCAGCATCGCTGCCACCGGCGGCACCACCAGCTCGGGCAGCACCGCCGCAACAAGCAGCAGCACGTCTGGCACCACGAGCACGGCCAGCACCGACGACACCACCGAGGCCAAGCTCAAGGCGCTGATGGCGCTGCTCGAATCATTGCGCACCAGCATGCAGAGCGATGGCACCTACGGCGCATCATCGTCGAAGACAGCGTCGAGCAGCAGCTCGAGCGGCACATTGGTCAGCGCACTGGCCTGATCGGAAAGGGTCGATGCGGGGGTTCGGGGGAACGTCCGCACCGGCATTCCTGCCCTCGCCTTACGCGCAAACGCGGCATAATATCCGCACGTCCGCCGATCCGGCGCGGACATACGCGAGGGCGACGCATGCGCATAATCTGTTTTCTGGTGCTCGCATTGGCCTGGGCAATGCCTGCTGCTGGGCAGAAGGTCGACGATCAGCCACGCACGGTGGTGATGACCGCCTTCCCGCCGGAATGGTTCGCGCTGGTCGGCGCGGTCGCCGCCCCGGTCAAACACCGCATCAACGGGCTGACGCTTCTTACCGGGACGCTGGAAGGCAAGCCGGTGATTCTGGTCCAGAGCGGGGTGTCGATGATCAATGCGGCAATGACCACGCAACTCGTGCTCGACCGCTTCACCGTCCGCCGCATCATCTTTTCGGGGATCGCCGGCGGCGTCGACCCGGCGCTCGACATCGGCGACGTGGTGGTCCCGGAACGCTGGAACCAGTATCTCGAAGTCGCGATCGCCCGCGAGACTCCGGCCGGCTGGGCGCCACCAGAGCGCGGCACCGAGCCGTTGCCCAATTATGGAATGCTGTTCCCGCGCGACGTGATGGTCGGCAACGCTACCGAGCCGCTCGCCCGCCACCGTTGGTTCGCCGCCGACCCCGCGCTGCTCGCGCTCGCGCGCAGCCTGGCCTCCACGGCGCGCCTCGCCCGCTGCACTAAGACGGTCGCGGGCGAGCAATGCCTCGCGCACACTCCCAAGGTCGTGGTCGGCGGCAGCGGGGTAAGCGGCACCGCCTTTTCCGACAATGCCAATTACCGCGACTATCTGTTCCGCACTTTCCATGCCTTGGTGCTCGACATGGAAAGCGCGGCGGTGGGCCAAGTTGCCTACGCCAACAGCGTGCCGTTCATTGCCTTCCGCAGCCTGTCCGATCTCGCTGGCGGCGATGCCGGGATCAACCAGATGCACACCTTCCTCACGCTCGCCTCGGGCAATTCTGCCAGCGTGGTGCGTGCGTTCGTGAAAGCGTTGCCAGAATGACGCCACGGAATGATGGGGCTTAACACCCGCAAAAATCGGGCTACCATCCTGAAAATCTCGAAAGGTATCCGATGCGGCGATTTACCCTGGCACTGACGGCCCTAGCGCTCCTGTCCGGCGCCGCGCATGCTGCACCGACCTCCGCCGACGTCCAGGCACTTGACATCCTCAAGCGCGCGATCGCCTTCCGTACCGTGGTCGGGCCCGGTAACCAGACGCCAGAATTCGCCGAATACCTAAAGAGCGTGCTCGTCGCCGGCGGGTTCGATCCAGCCGACATCACTATCACCCCGGTGGACGACACCGCTTATCTGGTCGCGCGCTATCGCGGCGCGGGTCGCGCTGCCAAGCCATTAGTGTTGTCGGGCCATATGGATGTGGTCGAGGCCAAGCCCGCCGACTGGCAGCGCGACCCATTCACCGCTATTATCGAGAACGGCTATATCTACGGCCGCGGCGCCACCGACATGAAGTTCGGCGACGCCATAATGATCGCCACGCTGGTCGACCTTAAGAAAAAGCATTTCCTCCCCAATCGCGATGTGATCCTGGCGCTGTCCGGTGACGAGGAAACCGCGATGAAAACTAGCGCGATGCTGGCCGCGGCCATCCCCAATGGCGAGCTCGTACTCAATGCAGACGGCGGCGGCGGCAAGCTCGCTGAGGACACCGGCAAGCCCGAGATGTTCGGCTTCGACGCCGCCGAGAAAACTTATTCGGACTTCCAACTAGTCTTCACCAATCCCGGCGGCCATTCGAGCGCACCGCGCAAGACTAATGCGATCTATTCGCTGGCCCGCGCGCTCGACAAGATCGGAGCATATCAGTTCAAGCCGCAACTGAGCGAGATCACGCACGCCTATTTCCTGGCCGCCGCCGATCGTGCGCCGCCCAAGCTCGCCGCAGCAATGCGTGCATTCGCGAAGAACCCAAGTGACAAGGCGGCGATCATCACGCTCTCCGACGATCCCGCCTATATCGGCAAGATCGGCACCACCTGCGTCGCGACGATGGTGAGCGGCGGTCACGCGCTCAACGCATTGCCGCAACGCGCGACCGCTAATGTCAATTGCCGGATCTTCCCGGGCAACAAGCCCAGCGACGTGATGGCGGAACTGGCGCGGCTGGCTGGCGACCCGGCGATGACGATCACGGACGTCAGTCAAGGCTCGGTAGCGACCGACGCCTCGCCGATGCGACCCGATGTGGTGGCGGCGATCCGGAAGGCAGTGGCGATCGACTATCCGGGCGTGCCAGTGATCCCGGTGATGGCCTCGGGTGCGAGCGACAGCATGTGGTTCCGCTCGCACGGTGTACCGAGCTACGGGGTCGGTGAGCTGTTTCTCAAGGATTCGGATGACTTCAGTCACGGCCTCAACGAACGCACGCCGATCGCCAATGTCGCACCATCGATCCGCTACTGGACATCGATGATCACGGATCTGTCGAAATAACACCCGCTCCCAACTGGCTCGCCACCACCGGCCGCTGGCCGCCCGAGCTGGTCGAGGCCGCGCTGGCGCTGCATGATAATCGGCTAGGCGAGGCCGAGCCCCTACTCCGTCGCCACCTCAAGGCCGATCCGTTCGACGTCGCCGCGATTCGGATGTTGGCCGAGCTCGCCGGCCGGATCGGCCGCTACAAGGATGCCGAGACACTGCTGCGCCGGGCGCTGGAACTTTCCCCCGCCTTTACCGCTGCGCGCGCCAATTTGGCGATCGCGCTCTATCGCCAGAACAAGCCCGCCGAGGCGATCGCAGAACTCGACCTGGTGTTGGAGGATGACCCGGACAATCTCGGCCATGCCAATCTGAAAGCCGCGGCACTTGGCCGGATCGGGGGGTTCGACGAAGCGATAGCCCTGTACGGCGCCGTGCTCAAAGAAGCCCCAGGTCAGCCGCGCGTCTGGATGAGCTATGGCCATATGCTCAAGACGGTCGGCCGCCAGGCGGACGGCGTCGCCGCCTACCGCAGCGCGATCGAGATCGCCCCCGAACTCGGCGAAGCCTGGTGGAGCCTCGCTAATCTGAAGACGGTGAAGTTTGACGCGGCGGACATCGCAACGATGCAGGCCGGGCTAGCCCGCGCAGACATTTCCGACGAGGACCGCTTCCATCTCGATTTCGCGCTTGGCAAGGCCTTCGAGGATCGGCGCCAGCCCCCCCAGGCGTTTGCGCATTATACGGCGGGAAACACGCTTCGCCGCACCAGGCTCGCCTATGACGCCGACGAAACTGAGACATTCGTCAATCGCAGCATCGCGCTCTATACGCCCGACTTTTTCGCCGCTCGCCAGGGTGGGAACCCTGCAGGTGACCCGATTTTCGTTCTGGGAATGCCCCGCGCTGGCTCGACCCTGGTCGAGCAGATACTCGCCAGCCATCCTTTGGTCGAGGGAACGTCCGAGCTCCCCGACATCCCCGCACTCGCCCGCCAGGCCGGCTATCCAGGCAGCGTCGCCGACTTGACGCATGAACAACTGCATGCGCTCGGCGAGGAGTATCTCCAGCGCACCCGCATCCAGCGCCGCACCGACCGGCCCTATTTCATCGACAAGCTGCCCAACAACTGGGCGCATCTGCCATTCATCCATTTAATCCTGCCGAATGCCAAGCTGATCGACGCGCGCCGCCACCCGCTCGGTTGCTGCTTCTCCAACTTCAAGCAGCATTTCGCGCGTGGGCAGGCATTTAGCTATGCGCTCGACGACATGGGGCGTTATTATCGCGACTATGTCCGCCTGCTCGCGCATGTCGACACGGTGCTGCCCG
>Ga0233335_1000207_pt1 | contig 11302 bp, 15 predicted proteins | sample GEONDECOMP222_FD_180695 | JGI IMG/M metagenome (GOLD analysis project Ga0233335, IMG submission 180695) | Leaf litter microbial communities from Shasta-Trinity National Forest, California, United States - GEON-DECOMP-222 | ecosystem: Environmental > Terrestrial > Plant litter > Unclassified... | reverse complement strand
GTGGGCGGCGCATTTACCGCTTATGGTTCGGGCGGCACGGTTCGAGCCGCTACTGGCGATTTCCTTCCCGGATCGACTTCCGCGGACAGCGGGGCGATCAATGCTGCTGTCCCGCCTTCCCCGATCTACATCGTCTGGTTTGATGTAAATATCGGTCCAAGCAGCTCGGCGCTGAATTATCCGAACTTCCTTTTTCGGGCTCAATCGCTCAGCAACCCAACGACGTTCTATCAGGCGTATTACGACGCCGGGACGCCCGGTTGGCACATCGCCAAGAAAGTTAGCGGGTCCTTCTCCGAACTCGGCCAATATGCAGGCTTGATGGCCGCTAATACGGTTTACACCGTTGGGCTTGGCGCCGTCGATGCGAATACTATTGGCTTTTTCACCAATGGCTCCTCGACTCCAGTCGCGACCTTCGCTGACCATGATGCCGCTCTTGCGGCCGCTGGCTACGCTGGATTTAGCGCGCACAGCCCAGCGGTCATTGATAACTTCCGAGCCTCTGCGGCTGGTGCGACATCCTCCCAACTAGCCGCCAGCCCCGGTAGCTTCGCCATCACCGGCGGACCCGCCACCTTCACGTTCACACAGGTGGCAAGCCCGGCCGCATTTGCGATTGCAGGCCGGCCGGCTGCCTTTCAGCAGTCGTTACTGGCATCGACCTCTGCGTTCGCCTTGTCTGGATCGCCTGTAGCGTTCGGTATTGGCTTGGCAGGCGCGCCCGGCAACTATGTGATCTCGGGCCAGTCGTTGGCAGTAAGCATCGGTTTGGCAGCCGCTTCAGGGTCGTTCGCGTTGGCAGGCGGCGCGGCATCCTTTGTGACGGGTTTAGCTGCGTTGCTAGGTTCGTTCGCGGTCGCGGGTCAGCCGGCAGCATTCACGATCTCGGCCAGTTCCAACCTCGCTGCATCACCCGGGGCGTTCGTCATCACCGGTGGTCCGGCAAAGTTCTCGATGTCGTTGTCCGCGAATGTCGGCGCCTTCGCGGTTACCGGTCAGCCCGCGATCCTGACTGGCGGCACTACGCTCTTCGTCATGCCGGCCACCGGCCTGATCCGGGTTGCTCGGCAGATCCGCAACATCGTCGTCCCGCGACAAACATCGATAATTAAAGTGAGGCGAGACGGCACCATGGATGTATTTCCCTCCAAATATCCGAGCGCTTCGGTCATTCGGGGCTTTGATATCGCTACCTTGTTGGCGGTCGGCGAAGAGATCGTCAGCGCTGATGTTACTGCTCCAGGTGGCGATATTCAGTGCAGCCAGGTCGCGTCCGACGGCTCCATCGTGAGCTTCCTGATGTCTGGCGGTACGAACGCTTTCCAAATCCAGACAATCAAGCTGGTCGCCGTGACGACGCGCCAACCTGGCATCGTTGTCGAGGCGAGGGTCACGATGCTCGACGAAGCTCGCTGATATGATTGGGAGGTTTGAATGCGCCTATTTCGGATATTGATTTCTCTAGCTGCTGATAATGCGGCCCCCTAAGGTACGAGTCTCTCAAGCTAAGGTGAATTGATGCCGAAGAACCGATTGCTTGGCGCGGACTTCATTCGCGCCGGCGCCTGCGTCAGCGTGGTAATCAGTCACCTCAGTAAGGAATTTGGCAAACACGCCGCCACGCATCTTCAGCAAAAGCTCGTGACCATCGGAACCAATGGTCAGATCGGCGTCAGTCTGTTTTTCGTTCTGAGCGGCTTTCTGCTCGCGCGACCGTTTTGGCAGGCAATCGATGCCGGCCAAACGATGCCATCGATGCGCACCTACATCCTTCGACGGGGCGCGCGGATCATTCCCGGCTTTTGGCTCGCCATGACGGTCACCCTGCTCTTTAGCGTGACCCTATTCGGTAACCCATTAGATCAACTGACGATCGTCCGGTATGTCGCTGGCCTCACTTTCTTGAGCGATTTCCACTGGGTCACCATGTTCCCGGTCGATGTCAACGGTCCGCTCTGGTCTATCAGTTTCGAGATATCATCGTACATTCTGCTCCCGATCGGCTTTCTGGGCATTTTTGCGATCAGCGGCCGAGGCGGAACGGCGTGGGTTGCCCGGGCGTCTTGGGCACTGGTCATCCTAACGACATTGATCGGCCATTGGGCTTGGGTCTCTTTCGTTCCTCATCCAACGCCCGCGTCGGGCCTATCGACCGTAATGTCGGTCGCCCAAACTTGGTCGCCTTGGTACAATCCCTTCGGCTTCTTCGCGATCTTTGCGACGGGCGCCATCGGAGCGGGCATTCAAACGCTGGTGCACGACCGAGGGCTCAAGCGCCTCGCGCTGGGCCTTGCGGCGCTGTTGGCTATTGTGAGCGGCCCGTCATTGATCGTCTCGCTAGCCAGTCACGGTTACGGCGGCCTGAAACCACCCTACCTCTATCCGATCATACCGTTGGCCGTTGTCGCGTTCCTTGTCGCCGTTCCGGAATTTACGAGGCTCGGACAAATGCTGGACAACCGCCTCGCTACTTACGTCGCTAAAATCTCATTTGGGATCTATGTCTGGCACGCGCTCGTGATCGCCTTGCTAAGCCGCCTCGTATTTCACGGGGAGCCAACGTCGCTGGCAGAATTGCTTCGACTAGCAGTGGCAACCTTCGCGATCGCGGGCGCCATAGCCGCGGCAAGTTTCCGATATTTGGAATTTCCGATCACCGAGTGGGCACGGAAGTTTGAGCGCAAACCGCTCCGAAGCCAGTCGATCGAAATAACCCTCTAGGCGGAACTCTCCCGCTTTTTCTGCTCACCTGCTGAGCGGGAAGATCCAGACTTCTTTCACTCTGTCATCGACGCCAGGGAGCGATAGCTCATGCCCGAACCGGATCGGATCCTCCGCGCGGCCAGCGTGCCTGCGTGGCTGTTCTGCCTTGCCTGCCTTTCTCCAGCCGTGTGGCGCCTGTTGCGCGGCCGAGGGCGTTACTACGATCCGGTATGGGCTGTGGTGTTTCTGCTCACCCTCAACCGGCTGTCGTTCCTGTTCAGCGTCTCCGCAGAGATGTCGCACGCGACAGCGTTAGTTCTTGCCCTGGTAATGGGGGCATGGTCGCTTTGGTATCAGAAGCGTGACCGGTAGCGGCCCGCCTGGCTTGGCCGGGCTTCCGATCGGCTGGGGTGCGATCTTCGGACTGCTGAACCTGGTCCTTGGTGGCGGCGCTGTCGTCGCCTGGATCAAAAACCGCGCGCCCATGCGCAAGATCGACGTCGACGCCGACGAACGCCTGCGCTCCGAGATGTGGAAAGACATCGAGGCGCTCAAGCAGTCGAAGGACGCCGTATCGCGGCGCGTATCGATCGCGGAGGCGCAGATCGTGGGGCAGTCGATCCAGATCGGTCAGCAGCGCTTCGTGCTCACGCTGGTGATCGACGAGCTCGAGCGGGTCCAGCCCGACAACTCTGTTGCCCGGCACGCCCGGAACCTGCTGCGCAACATCATGCCCGACGCGATGCCGTACCCAGAAGAGATCGCCCACATGGCCGAAACGGCGATGAAGGCCGGATAGCCACCCTCTACCGATTGACGGAGAAATGCCATGACACAGCCAACCCCGGCGGTGATCGCAGCTGCGCGCGCGTCTGCCGCGAAGTGGCGGATTCCCGCGTCCGTCAGCCTTGCCCAGTGGGCGCTGGAAAGCGGTTGGGGCGCCAGCATGCCGCCGGGGAGCTTAAATCCGTTCGGCATCAAAGCGACCGCTGGCCAGCTTAGCGTGACCGTTCCGACCCGCGAGGTGCTCAACGGCAAGAGCGTGATGATCAACGCGGCCTTCCGGAAGTTCGCATCGCTCGAGGAAGCCTTCGACCTGCACGCGAAGCTGCTGGCGACAGGCACAGCCTATGCGGCCTTCCGCGCTGCGCTCCCTGACTTGGTCAAGGCAACGGACGCCCTGGGCGGCAGCACGCCGGCGCACCCCCGCTACGCAACCGACCCGCTCTACGGGTCGAAGCTGCGCGCGATCATCAACGGCTCGAACTTGAAGGCGTATGACGCATGACCTTCAAAGATCCCCGCTTCGTGATCGCCATGTCGATCATCTGCCTGTTTTCAGGCGCGTACATCGCCAACCCGACGGCAGAGATGTCCGGCGCAATCATCGCGGCCTTCTCGGGCGCGTGGGGCTTCTATCTCGGCAGCAGCAGCGGTGCCGCGAAGAACGCGGACAACGTCGGCAAGGCGCTCGACTTGAACGCGGCAGGGCAACCCGCGCCTCCATCGCCCACAGCGATCCTCCAACCCGGCCAAACCGCACAGGCGGCGCCGGACCCCAACCCCTGAAGGAGAATACCAATGCCCAAGATGCGCGCAAAAATGACGATTGCTTCCGTACTGAAGCACACTGGCCACGAGACGCTGAAATTTCACGCGGTGAGTGCGAAGAGCTACCCAGCCGATGGGTCGGACGAGGACAACACGTTCGCCAAGTTCTCGCCGTCTGCCAATCTCGAAATCACGATCGCGAATCCGGCGCTGCTGGGCGCCTTCCAGCCCGGCGAGACCTTCTACGTCGACTTCACCCCGGTCGATTGACGCCAGTCAGCGCCGCCTCCGCGCTGGCGGCGGCGCACCCTTTCCAGGAGAATACCATGTCCAAGCTCTTTATCGGCTTCCTCTCGGCAGCCCAGCTCACTGCCCTCCATGCCGCCGGTCACGTCGTCGCCACCGCGGTCATTTCGGCTGATCAGCATGTCATTGCCATCATCAAGGCGGATCCGATCGGCGCGCTGATCGCGAACGACATCGCAACAGTGAAAGATGAAAAGCTCACCGGCCTTGAGAAGGCTGAGAAGGTGATCGCCAGCGCGATCCCGCTGATCGAGACCCTTGCCGCCGGCGGCATTGTGACGCTGGTCGCGTCGGCCGAGAATACGGCGCGCGAGGTCGTTCAGTCGCTTTTCAACGACACGATCGGCGCGGTGACGGCTGTTCTTGAGCTGACCCACGCCGACGCGACCTCTCAAGCGCCTACCGGGACGCAGCTCATCACCGCACCCCAGTGAGCACCCGAAAGGGTACGGCCTACCGCGTGTTCGCCACTGAAACGGCGAACACCGGTAAGTCAGTCACCGAGGTCACGGTAAAGCTCGACGACATCGGCGATAAGCAGGTGGCGTTCTACATCCCCGCAGATGGCCCGCAGCCGGTTTACGGCGATGGCCTGGAGTGGGGAACCGACCATGTCACCGTTACCCGCGCTACTGACGGCTCGACCTTTACGGTTCACAAGATCGGTTTCGATTTCGATCCTGACGAACCGCTAAGGTAGATGCCCGATCCGACTTATGGCTGCGGCCGGCCCATGGCGACAGTATAACCTGCACCATGCATCTGGTCGGAAAGCCGAGCTTTTTCCCTCCAATTGAAGAATCGCGTGACAAGTCGCCGGATGAGGGCACTTCCGCGCGATCGACGGATCGCCTCATGGTGCCAGCCGTGGTCTGTTAGGATCTTGCCAAGCTTGTCCGTCGTAGTGGCGTCGAGCAGTTCGAGCCCGTTCTTCCGGCCGATCTCCTCGACCACGCCGGCAGGCAAGAAATACAGATGCCGGGGCGCATCCAGATGGTACCAGTCCTTGCCGAGCTTCTTCATCTGCTCGCTCTCGGGGTTTGGTCCCGCGACAAGCAAAATTCCGCCCTCGTTGAGGCGTTTCGCAGCCATGTCGATAACTTCCCACGGACGCGGCAAATGCTCGATGCTATGCCATAGGCCAATGACGTCGTAGGTCATGGGGTCATCAGCTAAGGCTTGCGCCGGGTCGGCCGACTGAATTGTGTGGATGCCCACGCGCTTCATGAGCGAGACACAGTCGTCGTTCATCTCGATCACCGAAACGTTGTAACCGGCCTTCTTGGCGCTGTAGGCAACGCGACCGATCCATGGGCCGATTTCGAGATAGTCACCCCTGGGAACGAGCTTCTTGATAAGATCTAGCCGATAGGCATCTTCTCTGGCTTGGGTCGCCAACTCAGCTTCGCTTTTCGGGATTTCCTGGTAACCGCCCTCGTAGTGCTCGCTCAGATTAGACGGCACCTCCCCAATGAATATGTGGCCGCTTGCCCCGCGATAATATTCGAACTCGCCCGGGAATCCCCGCTGATCCTTCGCGACAAATGCTAGTTCTGCGGTACTACCGTCGTAAGGATCGACAGCTGTTTTTCCCATGCCACTAGTCTCTCTCTTTAACCGGAAGCGAGGGTATATGGGGCGAATTCGGCAAACGCCAGCCGCCAAGGTCGCTCAATCCTTTTTGGTTGGCGACCCATCCAAATCGGTTTAATTGCGGATACTCGGAACGGATTTCAGTTTTCTTCGCTCAATTTCGACCGTCGTACCAAGAAGGGCGTCCGAGGCTTCACTGCTTCGGACGCCTTTTTTGTGCTCGCGGCAGGTGGCCGAATCGTTCACGTTCTGCCTATGTTCCAGAAATGCCAAGCCCGCCCAAGATGCGCCCGAGCACCCTCGACGTCCCACTGGACCAGCGCGTCGGCTATGCCACTCACATTGAAATCGTCTGTCGCTGGTGTCCGCATCGGGTGCAGATGCTGACGAGCGAGCTCTACAAGATATGCGCTGGTTCGGTGACCTACCGTGACTTCCGGAATCGACTGCGTTGCGCCCGATGCGGGTCGAAGGGCTGGTCTACGATATCAGCGATAGGCCGGTAGCGTCAGATATCCGGGTGGCGACGTTCGATCTCGCCCGATCCTACCGCCTTTTCGGCCGAGCGCCAAACAGGGCCGGATCTCGCCCGCGCAATTCCCTCGGCACCCACCTCGGCTTTTCGGGTAACGCCTCAGTCACGGCGCGCTGTCCGATCTCGTCGCGGGTCTTCGTCCGCACCTCGATCCCGAGCCGGCGCGCCTTGGCGGTCACGGCCTCCCCTGTCCTTGCGAGCCGCTTGCCGATGTCCTTCGGCCAATCCATCGTCGGTGCCAGTTCGCGAAGGGTTGCGATGTCATCGGTCGTCCATGGCCGCGAATCCTTCCGCGTCGACAGCGACATGCGAGGCAAGAGTTCGCTTTCGATTGCCACTGGCACCGCAAGGTAATGCTCCCTGCTCGCGTTGTCGGTCGACGCCAGGCCAAGGGCGATCGCATCATCGAACGCATGGTCCTTGGTAGCCCGCCACGGCGCGTCGTCGCGCGGGCGTCCGAATACGGTGACCCTATACCGGAAGCGCTTCTCTTGGCCGTCGCGGTGGAGTTCGGTCATGCTGCCTCTTCATCCTGTTCGCTGAACGGCAGCGCATCGATGCTGGCGAGTAGGAGCTTCGCTTGGCTAGCGAGTGTCCTGACGCCTCCGTAGGTTTTCGCCACACCGATGCGATGAACCAAGCCTATCGCCTTCCCGAAATCCTCTCCGGCAAGGTATTGCTCTTCAGATAGTCCGCAAGCTTTCTTGATATCGTCGAGCGTGCGAACAGCCTGCTCGTTGACAGCCCGGCGGCTAGACACCTCTTGAGCGACACGCCGGTCTATTTCCTTTTGGATTGCGGCACGTTCGTCGCGCATCGCATTGTCGACGCCTTCCCGGATCGCCTTCTCCCGCGCCTCATGCCCGCGGCGCAGCAACGCAGCGAGAAAGCCTGGCTCCCACTGATCCCGCTCCAGAATCGGCGCCTTGACTGCGCAATTGAAACCATTGCCCTTGAGAACGAGATGGCCCCAGGTGGGCGGCAACTCATCCTCGTGCACGATATCGGGCGGCGTGACGATCCACCAATGATCGCAGAAGCGTTGAATGGCGACCGACTTATCGGGCTGCTTGATCTCGTGTAGCCAATCTGATCGACTGACCTTGATCTCGAAGCCGTGCAGCCGCAGGCCGCGCGATGGGTAGAGGCTCATCGCGATCGCGTCGGCCGACCGCGTGGCGCGCGCGCCAGTTGAATCCGCGACCTCGAAGAACGTCGCCCACTCAGGTGCGCGGTATCGGTTGGACAAGGCCGCGCGGACATCGGCAGCGGTGCAGCGCGTGGCCATCAGCCTAACTCCTTATCTTCATGGGGGTAGAGGGTGGCTTGGGCGCGAAGGGCGGCGGCGGTCAGCGCCAGGGCTGCCGTTGCCGCTGAGCCACGACCTGACGCCTCCGCGTTCTCGAAAAATCCGACCACGGCCGATGGACCTCGGGCATAGGCAATCAAGCCCGGCTTGCACGACGAAACGAGAAACTCCGCGCCGGCGGGTACCAGCGACAAGGCTGCGTCGACGGAGGCGGTGAACGGCTGGTAGCAATCGAACGCATTGCGCGGCTCGGACTCAGTCTGGTCTTGCCAAAGCAAATCGCCGATCTCCTGATCGAGAGCGGCGTTCGGCATCTCCGCCGCTTCTACCTGTTCAGCCAGCGCGATCAGTGTTTCGGCCTTAGTCATGCTGCTGCCCTCCAAAGGATAGGCTTCTGGTCGACCGGGATGCGGTGCTTACCCCGAGCCATCGGGTGCGTCGGCGCGCCGCTCTTCGTCGCTCCCCAGCACCACAGATCCGGACAGGGCGCAGGCCCGCTCTGGATCTCCTCAACGACATGCTCGATCCACATCTGGTCCCAAGCGATATTGCCAAAGCAGACGAACACTTGGTCGGCGGCCTTGGCCATCTCGGCGACGGCGGGCAGGTTGACGAAGTGCAGGGAATCGCGCGCCGCCCAGTCACCGCCATCAATGCCGTCGACGATCTTGCGGCATTCTGCCGGGCTCGGCGTGCAGAATGGGTAGAGGTTGCCCGCATCGTATCCGCCGAAACCGAAGAGGTGGAACCACGCGTTCCACCAGCGCGATGTTGGATCGTCGCCGTTCGCATCGGCCATCGACGGATTGCACCCAAGCACGAATGCCCGCGGTCCTGGCCCCCAATCGCGCGACAGACTGATCCGCACCCCTTCCCCGGCGAATCGGGCGGCCCTGCGCAGGATCGGCGCGCCAAACAGATCGTTGCCAAAACCAAGCTCTTCACGCTTGGCGGCCTTGCTGATTGGGGCGGTCATCGCCCGTCTCCCGAGCCAAAACAGGGCCAGGATCGGGGCAATTGACATGCCGGAACAGACCGCGAGCGCGAAGCTGGGCGCGACGCGAGGGGTATCGAAAAGGTTTCAAGGATCGGCTCCAGAGATAGGAGCTGCCCGTAATATGCACCAAAACGGTGCAATCTATATCCGGTTGACCTATATACCGGCGAACCGGGCATATATCGGAAGGTGGTCGCGCGAGTCATACCCCGCACCCCGTAATAGAGGGGGTGGTGGGAAGCTGGTTGGTGATGTCCGCAAGCACGTCAACCGATGGGCGCTCCAGATCCGCCGCAGTCAGTGGACCTGAGCGTGTGAAGGGTGTGTTCGTCCAGCCTGGTGGTCGCGACCATTGGGCATAGCGGGTGCCATCTGGTCGCTCGCAGATGAAGGCGCCGTTCAGCACGATGTCTAGTTCTGCGGGGCTCATGCCGCTTCACTCCGCTCAAGAGGAAGCGCATCGACCGCTGCGATCCGCTCCCCAATCCACCGCATCACCGGAACAGCCATCGAGTTGCCCAGCGCCTTGTAGCGGGGGCCGTCAGCCATCGGCTTCCCGCGGTTGGGGGCTAGCGTGTAATCGTCGGGGAAGCCCTGAAGGCGTTCGCACTCGCGCGGGGTGAGGCGGCGGACGGCGCTTGCGGCAACGTAGCTGCGGCTGGAGCCACCACTAGCGGCGCGGATGTTGGCCGTGTCGTGCGGGCCTTCGAACTGCGCACCACCATCGCGGCCGCGCATGTCGAAGGCTACGGCGTGGGGGTTGCTGGCGGTCAGGTTGAAGCTGACATCCTCGCTGATGCCCATGCCTGCATCGCGCAGACGCATCCGGCCTTCCGCGTCGGGCGATGGGTTCTTTGCGGTTCCGGTTCGTCCGATCGCGTCGGAATGGATGCAGACGGCTTGGACTTCGGCACGGGCCTCCAAGGTATAGGCGCGGCCTTCTTGCACGCCGATACCATTGGGGCCGGCTTCTGGATTTTCGCGCAGCGCCCCAGCTTGGATGGCGTAAGCAACCAGCATAGTGTCGGCAGTCTCTTGTCCCATGCCAGGCTGACGATCACCGCCGGTGCGATTGCCGCCCGCGGGCAGTGTACCTGCTACGTCTGCGACGAAATGGTTGGCCGCGGCTCCCTCGGGGCGACCGCCTGCGCCACCGCTAAAAGCGCCGCGTGTAATTGCGCCGGCAACACCTTGCCCCTCGCCACGGCGCGGCGCAGGATGCCCCGACAGGCTGTGGCGCTCAAAAAGTACCGCGCCGGCACGTCGGTGGTCTCCAAGATATCCGACAACGAACACGCGACGGCGCCGCTGTGGAACTCCGAAGTGCTGAGCGTCCAGAATTCGGTAGGCGAACCCATACCCGAGTTCGCCCAACCCTCCGAGGATGGAGCCAAATGCCCGTCCGCCGCTGATGGACAGGACACCGGGGACGTTCTCCCAGACCACCCAGCGGGGCCGTGTGCGATCAGCAAGGCGGCAAAACTCAAGCGAGAGGTTGCCACGGTCTCCATCCAAACCCGCTCGGAGGCCGGCGACGCTGAAATCCTGGCAGGGGGTGCCTCCGACAAGAAGGTCAATTGGTCCGACATGATGAGCCTCGATCTGGGTGAAGTCGCCGAACAGCGGCGTGACGTTGGAGCCAAGCGTGTGGCGATGGTCCCAATCAACGGGGAGTGCGCCTTGCCGATGCTCGAGGATGGCGCGTGGCGCGGGCTCGATTTCGCTGTAGGCCGCAGCCTCCCAGCCGAGCGGCTTCCACGCGACGGTGCTGGCGCTGATGCCGGCGCAGACGTCGAGATACCTCATGCCGCACCCCCGAAAGCAGTGCGAATCACCCCGCTCAGGGGCCTTCCAACCGGGGCCCTTTTTACGACAAGTCGGTTAGACAAACTATGCGGGACGCCGCAGAACTCCGTGGGCGTTTTATTCCGGGTTAGACAAATCGCCCAGTCCTTGAGCGTTAGAAAATTGTAGTCCCTCCGGGCCCACCAACTTGCTTGCGTCGCGCAGCGATCCCGCCTAGGCGGACTTTTGTCGGGGAGTGGCGCAGCCTGGTAGCGCATCTGGTTTGGGACCAGAGGGTCGCAAGTTCGAATCTTGTCTCCCCGACCATCAACATTCCGGCCGTTCGTTGCGGCCATTTTGTCGAATTACCGCTACGGACAAGGCGTTCAGGGGTTACGGCCTTTAAACACGCCGCTGCCGATCATCGGTGGCTCCTGGCTTTCGGATGGCATCGCTGCGTTCGGTGAGTGCCTGCCCCAAATTGTCGCTGAACACCTCGCCTCCCGTACCGGCATCCCGT
>Ga0233335_1000206_pt1 | contig 11370 bp, 11 predicted proteins | sample GEONDECOMP222_FD_180695 | JGI IMG/M metagenome (GOLD analysis project Ga0233335, IMG submission 180695) | Leaf litter microbial communities from Shasta-Trinity National Forest, California, United States - GEON-DECOMP-222 | ecosystem: Environmental > Terrestrial > Plant litter > Unclassified... | reverse complement strand
TTTATGGAAACCACAGAGCAAGAGTTCGACTCTTTGATGAATGTTCACCTCAAGGGTGTCTTTTTTCTGACTCAGACCCTGGTTCCAATGCTGGTCGATGGCGGCCGGATAATCAATATCTCCAGTGGACTGGCGCGCTTTTACACGCCCGGAAAGACCACGTATGCCACCATGAAGGGAGCAGTCGAGGTGCTCTCTCGTTACTTGGCGAAGGAACTTGGGCCACGAGGTATTCGCGTCAACACACTGGCACCAGGGGCGATTGCAACTGACTTTAGCAACGGCACCGTGCGCGACAATCCGCAGGTCAATGCGTTCGTCGCCAGCAACACGGCATTGGGGCGCGTAGGTCTGCCGGGAGACATTGGAGGTGCCGTGGCAGCGCTTTTATCCCCAGAAATGGGCTGGATCAGTGGCGAGCGGATTGAAGCTTCGGGAGGAATGTTCCTCTGAAGCGAGGTGTAGCGTTCCTCCCGCCTGCGCATGTAGGTTGGGAGGCTGTTGAGCCTTCTTGCAATGCCGATGTCGTCGCAGTCGGGCGAAGCTCTCTGGCGTTCGACAGTTTTTGGTCGATGCGCGTAGCAGATGAAACGGCCTCAAGCTTAAACGGATAGTAGCAGTGTCACTGGAGTTGCGACTGCGCGTTGACTAGCGGCCGTTCTGAACGGGCGCCAATAGCCGCAAAGTGTGGCTGCAGAAACGCCTCCCTGGATACGTTCCCAAATAGGATGGCTGCAGTTCCTCCCGCAGAGTTCACATGCACCTGGTCGATGCCCATGTATGTGAAAATCGTACGAAGGTAGGGGGAGACGAAATCAAATTTCTCAGCGGGACTATCGGGAAGATACTCGCCACCGGATGCTACGAAAGCGTGAACGGTTCTACCCGAAAGTAAGCCCACGCGTTTCCCGTCTTTTTGAGCGTACGTTTTCCCAACACGAACGATTTGATCTATCCACAGCTTAACTTTCGCCGGAGGCGAGAAGTTGTGCATCGGCACACCAATGACGATTTCGTCGGCCTCGATAAGCTCAGCGATAAGCTGGTCGGAAAGAGCCAACTGAGTCTGCTGCGACGCCGAGCGCAAAGCGGGGTCGCAGAAAGCAGCTTGGATCCACTGTTCGTCAATTGGCGGGATATCAAGCGCCGCGAGGTCGCGTCGAACCACGCGACTTCCTGGGTTTTTTGCTTGCCAGACGCTCACAAACTCGGCCGAAAGCGTACGCGATATCGATTTATTGAGTAACGGACTTGAATCAATGTGCAACAGCGTTAGCATGATGTGATGGTCCTATCGGTGGTATAGGGTAACGAGGCTGGGCGACTGTCCATCCATGCTGTATAATATACCTTATATAAACATCCTTACTCACCCTATTTTGTAGAATTTTTATGGAAATTCACGATCTTGGGCATTTGATCAAGCGCCTTCAACATCGTCACCATCGTACTGCCGATGCAAGATTGATCGAAGTTGGAACGACGCTAGCGCAATGGGATGCGCTACGAGCGATTGGCCGTTGCCCGGGCGCGTCTGCGCATCAGCTCGCTGTGATGACCTTCCAGACGGACCAATCATTCGGCCAGCTAGCGAATCGCTTGATTTCAGCGGATTTGATCGAGCGGAAAGCCGGCCACGGACGTTCCTTCGAACACGTTTTGACACAGAAGGGGCAGGCTACTTTGGAACGAGGGAGCGAAGTCACCCGAATGATGCTGCAAAAGTCGTTCTCAGCGTTGGATGCGCAGGAACAGGCAACGCTTTATGCATTGCTGATGAAAATTATCGACGTGTAGGCTTTCTGTTACTCGGTGTGGAGTCGCGCAGACTGCCGCGCGACCAACACACCCGGAATATTGATCCGATGCGATCGCCTTCCCGGGCTCACTAATCGTGAGGCTAGCAGGCGAACGGCTTCAGTCGCCATGATTAACAGTTCTTGCTTGACAGTCGTCAAGCGGTAAGGCGGCCGGGCGGCGTCAGGTACATCGTCGAAGCCCACGATAGATATATCGTCCGGCACGTTGAGCCCCAAGGTAAAGCGACAAGCGTCCAATGCACCCAAAGCCAACTCGTCATTTGTGCAGAAGACGGCGTCGAACGCTCCCGATACGCGCCGCATTTCGGCAAGTAGCACCGCACTACCGTCTTCGTACGAAAAATTGGAATGACATTGACGCGCTTCATGCGCGCCAAGCGCGTGCAATTTCTGCGTGAAGCCATGCAAGCGGGCGATGCTGACCGGTGCGTTTGCCGGGCCACCAATGCACAGGAATCTTCTGTGCCCAGCCCGATAAAGGGCTTCGGCCACTATCCCAGCGGCACCGCTATTATCGGTGGTTACGCAGTCCACCCCCTTGGCGATTACCTGACGATTGAAAAACACGAGCGGCACCCCGTGTTGCTGAAAAGCCGTTATATCGGCTGGCGCAACGGCGGCGCAGCATACAAGCCCATCCAAGGGATAGTCGAGCACGTTATCTAATGTTTTATGAACCGCATCGTCGTCGTCGACAGTGATCAACAGCAGCTTCGCACCCACCGCCGACAATGCCTCACCCAATGCAAAAATAACGTCAGGGTTGTAGCGCAGCGTGTACTTTGTGACAATTACGCCAACGACATCGGAACGGCCCATGATCAAAGACCGAGCCAAGGCATTTGGTCGGTAATTCAGACGCGCTGCAACCGCCAACACATGGGTCCGGGTTTCTGGCGAGATGGGGCTGTCTTTCTGAAAACACCGGGATACTGTCGATTGCGCGACGCCCGCCTCAACGGCAACATCGTAGGACGTTGCACGGGAAGGGCGTTTTGTTGCACTGTTGAAAGACGGCACGAGTAACCCAAGCGTTAAAAATGTGCATTTTAACCTCGTTTCGCCGGTTAATCAGGCGAATACTGCGTTTGCCTCAATCAGTTCGATTGCCGCCTGCTGTATCTCGTGAGACAACAATCGCAACGGTGCGATACAACCGTTATTGTCGAGCGTGAATCCCGCTTTCGCCGCAGCGGCAACGATGGCGGGCGACCAGACGATGACTTTCTTCTGGTCTCCACTGGTCATCGCGATCATCACAAGCGGCTTGTCGCCGACCGATTTGATGCTGCGCCACACGTCGCCCGGAACGGAATAAAGTCCCTGAGAAGGGATTTCAAGCGTGGTCGCCTCATCGCCTTCGTTCAGAGTGATTTCAGCCGTGCCTTCGTACACGATAAGGACCTGCTTCTCAGCCAGTCGATGCGTGCCGATACGCTCACCCTGGTGGACGCGCAGCCAATCGACAGAAAACCCATGCGGATAAACGATCTTTGCCTGCTGATTACGGTCTTGCGTGATACCGAACCCGATAACGCTGGCCACCTCAGACTGGTATCCAGCAACACACGAATCGAGCAATGCGCTTGAAGACCAGACGCGGTGTTGCGCTTTGACAGTTCGGCCAAGCATCTCATCGTAGCTATAGCGACGGAACCCATGTACCGTTGCCATATCGATGGGTTCAAGCAGGTCCTCTCGCGGCGGCATCAATGCACCGGCGACAGTGTCGACCAGGATGCTGTCCTTTGTGAGATATAGCCCGTGCTCGGCGGCCTGCTGGATAATAGAAGGATGCCAGATGATGCCGCCGGTATCGTCGCCGCCCAGCGCGGAGAAGATCCATCCGTCTACATCACCTATGTTCTGAAATCCCCGGAAAATCCAGGTAGGCATACTGATGACATCGCCAGGCTCTCCGATGATCGTGCCTTCGTCACCGTTCGCACCCCACCGAAACAACCAGCGTCCAGCGTAGATCATGAAGACTTCTGCCGTGTAATGCAGGTGCAAGTTATTGACCACGCCGGGTGGCATAGCCGCGACACCCAAGCTGAATCCGTGAGGCTCTTGCAAATTGACGACCTGATTGTCGCTCTGCGAGACGCCGGTCCCGATCAGTGAATAATTTTCTTTTTGATCCGACCCTTTAATCTTGCAGTCGATAAAGGCAACTTTGCACGCAACCATATCCGAACGACGCACCAATCGTTCTTTCGCCGCGGCCGGGTCAATCGTTACAGCTTCCGTCATGTCTCTCTCCTTAGGAACAAGCCCTACCTCAACTCGGCAATGCATTCGAATGCATGAATTAAATCAAATATTCGTTGAAGACACAAGAACGATTAAAAAGTGCGGCTGCAAAGCATCCGATCCCGGGAAAAAGGCGACCGAGGAAAGAAGGCGCGAAGGAACGAAGTAAGGAGGGCGAGAAGGAGGGCAGGGACGACGTCAAGCACCGCCATCCGCTTGGCTGAACGGGAACCGCAAACTACAAGGTTGCTTGGTATTGGGCTATTTCGATGAAGTTCAACAATGCGGGATGGGTGTCGTCGGCGCGCCAGATAAGATCCAATTCCGCGTGGACCGGCGTGGCCACATCCAGATGACGGAAGGCAAGACCCGGGAATCGCATATGCTGTGCAGACGCCGGCACGATGGAGAGCCCCACACCGCTCGACACCAACGCGATGACCGTGTACAACTGAGTGGCGTCCTGGATGACTTCGGGACTGACGCCGGCGTTCTGAAGAATGTGAGACACGATGTTATAAAAATAAAACGCATCTTTACGGCTAAAGAGAATGAACGGTTCGGCTGAGAGGGCTGCCAACGGCACGCGCTCCAACGAGGTCAGCGAGTGGCTCTCGGGCAATGCCAGCATCATGGGTTCGCTGATGAGCCTGAGCGTAACCAATTCGGCGTTGTCGATTCCTAAGGGCCGACAAAAGCCCACATCCATTTCGCCCGCCAGAATGGCCTCTGTTTGTCGTTGCGTAACGCCTTCCCGTAGATCTAGTCGTATGCCCGGATATCGATGTTTATAAGCAGCAATGCAACTTGGAAGAAGACGCGGCAATGCGCCTGCAAGAAAGGTGATGCCGAGTCGGCCTCGCTCGCCACGCCCGGCTTGTTTTGCATCCTCGATGACGACGTCCGCCTGCGCAAGAAGCCGTCGGGCGCCGGAAAGTAGTTGTACGCCAGCATGCGTCAGGCGGAGCGGACGCTTACCCCGTATGAAAAGTTGCGCATCCAGACTCGACTCAAGCTGCATGATCTGCTGGCTGAGCGGGGGTTGCGTGATATGAAGACGGGCGGCAGCCCGTCCAAAGTTGAGCTCCTCGCATACCACGACAAAATACCTTAACTGACGTAAGTCGATCACGCTCCATTCCTAAAACATATGAAAGTCGAATGAATAATATATTAGACAGAATAAATTGAAAGGATCAAATTCCGTCCACAGCAAGAACAAGCGCGGCAACGGACAGTGCTTAAGGCTATCCGAGGACCTACGAAGCTAAGTGTTTCTAAGTAAGGGTTTGCTAGAAAGCATACATCCCGATGCTTCACCCCAACGGAGTACGTTATGTTCCACCGATTTATCCGCTTAACGGTTTGCTTGGCATTAAGCGCGAGCGCGGCACCCAGTTTCGCAGACGCAACGCTTGTCAACGGGATAAAGAGCGGCAAACCGTATGCTGGCCAGACAGTCAATATCATGGCCGTTTCTACTCCCCAATTCACAGCACTTGAAAAGCGGAGCCAGGAATTCACAGATCTGACGGGCATACAAGTGAAGTGGACCTTTGTTCCCTTCAATGCGCTTCAAGAGAAGGTGACCAGCGTCGGCGTGGCGGCAAACGGCAACTTCGATATGGTCAATTATCTCGACCAGTGGGGCGCATCCTACGCGTATTGGCTCCAGCCACTCGATGGCTACGTCAGCCGCGATAAAGTCGACCTGAAAGATTACCCGCCCGCGTTTTTGCAGGCCCTGACCATCGATAACAAGCTGACGGCCATGCCGCTGCGCAGTAATGTACAAATGATGTTGTACAGGAAAGACATCTTCGCGAAACTCGGCCTGAAGCCGCCAGCGACGTGGCAAGATTTGATCGACGACGGTCCTAAGATCCGCGCCGCGTACCCAAATGTCGCACCGCTAGGCTGCTATTACGGCGCTGACGGCAATCGCCAAAACCTTTTCGCTTGGGCCGATTTTGTACGAGGTGCAGGTGGCTCCATACTTGACAGTAAAGGCTATCCCGCATGGACTTCACCGAAAGCAATGGAAGCCACCCGCCAATACGTCGAATTACTGACTAAACACAATTTGTGCGGTTCGGGTGCGACCTCCAATGTGGAGCAGGATGCCCGCGTTGCTTTCCAACAGGGAGGAAGCGCCGTACTGACGATTTGGCAATGGGCCTATTCAGCTGTCACGAACCCGAAAGATTCGACCCTGACCAAAGATCAGGTTGGGTTCGCACCCATGCCTGCATATCGCGCAGGTGAACCGCCTGCAACGGTCATCAACGTCATGCCGGTCGCCATCTCGAAATACTCCCAGCATAAGGATGCTGCTTGGGAGTTCGTCAAATGGGTCACGAATCCAGACCTCGATAAGCGGAATGCGATCGAGCGCAATGTGAACGGCTTCCCCGTGGTCAATAGTGTCGTGAACCGCTGGTCCAGCTTGACCGATCCTAAAGTCAACGCCGCAAATGACAATATCCTGGCGGCGGCCGCAGTGGCACTTAAGGCGAACGCAGCACCCATGCCGGAAGTGGTCTATTGGCCTGAAGTTGCGGATCTTGCCTCCAACGCAATCAACCAGGCCGCAACCGGCGGTGACGTGGACGCACTGATGACGGAAGCTGCCAAACGGGCCGACCGCGTCGTGAAGCGCGCGCAGCACTAAAGTCTGACAGCCGCAAATCGAGGGAATCACCATGCAGCAGCATTGCCATTTACCGAGCGAGCATCATGTCTGAACGATTTATAAAATATGCGATGGTAGCGCCGGGCTTACTGATCGTGCTGGTAACGGCGCTGTATCCATTGATTACAACGTTCTACTTGAGTTTTCGCGACTGGAATCTGGGGCGGTCTAATGCGTCGTCAGCGCTATGGTTGCCTTCGGACGGTATCTCTCAGATAGGTTATCTGTTTGATAACTACAGCCGGGCCCTCAGTGACCCATCCATGTGGAATTCCGCATGGGTCACCGCGCGCTTTACCGTGGTGTCGGTCATCTTGACGGTTGGATTCGCGTTGGCGATCGCGGTCCTGTTATTCGGTAAGGGCTCGGTTCGCGCTGTACTTCGCTCCATGCTTATTCTGCCGTTTGCAATGAGCCCTGCATTGATCGGTGCGTTGTGGCGCTTCATGGCAAATGCGGATTTCGGTGTGGCCGGTGCCATCAGCCGTGCGCTGCACTTGAAAAACGTGGATATTCTCGGCAATGCCACGGCGGCGTTCTGGTTAGTGCTTTCCAGTGACGTATGGCACTGGACACCGTACTTCGCGCTCATCTTTATCGGCGCGCTTGCATCCGTGCCGAAAGAAAGCCAGGAAGCGGCCGAGATCGATGGCGCCACCCCGCTGAAAGTCTTTTTCAGCATCACCTTGCCGCAGTTGTGGCCGGTGCTCAGCGTGGCGATGGTGCTCAAGGCGATCTTTGCGATGAAGGTGTTCGATCAGGTTGTGATGATCACCAACGGTGGTCCGGGACAGGCCACGCAGACGCTCACCCACTTCATCTATTTCCAAGGTTTCAAGTATTTGAATATGAGTTATGCCTCGGCAGTGGGTTGGCTATTGGTTATCCCCACAATGGCGCTGACGGTGTTGTATGTCCGCTTAACGCAGCGCGGAAAATGAAGGTCGACATGAACAGCAAAATAATGAATGACGCGATGAACAATGACGCAAATCAGAGTACACCGCAGGCATCACAGACGGCTTTCCGCGCCCCGCATGTGTTTCGCAGATGGCTTGGCACGTTCGGACGTGGCGTCGCACTCACTGTCCTGTTTATCGTAATCGTGTTGCCGATTCTGTGGATCGTATCGGCAGCGTTCAAGCATTATGTCGATATCTATAAATTGAACATTACGTTCACGCCGACGATCGGCAACTTTTTCGAAATCATGCGCGAGCCGTTCCGCGTGCAAGCTAAGCTGTTGAACTCGGTGATCGTCTCGGTCAGCACGGTCATCATCACGCTTCCGCTCGCTTTGGCCGCCGCGTATTCTTTCTCCCGGTTTCGCTTGTTCGCCCATAAGTCGATGCTTGTGGCCGTGCTCGCGACGCAGTTTTTGCCGCCCGTCGTGATCGTCTTGCCGTTTTTCTTGATGTTCAGGGATTTGGGCCTATACGACACTCGGACATCGTTGATCATGGTCCAGACGGCGATGGTGATGCCGTTCGCGATATGGATGATCAAAGGCTTTATCGATCAGATACCGCTGGATATCGAAGAGTCGGCGATGATCGACGGGGCGACGCGTATGCAAGTGCTCGTGCAAATGATTTTGCCGATGGCACTCCCAGGCATTATCACAGCGGGTATCTTCTGCTTCATCCTGTCGTGGAACGACTTCATCATTGCCGTAATCTTGACGTCCAACAACGCCGTTACTTTGCCTGTAGCAATGAGTCTCTTCAACCGGGAGGAAGGCGACCTGTGGCAATTGCTGTCTGCAACCGGGATCCTGATCATGCTGCCGATCTTCGTGTGCGCCACCTTCATGCAGCGCTATCTGATTCGCGGCACAGTAGCGGGCGCCGTCCGCTAGACCTCACATTCTCTCTATCATATTGCCAGGGCGAGTTTAATGACCACTGTAACGCTGAATCGCATTAACAAGAATTGGGCCGGCTTCCATGCCGTCAAAGACTTGAGTCTGAGCATTGCCGAAGGGGAGTTCCTGGTGTTATTGGGCCCTTCGGGATGCGGTAAAACCACGACGATGCGGATGATCGCAGGCCTTGAAGATCCCACCAACGGTGACTTGATGTTTGACACGCAGCGTATGAACGGCGTGCCACCAAGGCAACGGGATGTGTCCATGGTCTTCCAGAATTACGGTCTCTATCCGCATATGACTGTTTTCGACAATATCGCGTATCCGTTGAAATTGCGCGGCGTACCGGCGGCACAGCGCGATGTGGAAGTGAAGCGTGCAGCGGCGCGCGTCGAACTCGATCATTTATTGCAGAGACGGCCGGCGGCGCTGTCCGGCGGACAACGGCAACGGGTGGCGCTCGCGCGATCGATCGTGCGTCGCCCACGCGTGTTTTTGATGGATGAACCGTTATCGAACCTGGACGCGAAGCTGCGCGGGACGATGCGGGCGGAACTCAAGCATCTGGCGCGCGAGCTAGCTGTGACGACCGTCTATGTAACCCACGATCAAGTGGAAGCCATGACGCTTGCTTCGCGTGTTGCCATCATGAAGGACGGTACGCTGCAACAGATCGACGCACCAGAAACCATCTATAACGATCCCGCGAATGCGTTTGTAGCAGGGTTCCTTGGTTCGCCTGCAATGAACCTGCTTCACGGCGAAGGACGCGACGGCGCATTCTACGTGCAAGGCGGGGTGACGTTACCGATCGCTCCACCGCGCGAAGGAAAGCTATCGCTCGGCGTTCGTCCCGAAGATGTACAGATCGGGGCTGACCAACCGCGCGGGTCGTTTTCAGCGAAAATTTTCGCCTTTGAATTGCTCGGCGATCTGACGCTGATCACGCTGAAGATCGGCGGAGAGCACTTCGTTGTGAAAGGCGACAAATCGATTCGTTATGCGGATGGGGATCTCATCACTATCCGCCCAGACCCGCAAAGGCTTTACTGGTTCGATGGCGTCACCGGCGAGCGCATCAGAAATGCGTGACCAAGCCAAACCGGCCAAACACCTGCACCAAAGCATGACACTGGAGAATTCGTCAACATGCGTCCCAATCTAACAAAAGCGAAGTTCCTGGCAGGCGAACCGATCATCAATGCGTGGCTGTCCATTCCAAGCAGCTATGCAGCCGAAGTGGTGGCGTCGCAGGGTTTCGATTCCGTCACTGTCGATCTGCAACACGGGATGATGGGATTCGAGTCCGCAATAGGTATGTTGCAGGCCATCAGCATCACGTCCGCGACGCCTATGGTCCGGTGTCCGTCCAATAACGCGGCGGAAATCATGCGCCTGCTTGACGGCGGTGCCTATGGTGTGATCTGTCCGTCAATCGATACGCCTGCCATGGCGCGAGATTTCGTTGCGGCGTGCCGTTATCCAGCAACGGGTTTGCGCTCATTCGGACCCGCACGCGGCGCGTTATATGGGGGCGCGGATTATGTCGATCACGCGAATGACACGGTGTTGACAATCGCGATGATTGAATCGATGGAAGCCTTAGAGAATCTGGATGCCATTCTGGACACGCCAGGTCTTGATGGGATCTACATCGGCCCCAACGATCTGGCATTACGTCTCGGCGTGAAACCTGGTCACATGGACGATCCGCTGATGCAGAGCACGGTAGCGACCATCCTGACTGCAGCGTGCAAGCGAAATCTGCTTGCGGGCATCTTCTGCGCCGACGGCGACGCAGCACGGGCGCGGCTCGACGAAGGCTTTCACTTAGTGACGCCTGGCAATGATGCCAATGCATTGGCAGTCGCCAGCACATCGAGATTGATGGCGGCGCGCGGGAAAACCGCGGTTTTGGCACGAAGCGGCTACTAAGACAATGGATCGGCTCCCACTCGTATTGCTACCTGGCACATTGTGCGACGCACGGGTGTGGCGTGATCAGGTGACGGCGTTCGCGCCTGAGCGGGAGGTCATCGTATGCGAGCTCGGCATCGAACAGACGTTAGTCGAGGAGGTCACGCGTTGTCTACGGTTGCTGCCGCCGAGTTTCTTTCTAGCGGGCTTTTCTTTGGGTGGCATTGCGGCATTCGAGTTTTATCGGCAAGGCAAGGAGAGATTGGCGGGGATCGCGTTGCTGTCCACGAATGCGAGGGCGGACACGCAAGCCAGTCGGACGCATCGCGGCCGCTTGTTGAGCATGGTGGAGGCCGGGCAAATGACTCGGGTGCTGCACGAGTTATTGCTGCCATCCTATGTTTCAGGGGAAGGGGAAGCGCGGGATTCAGTGGCAGCCGTGATTACGGAGATGGCGCATGTGACATCGGTTAGATTTCGCAACCAATGCGGTTATGCGAGTGACCGGCCCGATTCGCGGGCTTTGCTGGCGCAAATGGCGGGACCCGTCACGCTGATCCACGGCGCCATCGACAGGGTAACCCCGATCGAACGGCAAGCCGAGATCAGTCAGGGATTACCGCATGCCACTGTCGTGGTTGCGCCTGGCAGCGGTCATTTTGTGACGCTCGAAGCACCCGATGTTTGCAACCTTGCTTTGGCGAACTGGATGAAGGTGAGTACTGGTTGAACAACGCACATACGCATGTGTGCGTGCGATGTTTTCCTAATTAGGAATACGAAGTAAAAAGGCAGTTACTTTAGTCCCAAAGGCAGCTTTT
>Ga0233335_1000205_pt1 | contig 11389 bp, 10 predicted proteins | sample GEONDECOMP222_FD_180695 | JGI IMG/M metagenome (GOLD analysis project Ga0233335, IMG submission 180695) | Leaf litter microbial communities from Shasta-Trinity National Forest, California, United States - GEON-DECOMP-222 | ecosystem: Environmental > Terrestrial > Plant litter > Unclassified... | reverse complement strand
GGGATGCTGGTCTCTGCGGTCATGCTGTTCAAGCAGCGACTGCTGGGCGCCTGGATGTTTGCTGCAGTAATGGTGCTCAGTGTTATTTGGGCGCTTGCAGACGCGGGCTTGAATTTCTGGCCGCAAATTTCGCGTTTGTTTGCCTTGGCGGTCTTGAGCTTTGTGGTCGCGCTGGTCTACCCGACCTTGCGCAAAGCCAACGGCCTGCCCAGTGGCCGTGGTGGATACCTGCTGAGCGGCTTGTTGGCAATCGGTATCGTTGCCGGTGGAGCTGGCATGTTCGTGCCCCACGATTCGGTTTCGCCGACCGGTGATGGTCCCGGCTTGACCAAGGTCGAGCCCGGCAAGGAGCAGAAGAACTGGCAACAGTATGGGAATGACGAGGGTGGCAGCCGCTTTGCCGCACTGGATCAGATCAACCGCGGCAACGTCTCCAGACTCGTGCAGGCCTGGTCCTACCACACTGGCGACATTGCGATCAGCAACGGCAACGGCGCCGAAGATCAGATGACCCCCTTGCAGGTAGGCAACAAGGTGTTTATCTGTACACCGCACAACAACCTGATTGCGCTGGAAGCCGACACAGGCAAGCAGCTGTGGAAGAACGAAATCAACGCCAAGACATCAGTTTGGCAACGGTGCCGTGGCCTGGCCTATTTCGACGCCAGCTCCCCGGTTGCCCAGCCCACCGACGGCAGCACACCGGCCAAACCCGTCGCCGTGCCGGCTGGTGCCAATTGCCAGCGTCGCCTGCTGACCAACACGATCGATGCACGCCTGATTGCGGTAGATGCCGATACCGGCGTGTTCTGCCAAGGCTTTGGTACCAATGGCCAAGTCGACTTGAAAGCCGGTCTGGGCAATGTTCCGGAATCTTACTACCAGCTGACTTCCGCACCGCTGATGGCGGGCACAACGGTGGTGGTTGGCGGCCGGGTGGCCGACAACGTTCAGACCGATATGCCAGGCGGTGTGATTCGCGGTTTCGATGTCGTCACGGGCGAAATGCGCTGGGCGTTTGACCCGGGCAATCCGGCGGACAAGAAAGCCCCGGTTCCGGGCGCAAACTATGTGCGCAGTACGCCCAACAGCTGGGCACCGATGTCCTATGACCCGGCGATGAACACGGTGTTCTTGCCGATGGGCAGCCCGTCGACCGATATCTATGGTGTCGAACGAACTGAGCTGAACCACAAGTATGGCGCCTCTATCCTGGCATTGAACGCTACCACGGGGGACGAGAAGTGGGTCTACCAGACAGTCCACAACGATTTGTGGGACTTCGACCTGCCAATGCAGCCGAGCCTGATCGACTTCGCCAAGCCTGACGGGAGCAAAGTACCTGCGCTTGTCATCGGCACCAAGGCCGGTCAGATCTACGTGCTGGATCGCGCCACCGGTAAACCGCTGACCAAGGTTGTGGAAGTGCCGGTCAAACCTTCGGATATTCCGAACGAGCCTTACTCGCCGACGCAGCCATTGTCGGTCGGCATGCCGCAGGTCGGTGTACCGCACTTCACCGAGTCGGACATGTGGGGCGCAACCCCGTTCGATCAGATGCTGTGTCGGATCGCCTTCAAGAAAATGCGCTATGACGGTCTGTATACCGCGCCGGGCACCGATGTTTCACTGAGCTTCCCGGGTTCGCTGGGCGGCATGAACTGGGGTGGCATTTCGACCGACCCGGTGCATGGCTTCATCTTTGTCAACGACATGCGTCTTGGCCTATGGAGCCAGATGGTGCCGCAAGAGAAGAATGCCAAGGCCTCCAGTGGTGGCGAAGCCATCAACACCGGCATGGGTGCGGTGCCGCTCAAAGGCACGCCGTATGCCGTGAACAAGAACCGCTTCTTGTCGGTGGCCGGGATTCCTTGCCAGGCGCCGCCTTTCGGCACGCTGACCGCCATTGACATGAAGACCCAGAAAATCGCCTGGCAAGTGCCCGTCGGCACCGTCCAGGACACCGGTCCGATGGGTATCAAGATGGGCCTGAAACTGCCTATCGGGATGCCGACACTGGGCGGTACGCTGTCGACCCAGGGGGGGCTGGTATTTATCGCAGGTACCCAGGACTACTACCTGCGCGCCTACAACTCGGCAAACGGTGAAGAGGCCTGGAAGGCTCGTCTGCCGGTTGGCAGCCAGGGTGGTCCGATGACGTATGTATCGCCGAAAAACGGCAAGCAATACATCGTGATCACCGCGGGTGGTGCCCGTCAGTCGCCGGACCGCAGTGACCTGGTCATTGCCTACGCGCTGCCAGACGCGCAGTAAGGGAAGAGCCCGGTCACATCGACCGGGTATCCATATTCAAAGCGATGCCAACTGCCCGTGGTACACCACGGGCCCAGTTGGGTCTCCGGTCGGCGATCCGCCAGCCGGTTCCAGAGTGACTGCCATCGTCACTGCTGCGCCGAGCAGTGCCTGTTGACGTTCGGTGAGTTTCATCCGGCCTTTGCCCAGTGTCGGCATCACGCCCAGTGAGACCGGTTTTCCGCCGGCGGGAATCGCCCATAGCTCCAGGCTCTTGTCCTTGGCCATGGCGTCGAGACTGAGTGGGTCGAGCTCCAGATAACCATTGAAAGCTTGCAGGCGCAGGGCCGGCTGCTCGTTGGCGCTGACCAGCGTCGTGGCGTATTGCGCATGCTCGGGCCGCAGGGCCAGACCCACACCGACGGCCAATACCAGCACCGCGGCCAATGCGGCCATGCGTGGCCCGGTCCAGAGAGGGCGCTTTGCAGGAACGTGCAGGCGTTGTGGATCGATGCGGGCGACGATGGCTTGCCAGACATGATCAGGCACCGGCTCTTCCGGCAACGTATCGGTCAAAGTCGCCAATACGTCCTGCCATCGAGCGAGGTCTTTACGCAATTCAGGGTCTTCGTCGAGCAGGCGCTCAAAGTGGCGGCGAGCCGTAGGGGGCATCAGGCCAATAGCGTAATCGGCGGCGAGGGCTCTGCGGCGTTCGGGGCTCTGATAGTTCATGATTCAAGACACCTGCGCAGCCGTTCCATGCCGCGGCGAATCCAGGACTTGACCGATCCCAGTGGCGCGGACATCTGCGCTGCGAGGTCAGCGTTGGAGAGGCCATGGAAATAAGCGGTCAGGATGGATTGGCGCTGCATGCCTTCAAGTTCTTCCAGGCAGCGGTTCAAAGCGACGGCGTCGCGGTCGCTGGCCAATTGTTCATGGGCGGTCGGTGCTTCGTCGCTAAGGGAATGGAGCTGTTCGTCGCTCAGGGGTTCTTCGTGGCGCCTGCGCAGCTGGTCGATCGCCAGATGGCGGGTGATGTTGGTCATCCAGGTCAGTGGTGCCGATAATTGCGGGTCGTAGCGCGAGGCGTTGTGCCAGATGCGGACGAAACTTTCCTGGACGATTTCCTCGGCCACTTCCCGACGGTTCACACAGCGTAGTGCGACCGCATGCAGGCGTGCCGAAACACAGTGGTAGAGGGTTTCGAAAGCGCGCCGATTACCCTGTGCGCAGTCGACCAGCAGTTGACGAAGTGTGTCGTTTTCAGACGCTTGCAACATGTTCTTCCCAAGCCTTGGCGCGGTCGCGAAGCGGCGACTCACGGAACGTAGTCGGACAGGGCCTGAGGTTAGCCCAGCATGCCCGGTAGGTCTATCGACGGCGGGCGACATGGCAAGGTTCCCTTGGATAAAGATGCGGCACGAGCGTTTCTATGGGCATATACGCTGCACGCATCGCTCTGGATGCAGTCGCAGGGATTTGCAGGATGGACGGGAACATCCACACCCAAGGTCGATCTAAACTGCGATTTTGTTTCGCGGCCAACAGGACGTGCAGCTTCATGTTAAAAGAGGTCAACAGATGAAAAATTTACGAGGCGTGGCGGTGGCGTCCCTTTTGAGCGTGATCGCTGTTCCAGCATTCGCTTTCAATCTCAACGATGCGGTCAATGCGGCAGGCGCACTGAACGGCAGTGGTAGCGACAACAAGGCCGCCGCGGTGCAGGCTGCACCGGGCTCGGCTGGTTTGCTCAATACCTTGGGTACGCAACTCAAGGTCACACCCGAGCAGGCGGTGGGCGGTACTGGCGCGATGCTGGGGCTGGCGAAGAACAAAATGAGTTCGTCGCAGTATTCGCAATTGACCAAACAGGTGCCAGGGCTGGACATGCTATCGGGCTCCAACGCGCTGAGCGGCAGTAGTGGCTTGAGCGGGCTGCTGGGCAACAGTGGCAATTCGGCTGCTCTGAGCAATGCGGTAGGCAATGTGAAAACCACCAGCGACATGAACAACGCATTCACCTCGCTGGGCATGAACAGCAGCATGGTCGGCCAGTTCGCTCCAGTGATTTTGCAATACCTTGGCCAGCAGGGTGTCGGCGGTACGGCTTTGAAAAGCCTTGGCAGTATCTGGGGTGCTGGCGGGTAGGAGCCTAGCTTGGTTGGAGGCGGCGGGGAATCGTGAAACACCTATCTCGGTTTGACCGGTGTTGTCGCCGCCACCTGTAAGCGCCCCCGAAAGGCCTCCGCCAATTGCGTCAATCGGTGAGATTTGCGCGTCGCCGTTCGCGGGGGCGAAGACCATGGAGTCTTTTACAGCGGTGGCTGTGAAGCCTGCATCGATGCACGTTCACTCACTTCGGCGTACCACCCTGCCAGCTGCGGATAGCGCTCGCGCCAGCCCAGTTGTGGTTGGCGAAAATCCAGATAGCCGAGACAGCAGGCCACGCCAATGGCGGCGATATCGAAGCTGGCCGTCAGTTCGGCGATGGTGGTGTCTTCCAGAGACTGCAAGCCCCGTTCGATTTTCAGTGCCTGTTGTGCCAGCCATTGGTCCCAGTGTTTATCCGCAGGCCGCAGAAAGGTTTCATAGCGAATCAGCAATGCCGCGTCGGTGATCGCATCGGCCAGGGAGGCGACTGTCAGGCGCCGCCAGCGCGAGGTACCGCTACGTGGGAGCAGCGGATTGCCGACATGCTGATGATCGAGGTACTCGGCGATCACGCGGCTGTCGTGCAGCACGCTGCCATCGGCCAGGACCAGGGCCGGCAGTTTGCCGACCGGGTTATTGCTGACCAGCTCCGGGTCGGGAGTGACCGGAGTGGGCATCGCCAGTTTCAGCCTGACTCGCTCGAATTGACCGGTTTCGTGCAGCAGCACGATAATCTTGCGTGCAAAGGGAGAGCCGGGGTTGAAGTACAGCGTCATGCTGGGCGCGGACATTTCGGTGCCTCGACGAAGAAAGGGGGAAGTATTTATACACCCGCCTTATCGCCTCAGCAGCGCCTGTACGCAAATAACCGCCGGTATTGCCAACCCTGTCCACGCCATCGCATCCCAGCGGCCATCACCCAGCAAGGCACTGAACAGCCCGATCGCCGTCATGATGCCAATCGCCAGTGGCATTCGAAAGGTGAGCCACAGCAGGGATTTCTTTTGGCTCATTGGCGCCGCCTTACCCACCAAAGGTAGACCCCGCTGGCCAATACCACAACTGTCAGACCGTCCAGCACCGCCCAGAGAATCTGCATCGGCCGACCACCGTAATCACCGAAGTGCAATGGCGTCGACAGCCCCATGACATCCATGTACCAGGGCCGTTTGAGGGTCGCCGTGATTTTAAGGGTGCTGGCATCGATCAGCACGGGTGTCAGCAGGTGCGAGGTCAGGTGGGTTGCCCCCTTGAGGAATACTGCATAGTGATGCTCGCTGGAAAAACGTGTGCCGGGAAAGGCGATGAAGTCGGGGGCCATACCCGGCGCGACGCTTTCGGCGATTTCCAGCAGGCGTGTAGCGGGTGCCCGCTCGGTCAGTGGTGGCGCGTCACGGTAGGGCTCGAGCAGGACGTTGAGGGCGTCGGTGCGCCAGGCCGCGATCAACAGGTCGGCGCAGGCATTGACGACGCCGGTGACGCCGACCACTAGCGCCCACGTCAGGGTCACCACGCCGATCAGGTTATGCAGGTCGAGCCAGCGTAGACGTCGGGATTTGTGGCGGCGTACGGTCGCGAACGGTTGGCGGCGCATGAACGGCGCGTACAACACCGTCCCGGAAATGATTGCCAGAACAAACAGGATGCCCATGAACGCCAGCAGCAGTTTGCCCGGCAGACCCGCATACATATCCACGTGCAGACGCAGCATCAGCATCATGAAGCCGCCATTGGCGGACGGCATTTCCAGCGCCTGGCCTGTGCGGGCGTCGAGCATGAACGTGTGCGACGAATTAGGCTCTGTGCCGGCGGTCGCGGCCATGATGGTCATGACGCCATTGGGCTCGTCGGCATCCCAGCCGAAATATTGCACGACATCGTTCGGGCGATGAATTTGGGCCGCATGTACCAGTTGTTGCAGGTCCAAATGCGGCGTGCCGGCTGCCAGCGTCGGAAAGCTCGGCGCATCGCCCAGCAGTGCGTCTATTTCGTGATGAAATATCAGCGGCAGGCCGGTCAATGCCAGTAACAGCAGAAAGAGCGTGCAGACCAGGCTGGTCCAGGTATGGATGAAAGACCAGCGGCGCAAGTTGCTTGATTTCATGACGCGTCCAGATAAAAGGGCCATTGCAGGGGAATGGCCCTTGGGTCACGCGGGGTGAGTCACCACTTGTAATTGACGCTGGCCATGACGTTGCGCTGGTCACCGTAGTAGCACCAGGTGCCGTCGCAGGTCGCCACGTAATCCTTGTTGAACAGGTTGTTCGCATTGACCGCCACCGAGGCACCCTTGAGCGCAGTGCTCAGGCGGCCCAGGTCGTAATGCATGGCGGCATCGTAGAGGGTGTAGGAACCCACATGGTTGTCGGGTACGTCCGAGGTGCTGCCATAGGTATCACCGACATAGCGCACACCCGCACCCACGCCGAAACCGTCGAGCAGGCCGTTGTGCCAGGTGTAGTCGCTCCAGAACGAGGCCTGGTTGCGAGGCACCAGTTTCATGCGGTTGCCCTTGTCGGCGCCCTTGAGAATGTCTGTTTCGGTGTAGCTGTAGGAGCTCACGAGCTTGAGATTGTCAGTCACGTTGGAGGTGGCTTCCAGCTCCAGGCCCTTGATGCTCACTCCGCCGATCTGGCTGGTGATGTTGTTTTGCGTGACTGAGACATTCTGCTGGCGCAAGTTGTACACCGCTGCGGTCAGCAGGGTCTGGCTGCCGGGCGGTTGGTACTTCACACCCATTTCGTACTGCTTGCCTTCAGTGGGCTTGAATGTGTTGGTCGCGCTGGCGTTGGCCCCGGCCGAGGGCTGGAAAGACTCGGTGTACGACAGGTAGGGGGTGAAGCCCGAGTCGAACACATAGCTCAGGCCTGCGTTGCCACTGAACTTCTTGTCGCGCTGGGTATTGGTCGCATTGTTGTTGTTGAAGAACTCGGTGCCGGTGTGCACCCAGTCTTCACGGCCGCCCAGGGTCAGGCGCCACTTGTCCAGTGACATCTGGTCTTGCGCATAGAGGCCGGTCTGGCTGGTTTTCTGGTTGTAGTCATACAGCGTAAAGACGTTCGTTCCCGGGTTCGGCCGATTATAGATGGGCCGAATGACGTTGATGCTCGACGCGTCGCCTTCTACCCAATGGTAAGTCGTGTCGCTGTACTGGTGATCCAGGCCCAGCAGCAGGGTGTGGCTGATGGCGCCGGTATTGAAGTCGCCCTGGAAGTTGTTGTCGATGGCCGCTTGGCTGATGTCTTCGTTCACGTTGTCGTAGATACGCGCCAGGGTACCGTCGGCACCGACCGATGCAGTGGGGTTTGCATACGTCGCGTAGGTGGTATGGAACTGCAGCTCGCTCTTGGTATAGCGAAAGTTCTGGCGGAACTGCCAGACATCGTTGATCCGATGATCGAAGGCCCAGCCGAGCGCATAGTAGGTACGGTCGTAATAATCCTGATCAGGTTCGCCCAGGTTCTTGTGGTGCGAGATGTCGCCGACCGGTGAGCTGTACTTGGTGCCGGAGATCGGCAGGAACTGGCTGGTAATGCCGGTATCGTCACGCGTGAACTGCGACAAAAAAGTCAGGTGCGTGTCGTCGTTGATGTTCCAGGTCAGGCTGGGGGCAATGTTGTACCGTTTGTCATCGGTATGATCGACGGCGGTGCCGCTGTCGCGGATAACGCCATCCACGCGATACAGAAACTGGCCGGCATCATCGACTTTGCCGGTGCTGTCGAAGCTGATCTGCTTACGGTTGTAGCTACCGACCTGGGCCTGAATCTCGTGGCTTTCCTGGGCCTCCGGGCGCCGGCTGATCATGTCGAGCATGCCACCGGGCGGGGTCTGGCCGTAAACCGAGGAGGCCGGTCCGCGCAGCAGAGTGATGCGGTCCAGATCCCAGGTTTCCAGTTTCGGGTTGGCATACGAGCCCTTGGGCAGTGGCAGGCCATCGAGAAACTGGGTCGGTACGAAGCCACGAACCATCAGCCAGTCGGTGCGCGGATCGGTGCCGTAGCTGCTGGCAATCACACCCGGCATGTAACGCACGGCTTCGTCGAGGTTTTGCACCGCTCGATCGGTCATCTGGTCGCGGGTGATCACCGACATCGAGCGTGGGGCTTCGACGATAGGGGTATCGGTCTTGGTGCCGGCCGCCGTGCGTGTCGCCACATAGCCATGCACCGGTCCCCAAGCGCTCTCGATGTCGGATCGCGAATCGATCTGCGTGGTGGGCAGCGCCAGTGTTCCGTCCGGTACGGCCACCAGGGTGTAGGTTGTCCCGCTTTGTTGCAATTGCAGCCCGGTACCGCGCAACGCCATGCCGAGCGCGCTGACAGCGTCGTACTGGCCACGTACCGGGGAGCTGGTTTTGCCCGCCGCAAGTGATGGGCTCAACGACATGGCCAGGCCGGCCTGGCTGGCAATCTGATTGAGGGTGCTCGCCAGCGGCCCAGCGGGCATATCGTAAGTACGCACGGTGCTCGCCTGGTCAGCGGCGAATGCCAGTGAGCTGATGCTGGGAGCCGCCATGGCGATGGCGACGGCCATCAGGCTGGGGCGAAGCAGGGTGGTTAGCGAGCGGGACATGCAGCGAGCTCCGAATGGGATGGGAATGAGGCGTATTCCCTGTTGCCGGATGAACGCAGGAAAGTGATAGAGGAAAATGAAAATAATTTAGATTCGCTGTCGGTGCCAGTTGGCTAGAGGGTCTTGCTGGCTTTTACGGTCGTCCACCATGGCGAGCGTTGGTCGATTTGCACCGGCAACGTCGGCCGCAGCGCCTGCAGAGCGAGATCGGTATCGGTGAGAGGGAAACTGCCGGTTATGCGCAAGTTGGCTACGTCGGGGCTGACGCCAAGGTAACCGGGACGATAGCGACTTATTTCGTCGATCACATCGCCAAGCCGCGCGTTATCCACCACCAGCATGCCGCGTGTCCACGCATCCGCCCCTGGGCTGAGGGCGACGATGGGGCCAAGGCTGTCGCGGCGCATCAGGACCTCTTGGCCCTCATGCACGACTTCGTCGCTCTGGCGACCCTGAGGGTGCGCCGCGACGGCTGATTGTAGTACCCCCAGGCGAGTGCCTGCAGTCTCTTCGCGCACCAGGAAGCGAGTTCCCAGCGCGCGCAGGCTGCCATACTCGGTCTGCACGATGAAAGGACGTTGATCGTTGCCTCGGTGCCCGGTTTCCACCAGGATTTCCCCGCTGCGCAGCACGATCAGGCGTTGTCGTGCGTCGTAGCGCACATCGATCGCACTGTGGGTGTTGAGATTGATGCGCGTGCCGTCCTCCAGCTGCAGCAAGCGCTGCTGACCGGTAGCCGTGCGCTGGTCTGCCAGCCAATAGTCCACTGGCAAAAACCGGGCGCCCAGCCACAACGTGAGGCCGCCCATCACGACAATGCTGGCCAGCCCGCGGCCGATTTTGCGTACCGATTGACGCAGTCCCAGGCGTGACTCCTGCAAAAAATGCCGAGCAGGCCCGGCGGCAGCCGTGAAGCGCTGGTCGAGCATCCCGAGTTGCATCCAGGCGCGAGCGTGCTCGGTGTCGGCGGCGTACCAATGCTCGAACTCGACTCTTTCAGCAGCGCTCGGCTGGCCCGAGTCCAGCGTCAGCTGCCAGGCAATGGCTCTGTCCAGTACGCGTGCGGCGACGGGACCCGTTCGGTTCAAGTCGGTTCTCCGTGCAGGGCGATATAGCACTGGCGCATGCCTTGGGCGAGGTATTGGCGTACACGCGGCACCGATACCGCGAGGCGCTCGGCAATGTCGCCGTGAGCCATGCCGTCCAGGCGATTGTAGAGAAAGGCAGCGCGAGCCTTGCTTGACAGCTTGCCGAGCAGGCAATCGATGGCCCGCAGGTCTTCAAGCACGAGGTGTTGCTGCTCGGGAGAGGGTTGCTCGTCTTCGGGGATCAGCATCAACTCGGTGAGGTAAGCCTGTTCCAGCGCCGCTCGACGAAAGTGGTCGAACAGCAGGCCCTTGGCCACGGCGACCAGAAAGGCTCGCGGCTCGCGGGGGTTGATCAGCGTGTCGCGGCCCAACAAGCGCACGAAGGTGTCCTGGCTGAGGTCTTCGGCTCGTTGCGGGCAGACGATGTTACGCCGCAGCCACGACAGCAACCAGCCGCGATGATCGCGGTACAGGGTTCCAACCAACTCGCCATGCGGGCTCTGAGTTGACGCCAAGATATGCCTCGGAAACTTTGAATAACGAGAATTGTTCGCGATTGTGTCAGAGCCCACATGCATTCGCAATTGGTAGTCGTCGGAGTTTTCAGGCGATTTTTTTCCCTGTGGAGGCCAGTATGTGCAGGCTTGCCGGCATCGCAACCGGGGGCCGGTCGCTCAATGGGCAGCTGTCTGAAAAAAATGCTTCAAGAACAGCCAATTCGAACGCATCATGCGGGGTCTAGAGCTAACGAACCGACGTAGTCTGCAAATGTATGTTTGTTGCTGTCGGTTCCGACCAGGTGATGATAGGCGCATGTCCGATCACAGTATTTTGAGCAGCGCGGAGCTTGAAGCGTTGAATGCCGCCATGCAGGTTAGCGACCTGCCGCCCCTGGGCGCGTTGATCGTCGATGACGACAGGCATTCGCGCGAAGTATTGGCCGAGATCCTTGGCCTGCATGATGTGCAGTGCGTGACAGCCGGCAGCGCGGTCGAGGCGCTTGAGCATCTGCGCAAGGATAAAAGCATCGGGGTCATGGTGACTGACCTGCGGATGGTGCCGGACACCGGCCTGGATTTGATTCGCGAGATCCGTGATTCGGATCGCGCAGCCCTGCCGATCATTATCATGTCGGGGGATGCGGGGGTGAAGGACGCCATTGCGGCGATGCACTTGAGCGTGGTCGATTTTCTGCTCAAACCGATCGATTCCAGCCAGTTGGTGCGGTTGGTCAAGCAGGAGCTGGGGATCGCCTGATCCCCAGCCTTTGACCTCGGCGAATCAGCCGCGCTGGCTGGCCTTGAACTCCCGGCGCCGACGAT
>Ga0233335_1000204_pt1 | contig 11400 bp, 20 predicted proteins | sample GEONDECOMP222_FD_180695 | JGI IMG/M metagenome (GOLD analysis project Ga0233335, IMG submission 180695) | Leaf litter microbial communities from Shasta-Trinity National Forest, California, United States - GEON-DECOMP-222 | ecosystem: Environmental > Terrestrial > Plant litter > Unclassified... | reverse complement strand
CATTATCTCCAATGACTGCATCGAAGATGACCGGTTGTCCTGGGAGGCGCGCGGCATGCTGGTGTATCTGCTGAGCAAGCCGGATAGCTGGCGAGTAAAGCAGATAGACCTGCGGAACCGCACCAAGGACGCCATCGGCGGCAAGGCCGGCCGGGATAAGGTTTACAAGATCCTCAAGGAGCTGCGCCTTGCGGGTTACCTGGTGCGCGAGTTCAACCGGGTAGGTGGAAACTTCTGCGGCGTCGAGTATGAGATTTCCGACGTGGCCAATCTCGAGGCGGCGGCCGAGTTCGCTGCAAGCCTTGAAACGAAGGCCCCGAAGGCGTTTACGGATTTGACGGAAACGGTTGAGCCTTATGCGCCAACACCGTTTACGGCAAACACGGAAACATTAATAAAGACTGAAAGAGCAATCAGGACTGAAAAAGATAATCTTACCGCTGACCTCTGCGAGGCTCAGCCGGTTGAGGTTTCCCCTTCGGTCCAGGCAACAGCCAAAGCGGTAGAGCAGGTCGGTGGGCGCCCAGCCAATTACCCGGCCAATCCTGATACCCGAACCTTTGCCGCCTGGCATGCGTTCTCAAGTGCCCACCACAACCGGTACAAGGCCTGGCCGATCTACAACGCCACGATTGCGGGCCAGCTGGGCAAGCTGGTCACCCGTGTCGGTGACGAAGCGCCAGCGATTGCCGCGTACTACCTGGCCAAAGAACACTCCCCGTACATTTTGGAACAGCGCCACCCGTTGGGCATGCTCCTCAAGCACTGCGAGAGCTACGTCACCAAGGTTCACCAGGCCGACTTTGCGAAAAAGCGGGCTGAACAGGTCGCGCTGTCAGTGGGAGCCGTTGCTATTCCCTCGCCAGTGCAGCGCCAGGAGGCGAGCAACGACACATCGACATCGCGACAGGGGGGCGTAGGGAAAAACGCTCTGGACGCGCTTACGGGCCGTCGCCGTCGCTCAGGTGCGGTTCAGGTCTCTGCTGCGCTTGGGGGTGCCGTATGAGCATGGCCATGTCCGGCCGTTCGGCCAACAAAGCCCAATCCCAGTGGCACCACGACATCGGCGATATCTGTGGGTGCATCTGCTGCCTGCTCGATGGCCACCCGCGTGACTTCACTGAACCCGCCCACGTTTCGATTCATCACTGCGCCGGCCGCACCAAGTCCTACTCCCATGATTTCGTGCTCCCGCTGTGCGCTGGCCACCACCAGCGAGGGTATGGCCCGCTATCGACGATGTTGGCGGTCCACGGCAACAAAGCGCGGTTTATCGAGGCGTATGGCCGTGAAATCGAGCTGCTCGAGACCTGTGCCCAGTTGGTCGAAGTGGCTGGGCGTGAGATTCCGCCAGGCGTCCACGGGTTATTGGCCAAATGGGCCCAGCACAAGCAGACCCTGGAGGCTCAACCATGCTGAGCAACGAAGACAGCCCCATATCCTCGAGCACCAAGCGGTGCGCATGCGGCAGCCCCTACCTGGTAAAGCTGAGCTCTCAGGATTTGAAGATATGCAACGACTGCCACTCGGAAATTGAGTGGCCGCTTGACCAAGGCCAAACCTCACTCAATGGCTCGCATCGCGCGGGCCGTCTCAATGGAGCTACCGAACAATGAACATCCTGCGTATGGGCGATCACGCCTTTCCAAAGCCTGAGCGCGCCAAGGCGCAAGACCTTGGGTATGACCTGCGCACGACCTTGGCCAAGGTGCTCGAGCCCGGTGAGCGCTTCATGTTCCCCACCGGCTTTGCCTATGAATTCCTGCCTGGCCAGGGCGCTGAAGTCTGGCCGCGCAGTGGGCTGGCGCTCAAATACGGCATCGACGTGCTGGCAGGGCTGATTGATGGCGGGTACCAGGGCGAGGCGATGGTGATCCTGATTAACCACGGCAAAGAACCGGTCACCTTTGAAGTTGGCGACCGCATCGCTCAGCTCAAGCTGGTTGAGCGTGTGAATCCGAGCGACTACGGTGCCGAGCTGGTCGAGGTTGAATCGTTCATTACTTCGTCTGACAGATTGGCGTCAGGGTTCGGTAGTACGGGCGTTATCTAATCAAAAGGCGCTTTTAGCGCTATAGCGTCAAAAACATAATGACGCTTTAGCGCTTTGGTGCAATCATGCTCAGGCAATTTTCAGCCAGAGAGATGCGCCATGCCTTTACCGATGATGTTCAGCCCCATGTCTGCCGATTTGTTGGCCGACCGTATGTGTTTTTTATCCAACCCCGAGCTCATGGCCGACACCTTCGAGTTCAACCCGCCCGCTGATTTCGATGCGCGTGCCTGGGCCGATGCGGCTCAAAAGCTGGCGGATGATTTGAAGGATGGAAGGGCCATTGAGCTCGACGACAGAAACGTCACGCTCCTGGTGGAATCGATCGAAGGCAACCGCCTGATTTGGATTGCCGGCAAGACCAAGCGGGCAGGATTGATACAGATGGCGCAGGTGCTCGCCAAGCGCCTGGAGCCCTACGCGGGGCGCCCGGTTCGTCCGGAGCTGGGCGTGGGGGTATGGAATGTTTGAGTTCGATGGGGAGGTTTCAACCGTGCGTACCACCATTCAAACCCCGCTCGGGGACTTGAAATTTGTGGTCACCCTGACAGTAGGTGAGGAGGCATCCGATTACACCGCTATCTGCCAACACCCCGGTACCGGGACGATGGCCTTGGCCCGCGTCAAGAAAGAGGAAGGCGGGGGTTTTCGGGAGGCTACGGCCAGCTCAGCCCGCGATGTCATCCTGATCGTTCAACTCATTTTCAAAGCCGCCAACGTGAACTTAGATCAACTCGAGGACAGCAACGAATGACCGCTACCACACCCCCAACCGATTGGCTCTTTGCAATGCTCCAGTCTGATCGGTTCGCCCTGACATCAACCCATGTTGACGGGGTGACCACGCTAGCGCTCGAGCATCCCCGCTCGGGCCTTTCGTTCAAGGAGGATATGCCGGCTGACTCTACGACGGCGTACCGCGTTGAGAGGTCTGAGGTGATGGCAGGCATGTTGGTAGCAGAGCTTCACAAGGTTCATCACCTGGAGCTAGGTGAAACGATGTTCGCCCGCTTGTTCCGCTGCGATATCGCCAATCAGCTGATTGAGGTGATTTCTAACCACGGCCGGTGCGTGTTCCATTCTCACAAGTACGACCGCATCGCTCAAATGGGCTATGACGGCTCGGTATTCCTGATCGATGAGAAGTCGGGCAAGCGTGTCGAGCTGCGCAACAACGGCTCATGGGAGGGCTTTGGCCACGGCGGGACGATGCGCGACCTGGTGACGCAAATGCGTGACTTCGTCATGAAGGGACGGCGCATCGACCGGGCATTCATTGGCCTGGAGCGCGCCAACGGCGATGGCAACGTATGGGGCTATCCGCCTGAGGAGATGGCCAAGTGTCGAGCAGCCGCGTTCAAGCTGCCGATCATTGCCGCCCCTTCTGCCCGTTCGGAGAAAGCGGCATGACCCAGCCCCGCACCTTGGGGCAAAGCACAGGGGGCGCAGCAATGCGCCCTGTTGTGTGCCCGACCGAAAATTTTATCCGTGATTGCGCCGCCCGCTCCTGGTCGCGTGCCATGACCCGCCAGCACCTGGACCTGAGCCGTGAGCGCTTTCGCCTTATTCTCGATGTGATTGAGCAGCATGGGGCTATTGAATGGGCGCGGTCAGGTCACAGCCTGCTGGCTAAGCAATCCCATGCGGGGCGCCGTGGTATCTGCCTGCCGGAGATGGCTGAGGGCATGGCACGCGGACGCCATACGCTTTACACCCGAGCCATTCGTGAGGGTGACGGCCTGCGCGGTACCTGCGACGAGCTGGCAAAGAATTCCCCCGTATCGGCCGCCACCATTCGCCGGCGCCTGGCTGCTGGCCAGAGCTTGGCCGAAGCTGTGAACAACCCACCAAAACCGTATAGCGAGCGTCGCCGGAGCAAGTCGAAATGAAAGCCTTATCCATTCGCCAGCCCTGGACCTGGCTGATCGTCAACGGTGGCAATTATGGGCGGTAGAACTGTCGCAGGACATGAGCGCAAGGCGACGCCGCTAAGCCCGATCCCTGGCCCTCGACAATCACCAAAAGACGGCTGGGTAATGAGCTGCGCATGCGGGTGGGTAGCCCAGCCATTTGCCAGGCGTGCGGATGCGGAAAAAGCCTACAGCAGCCACCTAGTGGACGCCCTCCCAATATGCCAGGGGTGTAACACCAAGAAGCCGACGCGGGAAATGTCGAAGTCAGCGCCGCACAAATGCAAGGCCTGCGCCCGTGCAGCTATCAAGGCTTGGGCGGAAGCGAACCCGTCACAGTGGGAGCGCAGCCGATGGAAATCCCATCTAAAACGCCAGTATGGAATCACGCCAGAACGATACAACGAGATTCTGGCATCGCAGGGCGGACTTTGTGCGATCTGTTTGAAGTCTCCAAAAGATCCACGAGGGTTTAGGCCTCATCTTGATCATGATCACGCAACTGGGAAGGTCAGGGGGGTCCTTTGTGGGCCGTGCAATAAGGGGCTGGGGATGTTCAGTGATGAGCGAGCGATTATCCGCTCGGCATTGGCTTATCTGGAAAAACACAGTAAGGAAGTGGCAATTGAAAGCACTATCGATTAGGCAGCCGTGGGCGCACTTGATTATCCATCATGGGAAAAACATCGAAAACCGCACATGGCACACCAAGTTTCGCGGCCGCTTCCTGGTACACGCCAGCAAGGGCATGACCAAGGCCGAGTACATCGCTGCTATCGACGTCCTGGTACACGTTGCTAGTGCCGATATCCTCAAGCGTTTGCCGATGATGGAAGATTTGCAGCGCGGCGGAATCGTCGGCTCTGTGGAACTGGTCGATAGCCTCGATTCGAGCCCGTCACCCTGGTACATGGGTCAAAAGGCGCTGGTGCTGCAAAACCCTCAGGAACTGCCATTTACGCCGTACCGTGGTCAGTTGGGCTTCTATGAGGTCGACGCCCAGGCGCTCGGTTTGGTGGTGCCCCATGAGTGAATTCGATAAGTCCGAGCTGGACCGCGTTATGCGCAAGATCAAGCATTGCCTGGCGCTGTCGGCCAGCGCAAACGAACATGAAGCCGCCACCGCGATGCGCCAGGCGCAAAAGCTGATGGCCAAGTACAAGCTCAGCACCCTGGACGTAAAAATGGCCGAGGTAGGCAAGGCTGATGGTTCCCCCGTCGTGTCGCGTCGGCCGATGTGGGATGTGGTGTTGGGCAACCTGGTGGCCAATGCTTTCGGCTGCCAGTGCTTTAGCCGTGAGTTCCTGGAGGAAGCCGGGTTTAAAAAGCGCGTGCGTGTGACGTTCGTGGGCGTGAGCCCGGCCCAAGACATCGCCAAATACGCTTATGATGCCCTGTACGCAAAGGTGCGCACTGACCGCCTGGCGTATATCAAGCACCTGCGTACCCTGCCGCCCGAACCCAAGCCGAAAGGCCGGCCAAAGAAAAACGCCCATCGCCCTCAAAGCGTTGACGTGCGTGGAAATCACTTCGCGTTCGGCTGGGTATGCCAAGTGCAGAAAAAACTGCTGGCGCTGGTCCCCGAAGCCGATGCCCCGTCACCGGCCGAGGCTCAGGCCCTGGCTGTTGTTCATCAGCAAGACAATGAGCTGATCGACCATTTCATGAGCGGCCTGGCCATTGTTGAGAAACCGGTAAAAGTCCGCACTGACCCCTACTTTGTTGACCATATGGCCGGAAAGCTTGCCGGGAGCGCCGCTGAGCTACACCACGGTATGGGCACCACCGGTGATACGCCGCTGGCGCTTGGAGTGAATCGCTGATGAGTCGTATCTCCCCGCTACTACCCATCAACAGCACCGCTGCCCGCGTAGTTTCAGCGGGCACCCACTATGTCGCGGACAAAAAGCACGGCTCTGCGGTTTACGAGCTAAAGCCCCCCACCCGTCGAGCGACATTGAAAGAGCGCCAGTTGCCGGGCTATCTCGACCTGATAGGGGTTCGTCGTGGGCGCCTGGTTGTCGTTGGCCAAGCGGATGTGGCGGCCCTCAACTGGGTAGCCCGGTGCGATTGTGGTTCGTTTGTGATCCGGACCAACAAGGCTATGCGCAACGCTGCCAACGAAGCCGATGCGTGCGAGGAGTGCCGGCACATCCTTTACGCCAAGCGCGCCGAACTATGGCGCCGGACTGGCAAGCATGTAGAACTCAAGGAGTTTGTCTGATGGACAAAAATGCTGATTTGAAGCGAGTAGCTGAGGAGTCGATTAACGATTTCCCCCACTGGGACGCTGATTTTGGGTTCACGGACCTGCAAAAGGCTTACCTACGGCTCTGCGCCCCGCAGGTAGTGCTCGAGCTGCTCGAAGAAATCAGGACGTTGCGCCAAAACGGCCAGGCCATCGCCAATAAATCACATGATGGCGGCGCCGACCTCAAGCAAATCAATGTAGAGCCCCAGCAGGTGCCTGTGGCCTGGCACCGCCTTGAGGCTCATGGCTGCGTGACTTGGCGTCCGGGTGCCGCTGGCCAGCTCGAGGATGGTGCCCCGCTGTACGCTGAGCCGGTCAAAATGCCACCCTTCCCAATGCTGCCTAAGCCGTTCGCCCATATTGGCGATTACTCGGCCTGTGGTGGCACGCTCAGCTTGGTACGTGCCGATAACGACGACCGGATGTGTAAGGTCATTCCTGTTTTCACGTGGCAACAGGTGCAGCAAGTTCAGGATTGGTGGGACCGCCTCAACGTGTTGCATGTCTCGTTCGCTCAGTCGTATCGGGCCGAGCGTGATGCGCTCAAGTCTGAAAATGAGGTACTCGCACTGAATGCTGGCCGGTTCCGCTTCATTGTCGATTGCCCTATCCGTACCTCGGTTGCCCTGTCCAGAAAGTCCCATGAGCCGGAATTTGACTTGGGAGCCGAGTGCGACCGCCTTATGGATGGTATTACCGCCAGAGGCGAGGAGCTGCCGTAATGACTGATACAGCCCTCTACCTGGTGCAAGACTCGAGGAGCCTAACCGGTGACCGCCTGATGTTTTGGGCAGCTGCTGGCGGCTACACCAGCGACGTTGTGAAGGCCGAGCGGTTCACCCTAAAGCAGGCGGTCAAGCAGAACCAAAGCCGTGAGACCGATATCCCCTGGCCGCTGGCATATCTGGAGGAGCGTACAGAGTGGTCGGTTGATCACCAGTACGTGAAACCCGATGAGGTAGCCGCCGAGCTGCTCAAAGCCACCAAGGCGCACCTTTACGCCCGTGGGCAGTGGAACGGTAACGATCTGATATTTCTGACTGGTGACGGCCAGCTGTCTGATGACCTGCGCAAGGCCGAGCCATTCCCGATGGCCATTGCCGTTGGCTGGGCTGCCAAGGACCGCCACCGGGTATCGGTCATTCCCCAAGCGCTAGCGGTGCTGCTGTCGCGCAAAGTGGTGGCCAATCCGAACGTGAGCATCAAGGTAGCCTTAAAAGGCACCGGCATCACCTTGGCCAAGCCTTACAAGTCACGAAACCGCTACTTTCCCATCAAGTGCATGCAGTGCGGATGTTTCATCTCCTCGTTCCAGATGTACACCGAGTGCCCCAAGTGTGATGCCTATAACGCCTAAAAGGCGCTAACGCGTTAAATACACAAAAGCGCTAATGACACATTAGTGCTTTCGTGCAATTATGCTCGGGCATTCAGCCAGAAAGAAGGAATCACCCCCATGCACCTCGTTAAATCGATGCTGGCGCCGGCCCAGGTGCCCGCCGCTGCTCACTCAGAACAGACCGTGTTGGTTCGCTTGTCCGCGCTGCAATACGCCATCGAAACGCTTGATGAGCAGCCAGACAATTGCGCGACGTTTGACGAGCTGCGCGCGGTGGCCGCTAACCCGACACGCCATCAGCCACCAGGTGAGCATCACGCGCGCTCCTTGGCCGATACGTTCGAGTTGTTGGTCAGTTGCCGCAAGCTGCTGCATCAACAGCATTCAAACGTCGCGCTTGACCTGGCCAAGGCCCCGCTGTCGGTGCATTGGACCCAGGTGCTGACCACGCTCCAGCGCCTGGACGCCTGCATTGCCAAGGCGCCGATGTTTGATGAGCAAGCAGAGTTGACCGAATGCCGCCGTTCTTGGATGGCGAGCCAAGGCCGTGGGGGTGTATATGCCGATTACTGGCAAGGCTGGCGGGCGCGCTCGCAAGGGGGCATCCAATGATCATGGCCGCGCTGTTCGTAAACGCGGTGCTCTGCACTGACCTGACCCATGCCGACTGCCAGCCTGCCGAATTCATGTGGTCGCCGCCCGAGGGCAACACCATCGCGCTACGTGTCCAGGAGTGCCGCATGCTGGCGCATGAGCTGAACAAGGCCCAGGACGATAAAGCCGTGTTCTACCGGTGTGATTCGATTAAGGGGGTTGAGCATGCGTGATGCTCCCACTGTACGGCTGTCACGCCGTGGCGCTGAGGCTTGCTTGCTCATAGCGCATACCGGCCGCAACACCGGTCCCGACAGTCAGCACAACATCTGCGACAAGGCGATAACCGCCCTGACTGAGGCGCTCAACACTCCGACCGCTGAACAGGCTGCACTAGCATCGCCTGACCGCGTCGCCCGCGACCTGGCGCATGCCGAGAAGCTGATCAAGGAATGCTTACCCCGAATCGAAGCGGGTAAGCGGTTTATGGAGCGGGGTTCGCTGGCGGATCGGCTCGAAAACTTCATGCACAACCGGAAGGCATACTATGAATCAGTCCGCTGAAGTCTCGAGCAAGGTCACTATCCCGTTTTCGGCCAGCCCTGCCAGCCATGAACGCATTGAAGCGTTGGCCAAGCGGTGCGGTACCAGGGTCAACCTGTTAATCGCTCGAGGGCTGGCGCTGGCTGAGTGGGTCGAGGACCAAATCGAACAAGGTCGCACGGTGGGCGCCGTTCAGATGGGTGAGGATGGCTTTCTGCCGCTTCGTGAGCGCCCCGAGCTGCTGCGCGCCGCGCAACGCCCTACCTTGGTTCCTAGCGTGTCGCCTGCGAAGCCCCAGGCACCAGAGCCATCCCCCGAAGCGACTCCCGTACCGGTCGAGCGTGCTGAAGTGGCCGAGCCAGAGCCTTCGCCCGTCGAGCCCAAGTCACTCAAAGCGCTAGCGCCTGGCATCGATCCGGCCAAACTGGTGGCGCGGGACAGAAAAAACACACCGCTCAAGGTTTTGACCAAAACACGGCCGCCCCGTAAGAACCTCGGCTTGCGTGCCTTGAGAATCAATGACATGGAAGGCCCGGTGAAGTCATTGGATTTCTCGCGCCGCATGGCTGAATCGCGCGGGGCTCCCGAGCCGATTAATTGTAACGGCTATCCATTGCCGGCCACGCTCAGCGCCCGTAACCTGCCTGCGCTCGAATCGGCAAGAGACAAAATGCCATCAGCCACACACTTCAACCTGACCACCAAGGGAGACGTGTGCTTGTTCGGCTTTTTCCCCGGTAAAGGGAAAGGCTGGTGCTTCTACAACGATGTGTCGTTGCACTGGATAAAAGAGCCGCACGCCAATGCTGGAACGCTACAAGTTTACTCCGTGGATATGGCGGCAGAATTCCTGCACCAAAATCCTGGGTTGAACATGGATACGAACCCCGCCGACCAATTTGAATATCAAGAGACATTTTGATGGAAACCGTGAGCCGCTACAAAGGAATGACCATAGGAGCCCTGAGTGATTGCGTACTGGCTTCAGATTACGACGCCCTGGCTCAGCGATTGAACCAAGTCATGGTGGAGCGTGATGAGGCGCTACGCCTGGCTGGGCGTAAGTACAAAAAGATGTTCGGCTATGCCGTGCTTGCCTCGCTCATGATTGTCGTCGTGGTGATTCAGGTCGGCATGGTCGTTGGTGCGATTCATGTCTGACCAAGCCGTACAGGCCCAGCTGATCGTTGCCCGTGAGCGTGAGCACTACCAAGTGGCCTGCGCTCAAGGCAAGCAGCGTGAGGAAGTATTGCGCTTTCGCCTGGCACGCGCTGTACGCCTCCTGAGCGACTGCCAAGAAGTTATTGAGCTGGCCAGTGCTGAGCCGACCGCTACCCAAGTCAAAGCATTCCTTGAGCAATCCCGCGCCGAACAGCTCTGGCTTGCTCCTACTGCACAGCCCATAAACCAGTAAGCGATATGGCAGGGACCGGGGTTCAATGGTTCGTGCTAGGACGCCAATCGAGATAAGCCATGACCAGGTTCTACAAAGTGCTTTGGATAGCGGCGGCCATTGGGCTCGGGCTGACCATTCCGCTGTATGTGTTCTATGACGAAGTTAGCCAGGCTCCACCGCTCACCAATCCCGATTTTATACGATGAGCGTGATCACATTTTTCATAGTCCTGCTGCCATTGATTCTGATGGGCGTCAGGCGCGATAGGGTTAAGGGGTGGATGGCGTGAGTGATCAAGACACAATCAACGAACTGCATCAGCGCATCAATGCAACTACGGACTTTCTTCGTAAGCTCCGTGATTGGGAACTTGGCAGCATGACGTTTGAGATGTATGCACAGGGAATCGATGATTTCCTTTCGAGTCTCGATACGCCGCCAATAGCCAAGACCATGCCAGTCGACATCGACCTGACTACTCAGCTCTGTAATGCATTGCTGCGTGAGGTAGGACTGCGTTCCGACCTGGATAAATCCAAGGAGCAGGAAAGTCACTGGTACAGCGAGCTGAGCAAGGCGATTGTTGGCAAGGCTGACGTAGAGATCCAGCGTGACGCCCTGCAATCGCGCCTCGACTTGGCCACTGGGTTTAACCAGCGGTGGTTAGATATGTTCAGCGGGGGCATTAGGTCGGGCGAGTTGACGGCCCTTTGGAATGAAACAGCTCAGTCAGCAGGTGACTCGAAGCCCGTCGAGAGCAATGAGGCCGTGCAGTTCACCGCCGTTGCGGTGCTGCGTGATGACGGTGATGGCGGCCTTGATCCTAAGTGGCTGCTCGAGGGCGGTACCGCTGAGCTTCTTGAGGGCATGTATCTGCTCGTCGCTGATAACGGCCAGGTATGTGAGGAGGATGGTCACGCTGAGCTATTCATCCACCCAGCAGCACCCAGCGACACCGGCGACCTGATTGCCGCTTTAAAGCGCGCCCGTATTGCCCTGGCCATTGCCAAATACCAGATAAGTCGCGAAATGCCTGGGCACTCCTGGCTTGCTGGGTATGCACGCGGGATCAACAGTATCGACCAGGCATTGGCTGGCGCTGGGATATCAGAACATATCGATGCGGTATTAAGTGATACCGTTACGATATCCGAAGATATCCCCGAGGTATCCAGTGATAGCGAGTTAGACCCCGCTCTCGAGCTAATCAAGGAAGCTTGGCGGTTGCTCGATGGCCAAGATCCGAAAACAGCTGAGTGGCACGTAGCCGCGTCGTATTACCTAACCCATGTATCGCCTAAGAAGGCCAAGGGG
>Ga0233335_1000203_pt1 | contig 11490 bp, 9 predicted proteins | sample GEONDECOMP222_FD_180695 | JGI IMG/M metagenome (GOLD analysis project Ga0233335, IMG submission 180695) | Leaf litter microbial communities from Shasta-Trinity National Forest, California, United States - GEON-DECOMP-222 | ecosystem: Environmental > Terrestrial > Plant litter > Unclassified... | reverse complement strand
CACTGCGTCCTCCGAGCGGATGACATACCCGGTATGACCTGGCGAGTGCCCTGGGCATAGCAGGCCGGTAATACCCGGCACCACTTCAACACCATCGCGCACAAGGATCACCTGATCCAGGTACGGCCTGAGGTTCTTGATCGCACCGTCGACACTCCACTCAGCGAACTGCGAGACCTGGCGATTGCCGGTGTCCAGCCAGTATTGGAGTTCGTCTTCGACGATAGCCAACCGCGCATTTGGAAAAATCCGCTCGCCCGCCTCCCCCACCAGCCCCCAGCAGTGATCGGGATGGGCGTGGGTGATGGCGACCACATCAATGTCGGCAGCGCTGAAGCCTGCCGCCGCGAGGTTGACCATGAGGTGCCCGGTCGACGGGCCGAACAGCCGGCTGAGATCACCCATGCTTTCCCCCATTCCGGTGTCGACCAGGACTACATGCTTCCCGGTATTGATGACCAGGGCATTCATCCCCAACAACAGTTGTTCGCGAGGCAGAAAGTTTTCCGCCAGCAGTGCGTCGATATCGGCCAACGGCGCATCGGAGAAGCCCGAGGACGGCGGCGTCAGAGGCATGGGTCCATCCGACACTACGGTAATCTCGAAGCGCCCCAGCTTGAAGCGGTACCAGCCGGGATTGACGATGGCGGCCTGGCTGAAGTCGGACATTTTATGGTTCATTGTGAAGTCCTCTATGATCCCGAGATAAAGCGATTCACCGCATTGGGCCCCACGTGTGCACTGCAGCGAATCGGTAAAGGTTGGCTGCTTATCGGCTACGCGGCGCTAGGCTCGCGCCGTCGACAACGACAGACCGCCATCGATGACGAACTGCTGCCCCGTGACGAAGCTCGAAGCACTCGATGCCAGGTACAGCGCCAGCGGCTTGATTTCAGCCACGTCGGCCACCCGCCCTAGCGGTACCGCCGCGGCCATCTTCAGGCGCACTTCTGCCTGGTGCATGAACCCGCCACCGATATCGGTTTCGAAGGGACCGGGGGCAATCGCATTGACCCTTACGCCATCGGGGGCAAGTTCCAGAGCCGTAGCGCGCACCAGTTGCGCGGCCCCTGCTTTTGCTGCGGCATAGGCTGCACCCAGGCCGGTAGCGGGGCGCAGTGCCGACACCGAGGTGGTGACGATGATCGAGCCTGCACCCATCGGCCGCATATGCCGCGCCGCCGCCCTGATGGAATAGAAGACAGCATCGAGGCTGACCTCGATGACCTTATTCCAGCGCTGATCCGAATAGGCCTCGAGCGAGTTGCCAGGCTCGCGCTGGCCCTCAGGGTTCAACGCCGCAAAGCCCGGCCCTGGATCAACACCAGCATTGGCGAACACGATGTCCAGGCCGCCCAGGTCGGCTGCGACCGCGTCGAATGTCTTATCCAGAGCCTGCCGATCGGTGACGTCCAGCACGTAGGAACTGATCGAATGACCGAGGCTTTTAAGGCGCATGATTTGCATCTCGAGCGCCTCCCGGTTGAGGTCGAGCATCACCACGTGCGCGCCCCCCTGCGCCATCGCCTCGGTAAATGCCAGTCCCAGACCGCTGGCCGCGCCTGTGACGATGACGCGCGCGCCCGCCACAGAAAAAACCTCATCAAGCTTCATAGCCATACCTCCCGGTCGTAAGCAGATTGCAGAGCATCAAGCGATCAGTCGCAATGGCATCGCCTTCCAGCCACTGGCTTGATTGTTGATATTGCGTACCGGCTCCCCAATTAACTCGATGCGTCGCACACGTTTGGCGAGCGCCAGGATGATTGCCTTGAATTCCATACGCGCCACGGCCTGGCCCAGGCAGGAGTGAAGGCCGAATCCGAATGAGGTGTGGCCCATCACGCCCTTGCGCACAATGTCGAACTGGTCGTGGTGCTCCCATTTCATCGGGTCACGCCCGGCGGCGCCGAGGAAGCAGGCAATGCGATCCCCGGCCTTGAGCGACGCACCGGCCAGTTCGGTATCGATGCGAACGCCACGGCCAAGGAATCGCGACGGCGGATCAAGGCGAATCACTTCCTCAAAAGCGGAGCGGATCAGATTAGGCTCCTCGCGAAGCCTGTCCCATTGCTCGGGGTGGTCGGCAAAGGCCTTGAGTCCCGAAGCGATGGACAGCACGGTGGTATCGAAGCCGCCGGTAAATACACCCCTGACCAAGAGGTAGGCGGTATCAGCTGAGACTTCGCCGTTGTCCCCCAACGCATAAATCTCGGCAGCGATACCATCGGTGGTGATCGCCTCGCGCTTGCATTGCTGGTTGAACCATTCCAGTACGTCACCACTGCGGGCCTTGCATTGCTTGTAAAGGTCATTGGCGGGCATGGTCGAATTGAAGGCCAGATCGCCAAATTCCAACAAGCGTCGGCGCTCCACCGTTTTGAGCCCCAGGACGTCGGGAAATACCTTGAGCACGTAGCTCGCGGCGATATCCGCGAAGCCGTCAACATGCTCACGACGCACCAGATCCTCGACCAGCACGTTCGCGCATTGATCGAAGTAATCCTGGTACTTTGCCAACGCCACGGGAGTGAATAGCTTCATCACCGGATCGCGATGAGCGGCATGATCCGGTGGATCTTCGGCGACCAGAATATTGGGTATGTGCTCACGCGGTCCGAAGGCCTTGACGGTCGAGGTGAACGTTTGCCAGTCGCGCAGGATCTTCTGCGTGAGGTCGTGCCGGCCGGTGCAGAACGCTTGGTATTTTTCCAGCCAGATCAGCGGCGCAGGCGCACAGAGGTCGATGAGAAATTGCGGGCCAGCCGCGATTGCGTCCTCGGAAAACGGATCCAGTGAAGAGGTTGGAATAGTTGTTATCGCAGTCATGATTTATCTCCGGTGTATCACGGACCATTTGTTCTGGCCTGTTGTTATGAAGTTGGCCAGATCCAGGCGTCAACCGACCCCAACGCTGGCGGCGGTTCGTTGCGTGGCATTGAATGAGGTATTGAAATTACCGGCCAGGCCGCTGCGCTCTTCCAGAAGCATCGCCGCACCCTTTTCAGCAATCATGATGGTCGGCGCATTGGTATTACCGGAGGTGATGGTCGGCATGATCGAGGCGTCAATGATGCGCAGCCCGGCCACCCCATAGACCCTCAGGCGTTCATCGACTACGGCCATGGCATCGACGCCCATCTTGCAGGAGCCGACCCAGTGCATCATCGAACCGGCACCCTCGCGCCGGATGTATTGGGCGAGCTGCTGGTCATTCATCGATTCATCCGGCGCGATACGCTTGACGTGCTCGGCCAAAGGCCCGCCACGCAAGATGCTCTGGACCTTGCGCAGCGCCGCGATGGCCGCGACCATATCGCGTTCGTCACCAAAGTAATTGGGGTAGATCGCCGGAGCATCGTTCGGATCTGCCGACTTGAGGGTCAACCGGCCACGGGAGCGCGGATTGAGCTGGCAGGTCGAAATGGTGACGGCGTTGTCCTTGCCGATTTCCACCAGCCCCTGCTTGTTGAAATGCCAACTGAGCGGGCGATAGTTGATCTGTGTGTCGGGCCGAACGGATTCGGGGAGCACGCGGGTTAGCGCTACCGCCTGCGAGGCTCCCATGGTCAGGCAACCCTTGCCGCGCAGCAGATAATCAAGACCCTGGAGCACCGAGCGTACGCCACGCAGGTCCTTGTTCAGGGAGGTTTGCCGGTCTGTTTCGATGCTCGAGTGCACATAGACGTGATCGTGCAGATTATCGCCAACTCCCGGCAGGTCCTGCAGTACCGCAATTGCGTGATGCTCAAGCTCGCTCGCAGGACCTACGCCGGACAGCATCAATAACTTGGGAGAGTCAATGGCGCCGGCGCTGAGGATCACCTCTGCACCGATGGCGACCAGGGATTCGCCGCCCAGCGAGTACTCAACGCCCGTTGCGCGTGCGCCTTCAATGATCACACGGTGGACCAAAGCTCCCGTCAGCACATACAAGTTGGGCCGCTTGAGGACCGGGTCGAGGAAAGCGTTCGCGGCCGAATGGCGGCGACCGTCTTTGATGGTGAACTGCAGGAACCCGGTACCTTCCGGGTCAGGCGCGTTCAGATCCTTCAAGCGCGCGATGCCCGCTTCGACGCAGGACTCGATGAACGCGTGCGACGAGGGGTGCTTGAATACCGGGTCTGTGATCCACAGTTCACCGTCCCGTCCGCGATAACGTTCATCCCCTTCCTCGCGGTGCTCGGATTTCATGAAAAAGGGCAGCACATCATCCCACCCCCAGCCGAGGTTGCCGCGCGATTGCCACTGCTCGTAGTCCTGTTGGTGACCGCGCAGATAGGCCATACCGTTGATCGCGCTCGAGCCCCCCAGCGCCTTGCCACGCGGCACATACAGACTGCGCCCGGCAAGGCTCGGATCAGGTTCCGACTGGTAGGCCCAGTTGGTCGGGCCAGGCAGAATCACCCGTGATACACCGGCGGGCATCGAAGCCCACAGACCGGTCGGGCGCTCGCCCGCCTCCAGCAGCAACACCGAGCATGCAGGGTCGGCTGAAAGCCGATTGGCCAATACACAGCCGGCAGAACCTGCGCCAATGATTATGTAGTCGTACACCGTATGTTCCTCGCTTGCCGGGACCGCTCATGTGCGCATCAGATGCGGATGATCGTGGTTTTGGTCTGGGTGTAATGGTGCAGCGCTTCGATGCCTTTCTCGCGCCCGTAACCGCTCTGCTTGAAGCCACCAAAGGGCGTCTCGACACCACCCGAGGGGTACTCGTTGACGTACACCTGACCGGCTTCGATCCGTGCCGCAACGCGATGCGCGCGCGCCAGGTTGGTGGTCCACAGGCCGGCAGCGAGGCCGTAGTCGGTATCGTTGGCGATGGCCACGGCCTCGTCCTCGTCCTTGAACGCAATCAATACCAGGACCGGGCCGAAGATTTCCTCGCGCGCGATTCGCATCGAGTTGTCGACGTTTGTGTAGACGGTTGGTCGCACATACCAACCGGAAAGGTCGCTGGCTACCTCACCTCCGGCCAGGCAGAGCGCGCCCTCCTCGATCGCCAGCGCGTTGTAGCGCTGTACCTGCTCGTACTGCGCCTTGGTGGTCAGCGGTCCGAGGCCGAAGCTTTCGCCATCACTGAACTGCAACGCCTGCACGGCACTGGCGAGCTTGGTCGAGAATTTTTCGAAGATGGATTCGTGCACCAGGCAGCGGCTACCGGCCAGGCAGACCTGGCCAGTGTTGACGGTGAAGGCAAACACGCTGCCGGCCACTGCCGCGTCCAAGTCAGCGTCTTCGAAGACGACATTCGGTGATTTCCCGCCAAGTTCCAGGGATAGCGGGATGATGCGATCGGCGGCGAGCTTGCCGATTTCGCGGCCAGCGCGCACGGAGCCGGTAAAGGCTACTTTGCGGATCAGCGGATGCTTGATCAGCGGCTCGCCGGTTTCCTTGCCGGTGCCTGTGACGACGTTCAATACCCCTGCCGGCAGGCCGGCCTCACGTGTCATCAAGTCGGCGAATTGCAGCATTGTCACCGAGGTGAATTCCGAAGGCTTGACCACCACTGTGTTGCCCGCCACCAGCGCCGGCGCGATAGCGCGCCCCGCCTGATTGAGCGGAGAATTCCACGGCAGAATAACGCCGACCACGCCGAACGGCTCGCGGGTGGTGTAGGCGTGATATTGGGGCCCAAGGTTGATGGTCTCGCCTAGAATGGCCGTGGCCAATCCGCCGTAATACTCGAAATACTGCGCGCAGGCCTCGATCTCGAACGCTGCCATTTTCAGTGGCTTGCCGGTCTCCTCGGCCTCTTTGGCGCAAAATGCCGCTGCGTGTTCCCGTACCAGGCGGGCGATCGCCAGCAGCACACGACCACGTTCGACCGGCTTGCGAGCGCTCCAGGCCGGTTGCGCAGCCGCCGCACTGCTGACGGCCAGCCCCACATCGGCGTCGCTGCCACGGGCGATGCTGTCGCCGGGCAAGCCGGTGGTGGGAATGAACTCGTGCAGATATTCGTTGGACTTCGGCGCGACAAATTCGCCGTTGATGTAGTGATTCCAGGTAGCAGTCATGTGTGTCTCCAATGTTGCTCAGGCACCCGAGGTGGCAGGCCCGCCCACCTCGGGCGTAGGTATCTCAATCAATCAGGATTTTGCCGCCGCGGGTGATCACCACCCCGTCAACACTGATGCAGGGTTCGCGAATAACGCCTTCGAGACGCAACTTGGCCTTGCAGGTACCGCCCAGCGAGGTGGTGTCGCCCAGGCCGATATGGGAGGTGGCGTACATTTTCTTGTCAGTCCGCATGGAGCCGGTCTGGGTAACCTTCGGGTTTAACCCGATAGCGATTTCAGCGGGGCAGTTGTAGCTCTCGGCGTCACCGTGCTGGTCGAAGATTTCTCGCCATTTGGCCGCCTGCACCCCACCTTCGATGGACACGGCCATGCCGTTTCTGACTGTTACCGTGATGGGCTCGCGCAGCGCGCCCACGGAGTGAGCGGTCATGTCGAAAACGATGACACCCTCGCCGGTTCCCTCCACCGGACATACGTGGGTTTCGCCGTCCGGGAACGCGCAACCGCTACCGCCACCAGGGCGCATGACCACCGGAAGTCCGGTAATGGCTCGCCCTGGCCGCCCCTCAATACTGGCGGTCAGGTGCGTTCCATTGGGACAAGTCACCGTGACGTGTTTGCCCAAGGTGAAGATCTCGGCGAGCTTTTTTCCGAGGACGTTCAGCGCTAGATAGTCGGCGCCCGCCGGGCCATCCTGATCGAGCATTGCCACAGTGACTTCTTCCATCAGCAGGAAGCGCCGTTCTTGCTCGATCAACAAGTCGGTGATAGGTGCATGTGCGAGCGCCGTGCTGGTCAGGTAGATGACCAGGTCGTTGCTGGGATCCAACGCACCGGAAACGATGGCCGGTACCGGATCCTGTGCATGAAAGGCACGCGGTTGCATGATGGCCACGGTCGGCTCCATGGCCAAATTCACTGCGGCGGCACTCAAGGCCTGCCAAACCTCCGGTTCCATCGCCGTATCCGTGATGATGTAGATCCGCTCACCGGATGTTGCATTCAACTTGAGTGGCGTTTCCAACACCTTCACCAGGTCCTGATTGTTCACTGTGGCATCTCCCTTCAATGGCAAAAAAATTCGACTGCGCGCCAACTAAAAACGGCTCGACTTGCATGTATCGTGCAGCAGCGGATGGCCAGAGCCCTTAGGCGTGTGGCGCAGCGCGGGCCGCTTGCAACGTGTTTGCCAGCAGGTAGGCGATGGTCATGGGGCCGACGCCGCCGGGTACGGGGGTGATGGCCCCAGCGACGGCCACGGCTTCATCGAAGGCCACATCGCCGGTGAGTTTGTCCCTGCCATTGGCCAGGCGTACCCGAGTGATACCGACGTCGATCACCGTGGCGCCGGGCTTAATGAAATTGCCCCGAATAAGCCCCGGCACTCCGGTGGCAACCACGAGGATGTCCGCCTCGAGGCAGCGACGCTGCAGATCGGTGGTCAGCCGATGCGCGATCGATACCGTGCAATCGGCTTGCAATAGCAGGCGCGCCAACGGCCGACCCACTACGTTCGAAGCCCCGATGACCAACGCCCCCATACCGGCGATATCGCCATGCACCGAACGAATCAGACGCATGACACCCAGTGGCGTACAGGGTGTCAGCCCGCCATCCAGGCCCACCGCCAGCCTCCCGACGTTGAGCGGATTGAAGCCATCGACGTCCTTGGCCGGATGGATCGCAGTGATGACGCAGGCAACATCGATCTGCCCGGGTAGCGGAAACTGCACCAGAATTCCGTGTACCGCGTCATCGCCATTAAGTCGCTCGATCAACGCCAGCAACTGCGACTGCGATGTGTCAGCGGGCAGTACGAAGCGTTCGGAACGCATGCCTACCGCTTCGGTCTGACGAACCTTGTTCGCCACATAGACCTGGCTCGCCGCGTCTGTCCCGACCAGCACCACGGCAAGCCCGGGGGCCCGCCGCCCTTGGGCGATGAAATCGGCAACGCCCGCTTGGACTTCTCGCCGGACTTGAGCGGCGATGGCGTTTCCATCAATTAATCGAGCCGTCATGTGTGTTGCCCCTGTCACAGATGGTTCAAATCGGCACGACGGTTATCCTGCTTGTAGGGCGCCGCCGCGACGGTGGCGCGAATTTCTATTTGCGGCTTGCCCGGTTCGCCCCAGATCACGATGACTTCGTTACCGATGTCGGCATGGGCGATATCCAGCGTGCAAAGCGAGAGCATTTCGCGGAAGTAGAAGCTGTAGCCTCGCGAGGTGGTAACGCCCACGTCGTGGCCAGCGCGCAGCACGCGATCGGCGTACATGAAGCCGCGTTGATCGCGCGGCATTTCCATGAACTGGTAAGGAACCTGCTCTTTCTGAAACAACGATGCGTAAACCTTGGCGACGTCATCGCCGTTCCATATCAGCGTTCGTATCACTCGCCGCGGCTCGGCGACTTCTTTCTCCAGAGCCTCACGGCCGATAAACTCATGATCGAATTTGATGGTCTTGCCCCAGCCCAGCTCGACGGGGCTGCGATACCAGTCGCTCACGTTCTTGGAGTCGAAGCTGCCGGCAACGTTGAAGGTCGAGGCGAAGCTTGGCATCGCGGCGCGAAACTCCTGGAGATAGCCTTCCATCTCCGGCTCGAAAATGGCCGGCATGTAATCGGTGACGATGGTCGGGAAACAGGCTTCCAGATGGTTGATAAATACCGCGCGCCCCCCAAGGCGACGCAAGCCATAGTCCGCACCGGCCTCAATGATGGCGGCATACACCTTGGCCGCGTCGGCCTGGGGGCCCTGTAACTCGAAGCCGATTTCGCCAGACATTCCCTGGCGCAAGGCCAACAGGCTGCAACTGGCGATCTCGATGCGCACCGAGTGCATGAACTTGACATCGCGCAGTGATTGCCCGCACACCTGCTCCAGCAGCGGCAGTGCTGTAGGCCCGGCCACCTGGAAGTTAAAGCCGTCCTGGCTCTGCGAAACCACATCGTAGTGGCCGTTGCGGCGAACGTAATCGACCCAGAAGGTGCCGCGACCGAACAGCAGAAACTCATCGTCACCGAGCCGCGTCAGGATGCCCTCGGCAATGACCTTGCCCGCCGACGTGGTGTGGGTGACGTGCTTGGACTGCAGAATGTCGAACTTCTGGAAGCTATTCACACAGGTGTCCGAGAACAACTTGAGCGCATCAGGCCCCTTGAAAGTGCGCTCCCACAGAAACGACCAATCGCCTATCGAGCAGGTCTGCTTCCAGGACATGCTTTCATCAATCCAGTCCGTGTATTCCGGCTCACCCCAGCGACGAGTGAAATAGCCTTCAGGGGTCTTACGCATGTCTTGGGTGTTCATATTCCTACTCCCGACTTGTTTTTATTGGCAGTTCAATCGGCAAACACGACGGTTCGCTCGCCATTGATGATGAGGCGGTCTTCGAGAAACAACAGCACTGCGCGCGACAGCACCCGTCGCTCGATATCCCGGCCTTTGCGTACCAGATCATTGGCGCCGTCGCGGTGACTGACGTGCTCAACGTCCTGGGCAATGATGGGGCCCTCGTCCAGGTCGCTGGTGACGAAATGCGCGGTTGCGCCGATCAGCTTGACGCCCCGGGCATGAGCCTGGTGATAGGGTTTGGCGCCCTTGAACCCGGGCAGAAAACTGTGGTGGATATTGATACAGCGGCCCGACAGAAACGCTGAAAGATCATCCGAGAGAATTTGCATATAGCGCGCGAGGACGATCAGATCCGCCCCGCTGGCAGTGACGACTTCCTTTATCTGTGCCTCTTGCGCCGACTTGGTAGCCGGCGTCACCGGTAGGTGGTGAAAGGGGATGTCCCCCACCAGGCTAACGCTCAGCGCCTCACGCGGATGATTGGAAATGATGCCTACCACCTCCATCTGCAGCTCACCTAGACGGTGGCGATACAGCAGATCGCCCAGGCAGTGATCGAACCCGGACACCATGATCAGTACGTTCTTGCGCTCGGCGCGGGAGCGCAATCCCCACTGCGCACCGAACGGCTCGACTATCCTGGCGAAGGTCCGTTTGAAATCATTGACGCCCGCCTCGGGCATTTCAACGGCCACGCGCATGAAGAATCGGGCGCTGTCTACATCATTGAACTGCTCGGCCTCGACAATGTTTGCGCCGTTCTCGAACAGAAAGGTAGAAACGCGCGAAACGATACCGGGGGCATCCTGACAGGCGAGCGAAAGTACATATTGATTGTTGTTCACGATTCTTCTCACCCAAATATCGTCACGCAGCGAAGGGCTTGCGTGAGGATGTGATCCTGCGCAAATGTTATTGATCAGTAATTACAAGTTGCCAACGAAAATAACGGTTGGCAACCCGACACTTGAGTTACAACTTTCGACCAATCCTGATCGCCAGGCCTGGGCCACCGGCAATGTTTTCGCCCATCACTGTCAACAGGCCTTTGGCCGACACGCTCCAGGGTACGCCGTCCCACATGAAGTCATAGGCCACTACAGGCCCCAGATTCAGGGCCTTGGCGCGGTTCCCATTATTGGGCGCGTCATCGCCGTTGATGCGATCGTCCTTGAGCTGGGTGAAGGTCGAGCCGGCCAGTCCCGCCTGCCATTGGCCAAAACGTTGCGATATCGCGAAATCGAGACTCAGGATGTCTCCGGACTTGTAGTGGGTATCGTCGTTCTTGGTATATACGTTGTAAAACATCCGCGCACTGAACTCCGTGGCATCGCCCATACCCTTGCCGAACACACTTGGCGTGATATAGGTCAGCGCAACGTTTGGTGCGAAATCATAAACATTTGAGCCGACGTTCATCCTTTCCGAGGCACTGTACTTGCCGGTCGGGAAAGTAACGCCCAGGCCCACTAATACGTTGAGACCATAGGGTATCCACGGCGTGGCATTGGGCGTGTCGGAGGGTGCCGACAGGTTCTTGCCCCACATCAGCACGTCGGAGTACGTGTCACCTAGCCCTTCACCACAGGCCTTCTTCATACCCTTGAGGCCGAAACAGGTTCTTTCATAGTGCGTGGCCAGTGTCGAGCCTAGAGCACCGCCGAACAGCTGAGTATCATAGACCACCGCGATCCCAACGCCGGCCATCCGCGAGGCACCATCGCTTTGCAGGCGGTCATCGCCGTTCCATAGATGGTCCAGCCCCAGGCCCACACCGGCGACGCCGACATACACCCCGGGTGGTGGCATCAGCGCCTGGCGGATATCGGTGCCGCCAATCGGGCCAGCGGGGCGAATGGCCTCACCCGCTATACCCGCGCCACTGACGCCGGCGGTTAATGCCAAAACGAACCCTAGTTTATATTTGTGATTCATGATCGTTATCTGCCCACTGACGAATATTATTGTTGTTGTTGTCCGACCCAGCTGAATGGCTTGAACTAGGCGCGCTACCACTCGACCTTCAGAGACAACCTGATGGGAAGAAGTGCAATTGGAGCGAAATCAAGGGGTTGCCTTGGGGTGACACGCAGGTTCGGCAGGCGC
>Ga0233335_1000202_pt1 | contig 11538 bp, 9 predicted proteins | sample GEONDECOMP222_FD_180695 | JGI IMG/M metagenome (GOLD analysis project Ga0233335, IMG submission 180695) | Leaf litter microbial communities from Shasta-Trinity National Forest, California, United States - GEON-DECOMP-222 | ecosystem: Environmental > Terrestrial > Plant litter > Unclassified... | reverse complement strand
AAACAAAAGTCGGTCGAGATACCTCCTATGTCCCCATCCTGGCTAAAGTTGATGTGCGTGCGGATCCTGATCGGTGCGGTCATGGATCTTTCTATGCTGCCGGCGTACGCCGAGGGGGAGCTTGCATTTCGGGGCCTGACCAGTCAGATCCGCATACGCCCGGAAGACGGACAACGCCCTCAAACAGCTGCAGCAGCGTCCCCCAGACCTCTGCATGGTCACGACCGAATCCAATGGCTGCCTACTCAAGGATTTCCCTGACCAAGTGTTGCCCATCGAGCGGGGAGAGCTGTCGCCTGTCCTTGGCACCCGTCGCGAAACGGCTTGCGAATCAATTAATCATCTGCCAATGGAGGCACAATCATGAGCACGCTTTACATCGACGGCCGCAAAGTCCCTGCTACTGGCGGGCAGAGCATTCCTGTCTACTCACCTGTCACAGGCGAGGCGTACGCCGAAATCGCTCGTGGCATGCCTGAAGACATCGACCTGGCAGTAAAGGCCGCTCGCGGTGCTGTCAATGGCGACTGGGGCCGCAAGAGCGCTACCGAGCGCGGCCGTATCCTGGTTCGTATCGGCGATGGTGTGCTGGAGAACATCGAGGAACTGGCCGAGATTGAAGCCAGGGACACTGGGAAACCTATTGCCTTGGCCCGCAAGGATATCGAGGCGCTCGCACGCTATTTCGAGTTCTACGGTGGTGCGGCCGATAAAGTCCACGGCGAGGTGATTCCGTACCTGACTGGCTACACGGTCAGCGTGGTCAGGGAAGCCTGTGGTGTGGTGGGTCACATCATCCCCTGGAACTACCCGGCTCAAATGCTCGGTCGTACGATTGCCCCTGCGTTGGCGATGGGTAACGCATCGATTGTCAAGCCAGCAGAAGATGCCTGCATGACGTCGCTTCGCTTCGCCGAGATTGCCGCCGAGGCTGGCCTGCCTGCTGGTGCGCTGAATATCGTGACGGGGTATGGGCGTGAAGCGGGCGCCGCGCTGGCGGGTCATCCAGGCATCAACCTGATCACCTTCACGGGCTCTCCGGATGTTGGCGTCGCCATTCAAACCGCTGCTGCCGCCAACCACGTCAAATGCGTGCTGGAGCTGGGTGGCAAATGCCCTCAGGTGGTGTTTGCCGATGCCGATCTCGACAAAGCCGTGCCAGTAATCGTGGGCGCGATCATCCAGAACGCTGGCCAGACCTGCTCTGCCGGTAGCCGTGTCCTCATTCAAAAAGAGATCTACGACGAGGTCATCGCGCGCGTAGCTGCCAAGTTCCGTGAGGTGCGGGTCGGGTTGCCTGAAACCTCCCCAGACTGCGGGCCGATCATCACCAAAGCGCAATTTGGCCGAGTCAACCAGTTCATCCAGGATTGCAAGCACTCCGACCTGCCAGTGATCGCCGAAGGTGCCATGGACGACGATCTGCCAAAAGGCGGCTATTACGTGCGTCCGACGCTGTTCGGCCCTGTTCCGCGCGACCACAAACTGGCGCGTGAAGAAGTGTTTGGCCCCGTGCTTGCGGCGTTGTCATTTGATGATGAAGACGATGCGGTGGCCTTGGCCAACGGCACTGACTATGGCCTGGTGGCTTCGATCTGGAGCGAAAACGGTGCGCGTCAGCAGCGCATGGCCAAACGGCTGGAAGGCGGGCAAGTGTTTATCAATTGCTATGGCGCAGGCGGCGGTGTCGAGCTGCCATTCGGCGGTATTCGCAAAAGCGGGCACGGGCGTGAGAAAGGCCTCCTCGCCCTGGACGAATTCAGCATCACCAAGACCGTGGTCATCCACCACGGCTAAGCCTGTATCGAACAATCAGTTTTCTAATGGTAACGGAGAAAAAAATGGCACAGCTCAATAATAAAGTCGCCATCGTAACCGGCGCGGCGAGCGGCTTTGGCGCTTGCATCGCCCGTCGCTATATCGAGGAAGGCGCCAAGGTCGTCCTCGCGGACATCAATTTCGAAGCAGCCAGCAAATTGGCCGACGAACTAGGCGCCAACGCGATCGCGGCTGCCTGTGATGTCACTCAAGCCGACCAGGTTCAAGCCGCAGTGGACCTGTGCGTCAAGACCTTCGGCAGCCCCGATGTCGTGGTCAACAACGCCGGGACAACGCATCGTAATCAGCCCTTGATGGATGTTGACGAAAAAACCTTCGATCGCGTTTTCGCCGTCAACGTGAAATCGATTTTTCATATGACCAAGGCCGTGGTGCCCCTGATGCGTGAGCGCAAGAATGGCTCGATCATCAACGTCGGCTCGGTTGCCGGGATTCGACCGCGACCTGGCCTGACCTGGTACAACGGCTCGAAAGGAGCTGTGAACCTGCTCTCCAAATCCTTGGCCGTAGAGCTGGGCCCGGACGGGATCCGGGTCAACAACATCTGCCCGGTCATGGGCGAGACGGCCCTGCTTGAGGACTTCATGGGCATGCCGGACACGCCGGCAAACCGCCAGAAGTTTCTCGCCACCATTCCCTTGGGGCGCTTGGCCAAGCCTGATGATATCGCGGCCGTGGCGGTGTTTTTGGCCACAGACGGCGCAGCTTTCTTGAACGGCGTTGAACTGCCGGTCGACGGTGGTCGAGTGGTGTAAATGCGTTAAGCGCCCGAGGCGCCGGCCCACGACCGAGCCTCGGGATTGTTCAGTAACTCAAAGCGCAAAGCTTGGAGATTTCCTCGCTCGTGGCGGCAAGTGGCGTTCGCCCTTAGTTAACACCCCCTTTTCAGAATGCAGATTCAACGTACGCATCATTCTGATGCATGGTGGCAATTGCTGCGCTCCCGTCATTTTCTAAACCACCAACATCTTGGCCTGGGGCGCATGGAGAATAATAAGTATGCAAATCAGAGCGGCAGTCATTCGCCAGAAATCAGCTCCTTTCGTGGTTGAAACCCTCACCCTTGAAGCTCCACGTAAAGACGAAGTGCTGGTAAAAATCGTCGGTGTGGGTGTTTGCCACACCGACATGGTAGTCAGAGACCAAGGCTACCCGGTCCCGCTTCCGCTCGTGTTAGGACATGAGGGCTCAGGTGTAGTCGAAGCGGTGGGCTCTGAGGTCAAAACCCTCAAGCCTGGAGACCATGTGGTCCTAAGCTATGCGAGCTGTGGTTGCTGTGGGAACTGCTTGAAAGGTTTGCCGGGGTACTGTTCTCAATTCTACGAGCAGAATTTCGGCGGTTATCGGCCAGATGGAACCAGTCCTTACAAAGGCGAGGATGGCGGTACCGTCTGTGGATGCTTCTTCAATCAATCCTCATTCGGGACGCATGCTCTGGTATCGGAGCGCAATGCGATCAAGATCGCACAGGATGTCCCGCTGGAATTGATGGGCCCGCTGGGCTGTGGCATCCAGACGGGCGCTGGTGCCGTGATGAATGCGCTCAAACCGAGTGTGGGTAGCAGCATTGCGGTGTTCGGAGCGGGCTCGGTAGGCCTTGCAGCTGTCATGGCCGCCAAGGCCGTTGGCTGCACTGTCATCATTGCCATTGACATGAATGACAGCCGCCTGGGGCTGGCACTTGAACTGGGCGCTACCCACGTCATCAATGCAGGCACCACCAACGCGCTTGACCGCATCCGCGAAATCGGCAATGGGGGCGTCCAGTACAGTCTTGAATGCACCTCCAGACCCAACGTGCTTCGCCAAGCGGTGGACTGCCTTTCCATTCCGGGCGTATGCGGGCTTGTGGGCGCGGCCCCATTGGGCGCAGAGGTTTCGCTGGACATGAACACGCTGCTTTTCGGCCGTAGCGTACGGGGCATCATCGAGGGCGATAGCGTCCCCCACGTGTTCATTCCGCAGTTGATCGAACTCTGGCGCGCCGGCCGTTTTCCATTTGATCGGCTGGTGAAGTACTACGATCTGGAAGATATCAATCAGGCCGTCGCCGACTCTGAAAGCGGTGTCGTGCTCAAGCCAATCCTCAAGCCTTGAGCTCCACGTCTATCACTTACTTGAAGATATTAAGAGGTTGCATCATGAATACGGCTCATTCGTTAAATCTACTGGAGGCAGCAGGGGTACCGCAGGTGTATCACCTGTCCATCAATGGCAAGCTGGTCGAAGCCGACCGCTCCTTTGACGTATTGAACCCCGCAACCAACCAAGTCATCGCCCAAGCGCCGGAGGCTACCGCCCAGCAGCTTGAAGAGGCGATCAAAGCGGCCGGCCAGGCATTCAAGACCTGGTCGGTGCTGTCCTGGCAAGCCAGATCCGACTATATTCTTCGCTATGCCGATGCGCTCGAGGCTCGCCAGGATGAGCTGATAACCTTGCTGACGCTGGAGCAGGGCAAGCCCAGGCATAGCCAGGCAAAGTCCGAGGTGGAGGCCGCAATCTACTGGGTTCGCGAAGTGGCCAAGCGCAGTATCCCCGTCGAGGTGATCGAGGATACGGCTGAGCACATCGTCGAAGTTCACCACACCCCACTGGGTGTAGTCGGCGCCATCACGCCCTGGAATTTTCCAGTGCTACTGGGTCTCTGGAAAGTTGCCCCATGCCTGGTCACCGGCAACACGATGGTCATGAAGCCCTCACCGTACACACCTTTGACCTCATTGTTTTTTGGCGAGATTGCCCAGTCCGTCCTGCCTCCAGGCGTGTTCAGCGTTATCTCCGGGGGCAATGAGCTGGGACAGATCATCACTGAACACCCTGCAATCGCCAAAATCAGCTTTACCGGTAGTACCGCGACCGGCAGAAAAGTCATGGCAAGCGGAGCCAGTAACCTCAAGCGAGTCACACTGGAACTCGGGGGTAATGATGCCGCTGTGGTTCTGGCCGACGCCGACTGGCAGTCCATCGTAGAACCGCTGTTCTGGGCCGCGTTCGGCAACTCCGGACAATGGTGTATCGCCGTCAAGCGCTTGTATGTCCACTCCAGCATTCACGAGGCCTTCACGGCGGCATTTGTCGAGTATGCGAAGACCGTGAAAGTTGGCGATGGCATGGATCCCACCACCGAGTTGGGGCCCATACAGAACCGCATGCAGTACGAGAAGCTTCTCGACCTCTTCGAGGATACTCGCAAGCAGGGCTACAAGGTTCCCGTCGGCGGGGTCATCGACCAGAGCCTGGCTGGAAACTTTGTCCCCGTGACGGTGGTAGACAACCCGCCCGAGAACAGCCGGATTGTGCAGGAAGAGCCCTTCGGCCCCATTCTCCCGATCATCGCCTTTGACGATGTCACAGATGTCATCGAACGGGTCAACGCGAGCCCTTACGGATTGGCCGGCTCAGTATGGGGCGGCGACCGAGCGGCAGCCATCGAGGTGGCCAAGCGAATGGAGACCGGCACGGTCTGGGTCAATGAAATTCACATCCATGGCATCGACATTCCATTTGGCGGTCACAAGCAGTCGGGGATGGGCGTCGAGAACGGCCAGGAAGGGTTGGCCGGCTTCACCAATACGAAGAGCTATATGTTCAGGAAGTAAAACCTGGGGTGGCCTCAGTGTGTTGGCGCTGGGGGCTGGGCGCTTTGCGACTCGCTCCGGAGTTGCATCATGAGTTCGCTTACCAATGACGTGAACCAGCGTGTAAAAAGATCCTGATTCAACACACCGCGGGTGAGGAAGTGGGCGGCAGTTTCTTTTCACTAAGCTCGTTCAGCGACCACGCCTTGGTGACGGAGCGCAACACGGTCAGGATCCGCAAGGATGTTCCGCTGGATATCATGGGGCCATTGGGATGTGGTATCCAGACTGAGGCCGCGGCAGTGATCGGAAAGCGGCAGAGTGTTCAAACCTGTCGTTCGACTCTGATCGCGGATGATTCCTTTCGGACATCCGCTGGCAAATGTCAGCGATCTTTTGCGTTATTCATCCCCTACTGCTGGGCATGGAATGAATGTCGACAGCGTCTGGACGCAAGATGGAGATCAACGCTCTGATACAGCCTGGCAGCGCCTCCAGTTGCCTGACGAGTATGCTTCGCTCCCGCACAACCCACGGCTCATCCAGTTGAACAATCGACAGCGCCATCGTGCGGCTGTGGCGACGGGCTGCTGATTCAGGGATCACCCCGATACCGACTCCTGCCTCGACCATCCGGCAGATAGATTCGAAGCTGGTGACCTGTATCCGCCAAGCGAGTTGCTCGCCGAGTTTTTCGGCTTGTTCACGCATGAACGCCTGCAGCGTGCTGCCTTCCTGCAGGCCTACATGGTGAAAGGCCAAAGCGTCCCTGAGCTTTAGTGGTTCGCCGGTATCCAGCACATGGCCCTTGGGAACCACCAGCACCAGCCGGTCAGTGCTGAAGTGCAAGACCTGCAGATCCTTGGCCGCCACAGGGCCGGCGATGATCCCCATGTCGGTCGACCCTTCCTGAACACCCCGTACAATGTCGCGTGACAAGCGTTCCTGCAGGTCTACCGTCACGCCGGGATTCTTAGCCAGAAACCCGGCCAGCACCTCTGGCAAAAACTCTGTGACGGCAGTGGTGTTGGCAAATATTCGAATGTGCCCTGAGGAGTCCGTGCCGTATTGCGCAAACTCGGTTTTCAGATAACCGATCTGACGCATGACCAGCCGGGCATGCTTGAGCAATCGCTGGCCAGCGTCAGTGATTTCGACCCCTTGGCTACCTCTGTAAAGCAGGTGGCAATTAAGCTGAGCTTCGAGAGCTTTGATACGAACGCTTGCGGCTGCGGGGGAAATGAAAGCGCGCTTCGCGCCTTGCGTGAGGCTTGGAGCCTCCGCAATGTGGATGAAAAGGCGCAGGTCAGTCAGGTCGAGATGCATAGAAGAGGTGGCCAAGGCTAGGTGTTAACCATTTCAAAACGCAGGGTTTAAGAAGCGCTGCTTCTCAGAACGCTATGAGGCTCTCATGATCAGCGCACAACAACAACTGCTGAGTGCCATTTCATGGCCCTGCGTCATAGCGATCGCTCAACGGCTTTTACAGGGTATCCAAGTACCGCCTTCACAGTGCGTGGCGGCGTTGGTCACTACTGGACCCCCAGGCACAGGCGCGCAGGTTAACGCGTGACGCAGGTAGGCTCCGGCTCTCGCACTCACCCCAAAGGGTGCGAAACTGTGGTTCTCCCACACGTCCTTCGATCTGAAAGCCGCAATGAAGCCTAGTTTCGAGAAAATCCCAACCCAGACCGCAGCTTCCATGACGCTGCTCAACCGCCGGCTGGCCGATGCCATTCCTTTTGAGTGGCATCACCATCCGGAGTACGAACTAACGCTGACCCTGAACAGTCGCGGTCATCGCTATATCAGCAGCGATGTTGCGCGCTATGAGGATGGCGATCTGGTTCTCGTGGGCCCCAATGTTCCCCACAGCTGGGCCTCCGCCGAGTTGATTCGCACCGAGGAGCCCCATATTGCCCTGGTTATCTGGTTTTCCAAGGCCTGGGCTGAATCGCTGGTGACGCTGTTCCCGGAGATGGCCCCGATCCGTGCGCTGCTGGCAGCGGCGCAGAACGCGCTGACGTTCAGCGCATCTGTCTCCCGTCAGGTGCGTCCCATGATCGAAGCCATGCTGAATCAGGAACCGGCCGAGCGCCTGTTGTCTCTTCTCGTCGTACTCACCGCATTGGCGCGGGATACGCACGCCACCCGAATCCTTCCTGCGCAGCCTGTGACCAGCCGGGTCAGTGTCGTCCCGGATGATCGCATTCACCGGGTCTTGGCGTTTGTGCACCACAACTACACCCAACCCCTGAGCGTGCCAGAGTTGGCTGAGTTGGCGTGCGTCAGCGTCTCGGCCTTTCACCGTATGTTTCGTCGACACACCCGCTGCACGGCGCTGGATTATATCGTCCGTTTGCGTATCGGTCGCGCGTGTGCATTGTTGATGGAGGGGCAGGTGACCATCTCGCTGATCGCCGAGCAAGTCGGCTATTCGTCTCAGGCGCTGTTCAACCGCCAGTTCAAAGCGCTGAAGGGCGTCACGCCATCGGTATTTCGGCGCCAGCATGGGCATCGTTTTCAATCTTGATACTGTGCATGACGCCATAATAGTATTGGAATCGTCGCCAAAACGGGCTGCCGACAACGCCACCACTAATGGTTTCCTACCTGTAGGTAAAATAAATACAGGTCGCATCATGAGTAAGTATCAGGCTTTTGAATCTGCCACGCTGCCGCAGGATTACAAAGACAGCATCATCAAGATGAAACGCACGTTGCGCGCCCAGATCGGGGATGTCGATGCGTTGTTCGCTCAGGTCAGTGAATTCATTCGCGGCGAGATCGCCTCGATCAAGCAACAGGAAGCGAGTACAGGGTCGGGATGGCCTGAGATTGAATTTGACGACATCGTTCACGGTAAAGTGACCGCAGAGCAGCTAGCGCTGATCAAGCGCCGTGGTTGCCTGGTCATCAGAAATCATTTTCCTCGCGACCAGGTGCTGAGCTGGGAAAAGGGACTGCTGGATTACCTGGACCATAACCAGTTCGACCGTGTCTATCGGGGGCCCGCCGACACCTTCTTCGGTAGCCTCGAGGCTTCTCGCCCGGAAATCTTCCCCATCTATTGGTCAGTCTCGCAGATGCAGATTCGCCAACATGAGCGGATGGCCGCCGCGCAGTCTTTCTTGAACCGCTTGTGGAAAACCGACTCCCAGGGTCAGCAGTGGTTTGACCCTGACGTCAATGCACTTTATCCGGACCGTGTGCGCCGCCGTCCACCCGGCACGAATTCTAAAGGGCTGGGCCCCCACACCGACTCCGGCGCCCTGGAGCGTTGGCTGCATCCGGCATACCTGAAGGCTTTCGACAAGATCTACAGCGGTGATTTCGAGTCCTACGACCCTTGGGATGCCGCGTATCGTCCTGAGGTCGAGGAGTACGCGTACAAGGACACGGTCAAATGCTCTGCCTTTCGGACCTTCCAGGGTTGGACAGCGCTTTCTGACATGCGCGCCGATCAGGGCGTTCTGCATACGTTGCCGATCCCCAAGGCCATGGCCTACATGCTGCTCAGACCCTTGCTCGATGACGTTCCCGAGGACGAACTCTGTGGTGTGGCGCCTGGCAAGGTCTTGCCGGTGTCGGAACAATGGCACCCGCTGCTGGTGCGAGGCCTCACGCCCATCCCCGATGTTCAGGCGGGCGACTCGGTGTGGTGGCATTGCGACGTTATTCATAGCGTTGCCCCAGTGACGAATCAAGAAGGATGGGGCAACGTGATGTATGTACCGGCAGCACCTATGTGTCCGAAGAATCGGCGCTATGCCCAGGATGTCTTGAAGGCTTTCGAGAAGGGCGCATCGCCTGATGATTTCGTTCGTGAGGATTATGAGACGACCTGGGCAGATCGGTTCACGACCAAAGATCTGAATACGATTGGTCGCTGTGGATTGGGCCTGGAATGAGCCATCCGTTTGCGGCTGTGTTTTGAGCCTCAATCCTGCCCAGGCCTAGCGCACGCTAAAAGGGGATGGTGTGAAGTGGTGGGATCGATATCCTGCAACGAATGCTGCGCATCATGGAAGCTTGACGTGCTCGTCTGGCGCGATAGCCGCCAAGCGGCCGGTCCCTTCGACGCAGGTTTTGAAGCTCAGGCCGGCAATGATCAGGTTATGGATGACTTCGCGTTGCAGCTGCGCTTGCCTCAGATGTCTCATTCTCAGCCAAAGCCGCTTGCTTGCTGCGGCGCAGACCGCCGAACACATCCAGCCCCAACTGGCACCGAAGCGAGCGTCGGAGTGGGCCAAGTCGAGATTCTTCGAAAGTGCCTGCGAGACCAACGCGTTGAGCCGCCGCAGCAGACGCACAAATCAATGACGCCATTGCAAAAGCCAGAATACGTTGCATTGCCGAAGTCCCAGGACCAGTAAGTTTGGTTTCCATTCACCGCTACGGGCAGCAGTTTAGCGGATGGCAGGGCAGCCATGCCCCAGAGCAGCTCAATCATGATTTGGCCCGAGTCCTGCGGCGCGGCATGACCCAGGTCGAAACCGATCACCTGCGCCCCTAGCCCTTGCCCCATCAGGCGCGCCAGGCACAGCAGTGCCGCGGGCGGCGTGCCCGGAGGGTACCAGGGTCAGGATCTCGCGATTGTTCGTGACTGGAACAGCCCCAATCCCAGGCCGCACAGTGCCATGCGCCAGGCCAGATCCCAGCTCTGTGGCATCGGGGGCAATATTGCCAGTGCGCCCAGGCCACCCGCCAGCAGCAGCAAGCCGATTTGCGCCAGACGCGCCGCCGCCATGCGGTTGGCCAGGTGCCCGGCAAAGGGGGCGGTCAGGGCGGTGGTCAACGGCTATAGCAGAAACAGCAGTGCGGCATCCCGCGGCCCATAGTGCATAGCGCCCTGTAACCAGACAGGGACGCCGATGAACACAACGCTCTGGCCAATGAAAGCCAGCGTCGAAGCGATCAACGCGCTGTCCAACGCCACATGGCGAAAGATCGATAACACCGGCATGGGTGATGTGCAGCTTGTCTGCCGACGCAAAAAGGCCAGAGATGCCAGCGCCGCTGCGAGGGAAGGGATGTCAGGCGCCGCGTCGGCGGGTTTCAATCCGCCTCGCCTAACCACAATGAGGCTCCGCGCTCCAGCAGCCCCTGGGCGGTGACGAAGAAATGCCTTTCGATCAACTGTACCGTGAGGTCGGCATCACGCCGCGTTATGGCGTCGAGCAACTGCTCGTGCTCATTGTCCAGATTGCGCTCGTCGTGGTGGATCAGCGAGGCGGCGATCAACCGATAGCGCTCGCCCTGCACATACAACTGCTCGCGCAGCTTGAGAAGCCACGGGCTGTCGCAGGCCGAGACGATGGTGTCGTGAAAATGGTTGTGCGCCCCGTACCAGGCCGCCGATGGCAAAGCCTGGCGATGGCCGTCGCGGGCCGGGGTGTGCATCAGCCGATGATAGGCCCCGACTACTGCTGACTCCCACTCGATGTCGCCCTGAATCAGAGAGCGGCGGATGCACAGGCCTTCAATGTCGATGCGGGTACGGGTGATGTCCAGCAGTTCAGCGGCCGACATCGGCGCCACGCTGAAGCCGCGCTGGGGCGTAGCGACCACCAGATTCTCCGCGCTAAGGCGGGTAAGGGCTTCGCGTACCACGCCGGTACTGACGTCCATTTCCTCGCTCATCTGGCTTATTTTCAGACGCAGGCCTGGGCGCAGCTGGCCAGTGACCAGACGCACGCGCAGCTGTTGGTAGACGGTTTCGATGACGCCGATTGTGGTTGTGGTCCTGCTCATCGATCAGCGCGGTCTCTGGCGAATGATAAAAGGTGAAGGGTCTACAGGGCGGTATTCTGCCTGAAAACCCTGCCGTGTCACTCCGCAAAATTGCATAACCTAAGAACAAATAAATTCTTTTGAATAAAATTAATTTTCTTTAAAGTCGCCGCCTGTCCCACTGGACACGACCTTTTAGCCTATTCGACAACGGAACGCTCCGGTCACTCGCAACCACCATCCGTGGAGCTTTCCGTTGAGCAAATGTGTTCCCGCCGTTCTTCTTGCAGGCCTCAGTACGCTAGGTCCGCACATTACCGCCCATGCTTGTGGGCTCATCGACGACAGCCACGCTGATCTCGAGGCGCGCAATGTCTATGTCAATCGC
>Ga0233335_1000201_pt1 | contig 11588 bp, 9 predicted proteins | sample GEONDECOMP222_FD_180695 | JGI IMG/M metagenome (GOLD analysis project Ga0233335, IMG submission 180695) | Leaf litter microbial communities from Shasta-Trinity National Forest, California, United States - GEON-DECOMP-222 | ecosystem: Environmental > Terrestrial > Plant litter > Unclassified... | reverse complement strand
ATCCTGACCTCATCTACCCGGGCGATACCCTGGTGCTGAGTTATGTCGACGGCCAGCCGCAGTTGATGCTCGAGCGCGGGCAGTCGCGGGGCACGATCAAATTGTCACCGCATATTCGCAGCTCGCCGATGGCCGAAGCCGTGCCGACTATTCCGCTGGGGGCGATCAACGCCTTCCTGATCAACAACCGTATCGTCGATGATCCTGCGGTATTCGACCGTGCGCCCTATGTCGTCGCCGGCGATGCCGAGCGCGTGCTCAGCGGCATGGGCGATCGCATCTACGCCCGTGGCACCTTCAGCCCCGACCACACGGTGTATGCGATCTTCCGCCAGGGCAAGACCTACACCGACCCGACTACCGGCGAGGTGCTCGGCATCAATGCCGACAGTGTCGGTGGCGCGGAAGTCGTCGCCACCGAGCGGGATATCGCGACCCTCAACCTGCAACGCGCCAGCACCGAGGTGCGCCTGGGCGACCGGTTGTTCAGCACCGAGGAGCATGCGGTGACTTCGACCTTCATGCCCAGCCCACCCGACAGCCCGATCAATGGCCTGATCATCGATGTGCCACGTGGCGTGACCCAGGTCGGCAAGTTCGACGTGGTGACGCTGAACAAGGGCCGTCGTGATGGCCTGGTCGATGGCAACGTGTTGGCCATCTACAAGACCGGCGAGACCGTACGCGATCGGGTGACCGGCCAACAGGTCAAGGTCCCGGACGAAAACTCGGGGTTGCTGATGGTGGTTCGCACTTATGAAAAGCTCAGCTATGGTTTAGTGCTCAGCGCCAATCGGTCGCTGGAAGTCATGGACAAAATCAAAAATCCCTAAGAATTTTTGATAGCTTCCTCACGAAGTTTTCCTACAGTTGTCAACAGAGTTATCCACAGGTTGTGCTGTGGAATGAATAGCCAAAAGATCAAGGATGATCGAATGCCCCTGTTTACCGAAGGCGCTGCTGCGCCCGCTTCCCGCCCCCTCTCTTGCGCCGAACTGCAGGCCCGTCTGCTCTTGCAGCGGCTTCCGGAAATCGGCTCTGTGCGTTTGCGAAAACTGGTCGATGCCTTTGGCGGCGCCGCTTCGGCGCTGGCGGCATCGGCTTCGGCGTGGCGTGCGCTGGGCATCCCCGCCGCCAGCAGCGAGGCCCGCCGCAGCTCCGAGGCGATTGCCGGTGCCAGTGCGGCAATGCGCTGGCTAGAGCGGTCGGGGCAGTCTTTGCTGATGTGGGACCAACCCGGCTACCCGGCCCTGCTGGCGGAAATTCCCGATCCGCCAGCGCTGGTGTTCGTCGCCGGCAATGCCGCTGTGCTGGAGCATCCGCAATTGGCGATCGTCGGTAGCCGCCGCGCCTCACGGCCGGGCCTGGACACCGCAGCGGCCTTTTCCCGCAGCCTGTCACGCATCGGCTTCACCATCACCAGTGGGCTGGCGCTGGGGGTCGATGGCGCTGCGCACAAGGCCGCGCTGGAGGCTGGCGGGGTCACGGTCGGGGTGCTCGGCACCGGCCTTGAAAAACTTTATCCACAGCGCCATCGCCAGCTCGCCGCCGACATGTCCGCGCAGGGCAGCGCAGTGATTTCCGAGCTGCCGCTGGACGCCGGGCCCACCGCCGCAAACTTCCCGCGGCGTAACCGCATCATCAGCGGGTTGTCCCTTGGGGTGCTGGTGGTCGAGGCCAGTATTGCCAGTGGCTCGTTGATCACCGCGCGCCTGGCCGCCGAGCAAGGGCGCGAAGTGTTCGCCATCCCTGGCTCGATCCACCACCCGGGTGCGAAGGGCTGTCACCAGTTGATCCGCGACGGCGCGCAGTTGGTGGAAAGCATCGAGCATATTCTCGAGGCGTTGCGTGGCTGGCAGCACGTGCCGCCGGATGCGGACCCGCAAACGGGCGCGCCCGCAGCGCCCGGACATCCGTTGGTCGATCTGCTGGTGGCCTGTCCGCACACCAGCGAGGGCCTGGCCGGCGCCTGCGGGCAAAGCCTGTCCGAGGTACTGGCAACCCTCACGCAACTGGAAATCGATGGCCGGGTGACCTGCGAGGCTGGCCGTTGGTTTGCGCGCTCGGGATAAGTACACTGCACCCAGGGTAAAAAGCGAACAGTGGGCAAACGGAGTGACAGCGATGGTGAGCAGTTGGCGTGTGCAACAAGCGGCGCGCGAGATCCGGGCGGGCGCGGTGATTGCCTATCCAACCGAAGCGGTCTGGGGTCTGGGCTGTGACCCTTGGGATGAAGAGGCGGTCGATCGCTTGCTGGCGATCAAGAATCGCTCGGTCGGCAAGGGCTTGATCCTGGTTGCGGACAACATCCGTCAGTTCGACTTTCTGTTCGAGGACTTCCCCGAGACGTGGATGGACCGGATGTCGAGCACCTGGCCCGGGCCCAATACCTGGCTGGTGCCGCATCAGGGGCTGCTGCCCGAGTGGGTGACTGGCGACCATGATTCAGTGGCGTTGCGGGTCAGCGACCATCCGCTGGTACGTGAATTGTGCGCGTTGGTGGGGCCATTGATTTCGACTTCGGCCAACCCTCAGGGGCGGCCGCCCGCGCGCACGCGCTTGCGTATCGAGCAGTACTTTCGCGGGCAGGTCGATCTGGTGCTGGGCGGAGCGCTGGGCGGGCGCAAGAGCCCAAGCGTGATCCGCGATCTGGTCACCGGTGAGATCGTCCGACCCTGATCCGATTCCTGTGGTGAGGGGGCTTGCTCCCGAGAGGCCGTTACTGACTTGCCGATGAGTGTCAGCATTGGCCTCTCGGGAGCAAACCCCGTCACCACAGGGGGGGCAAAGCCTCAAGATTCAGTTGGGCAACAGAATCGTCGACCCCATGGTCTGGCGACCCGACAAGGCAGTTTGCGCCGTGGCCGCTTCGCTCAATGGATAACGCTGGCTGATCTCGACATCGATCTTGCCGCTGGCAATCATCTCGAACAGCTCGTCCGCCATGCCCTGCAGGGCCGCTGGCACCGCATAGGTGGCCAAGGTCGGGCGGGTCACGTACAGCGAGCCCTTCGCTGACAGAATCCCCAGGTTGACCCCGCTGACCGCTCCTGAAGCGTTACCGAAGCTCACCAACAAGCCCCTTGGCGCCACGCAGTCCAGCGAAATCTCCCAGGTATCCTTGCCGACCCCGTCGTACACCACCGGGCATTTTTTGCCGTCAGTCAGTTCGAGCACCCGCTTGGCGACGTCTTCATGGCTGTAGTCGATCACTTCCCAGGCCCCGGCTGCCTTGGCGCGAGCGGCTTTCTCCGGGGAGCTGACGGTACCGATCAGTTTTACTCCGAGGGCCTTGGCCCATTGGCAGGCGATCAGCCCGACACCGCCGGCAGCGGCGTGGAACAGAATGGTATCGCCGGCCTGCAACTGGTAGGTCTGGCGGAACAGGTACTGCACGGTCAGGCCCTTGAGCATCACCGCCGCTGCCTGCTCGAAACTGACGCTGTCGGGCAATTTCACCAACACCCCAGCTGGCACGATGTGCACTTGGCTGTAGGCACCCAATGGGCCGCCGGCATGGGCGACGCGATCGCCCACCTTGAACGCCGTCACTTGCTCGCCCACTGCCTCCACTACACCGGATGCTTCTGTGCCCAGGCCCGATGGCAGTTTGGGGGCGGGATACAGACCGCTGCGAAAATAGGTATCGATGTAGTTGAGGCCGATCGCCTCGTTGCGTACGCGAACCTCCAGCGGGCCTGGTTCGGCAGGTTGAAAGTCGACGAACTCAAGGACTTCCGGGCCGCCGTGGGCGCTGAACTGGATACGTTTGGCCATCTGCATTCTCCTGTGCGATTGGGAACTGACTCCCTATCGGACGCCTTTGCGCGACAGACGTCAACTGCGACGCGCCACGGCGGGATGGTATGCTACGCGCCGATTTTGCCCTCGGCGGCGGGTTATCCACAGGCCGACCGCAGACGGAAAAGTACACGCCCGTTCAATGGTGACCGCATGACTACCCGCACCGAGGCCGTCAAAGCCTACCTGCTCGACTTGCAAGACCGTATCTGCACCGCTCTTCAGGCAGAGGATGGCAGCGGCCATTTCGTTGAAGACGCCTGGGTGCGCGAAGCCGGTGGTGGCGGTCGCACGCGGGTCATCGACAACGGCGCGCTGATCGAAAAAGGCGGGGTCAACTTTTCCCACGTCTTTGGCAACGGCCTGCCACCCTCGGCCAGTGCCCATCGCCCTGAGCTCGCCGGGCGCGGCTTCGAGGCGCTGGGGGTATCGTTGGTGATTCACCCGCACAACCCTCACGTGCCGACTTCCCACGCCAACGTACGGTTTTTCATCGCTGAAAAAGCCGGCGAAGAGCCGGTCTGGTGGTTCGGTGGCGGCTTTGACCTGACGCCCTACTACGCCAACGAAGAAGACTGCGTGCACTGGCACCGCGTCGCCGAGCGCGCCTGCGCGCCCTTCGGTGCCGACGTCTACCCACGCTACAAGGCCTGGTGTGATCGCTACTTCCACATCAAGCACCGCAACGAGCCGCGCGGCATCGGCGGGCTGTTTTTCGACGACCTCAACGAGTGGGATTTCGACACCAGCTTCGCCTTCATGCGCGCTATCGGCGATGCTTTCCTTGAAGCCTATGTACCGATCGTGCAGCGCCGCAAGGCCATGGCGTTCGATGCTCGGCAGCGCGAGTTCCAGGAGTTTCGCCGCGGCCGCTACGTGGAGTTCAACCTGGTCTATGATCGCGGCACGCTGTTCGGCCTGCAGTCCGGTGGGCGTACCGAATCGATCCTCATGTCATTGCCGCCGCAAGTGCGCTGGGGCTACGACTGGCAGGCCGAACCGGGTAGCCCGGAAGCGCGCCTGACCGAGTACTTCCTGCAGGATCGCGACTGGCTGGCCTTGAACTGACCCGCGGTGGCCTTTTTCGCGGGCAGAGCCCGCTCCCACAGCTGTGGATAACTTGCCCTTACAACAATATTCTTCAGGATGCCCCAATGGACCAGTACGTCGTCTTCGGTAACCCGGTCGGCCACAGCAAGTCGCCCGCCATCCACCGGCTGTTTGCCGAGCAGACTGGCGAGCAGCTCGAATACAGCACCTTGCTGGCGCCGCTGGAAGACTTTGCCAACTGTGCGCTGGGCTTTTTCAAGCAAGGGCTCGGCGCCAACGTCACCGTGCCATTCAAGGAAGATGCCTTTCGCCTTTGCGACGTACTGACCGATCGCGCCCGCCGTGCCGGTGCGGTGAACATGTTGACCCGCCTGGAGAATGGCGGACTGCGCGGCGACAACACCGATGGCCTGGGCCTGGTGCGCGACCTGACGGTCAATGTCGGAGTCAGCCTCAAGGGCAAGCGCATCCTGTTGCTGGGCGCTGGCGGTGCGGTCCGCGGGGTGATCGAGTCGTTGCTGGAGCAGCAGCCAGTGTCACTGGTCATCGCCAATCGCACGGTGGACAAGGCCGAGCAACTGGCCGATATCTTCAAGGATCTCGGTCCGGTGGCGTCCAGTGGTTTCGATTGGTTGGAAGAGCCGGTGGACATCATCATCAACGCCACCTCGGCGAGCCTGGCCGGCGAGCTGCCGCCCATCGCCGCGAGCCTGATCGAGCCCGGTGTGACGGTGTGCTACGACATGATGTACGGCAAGGAGCCGACGCCGTTCTGCCGTTGGGCCAGCGAACATGGCGCGAAGCTGTCGGTGGACGGCTTCGGCATGCTGGTCGAGCAGGCGGCGGTGGCGTTCACCTACTGGCGCGGCGTCGAGGTGGACACGGCGCCAGTGCTCAAGGCATTGCGCGCCGAGATGGCTGGCTGAGATTCACGAAGCACCTCTACGGTGTTTGCCTGGCCAGGGCCCATGTATCACCTGTGTGGTATTGCCCTGCCAGGCCCATGCATCCCCCTGCGGTATTGCCTAGCCAGGGCCCATGCATCACCTCTGTGGTATCTGCCTAGCCAGCCTCCATGTATCACCTCTGTAGAGAAAGCCTTGCCGAGATGTGTGCAGGACCCCTGTGGTGAGGGGGCTTGCTCCCGAGGGGCCGGACCTGCCCTGCGGGGGGGGTGTGTCAGTACTGGCCTCTCAGGACCAAGTCCCCTCACCATAGGGCTCGGCTCGCTCCCTTTCGCGAGCCCAATATCAGAGCTTGGCTTTCACCGCCCCCAGCGCATCCTTGCCATCGATGGTCTTCACCCCATCCAGCCATTTATCCAGCACCGCCGGGTTGGCCTTGATGTAGTCCTTCACCGCCGCAGCGTTGCTGACCTTCTTGTCCGCCACCTCGGCCATGATGCTGTTTTCCATGTCCAGGCTGAACGTCAGGTTGCCCAGCAGCTTGGCCACCCCTGGGCAGGCCTCTGCATAACCCTTGCGAGTCAAGGTGTAGACGCTACCCGCCGAGCCAAAATACTTCTCCCCGCCAGTCAGGTAATGCATCTTGAACTGCACGTTCATCGGGTGCGGCGTCCAGCCCAGGAACACCACGAACTTCTCGCGTTTGACCGCCCGCGCCACCTCCGAGAGCATCGCCTGCTCGCTCGACTCCACCAGTTTCCAGTTGCCGAGGTCGAACTCTTTCTTCTTGATGATCTCGGCCAGCGACAGGTTGGCCGGTGCGCCGGAACCGATGCCGTAGATCTTGCTGTCGAACTTGTCGGCAAACTTGTTGAGATCGGCAAAGTCATGCACGCCAGCGTTATAGACGTAGTCCGGGACCGCGAGGGTGAACTCGGTGCCGTCCAGGTTCTTGGCCAGTTGCACCACATCACCGTTGGCGATGAACTTGTCGTAGAAGCCCTGTTGCGCCGGCATCCAGTTGCCGAGGAAGACATCCATCAAGCCATCCTTGAGCCCGCCGTATGCGATCGGTACTGCCAGAGTGTCGATCTTGGTCTGGTAACCCATACCTTGCAGCAGAAAAGTCGCGACTGCGTTGGTGGCGGCGATGTCGCTCCAGCCCGGATCGGCCATCTTGACCGTGCTGCAGCTCTGTTCGGCGGCATAGCTGCTGGCGCTGGCCAAGACCATGACGCTGGCGGCGACGACTGTGGATATCTTCATCAAGCTTCCCCTGTGTTGGTTAAAGTTCACGGCCGGCAGTGTTGTTATTTGAATGGGCTGGGTTGTGGATAACGGGCCTTGCGCTCCAGGTCATCGAGGTCGATGTGGTTGCGCATGTACTGCTGGCTGGCGTCCACGAACGGCTGGTGATCCCAGCTCTTGAGTTTGCCTTGGGTCAGGGACTGGGCGACGAAGCGCCGGCGGCGCTGGCTGGCCAATACCTGTTGGCGAATGGCGGGTACATCCCACTTGGCGCGGGCCTCGGCGAGGAAGGCAGCCAAGAGTTCGCGGTGCTCGGCGGCCTGGCTGAGGTCTTCGCGTTCCTGCGGGTCGTTGCCCACGTGATAGAGCAGGCACGGATCGTCTTCGCTATAGATGAATTTCCATGGGCCGCGGCGGATCATCATCAGCGGGCCGACGGTGCCTTCGGCCATGTACTCGCCGAACACTTCGTCATGGGCGCCGGCGCCGGTCAGGTGGCCGACGAACGAGCGGCCGTCCAGTGGCAAGCCGGGTTCCAGTTCACCACCCGCGAGCTCCACCAAGGTCGGCAGCAGGTCGGCAGTGGACACCGACGCGGTCACCCGGCCGGCCTTGAATTGCCCCGGCGCACAGACCAGCAGCGGCACCCGAGCTGACATCTCGAACCAGTGCATCTTGTACCAGAGGCCACGTTCGCCGAGCATGTCCCCATGATCGCCGGAGAAGACGATGATGGTGTCGTCCATCAGGCCGGTGTCCTCGAGCGTCTGCAGGAGCTTGCCGACGTTGCTGTCGACATAGCTGCAGGCGCCGAAATAAGCCCGGCGCGCATCGCTGATCTTTTGCGGCGGCAGCGGCTTGTCCCACAGGTCGTAGACCTTGAGCAAGCGCTGGGAATGGGGGTCGAGCTCATCCTGGCCGGGGACATTTTGCGGCAGCGGGATATCAGTGTCGGCGTACAGGTCCCAGAACGGCTTGGGAATGGTGTACGGGTCGTGAGGATGGGTCATCGACACGGTCAGGCAGAACGGCTGGTCGCCGTCTTCGCGAATGCGGTCGAACAGGTACTGCTGGGCCTTGAACACCACCTCTTCATCGAAATCCAGCTGGTTGGTGCGCACACACGGCCCGGCCTGCAGCACCGATGACATGTTGTGATACCAGCTTGGGCGCACATCGGGCTCATCCCAGTTCACCGCCCAGCCGTAGTCGGCGGGGTAGATATCGCTGGTCAGGCGTTCTTCGTAACCGTGCAGCTGGTCCGGGCCGCAAAAGTGCATCTTGCCGGACAGCGCGGTGTGGTAGCCCAGGCCACGCAGGTAGTGGGCGTAGGTGGGCACATCGGCGGCGAAATCGGCGGCGTTGTCGTAGGCGCCGATCTTGCTGGGCAACTGGCCGCTGACCAGGGTGAAACGCGACGGCGCACACAGTGGGCTGTTGCAATAGGCAGAATCGAACACCACACCGGTTTCGGCCAGACGGCTCAAGTGCGGCATCTTGATCGGCGACGGGGCGTAAAACGGCAGCATGGGGGCGGCCATCTGGTCAGCCATGATGAAAAGAATGTTCTTGCGCTTCATGGGCTCGCGTCGTTCCATAGTGGATGGTTATGCGATATCGCTGTGCCTCAGGATGCCGTTGCAGGCAGGGGGCGGTAAAGCCCATGCAACATAATGACTAGGATAAGCACAGCTTATGTTTGAAAGCCTTGGCAACCTGTCGCTGGATTTGCTCCGCGCTTTCGAGTCGGCTGCGCGGCATCGCAGCTTTACCGCTGCGGCTCAGGAATTGGGAACGACCCAGCCAGCGGTTAGCCAGCAGATAAAGCGCCTGGAAGAGCAGCTCTCGACGCGCCTGTTCGATCGGGTCTACCGCGGTATCGAGCTCACCGACGCCGGGGCCGTGCTGTTCGAGCAAGTACAGCTCGGATTGCTGAATATCGATGCCTGTCTGCATCGAATCACCGCGCAATCGCAACATGAAGTGTTGCAGGTCTCTACCGACTTCGCCTTCGCGGCCTACTGGCTGATGCCCCGCCTGCATCGCTTCCATCAGCTTTATCCACAGGTGGACGTCAGCCTGGTGACCAGCGAGCGCAGCTATTCGGTGCTGCGCAGCGATATCGATGTGGCCATCCTGTTCGGCGACGGTCGCTTCAATCAGGGCGACAGCCATTGGCTGTTTGGTGAAGAGGTATTCCCGGTGTGCAGCCCCAGGCTCATCGAAGGCCGTGACGCGCCGTTGCCCGTCACCGCGTTGCGTGACCTGCCCTTGCTGCATCTGCGCGGTGAGAGCAGCCATCACTGGTTCGACTGGACCGGGCTGTTCCGCGCCTTGGACGTACCCGGCGCACCCGCGCCTGGGCAGCTGCGCTTCGACAACTACACGTTGCTGATCCAGGCCGCAATTGCTGGCCAGGGCGTGGCCATCGGCTGGCGCCATCTGGTGGACGCGCTGTTGGAGCAAGGCCTGCTCTGCCGCCCGGTCGCCGCAACCGCTCGTTCGCCCATGGGCTATTACGTGGTGTTGCCGCAGCGTAAACGCCGAGGCGAGATGATCGACCGATTCGTGGAGTGGTTGCGCGAGGAGCAGGTGGGTGGGCAGTGGTTGAGGATTGATTCCTAGCGCCGCTTCGGAATGGTCCTACGGTCGGGTCGGAATGGGATGACATACGGCGCGGCTCGCCTCTCGTAGCCTTTGGTCTTCGAACAACGTGTTGGCGAGTCGGAGTGTCCGATTTGCCAATCCGGAAGCCAGAGGCGCTAGAACGATGGGTAGTGTTGGCATCAAGTCGAAATCGGGGAGTATGTCTGACGCTTACGTAAACCGGGGCGGACACTCTGAGCGCAGGGCTTATGGCTGGATATGCCTTGTGGGCGCTGCGTTGCTATGCCCCTGCCGGTCAGCTTCGGCCGCCGACCCTCTGCCGGTTGTTCCCACATCTGCAGTATGCGGGACGTTCTCAGGCGCGATCTTCAGGTTTCCCCACGACTATTCTTTTCTATTCGCAGAGTACGCAGGCAAGAGCGTCTGGGCGGGTGGTGTCGCCCATAACAAGCGAGGTTGCACAGCCAATTTCACCAGTGTTCCGCTGCGCGTGCTGTGGCCTTCCATGGCTTCGGCGAGCGAGCTAGGGGTGTATTCAGTCGATCCTCGGGCATTGCAGATTGATCTGAAGGTAGGGGATATGGGGGCAGACTATGACGCCCTCCAGTGGGTGGTAGCGGAGAGGGAAAGGCATAAAGGTTCGGATACTCAGGAAATCAACTATGACGCGACCCTGAAACTTTTTCACTCGCGCTTGATAGTTACGGTTGGGGATAACTTCAAACAAACTCGTGATCTTTATTGGTCTGCAGACGACCTGCGCACAGCACGCGCTGTCATGGACTGCAGGGATTACCCGACTGCTCCGGCAATGTGTGAGCTTGAATGGGCCAAAACCGAAATGCTGGTGCGCACCAGATTCGATAAAAGCCATCTACCCGAGTGGAAGGCTATCCAAACGAAAGTGGATACCTTTATCAATAGCCATAAAATCGACGGCGTGGGTCCAGATGCGGATAAGTCAGAGCCATTTGACAACGCGTTGCCCGCAGTCGATCCAGTCGCAGATAAAATTACGCTGACCACAATGGTTACCGCTGAAGCGGCAATCGGAAATAAAATTAGCGAAGAGACGCAGGCGAAGATCCTTAAGGACTTGGCGGGCGCGTATCTCGCCGAGTTAGCCAAACAATTTCGGACGGGCAAAAAGGTAACGCGCGATGTCGATTACAAAGAGTCCTGGATTTTCCATGGTTCTATATTCAAGAGTTATGGGCTTGAATATCGCCGCTGATGGCCAAAGTAAGCGTTGGCTTCCTCACTCTTGGAACTGTCGGTATATGAGAAAAAATCCCTGAAAATTGGCTCGCTCGCGTGGAACATTATTCGACAGCTACTGCAGTAGCGGAGATGCTTGCCGCCAATTTAGGGAAAACCTTGTCTGACTTCTCCTTCAGCGAACTATTTAGTCTGACACCTGTGGTAATTGAAGAAAAAAAAGTCCCGCTGCCGCCAGATTCTTCCGACGCTCAAGTTGGTGGCGGAGGTAGCGCAGGCTTCGAGAACCTTGGTGGAAGTGCAGGGACTCACATTCCTACGCAATCCTCGGGTGCCCATGTAGATATCGGCCCACTGGAACTGCCGAATAATCCAGCAGGTCCGGACAGCTGCCCCAAAGAGTTTCGGCATGGGGACGAATGTGATTGGGACCCTGTGCATGGAGCGGCGGACTACCTCAGCAAATAAATGAGCGAGTTCGTCGCTGCGTGAATAGTTGCATATTAAGAATCAGGTCTGCGTACCACTTGGCGGAGTCACGTATCATTTCCCAGTTCAAAGACCGCCGTACCGGGCTTTGAGCTGCAAACGCGAGTAATGCGCGCTGTCCAAAAAGCCGATAACCTCGCGCATATCGCCTTTTTAACCGAGGTCCGGCCAGTGTCCACCATCCACTCCTATCACGCCCACATCTACTACGACGCCACTACCCTGCCCCAGGCCCGCGCCTTATGCGAGGAAGCCGTGCGGGTGTTCGGA
>Ga0233335_1000200_pt1 | contig 11612 bp, 6 predicted proteins | sample GEONDECOMP222_FD_180695 | JGI IMG/M metagenome (GOLD analysis project Ga0233335, IMG submission 180695) | Leaf litter microbial communities from Shasta-Trinity National Forest, California, United States - GEON-DECOMP-222 | ecosystem: Environmental > Terrestrial > Plant litter > Unclassified... | reverse complement strand
GACGCTGGACAGTTGGTTCCCGCCCGCGTCCAGCCACGAGATCCAGGCGAAGCCATAGCAGGAAAGGCCCGGCAGCAAGCGGACCTGAAATTCGACGTTATCGCCCGGCTGGCAATCCATGTTGGTGCCGCACGCGACGTCGATATAGCCGCCGCTCGCCGCTGACCACGTCGCGTTGACATAGCCGTTGCCGATCGCAGTCCGGTGCGTGGCATCGTCGACGAACGTGCTGTTGAACTTCGGCAGTGTCAGGCCGGTGCTCGCGCCGATAGTCCAGCCCGAAGCGTCATAGGTGAAAGTGCTATTTGGCAGCACGTTCGCACCGGAGCCGATCGCGAGTGCTGCGGCAGTGACCGCGCTGGCTGCGATGGAGTTCGCGACGATGGCGCCGGCCGCGATCTTCGCTGTGCTGATCGCGCCATCGGTGATCTGCGTCGTGGTGATCTGCGACGTGAGCTTCGCCGCACTCAATCCGACGATCTGGCTATCGGTCAACTGGCCGCTGATGATCGACGAAGCCACGCTGGCGATCTGCGCGGACGTAAGCTGCCCGGTGATCTGCGTTGATGCGATGCTCGCGATCTGCGACGCCGTGAGCGTGCCCGATATCTTCGTGGAAGCAAGGCTGGCGATCTGCGCGCTGGTCAGCGTGCCGGTGATAACCGTAGCCGCGACGCTGGCGATCTGTGTGCTGACGAGCGTTCCGGTGATCTTGGTCGCCGCGATGGCCGCAAGCTGCGCATCCGTGAGTGTGCCGGTGATCTGCGTAGCCGCCAGAGAGGCAATCTGACTGGCGGTCAACTGGCCGGTGATAACGGATGCGGTGACAGCGCCGATCTGCGACGCGACAAGGGTTCCGGTGACTTGAGACGCGGCGATGCTGGCGATCTGCGAAGCGGTCAATGTGCCGGAGATTTTCGACGCGGCAAGGCTGGCGATCTGTGTATTCGTCAACTGCCCGCTGATGACGCTGGCGGTGACGCTGGCGATCTGCGACGCGACGACTTGCCCGGTGATCTGCGCGGCTGTGATCGTGGCGATCTGCGCCGCCGTGAGCGTGCCGGAAACCTTCGTTGCGGCAAGGCTCGTGATCTGGTCGGACGTCAGCGAGCCCTGGATCTTCGTCGCCGCGATGCTCGCGATCTGGTCGGACGTCAGTTGTCCGTTGCTGGCCGGAATGACCGGGATGTATGGCTGCGGCGTGCCGTTCTTCTCGATGTAGAGCTTGCCATCCGCTTCGTTGAAGATGATCTGCCCTTCCGGCTGCGTTCCGGCGGCGGAAAGGGTTGCAACGTCGATCGGTGTTCCGAGTGAGTTCAACAGCCCTTGCGCATACTTGGCGGTCGCCTGGATGGCTGCCGGCAGATCGTCGACAAGCAGTTCTGTTGTTTCGGCCGATACCGGGCCAGCGAACGCGCCGAGTGCGCCCATCGTCGAAACAGCACGAACCTCGTAGAACCACGTCGTCAGCGGCTCCAGATTGTCTTCGTCCGTGTCCGTGTAGCTCGTGGCATCTACATAGGTCAGAAGGGTGAAGATGCCCGCCGAGCCGTTCGACTGCGCCGGAGCGCGCCATACCTCATAGTGCAGAAGGTTGCGGAGGAACGGCGCAATCCATGACAGAGAGATCCGGCGTGTGCCGCCGTTCGCCGTGAGCCCGGTCGGTGCGTCCGGTGCGTCGGGGCTGCCGTCTACTGCGTCGGCTGGCGCGTCTACCCAAACCGAGGCAATGCCGTTTCGCCCTGTGCTCTGGACGCCGAACGTATAGTTTCCGACAGGAAGGTTGTCGATATCGTAGGACGCGGACAGTCCGTTGCCGATATAATAGATCGTCTCGCCCGTCGTGTTATTGACCGATCGGATCTGGTATCCGGTGATCTTCGCATCAACAGGTGGCGTCCATCCAACGGTGACGCGGATGACAGTCGTGGTGCCAACGCCGACAGTGTAATCTTGCGCCTGCACAGCGGACGGCGGCGTGACCGGTGCGGAGATAAGGCTCGGAAGGTTCGAGTAGCTGACTTCGTTGAACGGAAGCCGCTTCTCCACGCGATCGAACTTAGCCGGATCGTGGAACAGCGCCGTGATCGAGTATTGACCGTGCGACTTCTCCAAGTTGGAAACAACTCGGAACTGCGGAATGTTATAGGTCGGAACCGCCATCAACAGATATGGCGCGTTCGCGGTCGGCGCGGCGCCAATCCCCGATGCGCAATGAGCAACGGTATAGGTGCCGTCTACATCGGTCGCAGTCGTCCAGCTATTAACCGTCGCATCGGCAAGCGTGCCATCGTCCAGCGTGACGTAGAGCGTGTAAGTCTGACCGGCTTCCGGCGTGAACACGGCGTCGAATGGAATGACAGTGGTGGTCGATCCGGAACGAAGACGCCCGCCATGGCGAACGCCCTGATAATACCGATCGGCGAGCATGATGACGTCGCCAGGACGAACGCCAGCGTGATCTATGCCGGTATTGTAGGTGACTGTCTGCGTCTGATGAAGCTCGGTGTCGATCATCCAGCGACCGAGACGGCGAGCCAGCCCGCGCGATGTGCAACCGAACGCTTCAAGATCGACGCTGCGCGGACCGACCGCCGAGACGCTGGCCTGATCTACATAAACTTCGATATCCTGCGCGAAGTTGTTGTTCGCGTTCAAGTAGGAGACGCGGCAGATATTATGTCGCGTGCTTCCCGACGTTCCTTCGTAAGTGAACTTGCCATCGAGAACGTTGGCGTTCGTGACAAGCATCGTCGGCGCGACTGGCATATCGATCGAAGACGACACGCCGCCAGCCGTCCAGAAGTTCATTGCGCGGAATGAACTCGTGAACTGTTGCAGAACGTTGTAGGCGTCGCCAGCCGAGGTCATCGCCACGTTAAGCATGTATCGGAACTCTGTCCCGAACAGGCCGTCGTCTACGAGACCAGACGCATACTGTGACTGCTCATACATTTCATAGATCAGAGCTTCGGTCACACTGTCCGGCAGCCCGTAGCCGTAGCGAGACGCCTGCACCATGTCGAGGAACGCCCAGCACGGATCGTCGACGGCGTAGCCTAGTTTCCACGTAACGCCATCCCATGCGCCCGCGCTTGTGCCGGTTCCGCTCGTCGCATAGGTGCGACCAACCGTGTCATAGTTGGCAGGAACACGAATGGACTTTCCGGTCACTTCGTATTCGCGCGTCGGCATACTCGAACCGAACGCCGAGCTATCGAACGTCAGTGCGCAATAAGCGGAGTTGGAATAGGTCAGTCGGTGATCGGTGATCGTATCGAGATAATCGAAGTATGTATCACTTTGCGTCGTGACTACCGTTGCGTCCGGCGTCGTTCTGGTCATCCTGATATCCCAGGAGCCAGGATCGCTTGAAGTGTTCGCACCCGGCAGATTGAACCGGTAACTCTTCTGATATTCGCTCGTGCTCTTCTGACCGTGTAGCAAGTCCGAAACAACCGTGGCGTAGGTGCCGCCGGTCGGACGAACTTCGATCAAGACGCCAACGTCAGGGCCAGCCGAAACGGCGCCCGTCTTCTGATCGGTCGTGTAGAGCGCCGGGATGCGGATCGTGACGCGCGCTGCCGTGGCGGTGCTGCTCGTGATCGACTGCGTTACCGGCGTGTTCGCCTTGACCTGTGTCGAGACCGCGATCGTGCTTTCGGACGCGGGATAGCCTGGAACGGAGGTCTGATCCGGCTCGCCCGAACGCCAAACCCACGACACGCCCTGGAAGTTCAAGGTGCCGTCGCTCGCCATAAGCGGCGTGCCGTTGAAGAAGATGGACTGCGCGCCGTTGCACAGATTGACGCCCGGCCCTTCGCCGATCACGTCGAGGATGCGAACGACAGCCTTTGACCGAAGCGTGTCAGCCGCCATGGTGGCGCCGCTGCTGCTGGAGCCCTTGCTTCCGCCGCCGGAGCCTGTGCCGGACGCCGGGTTCGCGGTGGTGACGCCATCATCAGCGGTGATCGAAGCGTTGAAGTCTTCTGCCGAGTAGCCGACCGAAACAACCGTGGAGCCGACGCGGACGCGCTTGCCATAGATCAGCGGGACGCAACCGCCCTGCTGTGTCGTGTTCTGGATGCCCGACAGCGTGGTGCTGGCAGTGCTGGCTGCCGAGTTCGTGCCGGTGGCGGTGGCCTTGGATATGAGCGTGCTAACGCCCGACAGGAACAGCGTCGCACCGAACAGAGCGATGGCGCCGTATGAAACAATGAGGCCGACGCCGCCGATCGAGGCTTCTGCCGCGAAGCCTGCGGCAAGCGACGTTCCGCCCGATGGAATGGCTGCCACAACCGCCGCAACCGCGATGACTGCGCCGACGATCACCTTGCCGATCGACGCGCCACGCCCGCCGCCCGAGCCCTCGCCAGCCGGGATGACATGGAGCACGCCGCCTTGCGGCATCATCAGGTGAAGGCCGATAGGATCTAGCGCGTTGTCGTCGCAAACCATGCCACGGAAACAGCTATACGAGCCCTGGTCAAACTCGGATCGAAGGCCGGGCCGGAGGAACATGGCGGCGCGGATCAGCTTGGCCGGCGTGGAAGCCTGTGCGGTTACAGGCGCATACTTTTTCAGCCGGCCGTGGAAGATGACCTTCGTGAAGCGCGGGTCAGCTTGGGTCGATAGAGCTTTCATGCCGCAACCATCTCACAATAGACCGCCGCCAAGTGAGAAGACTTCCTCGCCGGGACAGGTGTTGACCAACATGGTGTAGCACGACGCCCGGTCCAACCAATACGCCTCCGTGGTTCGGCACGGCGGATTGCACCTGCGCTAGAAACACGTCGCCAACACGCGCTTCTTCCTGCGGAATGGTCCGGAAACCGGCGCGGGGGAAGTTGTCAAGATACAAGTCACCGCCGTTGTGCCACCAATCATGCGAGCGCGGCCCTTCCACAAGGTCGACGTGCAAGACTTGCCTGTAGTAGTCTCGGATCAGCGCGTAGCAGTCGCCGCGACCGTCCGAACCGGTCGGCCCATGCCGAAACAACCGGCCTTCCAGCGGAACATCAGGGAGCATGTCGCCCCAGAACATGACCTCCGAAACGATACGGCCATCGGTGGCGACCAATCCCCAGGCCACGCCATCGGCGATCTGCTGGCGCATGTCATGCTCGGACGGTCCGAAGTTGGACGGAATGTCAGCCGTGCGGCGCTCTACTTGCGGGTATGGGTGCGAGTGAAACATCGCAGCGACCATGCCTTGAGCCATGAACGGAGCGCGCTCTACATTGCAGTCGAAATGTAGTTCCGGCTCCGGTGAAACATTGGACAGCGCGATGTATCGACCATCGTGCAAGATCATGCCGCACGCTTCGTCGGGCCACGCGCGCAATGCGTGCCGTTTCGCCTCTTCCTGTGCTGCCTGATATTCGCCTGGATGAAACATACTAAACTCCGGTCGAGATGCCGGCGCCTGGAAACGCTTCCATCGGAAGATCGGCGTTCTGACCGAAGCGAACTAGGCAACCGTTCATGTGGTGCGAGCATACATCGAGCGCCGGGCTATTTGCTGCGCTGTCATCTTCGGCGAAATACTGTGCGCCTGCGTATGGACATGAACCCATGACGAACGCGCCGTTGACATACTGGCGATACGTGAACCCGCAAATATCACGGATGATCTGCCGCGCCGGTATCTGCAAACCGATCTGATCGTATGACGTTGCAAGCTCGAACTCTATCATCTCGTTATCGTGCGACGACTTGCGATTGATGAAGAATACATCAGGCTCGAACATGGACGACGGATCAGCGGCAGATTGACCGTCAAGGTGCTGTGCGAATGTCCGGATGCGCGTCACCTTTGCGCCGACCAGATCATCGAGCGAAATGACAAGCCCGGTCGCAACGCCGCTGAAGTTGTTTACGCGGAGCTTGGGTTGCGGAATGGTCCCGATACCGTTCCACTGCCAGTCAACGCCTTCGATCGGGATGGAGACATAGACTTGACCGCCGAAACTTACCGGCCCTTCATTGATCGTGCCGGGTGTCCAGCAATACACCGTTCCAGCCGCGACTTGCACGCCGTTCAACGTATGGCACGGAGACGTATCAAGCTGGAACAGTTCGACCAGTGCGCCGGGTGCGAGCGAGAAGAGCCGGTTCGGAACGGTCATTAGAAGTCATACCTTCGTTCAAAGTTGACGATCAGCGAAGTTGTCGCAACGCCGGTCGCGCTTTCTGTCCAGTCCATCGCTTGCAGCTTGATGATCGGTTGCAGCGGTGGCGTCCAATAGAAGGTTACGCCGATGTGCGCTTCAAGGAACGCTGTCATCGTTGAAAGCTGCGTCGGTGTCAGATCCGCCCATGTGTAGGACAGCGATCGGTCAATCGCATTAAGACCGTCCGGAATGTTCTGCTTGTAGCCATCGCCGAACGACGACGTGATCATGCGCGGCGTGGTTTTCTTGCTGTTGCCATTGTAGCCAGGAACGGCCGGAGGAACCCACGTATCCATAATTATCTTCCCGTTCCGGAGAGCGAGCCGCCCTGCCGCTGTTGATTGGCGATCTCGCCACGCACGCCGACGATCACCGCATCATGCACCTGTTTCTGCAACGCCGCCGCCATCTTCGGGTCCATTTGCCCGCCGCCCGATACCTGTGGATTGTTGATGATGATGTCGCCCGTCGAGATGCCACCGCCGCCACCGCCGCCCGACACGCGGACGCCAAGGCTGCCATCAGCCGCGCGCTTCAGCGGGATCACAGCTTCCGGCCCTGCCTCGCCGAACGTGTCAGCCCCGCCGGACGCGCCACCGGCTGCATACTTCTTCCCGGTGCCTGTGCCTGCGAACTGCGTCGGGCTGCTGACGATGCTGTTGCTATACGGTGCAAGGCCGCTGTCGAATGTGCCGCCCGTCGCGTAGAACCCGCCGAACTCCGGAGCCGCCGCCGCTGCGCCACCGAGCCCGGCGAAACTGAGCACCGAACTGAATATCTTGCTTTCCGCCGCCTTGACCGCGATGGTCGCGAAGTCGGTTACAACGCCTTGGGTGAACGACGAGAACGACAGCTTTCCAGTCGTCACGAACGTTGTCAGCGATGTGGTCATGTTCGAGAACGCATCAGATACGAGCGTCGACACGCCCTTATTAACGTTCGCGGCGTCGTCATAGAAAGTTTGAAGCGCGCCCTTCGCTCCCGCGATCGGATCGGAATTGTTTACTTGCTGGACGTGCCGAGCCGCGACTTCGTTCGCTTGGGTTTGCGCCCATTGCGCGTTCGCTTGTGCGGTCGCGGTTTTCGCCGCGCCAGTCGGATCACGGTTATACGGATCAAGCTGCTGCTGGATCTTCAGCGCATCCGTCGATCGCGTGTCGGCAATATAAGTGTTCGAGTTCGTATCGTAGAACGTGCCTTGCTTGGCGATCGACGCCGTGACGGCTCCAGTTTGTTTCGTCGCCAACGCGCTTTGTGCAATCGCAGTCTGCACCTGAAGGTTGAGGTCGGCGTAGGCTTTCGCACGCGCCTGCGTCCGGTCAATGTCAGCCTGCGCCGCTGTTTCGCCTGCGTTTAGAGACTGCGTATATTTCGCCTGCGCTTCGGCTGCGATCTCTGCATCCTTGCCCTGGCTGACCGCGCTTGCCTGATCGTTCGTGGAATTGATCGCGGCGCCAGCGACTTTCTGCTGTTGCGTAATGCCGGCATTATATGCGGTCGGCGCGGCGCGTGCGAGGTTCTGATATGTCGCGAGATAGCTGCCGTTGTAGCCGCCGGCCGCATCCTTCGCTTCAACTTCCTTTTCCGTCATGGCGCGAGCCGGGCCGAACGGGTCGGCGACATTCACCGCCGTCTGGTAGCCGGCAGCCATAAGCGACGTTGCCGATGCCTTCTCGGCGCCGCTGCCCGGCCCTTGGATCAGCGCAAGGCCCGACGACACGCTGCCGGCCGCAACCGCCTGCACAGCCTGCGCTGATGCGCCGACGCGCGTATCGGCCGACGTCTCGTAGCCGGGAGACATTTTCAGGCCAGCGAGGATCTTCGCCGAAGCCGCGCCTGCTGCCGCCGTGTTTCCAAGGTTTCCTTGTAGCGAGGTTGTCCCGTAAACGTCGGCAGCACCTACCCAATCGGGCTTGCCATCGGCGCCGACCGGCGCGCGAGCCTTCAGGTAGGACGCGGCAAGGTTTAGGTTCGTGAGCGGGTCGGTCAGTGTCGACGGGTCTACCGGGTCGATACCGTAACCGGGTTTTGCTGCGGTCGACGGAAGGATCTGTCCGAGCCCGGTTGCTCCGGAAACTTTGTTGACTGCGGTAGGGTCGAACTGGCTTTCCCGGTCAATGAGATTGAGAAAGTATTGAACCGGGATGCCTTGCTGTTTTGCTACTGTCGCCGCCATGTCGACAAGATCGGAATGATCATGCGCGCCAGCACTTAGCAATCCCGGCCGCAACGCTAGATCAGTCGACGGAAGCGAAGCGAGCATGCTCGTTTGCATTGCGGTCGACGACGACGGCGCAATTCCGGTCGGCTGGTATCCGCTGAAGTTGTTCGCGGCAATTCCGCCGTTGATAAAGCCGGCGGCGTTCGGTGTAGCGTTCTGCGTAATCGGCCCCATCGCGGGGATCGTGTAACTCGTATTGACCGCCTTTTCGCCGATCGGAACTACCTTGTTCCCATCAAGCTCCATGCCGGGCGGCAAGTCTTCGCTGCTGAAGCCGCTCCAAGCATCTTTGAGCGCGCTACCAATTCCGCCAACGCCCTTCGGAAGCTGCGTCTCTGTCGTGTCAAGGAAGTCGCCGACAATCGAGCGGTCGGCTGGCTTGAGATTATGCTGTTTCTCCGCATAACTTTCCAGGTTCGTCGCGGCGTTCCATATTGAAGTGCTGATCGCCGTCCAACCGCCTTCGATCACTTCCAGAACCGTATGCTTCTGGTCGCCGATCTCTACAGTGGTATCCTTGAAGTAGACGAGTGCGGCCACCGCCGCGCCGATCGCGATAGGCCAGCCGCCGAACACGGTTGCGATGATGCCGAACGCGGTGGTCAGTCCAGCAACGGACGATCCGACTGCGACGATGCTGCCGAGCCCGATACCAACGGCGCTAAGTTCCGCTCCGTAAGTCTTCCATAGGTCGCGGCCTTCCTGAATAGCGCCGCCGAGCACGGAGCCGACAGTGGTTGCTGTTGTCGTCAGCGTATTGTTCGCAGCGGTCGCGTCGCTGATCAGCCCACGAAACGCATCGTTGAACCCGCCGTCGCCGACCGCGCGAAGCACGTTCTGGATGCTGTCATCCATCGTCGACATGAGGCCGGAGATGGTCGCGGCTTGGCGTGCGGTGTCGCCGTCGAACACGGTGCGACCGAGCTTCGCCACGTAGGCTTCCAATGATGGACCTGTGCGGTCGATCATTTGGGTCACGCCCTGGAACGAGACGATATACTTATCGCCCGCCGACATGGCTTCGATACCGAACTGACGAAGGCTTTCGGTGTTGCCGACTGATGCGGCGGCAAGCGCCTGCGTTATCTCGCCGATCGGCTTTCCGAGAGACGATGCAACGTTCGACAAGTCGCCGAGCATGCCAGTCGTCGCGGTCAATCCGGCGTTGCGGAGCGAGATGAACGCATCGGTGACTTGCGACAGCGTGTAGGGAGAACTGTTCGCGAAGGTGATCAAGCTCTGCATTGCGACTTGTGCGCCGCGTGCGGAACCTGTGACGGTGATTAGCTCGGTGTTGAGCTTGTCATATTCGGTGTTGACTTCGATCAGCTTGTCGACTGTGAAGCCAGCGGTCAGTGCGGCGAGAACACCGGTAAGAGCTTCCGCCGCACTCTGGAGCGAAGACATTTTCGCTTCGTGCGCGGTGAACTTCTGGCCGGAGTTGTCGATAGCTTGATTGATGTTATTGATCGAAACAAGGATCTTGAGTTCGCCAGCCGTGAAACCGCTCGTGTCAAGCGTTGCGCGGAGAATGGTTTCGTCGCTGTCGCTCATAATTGTTTCACCATACAAAAACGGCCGAAGCGTTACGCCTCGGCCTTCTCAGTTTCGGTCTTTGGCATGGAAAGCGCCAGCCATTTTGCATCAAGCTCTTGGATCAGGAAGAGCCAATCCGGCATGTCGTCATCTAGGACCGAGAATATCTTGAACGCCGCGACGATCGAAGGAAGATCCGCTGGCATTGCCCCGCCCATGCCGAAAGTGCGCGAGCGGGAGACTGCACAGAAGATCGAGTAGATGCCGTATAGCCAGTCATCAAGGTGCGGCTTTTCTACTATCTCGATGGTGTCGAGCGGCACGCCCTCTTCTTCCGCCGCTCGCCTGATCCAGTCGGCATCTTTCGCCGCACCTTTGCCCCTGGTCATTTGCCATTCGAGATAGCTTATGAGGAAGGGCCGGCTTCCTGCACATCCATCTTCTGGAACCGCTCGCGCTGCTGCGACATGACCATGATATCATCAGCGAAGTCGGGCTGGTCGATCAGCAAGGCATAGGCTGCGGTGAGGCTGTATTCTTCGTCAAACCCGCGCCAGCCGAGCAAGATCGCCTCGCTGATGCCCTTGGCATTGATATCGCGGATCTGCTCGGGTGTTGCCTTGCCGGCCGCGATGATGGCGCGGTGCGGTGCGCTGGCGGCGGCGATGGCCTTATTGAAGGCGGCGTTGCCGTGGCGCGCGATCAGGACTTCACCGCCCGCGAGCGGCATCCACTGGCCTTTGACCTCGGCGTCGTGGTCGGCGTTGTAAGTCTTCTTCAAGGAAGGCATGGGAAGCTCCTGCGTGGGATCAGAAACGACGGCGGCACCGTCCCACCGATGCCGCCGTCTACGTCGGCCGACGTTCTTCATCCCGTTCGCCGTGTGGGACCGGCGCCGGGAAACCGTATCGAGCTAGAACGCGAAGTCGAAATAATCGACCTGTGCTGCACAGCCCGTCATCGGATCAATCAAGCCCTGGAAGGCGATGACTGCCGAAATGTCCTGATTAGACCCGCCCGCCGTGTGCTGGTTGCTGGTCATCTGGAGACGCGGGATCGTCTGGAGAACATACTGGTTGTCGATACCGTATGCCGTCGCGATCGAAGCCGTGCCACCACTCAGGTATAGATCGTAACTCGCACCATCGCTGAAGTAGCTGGTCATCTGCCCGGTGATCGAGAAGTTGCCCTGCCCGATGCCGATCAGGCCCGACGATCCGATGCCCGGCTTGGCACGGAGGTTGTTCGCGATGGCGAAGCTCATGCTCTTCGCGGACGCAAGGCCCGACAAGCTGCCACCGTTGAACGTCATGCGCGCGACGTTCGTGCGCGACGACATGGCGCGGGTGGTCAGCGCCGGAGCCGGGTTGCCGAGCGTGGTGCCTATTCCCGCCGAGTGCCCGATACCCATAACGGTATAGGAGCCGGTCACAGCCGCGCCGGTATCGAACGAGAACGACGCTTGGTCGATCAGGCATCCGCTGCTGATCGAGTAGTAGGGAGCCGAGATATCGAGAACCGCTTGCTCCAGGGAGAAGCTATTCTCTTGCGTGCCGTTGCGGAGGTAGGAGCCTGCGAACACATAGAAGTTCGGCTGCGCCGTGGTGGCAATCCAGCCGGCCGGGCGGCTGTCGACCTGAATAGTCGTCGACGTGGTGCTGAAGACGCGAACGAAGGTGTTC
>Ga0233335_1000199_pt1 | contig 11690 bp, 10 predicted proteins | sample GEONDECOMP222_FD_180695 | JGI IMG/M metagenome (GOLD analysis project Ga0233335, IMG submission 180695) | Leaf litter microbial communities from Shasta-Trinity National Forest, California, United States - GEON-DECOMP-222 | ecosystem: Environmental > Terrestrial > Plant litter > Unclassified... | reverse complement strand
TCTTGCCTGCCAGAGACACGACGACGCGCCTGGGATTGCGCTCGATGCTAATCGGATGATCTGGGCCGGGTATCTTGATGGTCTTGGTCACTACAACATCCTTCATTTGTTCTTGGCTGGGAAATCCGATCTTCTGCACTTCAACCCAGCAGGCTGAAGCGGCAGTCGACGCCGAGGGCGCGATCTTCGAGCAGCGCCTGATATTCCGGGGCATTGTAGAAGCTTAGTGCCGCTTCGCGGTCGGGGAACCGGATGATCGCACCGTTGGCGAACTGCCGCTCGCCGAACAAATTGGTGATGGGCCCTCCGGTGAGAAATTCACCGCCGAAGGATTTCAGGATGGGTCCCGCCGCCGCCGAATAGCGGTCCTTGGCTTCGACGTCGCGAACGGTGAGTTCGACGATGATATAGGCGCTCATGATCATTGTCCTTAGGTTGTGAGGGTTCAGAGCTTGGAGCCGCCATCGACGCGGAGCGTGTCGCCGGTGATCCAGCGGGCCGCGTCGGAGGCGAGGAAGGCAATCGCGCCGCCGATATCGTCCGGCTCGGCGAGCCGCTTCAGCGACTGCATGCCGAGCGTGTAGTCGCGTCCGGCATCGGTCTTGGTAAAGCTGGACATGTCGGTCTGCACGACGCCTGGCGCCACCGCGTTCACGCGGATGCCGCGTGGTCCCAACAGGGCCGCGAAATGGATGACGAGCGTGTCGATCGCGCCCTTCGTGGCGGCATAGGCCGAGAGGTTGCCCACCGCTGCGCGTGCCGCCAGCGACGAGGTGAAGACGATGCTGGAGCGATCGCCAAGGATCGGCAGCAGCTGCTGGACAAGGAAGAAGGGCGCGCGGACGTTGACGGCGAATTGCGTGTCGAAATCCTCGATCGTCGTTTCCTCGATGGTTGCCGACGTCGACGTGCCGGCATTGGCGACGAGGATGTCGAGCCGGTCACCGACGATGGCACGAACCTTCTTTGCCAGATCGTGCGGTCCGTCCGGGGCCGAAAGATCGGCGCCAACGGCCTCGGCCTTTCCCCCGGCGGCGCGGATATCCTCGACGACAGCCTTGGCCTCCTTTGCACCGCGACCATAATGTACGAGCACCTGGGCGCCGGATTTGGCGAGGGCGAGGGCGGCGGCACGGCCAATGCCGCGCGACGCGCCAGTGACGAGAGCAGTTTTTCCGTTGCAGGGGGTCATGATCAATCTCCTTTGAGCGTGAGGGGCGATCGTCGCGAAGGCGTCCGCGATCGTGAGGCTCGGCGATGAAAAGGTCGGGTCAGGCGTTCAGGAACAGCGTGGCCTCGGCCACGAACGCGTCCGGATATTGGTAGAAGGAGCCGTGGTTGCTGTCCGGGTAGAGGATCAGCTGCGCGTTCGGCAGATTCTGCTGAAGCGTGTAGCTGTGCCTGGTCGGAATGATGACGTCGTTGCTACCCTGCACGACGAGGACCGGCAGCGTCATCGTCTTCAGATAGTCGAGCACCTTCCCATCTGACGTGGCGCTTGGCGCGATGTATTTGCCGATCGCTTCGCCTTGAGCGGCGACTGTCTGCGCACTGACCTCCGGATCGCGATCCTCGCGGCGCAGCTTGCGCGCGAGGAACTTCAGCCCAGCGGTGCGGCTCGCTTCGGAGGGCGTGAAATGGACCGCTAGCCAAAGATGTTCGGGCGGGTCGTAGCTGCCGGAGAAGATCGCATTCGACTGGCTGCCCGACATGTCATTGCCACGATAGCCGGTGCCGACCAGGATTAATTTGCGCACCAGATCGGGTGCCTGCAGCGTGATCTCCTGGGCGACGAAACCGCCGATTGAGAAGCCGAGCACATCGACCTGTGTCAGGCCGAGCGCGCGGATGAAGGCGATCGCATTGGCGCCCATTTCCTGGAAGCTCGACGGCGTTGCACCCGATGAATTGGCGACCCCGGCATTGTTGAACAGGATCACCTCGCGGGTCTCGGCCAAGCCGTCGGTCACCGCCGGATCCCAATAATCCATCGTGCCGGTGTAATGCTGATTGAAGACGATCGGCACGCCGCCGGGCTTGCCGAAACGGCGATAGGCAAAGCGGATACCGTTGGCTTCGACGACTTGAGTCGGAGCGGTGTCGTGAGTGTAACTCATCTCACTTTCCTTGAGAAGATGTGGCCTTGTCGGAACGGCCGGCGCGCAGGCGAACCCGCGCGCCGGAGCGCTTACGATGCGAGCTTGCCACCATCGACGCCGAGAACCTGCCCGGTCATGTAACCGGCCTGATCGGAGGCGAGGAAGACGATGGCGCCTGCCAGCTCTTCGACATGGCCGGCGCGCTTCATCGGCACGGTCGACAGCAGACCGGCTTTATTGTCCTCATTGCCGGTGAACCGATCGAGCATGTCGGTCTGGGTTGCACCCGGTGCGACCGCATTGACGCGAATGCCCGAGCCCGCAGTCTCCAGGGCCGCTGACTTGGTGAGACCCTCGACCGCATGCTTGCTGGCCGCATAGACCGAGGCATAGGCGCCACCACGCTGGCCGAAGGTCGAGCTGACGTTGACGATATTGCCATGGCCCTGAGCCTGCATGACGCGGATCTCATGCTTCAGGCTGAGCAAGGTGCCGAGCACGTTGGTGTCGAAGGTCGCGGCATAGCTCTCGGCGGTCTGATCGGTGATGAGACCAGGATGGCCTTCGGTGCCGGCGGCGTTCACCGCAGCATCGATCCGGCCGAAGCGGGCCACCGTCTGGTTCACGAGCGCGGCGACTTCGGCGTCCTTGCGGACATCGGTCTGGATGAAGAGGGCGTCGCCACCCAGCGCCTTGAGCTCGGCTTCGAGCGCCTTGCCTTCGGCTTCGCGCCGGCCAGCGACGATGACGGTGTCGCCTTGCTTGGCGAAAGCGAGCGCGGATGCGCGGCCGATGCCGGAGATGCCGCCGGTGATGAGGATGATTTTCGTGTCCATGATCTGTGTCCTTTGTCGAGTGTGTCGGAGGCAAGGGATGAGCGTTCATGGAAAAGCCTTTAAAGCTTGCCATGCCTTGCCGTTATCCGTCGCTTCGATGAATGATGATGTAGGAGGTTAATTCCGCTCTTAAAAAGACTTTGTACGTCCACGAGCGATACCTGCTAGGCATGGGTTCCATGGAGCTACGCCATCTTCGTTATTTCATTGCGGTCGCTGAGGAAGGCAGTCTCACGGTGGCTGCGGAGAAACGCCTGCACACGGCGCAGCCATCGCTCAGCCGCCAGCTGCGTGATCTTGAACTGGAAGTCGGCACACCGCTATTTACGCGTGGCGCGCGCGGCATCGCGCTGACGCCGGCGGGTCGAGCATTTCTCGATCATGCCCGGCTCGCCCTGGCGCAGGCCGCGGAAGCCATCCAGGCCGCGCGCCGCGCCGCTCGCCCCGCGAAGGCGGTTTTCTCGGTCGGCTTCCTAACCGGGCAGGAGGTGGACTGGCTGCCGCACGTCACCCGCATTCTGCGCGCCGAACTGCCCAACATCGACTTCAAGATATCCAGCCTCTACTCGCCCGACGCAGCCGACGCGCTCCAGAGCGGCGAGATCGATCTTGGCTTTCTACGGGTAGAGCCAAGACCCGACGTTATCTATCAGGTCGTCGCGCACGAACCGCTGGTAGTGATCCTGCCGAGTGATCACTCGCTCGCGAGCAAAGCAGCGGTCGATCCCCGCGATCTCGAAGGCGAGACATTCATCGGCTTTTCCGATGTTCCCCATGTGCTGCGCGATGTTGTGAACGGCTACCTCGCCGCGAACGATGTCGACGTCCCGCCCAGCCATCTGATCGACAATTTCGCGATGGGGATATCGCTCGTCGCCTCAACGCGCGGCGTCGCGTTACTGCCCGCTTATGTCGAGCCGTTGCTGCCCTGGTCGGTGGTGAGCCGCAGTCTTAGCGGCGAACCTCCCACGATCGACCTCGCGATCGGCTATCGCGCGGACAATCCGTCGCCGGTCCTCAAGACGTTTCTCGGCGGGCTGGATCAGTTGATCATCGCGGGCCCAGCCGGGATCAGAAATCCCGCTTAGGCATCGCCCCCAGTCACGCGATGCTCGACGCGCCTCAGGAATTTATGCCGAAGCAGAAACTATGCCGAGTGCATTCAGCATTCCTCGAGCTTCCCGCCAGATTGCCAAGCCTTCATCGGCATAGTTTTACCGGCGGCAATCGACCAGGATACGCCGTTCGGACTTTCGAATGCGGACGGCGACTCTATATAGGAGCCGCCGTTTCACGGTAAGATAGCAAACCAATTGGCAATCGCCCCAATCCTAGACGTTCAGCAGATCGGCAGGGTGTCTCGGAACCGGCCATTCTCGCGACGTGCAACCGTCCCGTTTCTCTAGCTCCAACAGGTCGTTCGGAAAGCGCCGCGGCCGATCCCCCATTCAAGTGCGCCGCTCGGCTGTGGCCATACCGCTGTCCTTGAGCGCCCAACCCTGCTCGATCCGCCGAGGGGGCAAAGACTTTTCCAACAAGCACATTTCCAAAATATTGGCCCAATCCAAGTCACCTATTGAAAATGCCGGCGATCTTTTTGGGCGTTTTCGATGGTGCTCGCACCGCGAGCGCCGCTGGGATCGAGAGCTGGGCAGATGATCGGCACAGCGCGTCAAGAGTGGCGGCGCGGCCCGGTGGGGGGCGACGGACGCGAAGCCCGCTGACGGCGATGACGGCGCAGAGGGCTGTCAGCCGGCGTTGTCGTCCCTAGGGCGTCCGAGGATCAGGCTTGCGGCCGAACCCAAGCCGCGGGGCGATCCTGCTCTGGCGCGGCGCTTCGGGCGCGATCGTTCGCAGCGCGCGCGCCTCGCTCTGCAGCCGGCGGGCTTGGAGAATCCAGATCTCAAGCTCCGCGTTGGTGGCCGACAGGACATTCGTGGGGATGTCCAGGTGCCTCTCCGTCCCCCCCGAGGTCACACGCACGCGCAGGTAGCAGAAGGTCCGGTGCCGAGACTTCTTGGTGAAAACCTCCATTGCGACGAGGTCAGACCAATCGACCTCGTACCGCCCCGTCACCCTCTGGACGGTGATGCCGGTGGAAGTCGTTGCGAGCGCCACGCCCCCTCTGAGGAGGATCAGGAGGAGGCGCACGCAGGAGAACCAGACGATGCCGATTAGTGCAAGCGAGAGCGCCCATCGGCCGACCGGGCCGATCAGGTAGAGCGTGCCGACGAAGATCCCGAAGACGTGGCCTTCGGCGATGTGCCGATTGAAGGGGGGCGCGAGGATCAGCGGCGTGGCGGTCAGCGCTAGGAAGAGGTGCCTGAGCAGCCCGCGCGGCGAGTAGAGCAACTGACGCATGGAGGTCCCCTTGGTAATGACTTTGCGTACAGACCGGGGCGTCAACGCTCGGTTAAATCTTCCCCAGCGGCGTAGATCCGAGGTCCACGACGCCCGCGCATTCCTTACTCGGCCAGCCTTTCCAAGGGGAGCGACTGGAAGTACCGGTGGCTCCGCGCGCTCTTCCGGTGGAATTCGCCCGTGCCGTCATCGGATGGAGGTGACCGGTTTGCCCCACAAGGCGGCGGCGGCTCTCGACCAAGTCACGCCATTCTGCAGCATGCGCTTGAATGTCCGCTCACGGCGAAACCTGTCGGTGGCATGGGTCTGACCATCCGGGCAGAAGCGCCAACAAAGCCAGCCTTCCCAACCACTGTTCATTTTCCGTGAAGTGTCTTGCCGCGTTCAAGTGTTTCGACAAATTCGCCCTCTTGCGCTTGTTCTATTCTCGTCTAACGTTTGTAATCACTTTGTGGCATCTTGGCGAATGGGAGCGATCGGCATGCAAGATGCACGTGTAAAATTATTCGGGGTCGGGTGCGCACTGACTTACTCAGTGGGGTGCTGATCCATGCCGGAAGTTGACGCTCTGCGCCAACTCGAGGTCGACCTGAAGGTCGAGGAACTCGCTTTTAAGAAATCGCAGGATGAGCGCGATTTCGCCGTTAAAAAGGAGCAATCCGAGCGCGAGTTGACGCTAAAGGAGCATCAATTCGAGCACGAGAAGACCAAGTCGCCTTTCGCCAATGTCGCCGTCATCGTTACGATCATCATCGGACTCTCGGGGATCGGTTTCCAGGGCCTAAGCGCGTGGAGCGCGCATAGCGCCGCGGTTCAGGCGCAAGCAGACAAGGATACGGCGAAGATCAACGCCAATGCCGCGTCAAAGAAAGCTGATGCCCAAGCTCGCTTAGATCACGATGAGAACGGCCTGAAGCTTTTCCTAGCGGCCAGCGAGAAGCTGCTGAACTGTGACTACAAGATGACAGATGCACAGGTTGGCATGTTCGAAGCCATCTATCCAGACCTCACGAAAGATATCGGCGCGGCGGTCGATGCGCGGCGATCGGGCTGCGCGGCGGCAGCCGCGAATGCCGCTGCCCAACTGGCGGAGCACGCCAAGGCGCCGCAAGCGGAGGTGCTAGCCGTGGCATTGACTGCACGCTACGACGCGCTCCAGCGACTGTCGATGAACGCGTCAGCCGCCGCGACGAGCGCGCTTCCTACCGTCTACATCCAGTTCGAAAGCGAAGACGATCGTCCCGCAGCCATCGCTCTGCAGGCGGCGTTGCTTCAGAAGGGCTATGGCGCGCCGGGTATTCAGAAGGTCAGCGCAGCGCCGAACAATCCACAGGTACGTTATTATAATGATGATCAGAAGGGGCTTGCGCAAACCGCGGCGAGCTTCATCGGCGCTCAACTGCACATGCCCAAGCCGCCCGCCACCGCGCCCGTTGGAGGCCGCCGCGACCTTCCCACCGGGGTAATCGAGTTCTGGTTCCCCCATCGCGGCGGCTGACTTCGGGTTTCGACCACATGCGACGTTCTGCGGAAAGGGCGCTAATGGCTGCTTCTCCTGAAGCCTGCCGCTCTCCCGGCGCGCAAGCGTTAGGCGGCTTCGCCACACCATTCCGGTTATTCGCGCCAGCAGTCCACAACGCGGAAAGCGACGGCTTGTAAATCGAGGTTTTCACACGTTTCATGGAGGCCAGGGAAGAACTTTCGATCACTAGGCTGCGCTCTTACATGGAGTGTTAGCGGGTGGGGCAAGTCAATTTCCAAATCTCGGCTTATTCATTCTGGGTTCACTATGATGCAATGCTACCGTTGACTCGAAGAAGGGATAACGGCTATCCAATAAATTGTTTTCGCAAGGTGCGTGATATTTCGTGATCGTCACAGACACCGACGCGCGCCTCATTTCGTTGTGAAAAGAAGCAATGGATTATGTGTCATGCTGCCGGACGTAGATCGATCCAAGTCAATTTATTGTAATGATCGCCTCTACATGGAATTGGCATTCGTTCGGCGCTTAACCGTCCGACTCGTGCTGCTCACACTTTTGGGCGTTCTGATCGCGCCGCCAGCGTTCGCTCAGGGTCTGTTTCTTCAGACCGCGCCCCGCTCAATCGAGACACAGGTGCCGGTCGAGCGCCCGACAGCTCCTCCACTGACGGAGGCGCCCCAGCCGAAAGCCGGAACGGTCAAGACCGCTAAGTCTGGCAAGGTGCTCGCGAGCAAGCCCGTAAGGGCCGGTCACACCGGGAACCGGAATTACGGCTCTTCCTCGTCCACCGGCTCCGACGCCGGGAAGAACGAGCAAGTCGGGGGCGTTGGCATTGGCGGGAACATTTGCAGGGCCGGAGCCAATTGTAGTACCCCGCCCGAAGGGTGGGACGCCAACAAGGAGCGCATCAAGGAAGAAATCGCGGAAAAGCAAAGTGCGGTCCATACGGCCGCCTCCAATGCCACGGCCTTGCGCGATCAACAGCAGGCGGACGCGGCAGCTGAGCGAGCGCTCCTGCCACTTGCTATCTGGTTGGTCGGCGGCGTGGCGGCCCTGTTCACCCTACTCTTCGGTATCGTCATCGTTGTGCTGATGCGCGCGATGCGGGCGTTGCCGGTCGCCGCGCAGGCGGGGCTCGACCCGTCGCTGCGCGACATTCCGGTTAGCCGCCTGCCGCTCGGCTTGCCGGACGGGAGCGTAAGGGCGATCATTTCGCTCTTCATCGTCGTCATCGGCTTTCTTATTCTGGCTTTTCAGCAGGCACTGAAAGTTGAGACCGCTGCCGCCATCTCCGGCTTCATCGGTGCGATCATCAGCTTCTATTTCGCCACCCGTAACGAGGCGACCACCCGCGACAGCGCCGTGGCGGCTAACCAAGCGCTAACCACCGCTACCCAGGCCGCCGCGACGGCCAACGCTGCGGCGGGGCAGGCGAGCGTGGCGGTAGAGCAGTCGAAGCAGATGCAGACCGACCTGCGCACCGTCACCGCCGGCGGCACGATCGTCGTCACCGGGGCCAACGGCGGCGCGGCGGGCGGCACGACCGTCACGCCGCCGCCGCTCACCCTGCAGGCGCTGACGAGCGACCTTACGCAAGTCCGGACGCTGGTGAGCGCAGTGCAGACGATGCCGACCGGCACCGGGCCTATCAGCGGCGTGGATGACGTCCTGCAGCGGATTGACATGGTTCTGGCGGCTGCCAGGCCGCTGTTGGCAGGCGGCGCCGACGCCGCGGCAGTCGGCGCGGTTGTCGATCAGGCGACCGCGCTACTCAAGGATGTGACGAGCTCCAACCCGGTCGTCTCCACCATCACCGGCGCGCTGGCGAGCGTCGCCAAGGCGGCGGCGGACAATGTACTGGTGGGGCAGTTGCTGGCCGGCGTCGGCGGGCCGGTCGGCCTCGTCACCAGCCTAATCTTCAGCGGCATCCAGCTGTTCAGGGATCAGGCCCAGTTCGATGCGTGGAAGAAGGCGGTGCTCGCGCAGCCCTTCGACGCGGACGCCCTGTCGACCAATCGCTCCGACCCGACTATGGCCCAGGCGGTCGCCGCGCTCTGCCCGCTCACCTCCCTGGTCAGCGATGCGGAGATTCAGGAGCTTTACCGCATCTGCCTCGTCCCGACCGGACAGGCTCCCGCGACGGCAGAGGAGATCGCGGTGCAACTGGCGGAGGCCAACGCTCCCCTGTTCGTCGCCTTCGGGAGCGACGCGAAGGTGCTGGCCGACGCGATCACCGAATATCGCACCGCGCTGGTCTCCTTCAATGCGGCAAAGACGCTGCCGCCGACGATTGCCGCCGACCCCGCGCCGGGCGCTGCGCCCGTCGACACGAAGAAGCTCGTCACCGCCGTCGCCTCTGCACGGCAGGAGCCGGGGGCGGCAGGGGCGCTGGACCAGCTCATCTCAGTGATAGAGGCGCTCGGCGCTCATGCCGGCGGCCCCAATCTCGCGCCCCTCCTGTCCGGCGCGATCGTCGTGTCGAAAGATGTGCTGCAGATACTCGACGGCGGACAATGAGGGGGCTCGCCGTTCTCCTCCCGCTGACGCTGCTGGTCGGTTGTGTGACGTTTCCTTCGAAGCTCGCCGTCACCCAGTTGCAGGATGCGAAGAAGCTCAGCACCACTTCCAATGCCTATAACGGCCTCGCGACGCTGGCCGTGGACTGTCCCGCAAGGCCGGGCAAGGAGCGGGAGCGGGATTTCGCCTGTGCGCAGCTGTGGGCCTATAAAGCGAGCGGGTGCCTGAAGGACTATCAGGACAGGCTCGACGCCATTGCGGGCAAGCTCTTGCCCACGGCCGAGGAACGCGCCGGCATCGCGGACGACCTCTCCTGCGCTCTCTCGGCCAGCGCCAGCGCACAGTCCTTCGTTCCCGGATTGTTCCCGCCCAACCGCCAGGGCGACCTGCTAACCATCCTGATCTTGCGCGCGCGCGCGATAGAGCGGCGGCGCGAAAATCCGGACGTGGGCGATCGGACGACCGATACCTTCGAGATCGGCGCCGTTTCCGCGCAGATGACCGCGCTTCCCAACGGCTCTTACTATGCCGCCTATTTCCTCGCCGGGAACGCGGCCAGCCACGCGAGCGCGGCGGGCCGGGCGGCGCAGCGCGCGACAGGGGCGGCGAAGGACGCTAACAGAGCGCAGGCCTGCGGCTACGCCCAAGGCGGACTCCAAATCCTGCCCGATGTCGTGCCCGTGCCCGCGCTAGTCGATCCGCTGGCGACACGGCGCGACATCCTGGATCGCCTCAAGACCGGATTTTGCGCATGACCACCCTTCAGCAGATCTATTGGTCGACCAGCCCGATGATGCGCAGCGACGAGGTATGGAAGGCGCAGTCGCTGCTCGCCATGAAGGGGGCGAGCGTGCGCGCCGACGGCATATACGGCAAGCAGACCAGCGACGCGGTACGGGCATTCCAGGCGCGTTCCAACCTCAAGGGCGACGGGGTTCTGGGGCCGCTGACCTGGGCCGCGCTGAATGGCGACGCGCCGCCCGCGACGGTGCCGAACGGCGCGGACGAAATCCTTACCCCTGCGCATCTGGCCGAACTGACCCAGCCGCATCGCCGCTATCCCGGCAGCGTCACCTGGTCGTTGACGCGCGACGGGTTGGCGGTGGGCGGAACGCCGATCCCTTTTGCAGACGGTGAGTACAGGCTCGTTGTCGATCTTCTCAACGCCTACAAGACGACGATCGCATCGATCGTGCCGCTGGCCCCCGTTCCGGTCGAGTTGGTGATAGCGACCATCTGCGCCGAATCTTCGGGCAAGGTCGAGGCGCTTCGCTACGAACCCGGCTGCGACCGCAATGTGCCGGAGCACACGCCCGGCCGCGTATCGATGGGCCTGATGCAGACCCTCCTGTCCACCGCGCGGGATGTGCTTGACCAGCCAGGGCTCAGGGTCGCCGACCTTGCCCAGCCGGCCACCTCGATCCGCGCGGGCATGTATTATATCTGGCGGCAGGCTCGGCGGACGGGCTTCGACCCTCCGGTGGTTGCGGCCGCTTACAATGCCGGCAGCGTCCTTTACAACGGCGGCGCGGACAACAGGTGGCGGCTCAAGCAATATCCGATCGGCACAGGTAATCATGTCGACCGCTTCACCCGTTACTTCAACGCCGCGATGCGCGCGCTGGTGTTGGGCGAGGTAACGCTGGCGGCGGGCATGCCGGCATTCGTGCAGATGGTAGGCGGGGCGAGGGCAGCTCCGGCGCAAGCCCCCGCTCCTGTCGCTGGCGGCGGCACCGCCGACACCGCGCGTATTCCTGATCTGATCGCACAGGGTATCAGCGAGCAAGGACTGGCGCAGGCAAGGGCTATCGGCGTGGCCAATCTCGACGGCTATCCGACAAATGGATGCGCCGTCCATTTGAGCGCGCTCTTGCGTCAGGCGGCGATCGACGTGCCCCTGACCTTCAGCGCGGGCAAGCTTGCCTCTACCATCGCCGCGCGGGGATGGTCCCGGATCGACGTCGGCGGGCAGGCGGCGGGCGATGTCGGGGTGTGCTTCGATAATGATCCGACCCGATCGGGGGCCGACCATATCTATCTGGTCGTCCAGCGGATCGACGACGACCAAATGCAGATCGCCGACAATCAGCAGGACAATAATATGCCGCACGCGCGCTCCGCGAGCGGCAAACCGAATGGGAAGACGCCGACGAAATATTTTCTGAGGGCGTGAACGTCCGCCGCTTTTTCTGTCATACCGATTTGCTGGTCGTGCCAACGCCGGATGTCCGCTCCTAACAAAAGCCGCTCTTTGATACACCGCCAGCGAACGGCAGTAATGTCCGTGCGCCGTGCCAAGGCGGCGCTTTCCAGTGGGTGAGAATCCCACCCGGCAACATGCTCCAGCCGGAAGCAACCGGGGCAGGCACGGAGGTGACGAAGTGTCTGAAG
>Ga0233335_1000197_pt1 | contig 11728 bp, 10 predicted proteins | sample GEONDECOMP222_FD_180695 | JGI IMG/M metagenome (GOLD analysis project Ga0233335, IMG submission 180695) | Leaf litter microbial communities from Shasta-Trinity National Forest, California, United States - GEON-DECOMP-222 | ecosystem: Environmental > Terrestrial > Plant litter > Unclassified... | reverse complement strand
TGTCGATCATCGCTGCGGCGACGGCTTGATCGCCGAAGACGCCGCCCCAGCTGGAGAACGCGAGGTTCGAGGTCAGGATGAGGGAGGCGTGCTCGTAGCGGGACGAGACCAGCTGGAAGACTCCCTGGCCGGGAACACCGGCCAGGGGCCCTAGTTCGCAGCGTCCTGCTCGATTGGGAGATAACCGACCTCGTCCACGATGATCAGTCCGTAGCGTCTCAATCGGGCCAGCTCGGCGGGAAGACGGCCCTGCCGGTGGGCGTCGGTGAGGCGTGTGACCCAGTCGGTCGCGGTCGCGAACAGCACCCGATGCCCGTTGCGCGCGGCAATGATGCCGAGCGCGGTCGCGAGGTGCGTCTTCCCGGTGCCAGGAGGCCCCAGGAGGACCACGTTTCGGGCCTCGGTGAGGAACCCGCCCGAGGACAGGGCGCCGATGGTTTGCCGGATGGTGGGTTGAGCGTCCCAGTCGAAGTCCTCGATCGTCTTGTGGGCGGTGAAACCCGCGGCGCGGATCCGCAGCTGGGCGCCAGAGGCGTTCCGGGCGGACACTTCCCGTTCGAGCACGGCGGCGAGGTAGTCCTCGTGGGTCCAGCCGGCGTCTCGGGCTTGGTCGGCGAGCCGGGTCGCGGCCTCGAGGATCCGCGGCGCCTTGAGAGCCCCTGCCAGGTAGGTGATCTCCTTCATCGCGTCGGTGGGCGTGGTCATGAGATCGCTCCGGTTCCGGTCAGCCCGAATGCTCGGTCGTAGTCGGCCAGGTCTCGGGACAGGTCCTCACCTGTGACGACCGCACGGGGCTGTTGGAACTGCTCCCGCAGCATCTTCGCCGTGGCGACGTGGGCGGGGTCAGTGATCGTGGCGCCGCGAGCCCAGACTCGGGCGTGCTGGGTGATCACCCGGCCTTCGAGCCGGACTCGGACCTGGTCCAGGTCCGCGGTGATATCCACGAGGCGACCGATCGCTGTCGGGTCGACGGAGTAATCGTTGGAGTCCACCCGGACGTAATAGTCCCGCCCGAGCCGGACCTTGTTTCGCCAGCCCAGGTGCAACGCGACAGGAGGCAGGGGAAGCATCGCAGCCCGGTCCGCGTCGAGACGATCCACCGGCCGCGCTTTCACGGTCCTCACGATCCTGGAGTTCGCGAGCTGGAGCCAGTCGGTGAACTGGGTGTTGAAGTCTGCAGGCGAGACGAACGTGCGGCCTGGCATGAACGACGTCTCGAACCAGCCATTGCGCCGCTCCACGATCCCCTTCGATTCCGGATCCCGGGGTTTCAACAGCACCAGCCTCGTTGCAAGCATCCCCATGAATTCCGCCACCCCGGCCGCACGGCGTGGACCCCGACCGATACCGGCCTCGTTGTCCCAAATGAGCCGCCTCGGGATCCGACCCAACTGTTGAAGCAACTCCCACGACCCCAACAGAAGGTCTTCCGTATGTCTCGTCGGGATCATCCGGCCCAGGACGAACCGTGAGTGCGCGGGCGTGATCACCAGCACCGGCAACAGTTTCGCCGTCCCGTCCTCGAGGGGGATCTTCTTCGGCGGGAACCAGAGGTCGCATTGCGCGGCGTCTCCTGGTTCCCAGACAAGACGATCCGCCGGGTCCACGCGAGCCTGCTCGGGGCGCAGGCGGCGGACGTTGTCACGGAACCAGGTAATCGATCCCGACCAGCCGACGCGTTCCGCGATCACCGTCGCGGGCATCTGCGGGTACTCGGTCAACAGGGACCGCACTCGCGCCTCGAAGGGCGAGAACGACGTCTCCTGCAGGGGCCGCTCCTATTTCGGCGGACTCGTCGACGCCACGGCCCTCGCGACCGTCGCCCGCCCGATCCCCAACTCTCTAGCGACCTGCCGCTGCGGGACACCGTCCGCGACAAGCCTCCTGATCAAGGCCCAATCTTCCAAAGTGATCACCCATCCAATCTGTCTGGGTGGCCTCATTTTCAAGCGTCGCTATGGCCTCATATTCGAACGTCGTCGACACTCCCGCGGGTCACTGCTACTCTTTCCTCTCCCGCGTCCGGTGCGCCGAGATCAGTCCGCCCTGGCGAGATCGGCTTAATAGCATGCTCGTCGTCAATACGGGCCACGGGTCCCAGTGTCGGCGTTTCGGCAACTGGACGTTGCAACCCTTCAAGACCAGCAATTTCTTGGAAGGCTGTCATAGGGGTACCTGGTGCGCAGGTGCCGGCCCGCGGGAGGTTCCTCCTGTTCCTCCTGACCGCAGGTCGCGGAAACAAGCAGTTAACCGAGGCGTGTCCCCAAGACGTCGCAGACTCGTGCCAGGCGTGAGGAGCCGTCTCAGTGGGCCCCGTGCGGGGGCGTCGAGTCGCTGGGAACCTTTGTCAATTTAAGCCTCGGATGTAGGGGGAGGTCCAGGACAACCGAAACGGTTGGACGACGGTCAACGTCTCAAAATCAGTCGTCGGCGGCGCTGCTCTGCCAGGCGGCTCTACCGTTGCGTTTCTCGTTTGTCCGAATTCCGGACGTCGAGGTGGCGACCGCTCCCGACGGCAAGGGTAGGGCCACTGCCGCGGGATGTTCGCGGGGCGCGGTTCTCCGTATAAGCACCGATGCGTTCACCTGCCGGAAGACGCAATCACAGATAGCAGCCTCGTGTGGCCCTGCAAGCCCACGGACGCGAGATCAGGGGCCGGATGACCCTTCAGGAAGCGAAGGTTGGATTGACGTGAAGACCCTCCTTGGAGACGTGCCCATGTTTTTCGACGCTACGGAAGACCTCGCAGTCAGAGGTGATTTCGCTGCCGGCGCCACAATCGGAGCCGGCGTGTCTCTTCTCGTGCAAGGCGACCTGCGAGGGACGTTGGTCATTCGCGACGAAGGCAGGCTCATTCTTGGGGGCACGCTCGGAGCTTTTGTCGACCAGAACGAGGGGACGCTTTCGGTTGCGGGAAAAGTTGCGACACCGCTGGAGATGATTCCGGGTGCAGTGCACTTGGCGGCCGGGACAGCTGTCACCCTCGAAGGCAGGACCCAGATCCTGGCTGCAGACGGATCAACCACACCCGTCATGGGAGTCACCGAAATCGCTTTGGGTCGGACAGAAGTAACTTCCTGGAATAAGGACACCGGGAGATTCACGCAAATACGGGCCGATGACTTCGTGAGGCTCGTATCAACCTTCTGGGCCCGCCTCGGTGAACGACGATTCCTGAGTGGAATCCCTATCGTTGCCGCCTGGAATAATTTTCAGACCTCGGCAGGTGCGTCTACTCGCAGTCCACGCCCTTGTAGACGCTGAAGACCGGTACTTCTACTGATGCTGCGCGTGCCCCTAGCCGCAACCCTTGACATGCGAGACGAAACACCGAGGATCTCGGGAGGCCGGCGCCTAGGTTTTCTGACCTGAAGAAGGCTGGAATCTAGCAGCTCCGGCCACAGACAGCGGAAAAGGAACGAACATGCGAGCAGTGCGCTTCGAGCGGTACGGCGGTCCCGAGGTTCTTCACATCAGCGAGGTGCCGACTCCCGAGGCCGGGCAGGGTCAGGTCCGCATTCGAGTGGAGGCATTCTCGATCAACCCGATGGAGTATAAAATTCGCTCCGGGTCGTGGTCCGAGGGGCAGCCCCTGAAAGCGCCGCAAGGTACCGCTCGAGACGTCGCAGGAGTCATCGACCAAATAGGCGACGGCGTGTCCGGCTTCGCCGTCGGCGACAAGGTCTACGGAAGTGCTCCCGATGCGGCCGCAGAGTTCGCGGTTCTTTATTCATATGCACACATCCCGAATGAACTGTCCTTCACGGACGCGGCGAGTCTGCCGATGTCCATCGAGACAGCTGCGCGAGCTCTCGACCTCGTGCGGGCAAGGCCACCGGCCCTCATCCTGTTGAACGGAGCCGCGGGAGGCGTCGGTACAGCCGCAATTCAGCTCGCCATCGCGCGCGGCTACGACGTCATCGGCACCGCTTCGAAACCGAACCACGATTACCTCCGCAGTCTCGGTGCTGTACCCACGACGTACGGTGACGGCCTGGCTGTCAGGGTTTCGAAACTCACGGACCGGAAGATCGATGCTGCCATCGATTTGCAGGGCAAGGGCGCCATCCCGACCCTCATCGACATCACCGGTGAACCGTCCCACGTCATCAGCATCGTCGATTTCAGTGCTGCCAGTTTGGGTGCCCAGATCACCGGAGGAGCGAACGTGAAACACGCCTGGTACGTCCTCGACGATGTGGCTCGGCTCGTCCGGGAAGGCAAGTTCCGGCCCGGTGACGTTACGGTCCTACCCTGGACCGAGATCGTTCACGCGCACGAGCTCCTCGAGGACGGGCACACGCGCGGGAAGATCGTTCTCCAGGTGTCCAGCAGCTGAATCTTCCCGCGGCCATCCCTGACCGCCCGCCCTTTACGGCGACGTGCCGGGACCTGGAACGGCCCTCCGCGTACTTGCCAGTCATCCAAACGAGGGTCGGCCCTGCGGCGACTGGCGAGCGATAGGCGACATGCGAAGCAATCCCGTAATTCGAACACCCCACCCAGGCCCGCGGCACCGGCACCACAGACTGCATTCTGGAGGGCGTTCAGCGGTTAACCCATTCAGCGAACATAGCTGCTCGTCGCGCGCCGGGAACGCCAATTCGAGTGAGAGCATCCTTCTCCCCATACAGGCTGTGGCGCGCCCCTAGCCGCGAACGGTTCTCGGTTCTCCGCACCCTAAAGTTCGAGGGCCGAGGGACGCGGCGTGGTCTACCGGGAGCGCCGCACGTAGGACGTGGGACGGGCGCAGTCTCACCTAGGTTGCGCCGCGGCCGCCAAGTCGTAGTTCCACCCGAGTGTCCATCGCATGTCACCCCGGAGCGTCCGGTTTTTATGGATAAAGGTGAAGGAATCCGTCCACCAGCCCAGGTGGAGCCGCGACGAATCTGCCGGCCTCGCGGTCCCAGCGCCAAGCGGAGGGCATGAGGGAAAGGGTCGTCAGTTTGAGGGGTGAGACTAGTTGGCCGGAATTGTCGACGAGAGCGGTCCGATCCGCAACTGCGACAGAAGTGATCGCCGCAACGAGCACCTCGCCTGGGACGATCTCGATCGGAGTCGCGAGAGCTCCCGCGATGAAGAGGATACCTCTGTTGTTCTCGGCCATGGCATCGAACAAACCGAAGACAATCACGCGGGCCGACTCGCCTATCTGCAGCTTGCCGCTGAGCGAGCCGCTGACAAAAAGAGTGCACCCACTTGCAACTTTTGCCCCCTCGTCGAGCGAACCCTCGACCGTCAGATCCTCGGTGACCTCGAGAAGAGAGGTCAGGGGGCCGAAGAGGTACTTCACGATGACCTCTCGCGGCTGGAGGTAAGCCAATTGCGGTCAAGCAACCGGCGTCGTAACCGCGATCGTACGTGGGGGTGGCGCCACGATGCGAGACCGCCGGCCACCAGCGAGGAAATGTAGAGACCGACAAGAACGGCCGATAAGACGTCATCTGCTCTGCGTCGAATGTGTCTGCTGAGATGCACTTGGTCCTCCCTCTGTTCCGGCGAGGCTACGGCGGCGTCGTTCAGCGTTTCATCGGTAGAAGCACGGGTTGGCGGCGGGTTCGTCCAAGTTGTGATCGGCAGACACAGGAGGAGCGTCAGGTGGAGGCACGTGACCCTGCAACGTTGTGGCGGACCTCGGAAGCATGCTCACGCCTCGCCTGGTCAGTGGTCTCGCTCGCTCTCGTCCTGGATTTGAGACCGTTCGGAACGCGATGACTGAGGCGTGGCTGCGTCAGAAAGGCGTGTGGTGGCAAACAAGTGCAGGTGCGGGGCCGCGCTGTCCAGCGCCGAATTCACGCACGATACTTGTCGCTTGCGGCCGCTAGTCGAACCGGTTGTTGAAGGTTTGCTCCGCGTGAGAAGCAAATGGAATCGTGGGTGACGTCCCCGGGAGTGGTGTAAATCTTCGGGCTCTGAGCGTTGCTTCGGCGACGTGAAGAGCCACCGTGTGGTGGTCAGTGAGAACCGACTAAAACTCTCACACGAAGGACACCACACGATGACTCTGGACGAGTCTGCCCTGCTCGATCTGCTTGGCCAATTGAAACTCACCGACGTCACCGACCGAATCCGCACCGCGACCGAGACGCTCTACCAGGAGTTGATCGACGCGGAAGCGGCCGCGTTCATCGGCGCGGAACCCTACGAACGCACCGTGGACCGCACCACGCAACGCAACGGCTCACGGCCGCGGACCTGGACGACGACGGCCGGGGATCTGTCGTTGAAGATCCCGAAGCTGCGGCAAGGGTCGTTCTTTCCGGCCCTGCTGGAGCGGCGGCGGCGCATCGATCAAGCTTTGTTCGCCGTCGTGATGGAGGCGTATCTGCATGGCGTCTCGACGAGGAAGGTCGACGACCTCGTCAAAGCGCTCGGCGCTGACACAGGGATCTCGAAGTCCGAAGTGTCCAGGATCTGCGCCGACCTCGACCAGGAGGTCGGCGCGTTCCGTGACCGCGATCTCAGCTCGGTCGAGTTCCCGTATGTGTTCCTCGATGCGACCTACTGCAAGGCGAGAGTCGATCACCGGGTCGTGTCCCAAGCGGTCGTCGTCGCGGTCGGTGTCGCCGCTGACGGGCGCCGAGAGATCCTCGGGTTCGATGTCGGCGACAGCGAGAACGAAACGTTCTGGACCACCTTCCTCCGGGCCCTCAAAGCCCGCGGCTTGGCGGGGGTGAAGCTGGTCATCACCGACGCTCACACCGGGTTGAAGAAAGCCATCGGCACCGTCTTTCAGGGTGCGTCGTGGCAGCGTTGCCGGGTCCATTTCCTCCGGAACGTGTTGGGTGTGATTCCGAAGAACAACGGGGCAATGGTCGCCTCGATCATCCGCACGATCTTCGCCCAACCCGACGCCGCGCACGTCAACTCGCAGTTCGACGAGGTCGCTCGCATGCTGAAAAGAAGCCACCCAAAGGTCGCCGCGATGCTCGACGACGCCCGCCCCGACATCCTCGCCTTCGCTGCTTTCCCGCAACGGCACTGGACGAAGATCTGGTCGACGAACCCGCTGGAACGCGTCAACAAAGAGATCAAACGCCGCACCGATGTTGTCGGCGTGTTCCCCAACCCCGCAGTGCTCCTGCGCCTCGCGGGCGCGGTTCTGGTCGAGCAGCACGACGAATGGGACGCCGGCGACCGCCGCTACCTTGCCGCCGCCTCCATGCTCGAACTCACCGTCACGACACCGCCAACTGAGGAGGCGATTGCGATCCCCGAGATCGTCGCCGCATAATCAAACAACTGACCCCCACGGTGTTCGAGAAACTCCACCACGACCGGGGACGTCACCGGAATCGTGCCGAGCCTCGTTCTGTCCCGAGTCGAACTACGACCTTGGTAGCTGGAGCACACGTCCAGGCAAGCGGCAGATGCTGCCGAACAAAGGGCGCGTGGAGTCCGACTTTTCCAAGAGCCCTAAGCAGGCAGCAAGAACAAAAAGCCGAGGAATCTGAGACGGGTAGGAAACTTGAAGCCGCGAGGCTACCAAGACATCAGGCGCACGGGCCGAGACCGCGTAGCCCCAAGGCGTCGAGCCGCCCGAGTCGATCATCGGTGATCATGTCCCCTGACGAACAGCCGCGGCGCCGGCAGAGCCGAGCGCCTCGCGAATATGCGACACCAGGCTTGCTTGCTCTGCCTCGGGGACCAGTGATTTTACCGATGCCGGTCAATGCCACCGATGCCAATGTCTGCCTCGGAACAACAGCATGAAGAAAGGCCGTCGCGGAAGAGCAGCCGGGACGCCATCCAACGCCTTGAACAGTTCGAGTCAAGGCCAGCCCCGGTACTCCTGAGTGCCGTCGTGGCATTGGTTTCCCCGTAAAGAGGCGTTGGTACGACGCGTGGGCCTGAAGTTAGGACTCGACCTCCCGTACAGGTCCGAAAGCCCTTGCTTCCCGACCCAGGTTTCCTGGCAGCCCTACGCCAAGCGACACCCGATCAGCACTCTCGTTTAGGACGAGCAGTTCTGACTCACCACAACGAGAGGAACCATCATGGCAATCCCCACCATTGTTCTGGTCCACGGAGCTTTCGCTGACGCGTCCAGCTGGGCGCCCGTCACGCGCCAGTTGCTTGACCGCGGCCACAAGGTCATCGCACCGCCGATCTACAATCGCAGCCTGGTCGAGGACGCGGCCTCCATCCGTGCCCTCGTCGAACGTATCGACGGCCCCGTGGTCCTCGCCGGACACTCCTACGGCGGAGCGGTCGTCACTGTCGCTGGAGCAGCTGAGAACGTCGTCGGACTCGTTTTCGTCGCAGCCTACGTTCTGGACGAGGGCGAGAACCTCGGGCAGCTGCAGGAGCACTATTCCGCGCCGGAACTCGGAGAGAAGCTGGTTTACGCACCTTTCCCCATCGCGGGATTGAACGACGGTACGGACGTGTCCGTGGCCATTGACGCGTTCCCCACTGTTCTCGCTGAAGGAATCGACCCTCGAACTGCCGAGGTGCTCGCGGTCTCGCAGCGGCCCCTCAGCGGCGCCGCCTTTGGCGAGCCGGCCAGCGTCGCCGCATGGAAGACCACGCCGTCCTGGGGAGTCGTCTCGACCGCGGACAAGGCGATCAACCCCGACGTCGAAAGGTTTGGCTACGAGCGCGCTATGGCACGGGCCGTTACCGAGCTCGAAGCCCCTCACCTTGTCATGCTCACCCACCCGACGGAAGTTGCCGACGTCATCGACGCGGCCGTCCGCGCGACCACCAGTAACTAGACCAAATCCAAGAGCACCCGAAAGGTTCCAATAATGTCAAAGTTCACCAAGCGTTCTAAGCGCGTCGCCTCCATCGCGACGGTCCTCGTGGCCGCATCGGTGGCCGCCGTCAGCCTCGGCGGAGCCGCGAACGCTACGACCGCCAAGGCCAGCCCGACCCCCACCGCGTCTGCGAAGCCCACGATCGTGCTCGTGCACGGTGCATGGGCGGACAGTGCTTCCTTCGGTTCCATCGGTTACCGTCTGCGCCACGACGGCTACACCGTGCGCGACTTCGCCAACCCGCTGCGTTCGCTCAGTGGAGACGCCGCGGACCTGAACTCGTTTTTGAAGGTGGAGACGAGTGGACCGGTTGTCCTCGTCGGCCATTCGTATGGCGGCGCCGTCATCACTGAAGCGGCGACCTCCGATCCCCAGGTCAAGGGTCTCGTCTACGTGGATGCATTCGCGCCCGACGAGGGCGAAAGCGTCCTCAGCCTCGCCGCGACGGCCAGCACCGGAGACCCGTCGGCCGCATTCGACCAGGTCCCCTACACGGGTGCACCCACCGGCGATGCCGAGCTCTATCTCAAGAAAGATGCATTCGACGCGGAACTCGCGAACGGTCTTCCGAAGACAGAGCAGGAAGAGCTCTACGCCCGTCAGGAGCCAGTCACGCTGAGCGCCCTGAGTGAGAAGGCGACGACACCCGCCTGGAAGACCATTCCGTCCTGGTACGTTGCGGGCACGAAGGACCAGAGCATCCCCATCGCTCTTCAGGAGAAGATGGCGACCAGGGCGCACTCGCACCTGACGACTGTTCCTTCGGGCCACCTCTCCATGCTCCAATTCCCCGGCACCATCACCGGAGTGATCGAGCAGGCTGCATCTGGCAAGCACTGAGGCTGACTTGAAACGGCCGGGTCGAATCGCGAAAGCGTTCTACCCGGCCGTTGCCTTATGCCCGGCCCCTCCCCTTGCCGAGGTGTCGACAAAACATGCCGTAAACCTGAGCCCTCGTGAGAGTTCATCTGGTGGCTCAGAAGCATTATTGGGATCCTTTGCCAGCCTCGGCGACGAGTCCGCAAACGTTCCAAGGTCTTGTTCGACGCCGTCATGGCCGCGGAGCGCGCGCCGCGCGAGGCCGGCATGGTCATATGAACACCCGTCCATTGCAAACGAGAAGGATGTTGAGTCCGCCTTCTGCAACGGTTGTTCAGCATGTGCGAGGGTAAGCGAGCACGTTCATGATGCGAACTCCATGACGTCCTAGTGGACGGCCGGCGCATTGAAGGCGACGACGGGCCCGAGCGTCTACCGGCTTGACGCACGAAGCAAGGCGTGCGTTGCTTGGTCAAGCAACCACACCTCAGCCTCGGACCAATCCCACCCGGCCGTGCGAAGCTGCTGCCAGGGCGGGAAGCCGAAGTGGAACCACATGACATCTTCGGCCCGGTGGAGAGTTACGCCGCTGCTGAGCGAGCGCAATTCTCCCAGGCGCGCTACCGCCTCGGATAGTCTGCGAGCGAATCGCCCGCGAGCGAGTGTCAACGACTCATGGATCCTCGGGTCGGCACTGGCGCTATCGTAAAGCTGGCCCAACAGCCACTCATGCCGCTCCAGAAGGTTTCGAGTCCCCCGTGCGAAGGCGGCAATGACTTCGCGGCCGGATCTCGCCAAAACAACGGCATCCATCACGATCTCGATTGTCGGATCCTGAGCCGCTTCGTCATTGAGCGCTATCAGCAATTGCGGTTTGCCGCCGATGCTTCCATAGATGGCGTTCAGGGATACTCCCGCCCGCGCAGCGACCTGGACGACGGTCACACCGTGGTACCCGGATTCCATGAACAGCTCAAGCGCGGCTTCCAGGATCATCTTCCTCGTCGCCTGCGCTGATTTGGCGCGCTTACTGAGGTGGTACGACCTGGCGGCCACGGAGCTCCCTAATACGGATACATGAGCAGGTTCACGAGCCGGTCCCCAGGCCGACAGCTGAACTCCCGTCGGATGTACCGCACAGAGAGTGGTTATTACGGGCCATCGGTCACAAGGTTGAACCAGGCCGACGGCTTTTCCGAAAGGCAATTTGCCGGAATGTGGAGCCCTTGGCCTGAAACGCCGTTCGCGTGAGATCGACTGAGTCGGAGACTAGGGAAGGACACGGATCTAGGCGCCCGTATTTCCACTGATGAAGTACTCCCATTCCGCGAAATAGGATGCCTCTCTGACCTGACCGATAAGGGGCTCGAGACTGCTGGAGTGGTGTGGGCCTGTCATTATCGCTCCTGGCCGTCGCCTCTTTCGCGGGAAGGGTCGGGGTCATGCCCCGTAGCGTGGTGTAGCCCGGTGGTCGCCGCGTCGCTTACGACGTGAGCGCGGTCACCGTGTGATCCTTCGAGAAGTCTCTTACCTCAACTCGAAACGGAGTCATCACGATGACCGCAACCCATATTGTCGACCCTGCCGGCCTGCTTAGCGAAGCCCTCACCGACGCGTTGCCCGATCTGATGCGCAGCCTGCTGCAGACCATGATCAACGCTCTCCTCTCCGCCGACGCGGATGCCGTCGCCGCCGCCGAATGGGGCAGACCCAGCCCCGACCGCACGGCCCAACGCAACGGTTACCGACACCGGGACCTCGATACCCGCGTCGGGACGATCGATGTCGCCGTCCCGAAATTGCGCTCCGGAACCTACTTCCCGGAGTGGCTGCTCGAGCGCCGCAAACGCGCCGAGACCGCCCTGATCACGGTCGTCGCGGACTGCTACCTCGCCGGCGTCTCGACTCGCCGGATGGACAAATTGGTCAAGCAGCTCGGTATCCACTCCCTGTCCAAATCGCAGGTGTCCCGGATGGCGGCCGACCTCGACGAACACGTGGACGAGTTCCGGCACCGGCCCCTCGGTGACGCGGGCCCGTTCACGTTCGTTGCTGCCGATGCCCTCACGATGAAAGTCCGAGAGGGCGGCCGGGTGATCAACGCGGTGGTCCTGATCGCAACCGGGGTCAATGCCGACGGGCGCCGGGAA
>Ga0233335_1000195_pt1 | contig 11823 bp, 13 predicted proteins | sample GEONDECOMP222_FD_180695 | JGI IMG/M metagenome (GOLD analysis project Ga0233335, IMG submission 180695) | Leaf litter microbial communities from Shasta-Trinity National Forest, California, United States - GEON-DECOMP-222 | ecosystem: Environmental > Terrestrial > Plant litter > Unclassified... | reverse complement strand
CACCACCAAAAGTGTATCCTCCACTAGGATAACTTAGGCCATGACTTTTATGAGTATCGTATTGCTCAAAGTAGAAAGTAGACGTTTTAAAACTTGGACATTGCTCTATTATTTCATCAGGAATAAAAGTTGTATGAGCAAATGGACTTACATCAAACCACTGCAGCATTTGTTTTACTTGATTAATATTGGTTTGAACTTGAATATCATCCAACCCTCGCAACGCTTGGTATGTCAAAAAAATATAAATTAAAGCAGTTGTGAAAATAACTTGTTTTGAACTACCATAAAAGGATTTTTCAGGATCATCAAGATGAGGTAATGCAACCGCTGTAAAGTCATAGCCTTCTAGTGACTGTTTGTCAGTTATAAGTGCCAATAGTTGATCAAATTTATCTTCTATAAAAGTATGTGTACCTTCTACAATATCTTGAACTTTATTGGTTTTGAGTGGATAGGCAATTGTCTTTAGATGATTGTTATTTGCGATTGCATTATTTAGTTCCTGAATAAGCTCTAAATCAGTGCCAATCTTCTTTAATATATTGCTTTTAACCTCTGGTATTGTTAATTCGGATTTTTCTATTATGTTTTCTAACAGTCTAAGTAGCTGATTGATTTCAGATTCTTTGGCTTGAGTTACTACACGGGTTTGCGTTAAAGCAGCCTGTACGTGCGCGTATTCTGGTTCCATTCTGGATGCTTGTTCCCAATTCAGAACAATACTATCGATTTTTGCTTGATTAGTCGGGTACATATTGGAACCTCAGTGATAGATGGTGTTAGTTAGTATCAAAAAAATTGAATGTAATATTTTACCATAACACAATACTTCGTCGTAATTATTGTGTTATGAACACATATTTTTAGCACATAAAAGTTTTTATAGCAAAGTGGTATTACTCTAAAAGTTAAATATTTATTCCACTTGCACAGGTGGAAAACCTCGACGAGCACTTTTCTTAAGTCGTTTGATTAATTGCTGCGCAATACTTTGATAAGCAAGATTACTAGGACTATCAAAATCGCTCAAATTCATAGGTTGAGCTTGCTCAGATTGTAGGCGTACTTTCAAATCGAAAGGCAAACGAGCTAGCAATGGCAATTGATACTCATTAGCTAATTGATCACCACCACCTGTTCCAAATAAAGCTTCTTCATGATGGCAATGAGGACATTGATAAATACTCATATTTTCTATAATACCCAAAATTGGCACCTCTACTTTTTGAAACATAGCTATTGCCTTTCGCACATCAGAAAGCGCTAATGATTGTGGAGTAGTGACCATGATGGCGCTATTTAAAGCTAATTTTTGAGCAAGCGTTAAATGGATATCGCCTGTACCGGGAGGCAAATCGACAATCAAGTAATCCAAAACGCCCCAATCTGTCGCTTGCAGCAATTGTTGAATGGCTTTACTGGCCATGGGGCCTCTCCAAATAGCGGGGGCTTTGGGATCGATGAGATAACCAATAGACATAGTTGGCATACCACAGACTATTTTGGGTAGAAATTGCTTGCTTTCGTTATATTGCATGGGTTCTGACACATCTAACCCTAATAGCTGAGGGATACTGGGGCCATAAATATCAGCATCAAGAATACCAACTGCAAAATTCCTGTTAAGTGTTAGAGCTAAATTGACTGCAATCGTTGATTTACCAACACCTCCTTTTCCGGAAGCAACAGCAATGATTTTTTTGATTGAGGCTACAGTAGACATAAAATTATTATTAGCAATTAAAGCAGATCCTTCAGTAAAGAGCGTAAAGATTGTATTTGTATGTTTTTTCTCAAGCGATTGCTCTGGATGATCACTTGGAGATCGTGCAAAGCCTGCTTAAAGTCATGATTGATAATTAAATAATCATATGCACTATAGTGAGAGATTTCTTGCTTAGCTTGCTGCATACGATTTTCAATCACTTCAAGGCTATCTTGAGCTCTATTTACTAAGCGCGTTTTAAGCGTCTCCCAAGAAGGTGGCAATAAAAAAATACCTATCATATTAGGTATTTTCTCTTTAATTTGTCTTTGACCTTGCCAATCAATTTCCAAAATGACATCAATGCCTTGTTGAAGCTTTTCTTGTACCCATGCAAGTGGCGTACCATAATAGTGGCCGAATACTGTAGCGTATTCTAAGAAGGCATCTTCAGATATTAATTGTTGAAAGGGAGATTCTTCTAAAAAATGATAACTTGATCCTTCAATTTCTTGAGCGCGTTTTGGTCTCGTCGTATAAGAAATCGAAATGCAAATATGCTTTGTAGATTCAATTAAAGCACGCACTAAGCTAGTTTTGCCACCACCTGAAGGCGCTGAAACAACGTAAAGATTAGCTTGATAATTATTCAACATTTTGCATTTGTTCTCGCATCGCTTCAATAACTACTTTAATATCGACAACTACTAAATTTAAAGTAGCTTCTGTTGATTTAGAAGCCAGTGTATTCGCTTCACGATTGAGTTCTTGCATTAAAAAATCAAGCCGAGAGCCTTGCACTGTTGTATTAGTCAATTGATTTTTTAATTCAGTTAAATGCATTTTTAAACGATCAAGCTCTTCAGAAACATCCATTTTTTGTAACATAAACACGAGCTCTTGTTCAAATCGTTCAGAATCCACCTTGAATTGAGCTTCCTCAAAGCGTCGAATTAATCGCTCATAAAAGCGAGCACGTACTTTCGGAACTTGATCAGTCACTTGCTCAACATAACGGTTGAATTGATTGAGATGGTCCAATAATACTTGTTGAATCATGCGACCTTCATTCGCTCTGATTATACATACTTCTGTAACCGTTTGCTCAAACAAAACTATCAATGCTTGACGAGTAGGCTCTGCTAAAGTATTCGATTCTAAAGGTTGTAATACGCCTGGCCAGCTCATTAATTGGACGCTATCGAGTTTTTGATCACTTTGAATTAATTGATTGACGCGCTGATGGTGGCTGCATAATTGGGCTACTATATCTTCATTGAGAATAAACACATTATGAGCAGCTGTTGCAGGTTGGTAATGCAGCCTAATTTCTACGCGGCCCCTCTTAAATTTAGACTTAATATGACTGCGTAATATGGGTTCTAAAGATTGCGTAATTAAAGGTAAACGCAGTTGAATATCTAAATATCGATGATTTAACGTTTTTATTTCCCAAGTCGCAATACTTTTATCCTGTAAAGTAGCGCCTCTTTGTGCAAACGCGGTCATGCTATTAAGCGAAGAATCAAGCATAAAATTTAATTTAATATCAAGTCAGTACGGCTATACTAATCAATGCGCAAAGCATGATTGAGAAGCAAAATCATGCTTTTTATAATTGCAAAAACTTTTTCATTTCCTGTTCTAAAGTTGATTTTACATCAGGTTGACTGACATCCAAGCGCTTTTCATTGATAAGGATTGTTAAATAATTGAGCCATTCATTCCAGGCTTCTTCACTAATCTTATGATAAATCGTTTGGCCTAATTCGCCAGGGTAGGGCACAAATGTTAATCCTAGCGCTTCACGATTAAGTTTATTGCATTTAATGACACGAGTTTGATGAATCATATATTTTTTGGGTGAAATAAAAAATGAACTTCATTTGTAAAACGTTCTCCTCGTTCTATATAGTCCTTAAACATATCAAAACTAGCACAAGCAGGAGATAATAACACTATATCATGTGCTTTTGCATAATTCGAGGCTATCTCTACGGTTTCTTGTAAATCCTGCGCGCAGCTCACATGAACAATATCTTGCAAAAGCTTTTTAAATTCTAATGCAGCTTGTCCTATTACAATCACATGTTTAACATATTTTTTTACTAAACCGGGTAGTAAATTTAAATTTTTGTTTTTATTCACACCACCCAAAATAAGAATTAATTTTCTTTGCTTTCCTAGACACAAGCTTTGAATAGCCGCTATCGTTGCATTAACATTGGTAGACTTAGAATCATTTATCCAGGTAATGTTATTGTGTTCAATAATTTTTTCACAACGATGCGCAAGGCCTTTAAACTTAACACAAGCTGCCAGTGTTGGCTGTAAAGGTAATTGTAATACTTGACTGACTGCTAAAGCAGCTAAAGTATTCAATGCATTAAATTTACCTTGGATCGCTAAAGATTTTATGTTCAGTAGCCTTTGATTGCCTTTGGCAAGCCAAGTACTATTATTATCTTGTGTCATACCCCATTGATCGTCAAAAAGTGGGGTAGAACTGCCAAAATTAATTCGCCTTCCTAATGGATACAAAGGTGCGGTTGCAAGGTTATCTCGATTCCATATCGCTATTTTACAATGGCGGTAGATTTTTTGTTTCATAGCATGATAATGCTTTAAGCTACCATGTCTATCAATATGATCTTCATTAAGATTTAAAAAGACGCCAATATAGACCTCTAAAAACTGTATGAGGGTTAACTGAAAGCTTGAAAGTTCGAGTAGGTAAAAATCAGGAATAGGGCGCTCTAGTAAATCGAGTGCAGGAATTCCGAAATTTCCACCAATATAGACTTTTTTATGAGATGCTTTTATTAAATGTTCAATTAAAGCGGTTGTTGTGCTTTTGCCATTACTACCTGTGATTGCAATAACGGCTGCTTTAGCTTCTTGATTAAATAAATCAATATCACTCAATAATACCTTGGGTGAACACCCTGTCTTAGCGATAAAATCGTTCCAATTAAGACCAGGACTGACAATAATTTGATTGGTTTCTTGTAACCAAGACGATTTTAAGTTTCCTAAATATATGGGTATTTCCGGGAACTCTTTGCGAAAAAAATCGAGTTGTGGAGGATGAGCGCGCGTATCGATGACTCTAAAAGCTATTTTTTTTCTTTTGAAATAGCGAGCAACACTAAAGCCTGTTTTCCCTAAACCTAATACTAAAGGAATATTTTGCATCATACGTAATCTTTTTAATTTAAATGAATGCTAATATTTTATAAGATAGTGTAGATGATATTAGGCAGAACTTTTACAAGCAATTATTTTGCATCGATTCCAATAGGATTATTTTGCAATTAACTTTGTTGCCTGTGCATCCTTTGTAAGGTGACTAATTGAATACTGAATTTTTCCACTAACTCTTTTTGAATCAACGCATAATCCATCTCTTGCGATGCACCATGGTGCATGAGAAGATGTGCTGTTAAGGCAGATTCTTGTGTACTAACGGCCCAAATATGCAAATTCTCAATGGATTGTACACCTGGAATTCCCATTAAATATTTGGTTACTTCGTTTTGATTGACATGAGGCGGTACTGCATCTAATAAGAGTACCAAGGCACGCCTTAATAAAGTCCAACTTGTGGTGAAGATCACTAAAGCAATAACCAATGCTAATACCGAATCAATCCACTGATATCCTGTAAAATAGATAATGACAGCACTTAAGATCACTACCAAGGAAGTCAATGCATCGATAACTAGGTGTAGAAAAGCAGCTTTAATATTCATGTCTGCTTCTTTTTCTTTCACAAATAACAAGGCGGTTCCAGCATTAATAACAACACCTACTAATGCAACAATTAATACAGGAATCTCATTCATCTGATGAACATGGGTCAAGTTGCCAAATGCTTCATATAAAATGATCGCGACACTGCCCATTAAGATGAGGGCATTACTAAGTGAAGCTAAAATCGTTAGCTTTTTATAACCATAAGTATATCTTGCAGAAGCTCGATAAGTTGCTAACGCTTGGGCACCCCAAGCAATAACTAAACCTACAACATCGCCTAAATTATGTAAAGCATCTGATAATAAACTGACAGAGTGGGCTTGATTAGCATAAATAACTTGTGTAACCGCTAAAGTAACATTGAGTAATACAGCCAACAGAAATTTGCTGTGGATGCTATTGCTACTGGTTGAAGAGAAATGACTATGCATGGCATTTGGTACAATGATTAATAGATCATAGATAATTAGGCAGTACTATGCGGTTCCTCTTTCAAAAAGTACTGAGCACCGCAGTAAGGACAAGCAATATAGCCTATTTTTTCAATGGGTAAATATATACGAGGATGGCTATCCCAAATACGCATATTAGGCATTGGACAGCATAAAGGTAAATCAGCTGAGGTGATATGATACACCTGTTCTTCATTAGCAACTTTGAGAGCATCTTGCATATTGGTACACTACTCAATTATAAGTACTATGTAATATAGTGAATTCAGTATCAATTGTAAATATTGAATGATGTATAATGCAATTTATATTCATTGAATAGGTAGTAATCTATCATGCTATTATCTGAAGAAAGCTCTTTATTTTCCAATCAGTCAGAAGATTGGAATAACGCTACCTTGCAATTGCGTATCTATGAAGGTTGTGCTTTTTTAAAAATGCCAGAATCACAGATGCGCCAAATACTGTTAAAGACGCTTCGCAAACTGCTTTCAAAATCGCTTTATCACAATTTTTATCTATCCATAATAGAGCAATTAATAGATTACGTCCAAGCTTTGCCTGCTCAGAAACGAGGTTTATTTTCGGAGCAGGGGAGTTTATTGGATTATAGCTTAGCTCGGGCTACCTATACCTTAACCTTTGCACTCAAACATTTTTACCCTCATCAGAAAGATTTCCGCCATTTTGAAGATATATCTAGTATTGCTTCTTTCAAATTATATGCGGCTTTTACAGCAGCACTCTTTATGAATGTTGCGCAACTGATTAACGATTACGAGATTTGTTTGTATGATGCTGATAGAAAATTTACTAGCCTTTGGGATCCATTCCGAGGATCCATGCTCGATTATGGCGCTACCTTTTATAGTTTTAAATATAATACCCAGTCTATTGCCTATCCTTTACGACAAACGATATTAATTAATACTATTTTAGCTAAGCATAATGCAACCAAACCATTTTTTACAACTATTACTCAGTCTAATTATGCGAATTTATTTGAAGAATGGTTATTGGCTTTATTCCATCCCAATGAAACAGGGACCCCTTTCAATGAAATCTTCACCTTAATTCCTTTTGCAGAGAAACAAACGATTGATGACCGTATACAACAATTGACTCAAAGAGCGCATCATCACACTAGTTTATTTTATGACGAAAAAGCATTTAAAAACACTCAAATTAATCGTACCCAAATTTTAGGGGAACAATTTTTGGAATGGTTAAGAGAACGACTGGCTGGGAATCAATTGGATATTAATTCTTCCCATGAACGAGGCGTTCGTAGAACGAAGGAAGGAATTTTAATTTCTCGGACAGAATTAATGGAGTTTAGTGATTTTTATAAGCTCAATCCAGCAGTAGTAGAACAACAATTTAAAGAAATACTTGCCTTGTATCCTGCTTCTGTCAATGAAAGGGCCAGGCAATCGAGCGCTATTGGAGGAGTCTCTCAAGTAGCGCTAGGACAGTGGTTAACCGTCCATAATCCTGCATTACTTTTTAGTATGGGGAAGGTGCCACCATTTTTTTTAATTAATCCACTCAGCCCTTACAATGCTCATCTAAATAAATGAAGTTCAATAAAGTGCAAAATATCTGAGGAAACTAAAAGGCCTTACAATAACAGCAGCGAATTACCTGATGCTGTACGTCATCATTTGCCTGAACATGCTCGACATATTTATTAACAAGCTTTTAATGATGCTTTGGGCAGAATATAAAGATCCTCAAATATGAAAAGAGGATGCTTCACGAGAAGAAACAACTGATAAAGTAGCCTGGCCTGTGGTAGAGAATCAATACCATTAAAATCCTCAAACGCACGAAGGGAGGCACTTAAATAAGATAAGCTATGCATGTGAGCCTTTTAAGCAGTTCGTGTGATAGCAAAAGTCCTTCAAAGCTAGCGTTTTGCTAACTGCTGCAAACACAAGCGTATTAATTCTTCAGTTGATAATGCCTCTTTATCTTCTATATACTCTATAGCTTGATAGGCAATGTTTTGTTTGTAGCCCAAAGCTATAAGAGCACTTATAGCTTCTTGTTGAGCTGTTATAGGCGTGCTATTCTTAAAGCTTTCAAAAGGCGGTAGCGTACTACATAATTGCATTAAATACTCTAAAGAATTATTCATTTCTAGTAATAAGCGTTCTGCGGTTTTACGTCCAACACCTGGAATACGTTGTAGGACAGAGATATCTTTTTTTTGAACTACGTAAATCAGTTTTTGAATATTCAACTCTGATAAGATTGCAAGTGCAAGTTTAGGACCGACGTTGTTAATTTTTAATAATGTTTGAAATAAATCCCTTTCCTCACGCTGAATAAATCCATAGAGTACTTGTTTTTCTTCTTTGATGAGCAGATAAGTATACAGTAAGATGTCAGAACCGATTTCAGGCAATCGCTGCAGTGTTTGTTGGGATGCTTGTATTTCATAACCTAAAGAGTGATACAGTTCTACAATGACGTTCGCTGAATTTTTTTCGATTAATACGCCTCGAATATAATACATCATTAAATTAATATTTTGTTTTTTGTAATGAAATGCAAAAATACTGACTTGCATTATGAAAATCGCTTAGTTTTTTGGGTCTATTACCTGTATAGATGAAGCAGATTTGATTGGATAAAGTTCAGAATTTTTGCTATAGTCTTTGAGTCATCATGCCCATATAGTATATATTATTAATTCTAATGAGTAATGAATGGTACGTAATCTATTCTTTTTACCCGAGTCTTTCCAATGAATCAAGAAACCACCCCATTCCCACTACTGATGCTACCCAATGAGCTCATTATGCATGTTATTTCCTATCTACCTCTTTCAAGCATGCTTTTTTTTAGAGGTACAGTAAAAAAGGTCGATGCGTTGGTTCAAAGGGAGGTATTCAAGATCTCACACAAAAAATATGCCAAATTGCAAGCTCAATATAACAATAATCAGAATAGGCTATCTATTATACAAAACAACTTCACAATATTAAAAGAGCAATATCAACCGCTTCATCCAGACTATGCAATATATAAAACTCTAGAATCTTTATCCCGTGAAGAACAAATAAAAACTGCGGCAGACAGTAGCCAGCCAAAGACTTTCAAAGAAGTTTTTCTGCGTTATCCGACTTTATATCAATCTCATCTTTTTACTCAATTTACTCAACAACCTAACTATATTGTAAAAGTCACAATGAATTATGAAAATAAAAAAGTCTTAATTGCTACGCCAAGGTTCTCCTTACAATTAGCATCAGCATTAGGAAAAAAGACCTTAAATCAGTTACTTTCTGACATAAAGGAAAATTATAATCAACTACCATTGATGGAGTATTTTGCATGTACAGTGATAACAAGCGGCTGTATATCACCAAAATATTGTATAAAAGCCTTAGCGATCATTAGACAAGAGACATCCAATTTCCAGGTACAGCAAGAAGATAATGCGCCTGCTTGGCGCAAGATTACAAAAAATTTCTCCAAGCCCGAGGTTAGTCTATCGTATCGTACTGACGAAGCTTGGAAAAAAAGCTGTCAGGATATGGGTCAAATTTACGATTTCTTAAAAGCAATATTAGATGGTTGTAGTCACGATCCAAAAGATCAAAAACAACTATGTGAAAAACTCATAAAACTATGTACAACACTAGAATCTCAAGCACACATTAAAAACCAAGTTTCCAAACCAAAATTATCATCATCGAGTACATTCGGATCTTAATGATGGTTTTTGAGTAGCAATACTATACAGCTTTTTCAAGTTTATTAATAATAGAATGAGCATGATGCATATGGCATAATGCTAACCCCAATGCATCTGCCGCATCTTCAGAAGGGGTAGAGGACAAATGTAATAATTGTTGGATCATCATTTGCATTTGTACTTTGTTAGCGGCGCCGTATCCTGTGATAGATTGTTTGATGTGACGGGCAGCATAGTCTTTTATATTCATACCTGCTAATTCAAACGCAAGTAAAGCCATGCTTCGAGCTTGCCCTAAAACTAATGCTGAACGTGCGTTACGATGAAAGAAAATCTGCTCAATAGCGGCTTCAGTAGGTTTATATTCTTCAATGAGAGCCTGGACCTCTTTAAATAGCGTTGCTAAAGAACCTTTAGGAAAAATGCAGCCACTGGTCAGATAGTAAGCTTTCCCAGAACACTCTTGTATTACCCCATATCCTGTTTTTCGAAAACCAGGATCAATCCCTAAAATAATAGACATTTAACTCAATTGCCAGCTACAAGTCGCATAAACATTTTGTACATCTAGTAAATTCTCTAAAGCATCTATCAGCGTTCTTATTTTATGCAATATATCATCATTATCAATTAAAAGACGATCTTGAGGCACCCACGCTATTTCTGCTTCGCATATTGCAATATTGTTTTTTTCTAACCATTCTATTGTCGACTCGTAGGATTCAATACTCGTGATCAATTTGGGTCGAAAACCAGACTGAGCACTAAAAACAATATCTTCTGCATCACATTGTACCGCAAGCTCAACTAAATCATGCTCTTGTAGCGCGCTATTCGCTAGTGGGATAAGTCCTTTTTGTTTAAAAAGCCTTAAGACAGAATGCGCAATACCTAAATTACCACCATATTTATTAAAAGTGTGGCGTATTTCACCTGCAGTACGATTGCGATTGTTACTAAAAGCTTGCACTAAAATAGCATGCCCACCAGGGCCATAACCACCGTAATGAATTTCTTCTACTTGATGACTCTCAATTTGAGTAGATTGCTGAATGGCTTTGTTAACGGTATCTAACTTAATATCTTCGCTGAGCGCTTTCCGTCTTGCTAATCGTAATCTAGCATTGGTTTTAAAGTCTGGATTTTCCCTAGCGGCTACAGTGATTTCTCGAATTAATCTTGTGAATAAACGGCTTTTTTTTGCATCTTGAGCGTGCTTGCGATGCTGTATGTTCGACCATTTACTATGTCCTGCCATAATAATTCGTATGATTAAATAGATTGAAGATGTAAAGCTTTTAAACGACTTGCGTCAATTTTACTCGGCGCTTGCGTTAGAGGGCAATAAGCGCTTTGTGTTTTAGGGAAAGCAATAACGTCTCTTATCGAATGAGAACCCGTAATCAGCATCATTAAACGATCTAATCCCAAAGCAATTCCGCCATGAGGAGGCGCACCAAATTGCAAGGCTTCTAAGAAGAAGTCAAATTGCGCGTGCGCTTGCTCTCTGGAAATGTTCAATTGTTCAAACATTTTCATTTGTACATCATATTGATTGATACGGATGGATCCTCCGCCAAGTTCAATGCCGTTCATTACGATATCATAGGCTCGTGCTAGACAATTTTCGGGTTGGGTAGTTAATTGTTGAGTGTTTTGTGGGGCAGTGAAAGGGTGGTGTAACGCTTGCCAACGCTTTCCATCATTATCCCATTCTAATAATGGAAAATCAGTAATCCAAACGGGGGACCAAGTCGTTGTGTATAACTCAAGATCTTCCCCAAGCTTAATACGCAGAGCACCTAATGTATGTTCTACGATTTTAGCATTATCAGCACCAAAGAATACTAAATCACCGGTTTTAGCTTCTAAACGCGCTATAATGTTACCTAAAATAGTTTGGGAGATAAACTTGGCAATAGGAGATTTGATACCTTTATCGGTTATTTTTAGCCATGCAAGCCCTTTAGCACCTTTTTCTATAACATATTGAGTATAGTAATCAATTTCTTTCCGTGTCAGTTGCGCGCCATTTGATAACCTTAAAGCGACTACACGAGATTTTAGATCTTGAGCAGCTTCTCTAAAGGCTTGGAATTCACTATCATGGGTTAAATCTGCAATATCAACTAATTTTAATGGAATACGCAAATCAGGTTTATCGGAACCATAATCTTTTAATGCTTGCGCATAGGTTAGGC
>Ga0233335_1000194_pt1 | contig 11824 bp, 10 predicted proteins | sample GEONDECOMP222_FD_180695 | JGI IMG/M metagenome (GOLD analysis project Ga0233335, IMG submission 180695) | Leaf litter microbial communities from Shasta-Trinity National Forest, California, United States - GEON-DECOMP-222 | ecosystem: Environmental > Terrestrial > Plant litter > Unclassified... | reverse complement strand
TGGAGGGGGAAGGATTCGAACCTTCGAAGGCTGAGCCGGCAGATTTACAGTCTGCTCCCTTTGACCGCTCGGGAACCCCTCCTAATACTTGAGAGTAGATCGATTTATTGTGCGCAACTAAAGACTAGATGTCAACAGCTTTTACAGCTAAAATTCAACATTTACATAACATAATAATTTAAATTACTAAAGTAATGAGCTTTATTTCCACTACTATCACTTTATTTCTTATACAAGATCCTATTGGCAATATTCCTGTGTTTCTATCATTATTACAAGCCACTCATCCAAGGCGTCGCTTGTGGATTATCATACGAGAAAATCTGATTGCCTTATGGGTACTGGCTACTTTTTTATTCTTTGGAAAATCTATATTAAACCTTTTTCAACTCACTGAGCAAGGGCTCGGTATTGCAGGAGGCGTTATTTTATTTTTTGTGGCTTTCCAAATGATTTTCTCCTCCAGCGCTTCCACAACTTTTCTAGATCGGCCCAAACAAGAGCCACTCATAGTACCTTTAGCAGTACCCTTATTAGCAGGACCCTCATCTATTGCCATGGTAACCTTGCTATCGACTCAATACCCTAATCAATTAGGCTTATGTTTATTGTCACTGATGCTAGTTTCTTTCTTTTCAATCCTCATTTTGTTATCAGCCTTATCGCTCTATAAACTACTTGGATTAGAACTACTACAAGCCTTCGAAAAGATAATGGGTATTATACTCATGACCCTAGCAATACAAATGTTCTTAAATAATATTTCATTTTATATTAAAAATGGCCTTTTATTCAAATAAATAACATTTAAAATGAGCTTTTATTATTTCTCTATTCATTAAATTCTTATCATGTCATTTTCAGACAGTAGTGCTTGGCAATTAATCGAACTCAGCAAAATTACCAAGCACCCTATTTTAATTATTACTCAACATAATCGAGAGTTACAAACACTAGAAAAAACCCTTCGCTTTTTTGAACCTACTACTACTATTTTAACATTTCGGGATTGGGAAACGTTAATTTATGATCGCATTGCTCCTTCTAGAGCCATTGTCCAACAAAGGTTGATGAGCTTAGCTCAACTAAAACAACTGTCTCGTGGCATTGTTATAACTACGTTAACCGCTTTTTCGCAGTATTTATCTCCGAAAAAGTATATTCATAAGTACTGTTTGCAATTTCATAAAGATCAAACGGTAGATCTTACACAATTAGAATTACAATTAGCACATAGCGGGTATCAACGTGTCTCCCATGTAAAACTAATGGGTGAATTTTCAATGCGTGGCTCGAGTATAGATATTTTTCCAATCAATAGTCACCGTCCTTTTCGATTAGATACGAATATCAATCAAATTGATAATATTTGGTATTTCGATCCAGCATCACAATTGATTCAAGAAGCTTGCGACATCATTAGCATTATCCCCTCTCGTGAATTTCCTTTATCTCCAGATAGTCTAGCGCTATTTCAAGAAAAAGCATTGACTTTATTCGGCACACAGTTCAAGCAAACTGCACTTTATCAACAACTCAGTTCAACAAGCTATCCAGCAGGCATTGAGTACTATTTACCCCTATTTTTTGAAAATACTGAAACCTTGCTTGATTATCTGCCCGACAATACACATTGGATGAGTGTAGACAATCTCTTTCCATTATCAGAAGCGCTATGGCAACAAATTCAACATCGATATACACAATACCGCTTTAATCCCTCGTGGCCTATATTAGCACCTGAAATATTATATCAAGCACCCCATCTATTAAAGCAACATTTAGCAACTCTTAAAACAATTGATGTATCATCGCCCCAAAAAAGCCTTGCGACTGTTGAGCAAAACTCAGTCAATTTAGAAATAGAACCTCTCTCTACTGCTACTAGCATTCAATCTAATGGGTCGGATCAATTTATGGAGGCCTTTAAAAGATGGATTGAATCACTTTTGTCTAATCCTTCAATGAAAATTTTATTTTGTATTGAACACCCAAGCCAACAAGAAACTTTGCTACAATTTTTAGCTACCCTCAATCTGTTCCCCAAAATAAGTAACACTTGGAAGATGTTTGTCAATTCTACTGAGCCTTTACAGATTAGTGTAACCTCTATCAGGCAGGGATTTATCATAAAGCATAATAATCTAATTGTGCTTCCCTATTCAGATTTTTCTTATTTGGTGAATCTTAAGGCAAGCAAAGCCCATCTGCCTCAATCGAATGCTGTATCTACACAGATTAATTCTTTTAATGATCTTACGCAATTACGCCCGCAGTCGCCGGTCGTACATATTGATCATGGCATTGGACTTTATTTGGGCTTAGAAGTATTAGCTGTTGGAGGCAATCCTGCCGAATTTATTGTGCTGTCCTATGCTAATGAAACCAAGCTTTATGTGCCCATCACCGAGGTCCATCAACTCAGCCCTTACCATGGCAGTCGAAACCCTTCTTTAAATAATTTGAGCAATGACCAATGGCAAAAGACAAAAAATAAAGCCATGACGCAATTGCGAGATACTGCTGCTGAATTACTTGATATATATGCTCGTAAAGCGCAAAGCAAGGGATGCAGTTTTACAATACCGAACAAAGAATATCAACAATTTGCTAATAGTTTTCCATTTGAAGAAACGGCTGATCAAAAGAAAGCCATTGAAGAAGTCATTGCCGATCTTTGTAGGGAGCAACCCATGGATCGCGTGATTTGTGGGGATGTAGGATTTGGAAAAACAGAAGTTGCAATACGTGCGGCCTTTCTTGCAGCACAATCGCAAAAACAAGTGGCAGTTTTAGCGCCGACTACACTTTTGGTGGAACAACATTATCGTAATTTTAGGAATCGATTTGTCGATTGGCCCATTACAGTAGATTGGTTATCTCGTTTTCGTTCTCATCAAGAAAATCAAAAGGTTAAAAAAAGCTTAGTAAAGGGCGATATTGATATCATTATTGGTACACATGCTTTATTAAGTAAAACAATTGAATTTAAAAACTTAGGATTGCTCATTATTGATGAAGAACACCATTTTGGCGTTCAGCAAAAAGAACAATTACTAAAACTCAAAACACAAATTAATATTTTAACTTTAACTGCAACACCGATTCCTAGAACGTTACAAAGTGCACTGTCTGGTTTACGTGAATTGTCCATTATTGCCACTCCACCTGCGGGACGACTCGCTGTAAAAAACTTTATTACCCCACGTACAGCAGGTTTGATCCGTGAAGCTATTTTACGAGAGCTATTAAGAGGCGGGCAAATCTATTTTGTACACAATCGTGTAGAGCATTTAGAAAGAATTAACCGAGAGATCACAAAATTAGTACCCGAAGCTCGCATTTTAGTTGCCCACGGACAATTAAAGGCACACGAACTCCAAGAATGCATGGCGCTTTTTTACCAACAACAGTACAACTTATTAATTTGCACTTCCATCGTTGAAACGGGACTTGATATTCCTAATGCTAATACCTTGATTGTCGATCGAGCGGATCATTTTGGATTAGCTCAATTGCATCAATTAAAAGGCCGTGTGGGTCGTTCTCATCACCAAGCTTATGCTTACTTCTTAGTACCCGATGAAAAGTTACTCACCCCGAGCGCAAAAAGAAGACTAGAGGCGTTGCGCTCATTAACCCATCTAGGCTCAGGCTTTAGTTTAGCCAGTCATGATCTTGATATTCGGGGTGCTGGTGAACTTTTAGGGGATAAACAAAGCGGGCTGATTCAAGGCATTGGATTTTCCTTATATATGGAATTATTGCAGCAAACAATAGACAATATGCAACATGATGAAAGTCATGTTGCTAGGCTTTCATCTGAGCAAGACATCACCGTTGAATTGCATATCCCTATCTTAATACCAGAAGATTATATGCCAGATGTATCTATTCGATTACAGTATTACAAACGTATTGCTAAAACAAAAAGTGCACAAGCATTGAAGGCTATTCAATCTGAATTGACAGATCAGTACGGTCTGCTACCCCAACCGACTCAACATTTGTTTGCAGTGACGCAATTGAAGTGTATACTTCGAAAGCTCGGCATTCAAGTGTTAAAAGCAACTACTCAAGGGGGATGGTGTGAATTTATGCCAAATCCTTCTGTTAATCCTGTCACTATCATTAATATGATGCAAGCAGCACCCCATTTGTTCAAACTCACGCATAATACAAATAATCAAAATCAAAAATTGCATTTTACTTGGCCTGCTCTTTTGCCACCGGAAGCATTAATTGATTCTATTCAAACGTTACTAAAACGCTTATCAGTACAACCTACCGATGCTTAGAGGAGAAAAAATGCGTTATCTATTTTTTATCTTGATAGTGGTGAGTATACCGTCTATCAGCTATCCACAAGAGGTGCTTAGCTATAGAATCCGTATCAGTGATCCTAATCAATACAGTGATGTCAGCTTGCGAATTACGAACAATAGAATAATAATATTCAGCCCAAAATCATTATTGGGCATAGAATACGCATGCAGAGGCTTTGGACTACAACCCGTTGAATCTATAGCAGGATTATCTTATCGATTTCGATCAGCTTCAGATAACATCATAGGTTGTTACACTTATGTTTCTCACAGTTTGGCCGATATGCAGCATTTTTTTAAATGGCTTAGAGGTCATCCTGTTAGTTTTATATTAGGAGCTGAATACATTACGCCTCAAATTCATTACACACTTAATGCGCATTTTGGAACTTTGATAGACTGCAGATACGGTATCAATGGACAAGTGGCGCTATCTCTGAGAAAAAATACCCATATTGCTATTGGTGCTTATTATAGAGATGCTCATACACTATTGGAGCAATATGTTTTCCAAAAATCCAATTCTGAATTAACACAGACTGGGATCTCTCGTTCCATTAAGACTTGGGGCATTCTTTTGAATGCTTCCTTACCTGTTCATAAACATCATAGTATAATACTGGGTTGCAATTATAATAATTGGTATGGTTCTCGCCTCAATATTGGTTGGCAAATTGCTTGGCAAAAAACGAGTGATAGATTGTACAAAACTTTTGTAAAACCTTCAAATCCCGTATGGAGTCCTATTGAATACCATATCGGTCCCCCTCTTGCCTACAAGATCGTACCTCGAAAAAGCGTAGATGACAGGCTAGAATATAAACGTCTTCAAAAAGCATTTTTTACAGAAAAACTCTCAAAAGAAAGGAAACAGGTTGAACTTTCTCGCAATTTAATAGCTCACGTTATAACAACGCCTCCAGCATTTATCTTAAGCGAAGATAGAATGCATTTTAAGCAAGATATCAGCAATTTTTGGTTAAAATTATCTCAAGTGGAAAGAGAAACATTACTGCAATTAGTAGCATTTCCTTTGCATAAACCATTATCTCAGGAAGTAAGGAAAATAATTGGAACTTATGTATTTGACAATGCAAATGATAATAACTCTCCTTCCAAAGGAACGATAGAAAATCTACTAGAATATATGGAATTACTACTCAGAATGCATGACGGTACCGTTCCTAATCACTTTAAAACACCATCCGATAGCTGGTTAATTAAAAATAAATCTTATTCTAAAGCATTGTGCCAATTTCTCATTATCCCCCAGCAAAATGTTATCTCTTTTTGGATGCGCTTATCCAGAACAGAAAGGAAAGCTTTATTTCATTTACTAGCACTTTCTATTCCGCAAGAGTTAAGGATCATGATAGGTGTCTATCTGTTTGACAGTTCAAATCATTATGATCCCCCTTCCAAAAAGATTATAGAAACGCTATTAGAATACATGAGCATACTCTCGGATAACACTTTTATTCCTCAAGCTTTACCAAAATTTCTCGCTTTACCTTATGATGATCTAGCATGGGGAAAATACGTCAATGAGGACATTATTGGATCCTATTGAACAAGTTGTTTCATTGATTAATTCTTGCTATTTAAGACTCAGTGACTTTTTGTATGTAATGAAAAAACTGACTATCCCATACTTGATTGGGATCTAGCTGTTTTTTAAGGAGTAACCAACCTTGAATGCGTGGGTAAGCTGCTATCAGTTGCTGCTTTTGGTAATGTAAATGATAAAGCAAATAGAAAGTAGCCCCTAGTCTAATGGTGACATTTAAGAGAGACATATTAAAATGCTCAATCTTGTGCCTTAATACTTTTAAAAAGTCTACAACCTGAGATTTTGGTACAAAATATTCTTGCAGAATATCTATATTACTACCGTACTTTTTGGTACATTCAGTACTTTTTCATACCAAACAAGTGCTATTTCTTCAAACAAATGATTGGGGCAAGTAAAAGACTTGCATAAGCAAGTTCCACGTGCGGATTATGGGTAATTAATTGATCAAATACTTTGACAAAATCACTAGGCTTGACGTAAGTAGCTCTTAATTTAAGCAGGATATTAGGAACCGTTACTAATTCAACTTCTGCTACACAAATCATATCCCCCAAAAATAGCTTTAAAAAGTATAGGATGCTTAGTAGCATTGACCTGGCGTATTACACCACCACTGGTAACGACTTTCATTGACAAAACTGTGGAAGCAATAGGCGGAGCATTGACTTGCCAGCCATGAACATTAACGCCGATAGAGCCTTCCTACTGTAAAAATTGTGTCAGCCTGCATGACTTTAATGGAGCGATTGTACTGATTGAGCACCTCTAAAACTTTTTTCCAAGTTGCACCTGCTTCAACTTTAACTGTTTTAGAATCAGGATTATAATAAACTTTATCTAAAGTCATCATATCTAACATGATGCTTTCATTTTGTAGTGTTTGACCACCCATCGAGTGGCGCCGACCCGCAATGCAAACTGTTCTATTTGTCAGCTTGCTGTAGCGCTCCAATAACATCTTCAATCTTATGAACCCGAACAACTTTATAGATCTGACTAGAAGAGGAGCCGCCTATATTGTAAATATGTCTCTCAGTAGGTTTGAGGGCTGACATGATATACAAAGGCTGATCGCTCTGAATACCTTTAACAACTAATTTGAACAATTGCTTTGCAATATAACAGGCCAACTCATCACAGGATAACCTTGTTTAATAAAAGATTGAACGTGTTTTTTATCAATATCGACTTGCAACCCTAATAAATCAAGGCGAATTAAGCGTCGCATTTGTTTTTGAAAAAAACTTTATTTCAATAGCCAAGCTGTTTTATTAGGTTTAGTTTGTATTTTGTCCCCTGTTTCAATTGAGTGATGCGTAAAATTGTACATGACTAAAATATCTCGCGCAATCCAGCGCATTGTAATTAAAAAGAAAGGATTTAAAGACTCAACAATAACAGTTTCTTGTAAATGATATTGCCGAATCAATGCAGCTAATTTTCGAGCCAATATTGGGTTGAAAAGAGAGTATGTTGTAATATTAAGAAATAAATATTTCTTATTACCGATCCATTGGAAAACATTTTCTAAAGAGATAGACTGGCTAGGTTTAAATGGGTGATGAGCAAATTCTATGCTGTGAGTAGATTGTTTTGCATGCTAAGCATGATAGAGAAAAGCTCCTTGCTTCTGGGACAATCCTATATCCAACTTGATGCCCTCAATAGCACTTGCTGCCATGGCTGCTTGAATAAAAGCTTTAGTATGACTGGATTGATGATTGCTCGTTAAACTGTTATAGGTAATCCATTTAGGAAAAAATGCATGTTCAGCAGGTGTTGATAAGGCAGTGGGTGTATACAAAGGTTCTGTGAATAAATAAATCACGCCAAACAAAAAACTGATTGAAAATAATATCTTTATTTTTTCATTACAATAAGAGTTTAAGCTAATATATTCATTGATATGGCAGATCAAGTTTATGCTAATAGTAGACAAGTACGAAAAATATTAGGGCCGTTATGTTGACATATAGGTTTTTTACTATATTGACTTCAATCTTTCATGAAAAGAGAAGTAGAATAAGCGTTACCTGTAGCAACATCACCTTCAGATGAAGATTGTTGTAGTGTTAATGCATGATACGTACGACACTGTGTACAAGTACCTCCCGTATAAATTTCACAAAAATAGGGATAGTCTTCTAAAAAGCTGATGACTGTGAATGGATCACTACAACTCTTAAAAAATGTATTTAAGATTGAGATGCTATCTTTGAGTGCTGCGATGTGATTTTGATCATAAAATGGCAAAAAATTCATGCTATGCATCGGATTGATAATATGTTGAGTATTTTTATTTAATGCTTCAATAATTTCCTTTTGAGCTTTTACTACTAATGCAGGATCTGTGATTTGGCTAGTTGCAATCAATTGCTCTCTTAAATCCAAAGGCAATCTCAACCAAAGCTTGACAGCTTGCTCTATCGCAATATCAGCCTCTATACTGCTGGGTTTTTCTTTTACATCATGAGGTAATTGTACCCAAGGCGAAATGGCTTTCTTTTGCATATGATCGAATCTTCCCATTCCTTTGATTGCTTCCTTTGCGCATTTTACTGTATCGAGAAAATCTTGATGTTTTTGTCTAGAAAACATCGTATTCAATGTTCTAAATCTCTCACCTATCGCGTTTTCTTCATCTAAAAATATAGCTGTTCCTCCATAACGGTCCACTGTATATTGCAAATCATGTTTAAAGTGCCTTGTCTTTTTAGGGTTGATACGATACGTAACAATCCATTTGCTTTGATTATACTTATCAATCGTATAACTAATACTGCTGGCTTGAGAATCAGTCCAAGTATATTTTAACGTAAAAGTCGCACCATGTTGGCACCCCCTCCCGCTTCGCGTGACATCATGGTAGTACGAGTAAATCGTGTGGGAATTATATTCCTGCATGTAGCGACTCTCTCGTGCTCTAATAGATCGAGTGTATAGACTACCCAAAATAGCATATCGACTCCAAAAGTAATATCCCAGTTGAATATGTCCACCCCAGCTATCTTTTACTTGAAGTAAGGCGCGGTCATTAGAATAATAATTCGTGTACCCACTGATAGTGCCCGTCAAAGCATCCGCGCGACCTTCTAGACCTAATTGCATCGTATGGGGTGCAATGCGTGCAGCATCATTTTTGTTTGTAACATTGCCTGCCCCATAGTCATAATAAAAATAGATGCCTATTGTCTGATGTGAGCGCAATAAGCTGCGATACCCAATACCGATACTGCCTTTCATCCACGCATGCATATCTAAAGAAGAAGCTATATTGGGATTAAACCAAAATACATTTGTTGTAGAGTGACCAATAGGCTTGAAGAACATTAATCCAACTTGATGATGTTCATTGCTTAGATGAAGATGAGCAGGTGATACATAATCCCACACTTGCTTTACTTGGAAAGAATGACTAGACGCTTGAACAAGATGACACTGCTGTAATATCAAGAAAATACAAGAGATGACCTGAAACCGCGTGCGGTATAATACGTTACATTCCCACAGCATATACATAAAAGTCTTTTCATTAAACCGAAATGGCTAGGGCCTTAAAATAATTGAATACAGCGTTTTTAGTAATTAAACACAAGTACGCTAAGCTTTCTCTTGTGTCTGGACTCTATAAAGTACTACTGCAGCACAATGTGCTTTCTCTCCTAAAATTTTACAAAATAGTTTACTGACATTCATGTCCATGTATCTTTAGAAGATTAACTCCTCTGCAAAGAAGTCATATCAGATGAGAGCACTATACACAAAAGATAGCTATTTGTAATGCAAAATATTATTTTACAGAGCACAAACAGTTATAAAGCGAGTCTTTTAAGGAAGTTAAGAGGAGAAGGTTAATACTCATCGATTATTACGTTTATTAGTAAAATCTTGTTATAATCTTAAGCTTATCGTTTTATACTAAACAAGTCATATTGTAAATTGTATTGGTTAGCACTGTTTTATAGTGTTAAGCGTCCCTATATTAATACATGATCCATTTGATATTAAAATAATTATTGTATTGTCCAAAATAGCATAAAATTTTAAACCAAATCATCAGTCAACTCTTTGCATTTAACTTTATATTTTTAATTTAGCTTTAAAGGTACTTTATTTTGAGTGATATGTTAAAAAATCTATTTTTGTGGCTATTTATTGCGGTTGTTTTAATCTCAACATTTAATAACTTTGATAATCCCACGCATAAAAGAGAAAGTTTTTCCTATTCAGAATTTGTCAATCGTGTCAAAGAAGGAGACATTCAATCTTTAACGATTCATCGTGATAGATCCATCACGGGTCAATTACATAATGAAAATGGCTTTATTAGCTATATGCCTATTCATGATCCTCATTTATTGTCTGAATTGATTGCAAAAGGCGTTACTGTCAAAGGTGAACCCCCGCATCGAGAAAGTGTGTGGATACGATTACTCGTGAGCTCATTTCCTATGCTCATATTAGTGGGTATATGGGGATTTTTTATGCGTCAAATGGGTGGCGGAAGGGGCGGCTTATCTTTTGGGAAAAGTCCTGCGCATCTTTTAGGTGACGAGCAAGTAAAAGTGCGATTTAGCGATGTCGCAGGTATTGAAGAAGCTAAAGCAGAAGTAGTAGAACTCGTTGATTTTCTAAAAGATCCTCATAAATTTCAAAATATAGGTGGTAAAATTCCTCGTGGTGTACTACTCGTCGGCAAGCCAGGCACAGGGAAAACTCTGCTGGCTAGAGCTGTTGCAGGAGAAGCTAATGTGCCTTTCTTCACAGTCTCAGGCTCAGATTTTATGGAAATGTTTGTCGGTGTGGGCGCATCACGCATTAGGGATATGTTTGAGCAAGCTAAAAAACAAGCACCTTGTATTATTTTTATCGATGAAATAGATGCTGTAGGACGACGTCGAGCGACAGGTTTTGGCGGAGGTCATGATGAACGCGAACAAACGCTTAATCAACTACTAGTCAAAATGGATGGCTTTACGGGCAATGAAGGTGTGATCATTATAGCTGCTACGAATCGGCCGGATATATTAGATCCTGCCTTACTAAGGCCAGGTCGTTTTGATCGCCAGGTGATGGTAGAACTTCCCGATCTTCAAGGACGCCAGAAAATCTTGCAGGTTCACTTGAAAAAAGTACGAGCTGCAGAAACAGTTGATACACTTACCATTGCCCGTGGTATTCCTGGTTTTTCAGGTGCTGATATAGCCAACCTTGTCAATGAAGCTGCGCTGAGTACAGCCAGCGCTAATAAGCCTCTTGTTGATATGCAAGCTTTACAACAAGCAAAAGATAAGATCATGATAGGACCTGAAAGACGTACGATGGTGATAAACGAGAAAGAAAAAAAATTAACCGCTTATCATGAAGCAGGACATGCTATTATTGGTCGGTTAGTACCTGAGCATGATCCCATTTACAAAGTTACGATTATCCCTAGAGGTCGAGCATTAGGCATGACTATGTTTTTACCTGAAGAAGACCGCTATAGCTATACCAAACAACGCTTGGAAAGCCAAATTGCAAGTTTGTTTGGTGGCAGAATTGCAGAAGAATTAATCTTTGGCCCTGCAGCTATTACCACAGGTGCTTCTAATGATATCGAACGTGCTACGGAAATTGCTCGCAATATGATTACTAAATGGGGTTTATCAGCAGAGTTAGGCCCCTTAAATTATACAGCGCATCAAGAAGAATCTATGCATTTTCATAGTCAAAGTAAAGAGTATTCAGAAGAAACCGCTTCTCTCATTGACAAAACAGTGCGCAAAGTGATTAGTCGCAATTACGAATTAGCTAAGAAGTTATTACAAGATAATATAGATATTCTGCATCAAATGGCAAAAGCATTAATTCAATATGAAACAATTGAAGCCTCCCAAATTGATGCCTTAATGCAAAGAGAATCCATTGCTGCAGTGCAACTAGA
>Ga0233335_1000193_pt1 | contig 11858 bp, 9 predicted proteins | sample GEONDECOMP222_FD_180695 | JGI IMG/M metagenome (GOLD analysis project Ga0233335, IMG submission 180695) | Leaf litter microbial communities from Shasta-Trinity National Forest, California, United States - GEON-DECOMP-222 | ecosystem: Environmental > Terrestrial > Plant litter > Unclassified... | reverse complement strand
TCTTTTGAAGGGAAATTTTTTTTTACTATACATGTATATATATTCATCGTCAATAATGTATAGATTAACAAAGTTTTATAAATACTTATAGTTCTATAAAGAATAAAAAAAAAACAGTTAATTTATACATTGTTGAAAAAAAAAGAGAATTGACCGAGCGGTTTAAGGTGGTAAGCTTGAAACTTATTTGATAGTAAATATCACATCCGTTCAAATCGGATATTCTCTGCTTTTACGGGTTAGAGCCAGGTTGGTTAGGCGCTTCATTTGGGTTGAAGATCTGTTATGTTCGAATCATAATAGCCCGAATTATATCTAAATTACACTATAAATTAAATTAGGAGTGAGAGTAGGTGGTTCCTACCTTTTGACTGCAAATCATTAAGATGAAGTTCGATTCTTCCTTACTCCTGTTTTGTAACTTTAGTTACATAAAAAAATGTATTAATACTGAAGTACATGTATTAAGTATTTCAGTGTTAATACATGTACTTGTTTATATTATTAACAGCTCATTAAATTTCATAAATGAGTGATGTAAAAATACAACTAAAACAAACCAAATAATGAATATACAAACAATAATATCTATTTTAGAGGTATTACTGGTGGTAGTACCTTCTTTATTAACTGTGGCCTTTGTTACTATAGCAGAGCGAAAAACAATGGCAAGTATGCAACGTAGACTTGGCCCTAATATAGTAGGGTATTATGGTTTGTTACAGGCGTTTGCTGATGCGCTTAAACTTCTTTTAAAAGAATATGTTGCTCCAACACAAGCAAATTTAATATTATTTTTTTTGGGTCCAATAATAACTTTAAATTTTGCACTTCTAGGATACGCAGTTATACCTTATGGGCCTGGTTTAACTATAGCTGACTTAGGTTTAGGTATATTGTATATGTTAGCTGTTTCATCTTTATCTACCTACGGTATTTTACTAGCAGGATGGTCTGCTAATTCTAAGTACGCTTTTTTAGGTTCACTTAGAAGTACAGCTCAATTAATAAGTTATGAATTAATATTAAGCTCAGCTATTTTAATAGTTATTTTAATTACAGGTAATTTAAACTTGACAATAAATGTAGAAGCTCAAAAAGCGGTTTTCTTTATTTTACCTTTATTGCCTATATTTATTATATTTTTTATAGGATGTATAGCTGAAACTAATAGAGCACCGTTTGATTTAGCAGAAGCAGAGTCTGAATTAGTTTCAGGTTTCATGACGGAACATTCAGCAGTTATATTTGTGTTTTTTTTCTTGGCGGAATACGCTAGTATAGTGTTAATTTGTATATTTACGTCTATACTATTTTTAGGGGGATATCTTAATGTGTTTACATTTAATAATTTACCTTTAGATTTACATTTATTTTATGTAGAAACAAATATTAATTTATTAAGTGTTATACTTATGGGTACAATTTCAAGTTTGATGTTAGGAATAAAAGCTTGTATATATATATTTATATTTATATGAGTTAGAGCTTCTTTTCCTAGAATTCGTTTTGATCAGCTAATGTCTTATTGTTGAACTATATTGCTACCTATTGTTATAGCCTTTATAATTTTAGTTCCTTGTCTAGTTATGGGTCTGGGATTAATCACTACAAATTTTTTTCTGCTTTAATTATAATGTTAAAAAGTATAAAATTAAAAAAAACAATTTAGTGTAGTTAACTTTTGCAAATATATCGAGTTATGCAAGCAGATATGTTTTGCTTTGTTACTACACAGTTAATATTTAATATAATTTTCATGCTATTGTCCTCACTAATTTTCACCCCCATAATAGGTATATTTATCATATCTTCTATGCTTACTTATAACGTTGAAAATAAATCAAGCTTATTGAAATCAGTTGCACTATTTATAACAATAATAAATCTTGCAATATCACTAATAATATTCATTTTATTTGACTTTAGCAGTAAACAATATCAATTTGTTCAGGAACAATACGAAATAGGTCAGTACGACATATATTTAGGTATAGACGGTATATCCATATATTTCGTATTGTTAACCACTATAATAATGCCTATTTCTATAGTTTCTAATTGAAAATCTATAAAAGATAAAACAGGTATATTTCTGATGATAATTTTATTATTAGAAACATCATTAATAATAGTTTTCTTAGTATTAGATATACTAATGTTTTACATATTCTTTGAAAGTATATTAGCTCCACTATTTATTTTAATAGGAGTATTCGGTTCTAATGAAAAAGTAAGAGCTAGTTTTTATTTTTTTCTATATACTTTATTAGGTTCTTTATTTATGTTACTCTCCATAATAACCATATTATCTCTGATTGGTTCTACTGATTTTAATTTAGTATTCAAGAGTAATTTTATTCATGTAACTCAATTATTTCTATTTATAGGTATATTCATAGCTTTTGCTGTTAAAACCCCAACCATTTATTTAAACAGTTGACTTTTAAAAGCTCATGTAGAATCTCCCTTATCAGGTAGTATTATTCTAGCAGGTATAGTTTTAAAACTGAGTTTATATGGTATATTTAGACTTATTTTGACTATTTTACCTAAAGCTTTTTTATATTTTACATATATTATTTTTTTAATAGGTGTTATAACTATATGATATGCTAGCCTAAGTACTCTTAGAACTATTGATATAAAAGAATTAATTGCATATTCGTCTGTGTCTCACGCAGCTGTATATTTCCTAGGTGTTTTTAGTAATGTATTGCATGGTCTACAGGGTGGTATTAGCTTAGGGCTAGCACATGGTTTTGTTTCTTCAGGTCTGTTTATATGTGCAGGTGGAGTTTTATATGATAGATCTTCTACAAGACTTATTTCATATTATAGAGGTATAGCACAAGCAATGCCATTATTTTGTATTTTATTTTTCATATTATGTTTAGGTAATTGTGGAGTACCTCTTACATTAAACTTTTTAGGTGAATTTTTATCATTATACGGTGTATTTGAAAGATTGCCTGTTGCAGGTATATTGGCCTCATCATCTATTGTTTTTTCCGCAGGATATACAATATTTATGTATAATAGAATAGCTTTTGCAGGTTCTTATTTCTCAAATTATTGATATAATTATATCCCTGATGTTAACAAACGTGAATATATCCTTCTATTCACTTTAGTTTTATTTACTATATTTTTAGGGATATATCCTTCTGTAATTTTTGATGGTTTAAATTATTATTTGTATTCCGTTATTTACACTGTGGATTATACTACTTTGCCTACGATTACTAATTAATTATTCAATTATTTATTATATTTTTATTTCATGAATGTTATTTGTGTTAATAAATATAGTATAAGTGTACCCTAAAATAAAATAAACAAATTTATGATATTAACTTTCCTTTTTTTACTTTTATTCTCTAATGGTCTTACCATTAGACCTGATACATCAATATTATATTCTCGTATAGGTATATTAACTGTATTTTATGGTTTTATAGCTACACTAAATAGTTTTTATGTAACATATTTAGATAAAGGTATATCTATGTATGGAGGTTTATTTGGTGTAACATCAATAACTCATACTTTTCAAATGTTTATTTTATTAATTTGTGGTTTAATTTTGTTATTAACGGGATTTTACCCTAGAAAAAAATATGTAGGTGATACTACAACAATGATTGACACTTTATTTAGTAAATTAAAGCAATACGCTAACATAATAAATAAAGTGTCAGAACAGTTTACTATAATAGAGTATGCACTTATTATAATATTTGTTATAACCGGTGCTACTTTACTTTTAACCTCTGCTGATTTGGGATCGATATATTTATGTATAGAACTTCAAAGTTTTAGTTTATATATAATATCATCAATGTACAGAAACTCGGAATCATCTACGGGATCAGCATTAACATATTTTCTATTGGGTGGTTTGTCTTCTTGTTTTATATTACTAGGTATAGCATTAATATATGCTAATTCTGGTTTAACTAATTTAGATGGGGTTTATGCTTTAATAACTGACTCCGAAAAATATATTATTTTTTCTACATGATATATTCATACATATATATTTTATAGTTTACTATTGATTTCAGTAGGTTTCTTATTTAAAATAGCTGCTGCACCCTTTCACTGATGATCTCCAGATGTATACGATGGAGTGCCTACAGTGGTAACAACATTTATAGCAATTATGGGAAAAATAAGTGTTCTAATATTACTTTTAACTCTAGTTCATTATACTAGTAATTTATTATATTCATCGGTACAAATATATTCTTGAACAACTAGTTTAACTATAAGTTGTTTTTTTTCTTTAATTATAGGTACACTATTAGGTTTGACACAGATGAGAATAAAAAGATTGTTAGCATATAGTACTATAAGTCACGTAGGTTTTATACTATTAGCTTTAGTTGCATATTCAGTTGAATCTGAAAAAGCATTTATGTTCTATATTATACAATATATATTCACAAGTCTTAACTCATTTATGATTTTAATAGGTATAGGTTTTAGCCTATATTTATATTTTTCTAACGTATTGGACAATAATTCATTATCTGAAAAAAACAATTCTCCTATACAGTTAATAAGCCAACTAAAAGGTTATTTTTCCATAAATCCTATTCTAGCTTTATGTTTAGTAGTCAGCATGTTTTCATTTGTAGGACTACCACCCCTTGTAGGTTTCTTTGGTAAATTAATGGTTCTTACCGCTGCCTTAGATAACGATAAAGTTGTACTAGTGTTAACTGCGATATTGACTAGTGTTATAGGTGCTGTATATTATTTGAACGTTATAAAAAACATTTATTTTGATAATACCGAATATGAAAAGTCTTATGTTTTCGTAAATACATCTGTTTCTAACATATTTAGTATTACTCTTTCTTTAATGCTATTACTCATAGCATTATTTATTTTAATACCAGATGTGCTTATAGGATTGACCGATATATTGGCTATATATAATTATACAAATATAAATTAATATAAATCATAAAAGTACTAATATACAAAATGATTCTTTAAAACATGTGTGTTCTGTTAAGACACTATCTATTACAAAAACAAAATACCAATAAAATTAAAATAAAAACATGATATATTATCAGCCCACACTTGAAGATATAAGTGAATTAGAATCAAGAGATAGATCTTATTTAAGACAATTAGACGATACGAACTTAGATGCGCCAGAACCTTGAGGGTTATTCTTTCAAGATAATGCTTCTCCTCAAATGGAAGGATTAGAAGAACTACACAATAATATTATGTTTTATTTAGCAGCTATATTATTTGCTGTAAGTTGAATTATAGTGTCTATATTATTAAATTATAATAAAGCAAAAATTTCTAATAAGTATATGAATCACGGTACATTAGTTGAGTTAATTTGAACTATTACTCCTGCTTTAATATTAATACTTATAGCCTTTCCATCTTTTAAACTTTTATATTTAATGGATGAAGTAATTGATCCATCTTTAGTAATTAATGGAGAAGGTCATCAATGATACTGAAGTTACCAATATCCTGACTTTGTAAACAAAGATGAAGAATGTGTGGAATATGATTCATATATAATACCCGAATCAGACTTAGAATTAGGTAACTTAAGAATGCTTGAGGTGGACAATAGAGTAATGATACCAGAGTTGACTCATACAAGATTTGTAGTACAAGGAGCAGATGTTATACATTCTTATGCTTGTCCTGCACTTGGAATAAAATGTGATGCATATCCAGGAAGGTTAAATCAGTCATCAGTATATCTTAACAGAGAAGGAACTTTTTTTGGACAATGTTCAGAAATATGTGGTATTTTACATAGCTCAATGCCTATTTCTATACAATCGTTGAGTCTAGTTAAATATCTATATTGATTATACGATAACATAGGATAAATATAATTTGATCGTTTATGATTAAAATTAAACTTTATTTTCTCAGTAAATATTCCTAATACATACTAAAAGGGTGTATATATACATAAAAGATTGTATAAAAAACAAGAACAAATGCCTCAACTAATACCTTTTTTTTTCGTTAATCAAGTAGTATTTAATTTTCTACTTTTAACTATTATAATATATATGTTTACTAAATATATACTGCCAAGAACAGTATCTTTATTTAAAACACGTTTAGACATATTAAATAAATAAATTTTATTTATTTATTTATTTAATATATAGGTACGACCATTATATTGCGTTTTTTGAGTTTTAACAAAACTTCAAAAACCTATATACCATGATATTAAATAACATTAACGTTAAACACACACTAAAAATTAAATTTATGACAAATTTTACTAGAAGTAATTTTCAGGCTCATCCTTTTCATCTTGTTTCTCCGAGCCCTTGACCATTTAACACGAGTTTCTCTTTACTTGCTTTGCCCTTCAGTGCAGTATTAGCCTTCCATGGTTTTAATTCTGCAGTTTATTTAATATTTTCGAGCTTATTAGCTTTGATATTTAGTATGTCATTATGGTTTAGAGATGTAATATCTGAAGGAACTTACATAGGAAATCATACGCTGGCTGTGCAACGAGGTTTAAACATGGGAGTTGGTTTATTCATAATATCAGAAGCATTGTTTTTCTTAGCTATTTTTTGAGCTTTTTTTCATAGTGCATTATCTCCTACTATTGAATTAGGTGCTAAATGACCACCTATGGGTATAGAAGCTATAAATCCTTTTGAATTACCTCTATTAAATACGGTAATATTATTATCATCCGGTGTGACTGTTACATATGCACATCATTCATTAATACAAGGAAATAGAAGTGGAGCTTTATACGGATTAGTTTATACTGTATTATTAGCAATAATATTTACTGCCTTTCAAGGAATAGAATACACGGTTTCATCTTTTACAATATCAGATGGAACATATACATCATGTTTTTATTTCGGTACAGGATTTCATGGATTACATGTTATAATAGGTACAGCTTTTTTAGCTGTAGGTCTTTGAAGATTACTTGCTTACCATTTGACTGAAAATCACCATCTAGGTCTTGAATCTGGTATATTATACTGACACTTTGTTGATGTTGTATGATTATTTTTGTATATATCTGTTTATTACTGAGGTTCATAACAGCAACTACACAAAAATAAATTAAAAAAAGTTTATTTAAAATAAATAGTGTCACTTCACATAATTTAGTCTAAATAAATAAAAATGAGATTTTCGCTTGTGTTATTTTTAATAGGAATTTTAGGTTTTGTTTTGAACAGAAAAAACATAATCTTGATGCTTATAGCCATAGAAATAATGTTACTTGCAATAACATTCTTAATATTAGTAAGTTCACTAAGCTTTGATGATATATTAGGACAAACTTTTTCTGTTTATATAATAGCAATAGCTGGAGCAGAATCTGCTATAGGTTTAGGTATACTAGTAGCATTTTATAGACTAAGAGGAAGTATAGCAATAGAATATAAATAATGTATTTAGCTTTAATAGTACTACCATTATTAGGATCTGTATCTTCGGGTTTTTTTGGAAGAAAGATAGGTGTTAGTGGGTCACAGATAATAACAAGTAGTTGTGTAATTATTACTACAATATTAGCAATAATAGCTTTTTTTGAGGTAGGTTTAAATAATATACCTGTAACTATACACCTGTTTAGGTGAATAGATATAGAAAGTTTAAATGTAAGTTGAGCATTTAATTTTGATTCTCTTACAGTTTCTATGTTAATACCCGTACTAATAGTATCTTCTTTGGTTCACGTGTATTCTATAGGATATATGAGCCATGACCCACATAATCAAAGATTTTTCAGTTATCTTAGTTTATTTACTTTTATGATGATTATATTAGTAACAGCTAATAATTTTTTATTAATGTTTGTAGGGTGAGAAGGTGTAGGTATATGTTCATATTTATTAGTCAGTTTTTGATTTACTAGAATAGCTGCTAATCAAAGTTCTATGTCTGCGTTTTTAACGAATAGAGTAGGAGATTGTTTTTTGACTATAGGTATGTTTGCTATATTATGGTCATTTGGTAATGTAGATTATTACACGGTTTTTTCTCTTGCACCGTATTATAATGATAGCATTATTACTATTATAGGTATTTGTTTATTAATAGGTGCTATGGCTAAAAGTTCCCAAGTAGGTCTACACGTTTGATTACCTATGGCTATGGAAGGTCCTACGCCCGTATCTGCTCTAATACATGCTGCTACTATGGTTACTGCAGGTGTGTACTTATTAATGAGAACTTCTCCTTTAATAGAATACAGTTCTACAGTATTAATATTATGTTTGTGAATAGGTGCTATAACAACTGTGTTTAGTTCTCTTATAGGGTTGTTTCAACAAGATATAAAAAAAGTTATTGCGTATTCTACTATGAGTCAATTAGGTATGATGGTTATTGCAGTAGGATTATCATCATACAATATAGCTTTATTTCATTTAGTGAATCATGCTTTTTATAAAGGTTTATTATTCTTGGGTGCAGGTGCAGTAATTCATGCAGTAGCTGACAACCAGGACTTTAGAAAATACGGAGGATTGATACATTATTTACCTTTAACATATTCAGTGATGCTTATAGCTTCTCTAAGCTTAGTTGCTATACCTTTCATGACAGGTTTTTATTCAAAAGATTTTATTTTGGAATCAGCTTATGGTCAGTATCAGTTATCCAGTATAGTAGTTTATTTTATTGCTACTATAGGTGCAATGTTCACTACTCTTTATTCCGTGAAAGTTTTATACTTAACTTTTATGACTAATCCTAATGGGCCTCTAGTTAACTATAAAAAGTCACATGCCGCTCACGAAGGTGATATTTTTATGAGTCTTCCTTTAATAATATTGGCTGTATTTTCTATATTTTTTGGTTATATAACCAAAGACATATTTATAGGGTTAGGTTCAAATTTCTTTTCGGACAATAGTTTATTTATTCACCCTTTACATGAAATAATGTTAGATACTGAATTTGCTGTACCCACTTTGTTTAAATTATTACCTTTATTTTTTACTATAACTTTGAGTATAATTTCCATACTATTTACTGAATTTTACCCTAAATTACTTATTAATTTTAAATTATCTAAGTTAGGTTATAATATTTTCAGTTTTTTTAATCAGCGATTTTTAGTAGAATTATTTTATAACAAATATGTATCAGGTATGGTGCTTAAACTTGGAGGCCAAACGACTAAAGTAATGGACAAGGGTTCAGTGGAAATATTTGGACCTTATGGACTTGAAAGGAAGTTAACTGAAGTAAGTAAATCTATAAATTCATTGAGTACAGGTATTGTAACAGCTTATGCTTTATATATTTTAATAGGGTTAATCTTCTTTGTTTCAACTTTATATTACCTTGGGGCAAACGATTACGAATTATTATTGATTACTATATACGCATGTGTTAACATGTATAAAATAAAAAAATAATGCATATAAGGTAAAAATATGTGCATTTTTATAAATAAGTTAATTCAATGGTTAGAATTTTATGCTACGAACATAATTATATAGGTTCGAATCCTGTACTTGTTTAAAAAAATTACTTAAAGATAAAAACCTAAAGAAAAATAAACAAAAAATGAGAATATTAAAAAGTCACCCCCTATTAAAAATGGTTAATTCCTACGTAATAGATTCACCACAACCATCTAACATAAGTTACCTTTGAAATTTTGGTTCGTTATTAGCATTTTGTTTAATTATACAAATAATTACAGGTGTAACATTAGGTATGCATTATACTCCTAATGTATTAGAAGCATTTGATTCAGTAGAACATATAATGAGAGATGTAAATAATGGATGATTAATACGTTATTTACATTCAAACACAGCTTCAGCCTTTTTCTTTATAGTATACTTACATATAGGTAGAGGTTTATACTATGGATCATATAAAGCCCCTAGAACGTTAGTTTGAACAATAGGAACAATAATATTTATATTAATGATAGTTACTGCATTCTTAGGTTATGTTCTTCCTTATGGTCAAATGTCTTTATGGGGAGCTACTGTTATTACTAATCTAATGAGTGCTATACCTTGAATTGGACAAGACATAGTAGAATTCTTATGAGGAGGATTTTCTGTTAATAATGCTACATTAAACAGATTTTTTGCATTACATTTTGTTTTACCTTTTGTTTTAGCAGCTGCAGCACTAATGCACTTAATAGCATTGCATGATTCTTCTGGATCAGGTAATCCTTTAGGTATATCAGGTAACTACGATAGATTACCTTTTGCTCCTTACTTTTTATTTAAAGACTTAATAACTATATTTATATTCATGATAATATTATCTATATTTGTATTTTTTATGCCTAATGTTTTAGGTGACAGTGAAAATTATGTTATGGCTAACCCTATGCAAACTCCACCAGCCATAGTACCTGAATGATATTTATTACCTTTCTATGCTATACTAAGATCTATACCTAATAAATTATTAGGTGTTATAGCAATGTTTACTGCTATATTAGCTTTATTAACAATGCCGTATACAGATTTGTCTAAACTAAGAGGTATACAATTTAGACCGTTGAGTAAAATAGCCTTCTACATATTTATAGCTAATTTCCTTATTTTAATGCAATTAGGTGCCAAACACGTAGAATCACCTTTTATTGAGTTTGGTCAAATATCCACTGTTCTTTATTTTTCACATTTTTTATTTATAGTACCTTTTATTACATTGTTAGAAAATAGTTTAATAGATTTGGCTACTAATAAAAATTAAATAAAATTCAAAGATAAAATTAACAATTTTCAATTGTTAATTTTATCTCATAATTAGGCAACATATATTATTAAAACAATGACAAGTTTAACTTTTTTTTTTATTTTTATTCCCATATTATCTATAATACTTTTGACTATAAATATACTACTTTCTCCTCATAATCCTTACCAAGAAAAAAATAGTGCTTTTGAATGTGGTTTCCATTCATTTTTAGGGCAAAATAGAACTCAATTCAGTATATCATTCTTTATATTTGCACTCCTATTTTTATTATTTGATCTAGAAATATTATTAGTGTATCCTTACATAGTAAGTGCTTATACTAATGGAATATATGGGTTAATAATTATGTTAGTATTTTTCTTTGTATTAACTTTAGGTTTTGTGTTTGAATTGGGAAAAAATGCTCTAAAAATAGATAGCAGACAAATGACTAGTGTTCAGCTAAAAAACTGAAAACGAATAGTTTACATAAATAGTTAAATATTGTACGTTTTTATTTTAGTAAGCGTTAATAAAAAAAATACAAATAATTTATATAAAAGAATTATGTAATAACATTATTCCCCCCCCTAAAGAACATATTATCTTTTAATGAACATTGTTCATTAAAATAAGTATAAAAAGAAATTATTATGAATAAATTGCTATATTAGATCTGTTAATCAGAAACCAAAGTGATAACTAAGAAAAATCCTTTAATAAACAAAGTGAACTGAAATATCTAAGTAACTTTATAGGAAAAAAAATCAAACGAGATTCTATGAGTAGTGAGAATTAAAGTAGAAAAGCTTACAAGTATAACGATTAATTTGTTAGAATAAAGGGGAACCTTCCTCTAAAGCTAAATATGGTATATACGCAATAGTGAATAGTCCCGTGAGGAAATTTGTTTAATAGTAGTTTTATAAGCAGCTTAAAAAAATTTTAAATAAATAATGAAAGCGTACCTTTTGCATAATGGGTCAGCAAGTTAATATTAGATGCAAGCAGTTATATTAACTGCCCAGATAAATCGATTATGAAATAATGAATTAGTATCTAAAATTAGACCCGAAGAATAGTGATCTTACCATGGTCAGGATTATAAAAGTCCGAACGGGTTGTTGTTGCAAAAACAT
>Ga0233335_1000192_pt1 | contig 11956 bp, 12 predicted proteins | sample GEONDECOMP222_FD_180695 | JGI IMG/M metagenome (GOLD analysis project Ga0233335, IMG submission 180695) | Leaf litter microbial communities from Shasta-Trinity National Forest, California, United States - GEON-DECOMP-222 | ecosystem: Environmental > Terrestrial > Plant litter > Unclassified... | reverse complement strand
CGGAATCCGGTGAGCGCCCTTTTGTAACGGCCACTTTAGCCGGAGGTTTGTGAAGTATCCTTTGAAATAGCGCCCAGCCCCAGCGACTCAGTAATGGGTCACAACGGATTTTTAGGAACAATTGAAAGATCGGTGATTACACCGCCGATCTTCTTTATCGCGGGTTCGGAATCACCTTCAGTTCAAATGTACCTTCAGTTCAGCTGCTGCTTGCCGCAATGCTGCCTTCACTTCGGGAATCGAACTCAAAGGATTGAGCAGGCCGTAGTCATGTACCATCCCGTTGTAACGTACTGCTGTGACTTGAACACCTGCCGCGTCAAGCTTGCGTGCATAGGCTTCCCCCTCATCACGAAGCACATCCAGGCCCGCAGTCTGCACCAGCGCTGGCGGCAGGCCTTTCAGTTGCTCAATCGATGCGCGTAATGGAGAGGCATGGATGTCTGCACGCTGGGAGGCATCAGTGGTGTAGTTATCCCAGAACCACGTCATCATGTTTTTGGTGAGGAAAGAACCTTCAGCATATTGCTGATACGAGGCTGTATCGAAGCTTGCGTCAGTGACTGGCCAAAGCAGAAGCTGGAAACGTAATTTGGGTGCACCCTGCTCCTTGGCCATCAAGCTGACGACTGCTGCCATGTTGCCACCGACGCTGTTACCGGCGACTGCCAACCGATTACCATCAACGCCGATCTCCTTCCCATGCTCCGCAACCCAGCGGGTGGCAGCGTAGGCCTGATTGATCGCTACGGGATAATGCGCTTCTGGGGACGGGGTGTAATCGACATATACGGCCACTGCACCGGACCCAACAACCAGGTCATGGATGAGCCGAGCGTGAGTTGGGTAATCGCCCAGAACCCAGCCGCCGCCATGGAAGAACATGAACACGGGCAGATCACCCTTGGCCTTGGCCGGACGCACTATGGTCAGCTTGATTTCCTGGCCGCTTGCCTCGATGGTCCGATTGCTGACTTCAGTGCCAGACAGGTCAACTTTGACCGAGTTTTGCGCACCGGTCAGGATTGCCCGTGCGACCTTGGGACTGAGTTGCTCCATAGGTTTTCCGCCGCCGGCGGCCAGAGCATTCAGAAATGCCTGCGTTTGGTGTTCTGGAACGGCTTGATCGGCAGTCGCAAAAGCGTTGGTGATGGAAAACGCGAGCAGGCTCGCAGCCAAGACGGCGGTGATCTGTTTCATTTTCGGCTCACTGATTGAGAGTACTTGGTAGACGTAAGTGGCGTAGCGCTTCCGGATGACAAGGTGTCCGAAATCCCCTCAGTTGCTGCTTTCAGCAGGATCAGCTGGGGCAAATGCTTTGGCTGCTGCGACAGTGTCCAGTGACTCGCGGAGCAGCTGGATTTTGCCGTCCTTTGCTACCAGGCGACCGGCATACATTTGGCGATAGATGCGTCCGGTAGACGGCACCAATACCTCGACGCTGTATTCGGCAAACGCCTGGTCAGGGGTATCGATCAGGAACCGCACATTGCGAAACTTGAAGTCCGGCACTTTGGCAATCAGTGATGCAATGAAGGACTGGATGGCTTCGTGACCCTGCACGCTGCTGGTGATACCCAGAGACTCCAGATATGGAATCTCCAAAATGCCGTCTTCGGCAAAAAGCGAGGCGGCGGTGCTGGGGGACTGGATGGATTCCAGATACATCTGAAGGAGTTCTACGGCGTTTTTCATGATTTGTGTCTCCCGAAACTTGTGATTGATTGGCCCGGTCTGCCGTGCCTGCCAATCAAAGTTAAGGGATCTAACGGAACACGAAAATAGCAATTATAGGAATCTATCGTTTCATAATTGAAATCATCACCAAAACTGCTTCACGGCCATCGCCATTTCGGTTCTGCCAGGTGCTTTGCGAAGAAATCAGACAGCGCTTTTATTTTAACGGGACGCGTGCGTGCCGATGGGGTTACGAAATAGAGGCCGCCCCGCATCATGTGCCACTCCGGCAGCAACGGGACCAGTCGACCATCGGCCAAGTATTCGCTAGCAATGAACTCAGGAAGCTCGGCAATGGCCAACCCATCCAGCAGAGCAGGTAACAGAGCGTCCGAGTTCGTCACCCTCAACGGGCCGCTCGGGACGACATCTTCCTCTGTGCCGTCTTGATGGGTGAAGCGCCAAACCTGACTTCGCGACCTGTACGCATAGCTGAAGCACCGGCGGGCCGCCAGCTCGCGAGGGTGGGTCGGATATCCGTGCTCCTCTAAATAACTAGGCGAAGCGACCAGGTATTGGCTCACTGCACATAGCCGGCGAGCCACGAGCGAGGAGTCTGGCAACACTGCGATGCGCAGTGCCGCGTCGAAGCCCTCTGCAATGAGATCAATCGAAGCATCGGACAGGTGGAGGTCTACCGACAACTCTGGGTATTGCCGCATTAGCTGCGGCATGAGAGGCGCAACCCACCGAAGTCCGAAGGACATTGGGACCGCGAGACGAACTTGGCCACGAGGTTGTACTGATAACTCTTGGGCCTCGCTCTCCACTTCTTCAGCTTGTCGATAAATCTCACTTGCCTTGGCCGCCATGCTGACGCCGAACTCGGTTAGCGCCAATTGCCTAGAGGTTCGGTTGAACAGTCGGCCACCTAACCGCTCTTCGAGCCGCGCCACGGCGCGAGACACAGTGGGAACCGAGACCCCCATGACCCGCGAGGCAGCTGCGAAAGACCCTTCTTCGGCCACTTTGGCAAACATGGCCAACCCTTCAAAATCTGGAAGTTTGCTCATTTCATTTCTGCAATGATGGATTGCGGACAATTCTATTTTGAAAAATTGCTGCCGTCGATAAGCTTCTCCCACACCGCAACTTACTCACTCGCAACATTCAATCAAAACTGGGAGAAATAACATGACTAACAAACTCGAAGGCAAAATCGCACTGGTCACCGGCGGCACCACCGGCATCGGCCTGGCAACCGCCAAACGCTTCGCAGCGGAAGGCGCACACGTCTACATCACTGGACGCCGCCAGGCTGAACTCGATGCTGCTGTTGCAGCGGTCGGCAACGCCACCGGTGTTCGAGTGGACTCGACCCAGCTGGACCAACTGGATGCACTGTACAACCAGATTGGCGCTGCCCACGGTCGTATCGATGTACTTTTCGCTAATGCTGGTGGTGGTTCGATGTTGCCACTGGGCGAGATCAGCGAGCAGCACTACGACGAGACGTTCGACCGCAACGTGAAAGGCGTTTTGTTCACCGTTCAGAAGGCCCTGCCCTTGCTGGCCCAGAAAGCCTCGGTGATCCTCACCGGATCCACCGCAGGCAGCTCCGGTACCGCCGCGTTCAGCGTGTATGCCGCCTCCAAAGCCGCAGTGCGCGCCTTCGCTCGCAACTGGATTCTTGATTTGAAAGACCGCCAAGTGCGCGTCAACACCATCAGCCCCGGTGCTACCCGCACTCCAGGCCTGGTCGACCTCGCCGGACCTGATGCGGCTCAACAGCAGGGGCTACTTGATTACCTGGCATCGCTTGTCCCCATGGGCCGGGTCGGTGAAGCCAACGAAATTGCCAGCGCCGCGCTGTTCCTGGCATCCGATGACGCCAGCTTCGTCAATGGGATCGAGTTGTTCGTCGATGGCGGCCAAGCGCAAATCTAAATCACCAAGGGGCGGTCGTTTTAGCCGCCCCGACACTTCTTACGGAAGATATCGAATGAACACCCTGAAGCTTACATTGATTGCATTCAGCATTGCCTTGAGCATGACCGCACAGGCCGCTACCACCCCATCGCAGAGCACACCTGTTATGACTACGTCCACTTCATCGCTTCAAGTCTCAGCCATCGATCACGTAGGTATGAATGTTCCGGACATCGATGCAGCGACGCATTTCTTCTCCGATTTGATGGGCGCCCGGGTCATTTCGGACATGAGCCCGGCTGGCATCCCTGATCAGTGGAAAGAGCAATTTCGTTGGCACAAATCCAGTGATCTGCAACGCTTTGTCATGCTGGAAATGGCGGGTGGCGCAAAGCTTGAGCTATTCCAATATCGCGGCTCCGAAATCAACCACGCTCAGCCTCATGGAGACGATGCAGGAGCAAGCCACGTAGCCTTAAAGACGAACGATATCGACAGCAGCCTCGCGCTGTTGAAAAGCAAGAACGTGACGATCCTGAACGAGCCGATCACTAACCCAGACGGTGTACGCTGGTTCTACTTCCAGACGCCGTGGGGCTCGCAGATTGAGTTAGTTTCGCTGCCGAGTTCCGGGCAGGTCCAATCGAAATAAACCCAAGCTACGCCTGGATGGAAGGCAGGAAGCATATGTGACTCACAGAACTGATTTCACCTAGGGGTTGAATGCGATTAGCTAGCCCCCGCATCGACTCACTAACGCAAAGCGGGAACCACAGCATCAGCCCGCTATGCGTAAGTAAACCGGCTCTGCACGTTTTCATATTTCGTCACCGCTAAGAAGACCTGTGAGAGCCGTTACTGGGAGGACCTGTACCCTATCAGCGCGCAACAGCCGACACATCAGCCGCAAAGAGGTCGTCTCCCAAGGAGTAACAGCTATAGCTTGATCAAGAGGTCTAGAGCAGCTTCATTTCTTTTCAATGCTTTCAGCTTAGGCTTTTCAGCTCTTCCGTACGTTTCTCACGCTGAGCGTCGGTATTTGAGCCAGTACCGTCCTGGCCGGAAAGGGAAGCCGTGAGAGTTGATGGCAGCGTGGCCGAGACTCCATCGGTAGCTGTATCTGCGGCTTTAGCCTCTTGCTCCTGCCGCATTTTTTCCTCGATCTTTTTGTCTATGCCTGCCTGTTGTGCAGGCGACATCGCTGCGTATTCATCTTCCGTGATACCCATATCAGCCAACATACCAGCACGCACCTTCTCGCTGACAGGCATATCCATATAGTCCTTAAAATCCTGCGCGGCAGTTTTTTCCGCACTCCCGCTCGCCCCCGCACTGCTAGCGATAGTGCTTCCAGCGCTGTCCGCGCCCTGAACCGCCCCTGTGTCGCTTATTGCAGATTGAGTGGACTGAGCATCGAGGTTGGTCAAGGCGACTTTCAACTTGGCGAATGCTTCATTAACATTCTCATCGTTAGAGCTGGTCGAAGCGCCCAGTTGCGGTTTGCTGACGCTCCCAACCGTTGGAGCGGCGGTAACGGATAAAATGCCCGCTGCTTGATCAGTAATGACAATGGGTAACTTCTTTACAGTCTGAATATGTGAATGGGTTACGCCAGAGATAGTGCTCATATTTTCGCTCCTTCGTTGACAGGCTGGATCTAATGCTTTGCAAATGCTGAGCCATGTCTCGCACGTAGATTTTCTGCGGCTTCTAGAGCGCTTGCGCACTCAACTGCGGCAATCTTTAGCCTGTTACGGCAACCCATTGCCAAAGAAATGTCGCGAGTTTTCTCGCAGGGCAGGCATCAGCATTGCCGCAGAGATCGGAAAAACCTAGGGAAGGTATGCCACTACCCAATAGCCGATAGCTCTGCCACGGCAGCTTTGGGAAGGGGCAATTGGGCACAGCATTCTGAGACTCTATAACGGCGGTTTCAGTAGACTCTACCCGCCTCGTACAGGAACCAGACTCGACCCTCAGCCAAGTCGGTCCAGTCGTCGAGCATACTGCTTGTAGCGACGTCTCCGCCCTCGTCGACAATGCGCTTGGCTTCATGCAGAGCTTTTACCAAGGCGAGATTATCCTTCCTTAGCTCAGCCAACATTTCGTCGGCGGTTACGAAGTCAGCATTATTGTCTTCGATGCTTTGGCGACGAGCTATGTCGCCGATTGAGCGTATCGTGGTGTTGCCCTTTTTCCTGATGCGCTCAGCAATGGCGTCAGTAGTGCTAAGAATTTGCGTAGCTTGTTCGTCTAACATCAGGTGGTAATCACGGAAATGTGGGCCTGATACATGCCAGTGAAAATTCTTCGTCTTTATGAACAGTGCGAACGTGTCGGCCAAGATAGCGTTTAACGCATGAGCAATTTCAATATCCTGGCTCGGTAGCTTGGTAGGTGTTTGAAGCATCGATTGCGCAGTGGCCATAATAATGTCCCAAATTTAGTCTTTTGGAACGCGGTGATGACCTCCAGCTGCCATCACCGCATCCATTTTTAGCTACGGATGAATGCCAGCAAGTCAGCATTGATCTGGTCGGCATTGGTAGTGGGCATGCCATGCGGGAAGCCAGGATAAGTCTTGAGCGTACCGTGCTTCAGAAGCTTCGCTGAAAGAGGCGCCGAGTCAGCGATTGGCACGATTTGATCGTCTTCACCATGCATCACTAGCGTGGGCACCTGAATGGCTTTGAGATCTTCAGTAAAGTCGGTTTCTGAAAACGCCTTGATACAGTCGTAGTGCGCTTTTGCACCGCCCATCATTCCTTGGCGCCACCAGTTCTCGATGACTCCTTGCGATACCTTGGCACCAGGTCGATTGAAGCCAAAGAACGGGCCCGATGGAACGTCCATGTAAAACTGGGCGCGGTTGGCCACCAGTGCAGAACGGAACCCATCGAATACGTCGAGAGGCAGCCCACCAGGATTTTTCTCTGACTTGACCATGATTGGGGGAACGGCGCTAACCAGCACTGCTTTTGCTACCCGACCCGGTTTAGCTCGCGCAGTATAACGTGCCACTTCACCACCACCGGTGGAGTGACCGATATGGATCGCACCTTTCAGATCCAGTGCGTCAGTCAACTCGATGACATCGGCGGTATACGTATCCATTTCATTACCAGCCCAAGTCTGCGTCGAACGCCCGTGTCCGCGACGGTCGTGCGCTATCACCCTGTAGCCTTTAAGTAGAAAAAACATCATCTGATTGTCCCAGTCATCTGCACTCAGCGGCCAACCGTGGTGAAACATAACTGGCGTCGCATTTTTCGGGCCCCAGTCTTTGTAGAAAATAACGGTCCCGTCTTTGGTTGTGATTGAGTTCATGCCGTGTGCTCCGTGTGTAGGGTGGGAGGTTTGCTTGGTCGCGGCTTCGGTTAACGCCGAAATACTGGAAAGAGGGATCAGCATGCCTGCGGCCACCACTGCTGACGTCGTCAACACGGCCCGGCGCTGTAGATCTATTTCATAGTTAGGTGGTTTCATTGGCGGTCTCTGCTGTTTTACGTGGATACCGAGAGGCGACACAGCGGAGCAGCCTGAAGGGTAGCTACGCCGTGGACGCAATTACTGTTCCGCCTGTACCTGGAGCAGACCGCCCAGTTGTTCAGGTTTGCCGGCAAGCACCACCAAATATCGACGCTGCTCCGGAATATCGTTTTGCACAATCTGGCGTATTGGTCCGATGGTATTCACGATGGCCGACCCTGCTGGATTGGTCATGAACATCGCCAGCGGCTCTAGCTTGCCGCTGCCATCTGCCTTATCCGCCAAAGCCAAGGTATAAGGCTGTTTTGCCTCCAGGCCGGTAACCGCCGCCTGCAAGACTTGCGTCAGCCCTTGGTTGAAAAGCGTGACACTCGTGGGTGCCTGTTCGGCAGATTTTCCTACGGCATTTAACTTCAGGTGCACGGCCTGGCCCGCTACACCCAACTGTTTCAGGTTGTCGAGACCCGCACCTTGAGTCACAGCCTTTGGCACATAGGCAATCGCCTGCGGCGCCTGGCCAATCGGGATAGTGGCAATAACCTTGTTGCTCAACGTGTCGATTACTGCGAAAGCATCGGCGTTCTCCAAACCAACGTAGATGCGCGTACCGTCACCGGACGGCCAGACGCCATGTGGCAAATTGCCAACTGGAATCGTGGCAACTTTTTCGAACGTATCAGTGCGGTAGACCTGTACCTGGTTCAATCCACCAACGGTAATGTATGCAAACGAACCGTTGGCGTTGGTGACCAAATTGACGTGGTTGGCAATAGGACCGATGTCTAACGTTTTGATCAGTTTGAAAGGCGGAGTGGCCTCAAAGACTTGAGCTTTACCCGTGTCTTTCAAGGTGAACCAGACCTGCTTGCCATCCGCCGAAGCCGCGATATTGGGGCAGAACGGGCTGGCTTGTTCAACATGACCCACGATCTTATGCGATGCTACCGACACCACGACCGTGTCCGGGTTAAACGAAGAGCACACGTACCCATATTTCCCATCAGGCGAAAAAATCTGCATGCCCGGTCCAGATGGCGTTTTGATGCGGGTTTTCTCTTCATATGTATGCGCATCGAGTACGGCAACGTAATCCTCACCGCGAACGGTGACCCATACCTCCTTTCCATCCGGCGTGAAAAATGCCTCATGAGGTGCACGACCAACATAGGTTTTGTGCTTTACGGTATTGGTTTCAGTGTCGATAAAGGACACCGAATTGGTGCCGATCGACACGACCGCCAGTGTCTTGTGATCCGGGGAGAATCCCAATCCGTGTACCAACACCTCCCCGCGATAGAGAGGGCTGAGGTTGCCTGGCTGCGGGTCTCCAAGGCTGATCACACCCAGTAGCTTGTTGTCCACCGGGTCGGTCACCGACAGCGTGTTAGAGAATTGCTCAGCTGCGTAAACCCGGTCTTGGTGACTCATTGGGATATCGCTGGCAGACGCTTTGCCTGGGATCTGGCCGGCATTCGCTAACGCAGAACTGGCGACTAGCACACACGTGAATATTGCCAAAGAAAAATCGGGTATCTTCATTTTATAGCCTCTTTGTTTTTCAGAACGATCAAGGCCTAACAGCTGGAGGTTGGGTCGGCGATGCAACCGACGGCGGCAAAGGGTCGCCCATTGCCTGATGCATTGCGGCGATCTCCTGCTGTTGGTCGACAATGATTTCTTGCGCTATACGTTTGAGCTGTTCGTTATGCCCATACCTGAGCATGGTCACCGCCATGTCGATAGCGCCTTGGTGATGGGCAGTCATAGTCGTGACGAAATCGCGGTCGATGTCTCCCGATGGCTTGGCGTCCATTCCAATCATCATCTTCTCCATCGCTGCATTGTTCTCTGAGGTGAAAGACGATTGGGCGCCTAGCGCAGGCGGGGCTTCTGGGACCCAATTTTCTTGTGCGTAGGTGGGTGACAAAACACCCATGCCCCCCAAACAGAGAGCTATCAGCCCACTGCTAATAGTTTGTTTTAGATTGACGTTGCGCATTCAGATCTTCCGTTCATTTTGGATACCTGCAAGGAAAGCTAATTGTTAACCTAGTTACTTGCAGGCGCGCGCCCCCTCGCAAGCGTGCCCCCGTTGTACAGATTCATCAGGTGACCCATCAGGCACGACTGTACGGTGTCTATCAGCGATTCTTGATAACCCGAAAAGCATTCCTTAATTCTTGCGTGAAAATAATTGGCTGCTCAAAAGCAGCAAAGTGCCCGCCTTTTGATACCTCCCCCCAGTAAAAGAGGTTGGGCCATAGGGCTTCAGCCCACCTCTTTGGTGGGTTGTAGATTTCCTTCGGGAATATTGATGCCGCCATAGGCAAATCAATTTTTCCACCGGAAAAGCCGGCAGGTTTGCCTTGGGAGTTTTGCCAATAGAATTGGGCGGACGAGGCCGCCGAATCGGTGAGCCAATAAAGGGTTATGTCATCCAACATCTCATCACGAGAAAGAACGTCTTCCGGGGTGCCCGAGTTATCAGTCCATGCCTGGAATTTCTCATAAATCCATGTGGCTTGGCCCACCGGCGAATCCGCCAATGCATAACCAATGGTTTGAGGTCTCGTCGCCTGCTCCTTGAAGTAGCCGAATTGCTCATTGGCGAAACGTGTGGCCCCATCGATGGCCCGTTGCTCGTCTGGCGCTGGGTGCTCAGGTAGCGTTTCGGGAAATACGAATGGCCAATTAACGTGAGCCGCAATCAAGCCAGACGGCTTGATATGCGCGAGGGCATGCGTAACTCCTGACCCCCAGTCCCCGCCCTGAGCGACCCATCGGGTATATCCCAGCCTTTGCATCAACACGCCCCAAGCCTTAGCTGTGCGCACTACGTCCCACCCCGTTTCAGTGGGGTGATCCGAAAAGCCAAATCCGGGTAGTGACGGAATCACCACGTGAAATGCATCCGCCGCCGTACCGCCGTAGCGAGTGGGCTCGGTGAGCGGTCCGATCACTTTTAGAAACTCGACGATGGAGCCAGGCCAACCGTGAGTAAGGATGATGGGCAAGGCATCGGAATGAGATGACCTGACGTGTATAAAGTGAATACCCAAACCATCTATCGAAGTACGGAACTGCGGGTACTGATTAATCCGCTTCTCGAACCGCCGCCAACTATACGAAGAATGCCAATAGTCGATCAGTGTCTTTGCCTTTGAAAGCGGGACACCCTGAGACCAATCATTAACGGTTTCGCGCTGTGGCCATCGCGTTGCCGACAATCTTCGCTTGAGATCAGTCAGCGCCGCTTCAGGTATGTGTACTTGAAAAGGTGTGATGGCCGCGGTAGCAGGTGGCAAAGAGAAGGTTTTACTGCCTCCTAGGCTCTCATCGGCCGAAGCCTCACTACTGCGCCCAAGCAATGGAATAAGTGGCGCGGCCATCACAGCGCGCAAAATATTTCTACGTGATGACCTACCGGCCAGCGGGATATCCGAATCTGTGTCCATCAAAGCCTCTTCGATCTGAGCCGTTGTGCTGCCAGATTCCAAACGACAGCCACCCGATAGCCACGCCACTGAAACGGCAGAGGCAGCGAATGGCCGACTACTCGGCATGGGGGAGTTAAACTTGCGCTTGACCACCATCAACAGTCAGTTCAGCGCCGTTGACGAAACTGGAATCATCCGAGGCAAGAAAGACAACCGCGCGCGCTATCTCGCTTGCTTCGGCAACACGACCCATAGGGATCAGACTGGCCATGTAATCCAACAAACCTTGTTGAGCCTGAGCATCAGGTCCGGCTAGCTCAACTAGCCCAGGGGTACGGGTTGCGCCAGGGCTGATCGTGTTGACGCGGATGTGTCGGTCTTTGAGGTCCAGGATCCAGTTGCGAGCGAACGCACGCACTGCGGCTTTCGATGCTGCGTACACACTGAATGCCGCTGTACCCGTGCTGCCAGCAATCGAGCCTGAGAGGATGACTGAGGCACCATCTGAAAGGATTGGGAGCGCCTTCTGCACAGTGAACAGAACCCCTTTCACATTACGCTCGAACGTCGCATCGAAATGCTCCTCAGTGATTTCGCCAAGCGGGATCATTGAGCCGCCCCCAGCATTTGTGAAGAGCACGTCGACCCGCCCCTTCTGCTCTTTCACCGTCGCGAACAACACATCAAGATCTGCCAATTTTGATGAGTCGACTCTGACGCCGGTTGCGTTGCCGATCTTGGCCACCGCCGCGTCAAGCTCGGGTTGACGACGACCTGTAATGAACACATGAGCGCCCTCGGCAGCAAACTCAATGGCGGTAGCCAGACCGATTCCGCTAGTTCCACCTGTGACTACCGCGATTTTGCCTTCCAATTTGCCTGTCATGATCAGTCCGTCCATCAAATGTGTGGCACTTGATATTCCGCATAACGAACTGAAAAAAAATTGGGTTTGCTTAAAAAATCTTAATTTGCCGCAGACTAGGCCGCAATGCGGTCGAGCTTGAGCGGCGATGTAAACCGCCGTTGCGAGGGCTTAAACGACCATGAGCTGTGTCACGAGGCTATCGTACCGAGCGTTGAGCACCTCACAGTGATTAATCACTGCGGCGTAAAGCTTTTGAACGGCTGGAGAAAACTGACGGCGATGCGGACAGATCAGATTGAGAGGCCAGACCTTGCCAAGCTGGTCAGGCATAACGACAACGAGTCGCCCGGCATGCACATCCGTACTCACATCAAGCCAGGATTTGTAGCCAATTCCTTGGCCTGCAATAGCCCACTGCCTGACGACATCAGCGTTGTCGCACACCAACGGACCAGATACGGTGAGAAATTTCGGACCATCGCTGGTTGGGAACTCCCACTTGTCGTAGACCCGACCCTGCATCATGTAGAGGAGGCAGTCATGATCGACAAGGTCC
>Ga0233335_1000191_pt1 | contig 11975 bp, 13 predicted proteins | sample GEONDECOMP222_FD_180695 | JGI IMG/M metagenome (GOLD analysis project Ga0233335, IMG submission 180695) | Leaf litter microbial communities from Shasta-Trinity National Forest, California, United States - GEON-DECOMP-222 | ecosystem: Environmental > Terrestrial > Plant litter > Unclassified... | reverse complement strand
GTCGCCAGATAATTCCGTGTCGGTTTTTCATTCGTACAATCCGCAGTTGGATCACTGCGACATTCAGGTGAGGGGGGTGATCCGCTCAGGACTTACAGCGACATGCTATGGCGCTGGACGGCCGCATGCTCGCGCAACAACATCTCTGCGCGCATGACTTCTCCACGGGTGATCGCCTCGACGATGGAGTGATGTTGCCGGTGGGCGTAGGTCATATCGTCGCGGATGACCGTCACCTGGGTATCCTTAAATGTCATGAGGCGCGGTGACACGAACGGCACCGCCGAGCAGCGGGCAATCAACTCTTCGAGAATCGGTTTGCCGGCGGCGATGACCAGCAGGTCATGGAAGCGCTGATTCATCTCGCCATAGGCCTGTTCGAGTTCGTCTTCAGGAACATCACTGGCCAACAAGGCATCACCTTCGGCTAGGCAGGTACGAAACGCAGCCTCATGTTCCTGACTCAAGCCCTTTTGCGCGCAGGCTGCCGCAGCCAGCCCCTCCAGCGCCGCCCTGGCCGCGAGCGCAGAGGCGCTTTCCTGCGCCGTGAATTTTTTTACGGCGTACCCGCGGCTTCCCACCGCTGTCACATAACCTTCCTGCGCAAGCGTAGGGAGCGCTTGGCGCACTGGCGTCCTGGACAACCCCAGCAATTGGGCAAGCCCCGCCTCCGTGACGCGCTGGCCCGGGGCCAAGTCGCCTCGAAGAATCAGTTCGCGTATTTCCAAGGCGGCTAACAAGTGCTGCTTTTGCGGTGATGACAAGGGTCCAGCTCCGGGTTTTCTGGGGGATTCGAGGATTCTACTCTTGAAACGTTACGCTCGACACGGGATCCCGTATCGATCCGGCGACGGATGGACTGTTGACTTGCGAGGCTTATCACTTCTACTATTGGATCCCAAGAGCCCACTGAATCAGTTTTATAGCTGTATAAGACTGATTTTGGGATCCCGAATAAAAACAATAGCAGGATCATCATAGTGCCTAGTCCGCCCCTGGATGTACGTGTGGCCGCCGTACGCGCGCTGACACCCCGAATCAACGAATACCTGCTGGTATCTCTCGATGGTAGCCCGCTGCCGCGCTATGAACCCGGCGCTCATATCGAACTTCATCTGCAGTCCAATACGTTGGGCCGTCTCGTCCGACACTACTCCCTTATCGGTGGCATGGGCGCGCAACACGACCCCTCGCCCTATTTTCGCATCGCGGTTCAGCGCGAAAGCGAGCGCGGTGGTTCTGCCCATATCCATGAATTCCTGAAGGCTGGCTCCGAGCTGAAGATCTCCTGGCCCAAAAATAACTTTGTGCTGGGGCGCAACGCGGCCCACGTCCTGCTCATTGCCGGAGGTATTGGCATCACGCCGATCTTCTCGATGCTGCGCAGCGCTGTGTATCGCCAGCAATCATTCAATTTCGTGTATAGCGGGCGGACAGTCGAGAGCATGGCGTATCTGGCCAACGTCATGGCGCTCGCCGGCGTACACGGCAGCCTGCATCTGAGCGGCGAGCCGCCAATCGATCACCTCGATCTGCCGATGCTGCTGGCCGCGCAACCGCCCGGCGTGTCGGTCTATGTCTGCGGCCCTCCAGGGATGGTCAATGCCACCTATGCCGCCGCCGCCGCTGTGGGCCTGGCCAAGGCCCAGGTGCATAGTGAGCAATTCGGCGCCTTGCGGGCCGACACCGATCGCTCCTTCGAAGTGATCTTCGAGCGCAGCGGCAAGGTGGTGACGGTCGGTCCCGACACCTCTTTGCTGGACGCCGCCGAAGCGGCAGGGCTGTCGCTGCTATCGGATTGCCGGCGCGGCGAATGCGGCCTGTGCCCGCTACCCATCTTGAGCACCGACTCGGCGATCGAACACCGCGACCGCTACTTGAGTGATGAAGAAAAGGCAGCGAACAAATCGCTATGTCTCTGTGTCTCCCGCCTGCAGGGCGGGAGGCTGGTCTTGGATGCATGAGGTCGACAACCATGAATACAAATATCCGCGTCGCATCGGCCGACCTGCCATTGGTCGCCACCGATGGCTACGCCGACCAGAACACCCCGCTGGTCGCCAACTGCTGGTATGTCGCGGCAAGGGCAGAGGAGGTCAGTCGCACGCTTTTCAGCCGCAGGATCCTGGGTACTGAAGTGGTCCTGTACCGCACATTGGCCGGCCGTGCTGTGGCGGTGCGCAATCGCTGCCCGCACCGCTCCTTTCCCTTGGCCAAGGGCAAACTCCAGGGCGATGTGCTTGTGTGCGGTTATCACGGCATGCAATTCGACGACTCGGGCCGCTGCGTCAACATGCCCTCGATGCCGCTAGTGCCCAGCAACGCCAACGTGCGCTCCTATCCATTGGCCGAACGCGGGCCTCTGGTGTGGATTTGGATGGGCGAGCCCGATCTCGCGGATGAAACGATGATCCCGGACACCTCCTGGCTCACGGATCCCGGTTTCAAAAGCGTGACCGGGGGGTTCAGCATGAAGTCCGACTACGTGGCCATGCACGAGAACCTGCTTGATCAGACGCACTTCCCGTTCCTCCATCCCGGCACCGTGGGCACCCCTGAATACGCGCGTTCCAAGCTCGACTCGCGGGTGGAGGGTCATCAAGTGATCATCGACCGCCTGCTGAAGAATTCCCCCCCGCCAGGCATCTACGGGGTCCCAGCGCAAATCATGGGCAAGCCCGTTGACCGCTATTCCGAAGCCCGCTTCATCAGCCCGGCGATGCACGTCGCGTTCGCAAAGATCGTCGACCCGCAACCGGGTGCCGATCGCCCGGGGCAGTACCGTTTCAACATCACCCACCTCATCACGCCTGAGAGCCAGCACAGCATCCATTACTGGTGGTTCAACTCCCGGGATTTCAAGCACGAGGACGCCGAGGCGGATGCCTTTCTTTATAGCGCTTCGGAGCAGGCCTACATCGAAGATGTCGATGCGCTGGAGTGGATTTCACAAGTGGTGCAAAACGACCCGACCGCGCAATTCGACTTGAACTTCGCCCCCGATAAACCGGGGCTGTTGATGCGCAGGATCATTCATGGTCTGGCGGCCGCAGAGTCCGTCGATCGTTATTCAACCTTGTCGAGAATCAAGTGATATGGCCAGGATCATTGGCGCAATCGGCACTTCCCACGTCCCCACTATCGGTTTAGCGTACGACCGCAAAAAGCACGACGATCCAGCATGGGCGCCCCTGTTCAAAGGCTATGAACCTATCGCCCAGTGGTTGCGGGAAAAAGAGGTCGACGCCTTGGTGTTCTTCTACAACGATCACTGCACGAGCTTCTTCTTTGACCTGTATCCCACCTTCGCCCTTGGGGTGGGCGACAGTTTCGCGATCGCCGATGAAGGCGCCGGGCCCCGGCCACTGCCGGCGATTCGCGGCGATGTGGCGTTGCAATCGCACATTCTCGAATCCCTGGTCAACGACGAGTTCGATATCACCGTGTTTCAGGACAAGGCTATCGATCACGGTTGCGCGTCCCCCTTGCCCCTGCTGTGGTCCCACGAACCGGACTGGCCGGGTGTGGTGGTGCCGATCGCCATCAACGTTCTGCAATACCCGCTCCCCACCGGCCGGCGTTGCTATCGTTTGGGGCAGGCGGTCAAGCGGGCGGTGGAATCCTACCCCGTCGATCTGAAGGTCGTGGTGGTCGGTACAGGCGGCCTGTCACACCAGATACATGGCGAGCGCACCGGCTTCAACAACACCGAATGGGACATGGAATTTCTGGAACTGCTCGAGCATGACCCTGTGGCCTTGACCAAGCTGCGGCACGCCGATTACGTGCGCCTGGGCGGTGCGGAAAGCGTCGAGCAGATCATGTGGCTGGCGATGCGCGGGGCAGTCGACGGTACATTGAAAAAGCTGCATCAGAACTACTACCTGGCAACGACCACCGCCATGACTGCCGTGTTGTACGAAGTTGCACAAGACGCTGGTCCGGTGGACGAGGGGGTTGCGCCATGAACCTGCAAACAGTCGGGATCGAAGCGTTGGGTGGTACCTACGTTTTTGATGTGCGGGTAAGCAATCGCACCCTCAAACTTAACCGTTTTTTCTGGAACATGATCGCAAGCGCCTGGCGCGAAGCCTATCTCGCGAATACGGAACAGGCCATGGATAGCGCCGGGCTGAGCGACTTCGAAAAGGACCTGGTGCGACGTCAGGATTGGTTGGGACTGGTACAGCATGGCGCCAACTTCTTCGTCGTCGAAAAATTTGCCCGGGTCGCTCGGTTAAGCAACATGGAGGTTTACGCAATCATGCGTGGGCAATCCTACGAGGATTTCCTGAAGACACGCCGGGTCCCAGGACTCCGTTGATGAGGCTATCGCTATGAGTAGCAAAAAAGACCAGACCTTCCCCATGAACGCCTGGTATGTGGCTGCCTGGGATGCCGAGGTAAGCCGCAAACTGCTGGCCCGCACTATCTGCGAGAAGGATCTCGTCCTTTATCGCAAACTCGATGGCACTGCGGCAGCGCTGGCTGATGCTTGCTGGCACCGATTGGTGCCGCTTTCCGCAGGGCGCCTGGAGGGAGATGAGCTGGTCTGCGGTTATCACGGCTTGCGCTTCAATACCAGTGGTCGCTGCACCCATATGCCCTCTCAAGAGACCATCAATCCCTCGGCCTGCGTGAAATCCTACCCGGTGGTCGAGCGCCACCGGTTCGTATGGATCTGGCCCGGTGACCCGGCGCAGGCCGACCCCGCCCTGGTACCGGACCTGGGCTGGTTCGAAGACCCCGACTGGGCGGGTGACGGACGCATGACCGAGGTCCGCGCCGACTACCGCCTGGTGATCGACAACCTCATGGATCTGACGCATGAAACCTATGTGCATGCCTCGACCATCGGCAACGAAGCGCTGGCTGAAGCGCCTTTCAAACCTAGCTACGGCGCCAAGACGGCGAGCATCACGCGGTGGGTGCTGGATGGAGAGCCGCCGCCCTTCTGGGCCGCTCAGTTGGACAAACCAGGCCTGGTTGACCGCTGGCAGTACATTCACTTTCTCGCGCCGTCCATTGTGGTCCTCGATGTCGGCGTTGCGCCCGCCGGTAGCGGCGCGCCGCAGGGTGATCGCAGCCAGGGCGTCAGCATGTGGGTGATTCATGTGCCGACACCGTCGCGGCTCGACACCTGTTACTACTTTTGGTGTCACCTGCGTAACTATCGCCAGCACGACCAAGGCCTGACGCGGCGCATCATGGATGCCGCAGGGGGAATCTTGCGCGAGGACGAAGACGTGATAGAGGCGCAGCAGCGGGCGATGGAGCGCAACCCCGGCCGCGACTTCAACAACCTGAATATCGATGCGGGGTCGCTGTGGGCGCGCAATCGCATTCAGGCCTTGATCGATGCGGAAGCACCCGCACTCCTGAAAGTAGTAGGGATCTGAGGACCCATCATGCGAAATCTTGATCAATGGTATGAAGCGACCCTGACGAGTAGCGTGCAGATCACTCCGACGGTGCGCCAGTTCACCATCGACTGCCCGCAGATCGCGACATCGGCGCCCGGTTCGCATATCAACGTGCGCGTCTATATCGACGGCAGACCCGACCACCGCTCCTACTCGGTAGTAGGTCACCCGAGCGAAGGCGGCGTGATCATCGCGGTCAAATATTTGCCTCAAAGCCGTGGCGGATCGGCCTATATGTGGTCGCTGGCAGCAGGCGCACGGATATGGCTGACGCCGCCGGCTAGCGATTTCGAGCTGTCGTTCAACAGCGCCGAATATCTTCTGCTGGCGGGTGGCATCGGCATTACGCCAGTCATCCGCATGGCCGAAACGCTGATGAGCCAAGGCAAGCCGGTGCGCCTGCTGTATGCCGCGCGCAGCCGCGACGAACTCGCCTATGCCGGTCGGCTGCAGGAAGCGCTGGCGCATCGTCTTGAAGTGTTCGTGGCCGATGAAGAGCGGTTTATCGATTTGGCGCAAGCCATCAACTCTTTGGCGCCCGCGGGCGAACTGTATATGTGCGGGCCGCTCGGCTTGATGGAAGCAGTGCGCGCCATCTGGACAGCCAGCACGCGGGACATCTCCAGGCTGCATTACGAAACCTTCGGCTCGAGCGGGCGGCATCCCGCCAAGGCCTTCAGCGTGCAGATTTCCAATCTGGGTATCGAGGTCCAAATCCCACAGGATCGCTCGCTGCTCGATGCCCTGAGCGATGCCGGTGTGCAGGTGCTGTCCGACTGTCGGCGGGGCGAGTGCGGTCTTTGCGCGCTGGAAGTTGTTGCCATGGAGGGTGAGGTCGACCATCGGGACGTGTTCTTCAGCCCCGAGCAACACCGTGAAACCCGGTTTATCTGCGCGTGCGTGTCGAGAATGGCACAGGGGCGCCTGGTGATCGAAACCGCTTATGAAGGTGATCCGGTATTACGCACGCTGCCCTGAACACACCACGCCCTGACAACTCACTTCTGGCAGAACAATAATGAACAATACTGCTGACGCAACCTTGCACTCGATCAAAGATGGAAAGATGAGTCGCTACCAGATCTGGATCGTCGTGCTCTGCACGTTTATCGCCGCGCTGGATGGCTTCGATGTGCTGGTAGTGGCCTATACGGCGCCGGCGATCAGTTCCGAGTGGTCCTTGGCGCCAACCGACCTGGGAATACTGTTTGGCGCTGGACTAGCCGGCATGGGCGTAGGCGCCTTGTGCGTTGCGCCCATTGGTGACCTACTGGGCAGGCGACCGACGATCCTGCTCAGCCTCTGGCTGCTGTTGCTCGGCATGGGCGCATCGGCTTTTGCCGAAGGTTTGACCAGCCTGGCGTGTATGCGGTTGTTCACCGGGGTGGGCATCGGTGCGGTGTTGGCGAACGTCAATATCATGGTATCGGAGTACTCATCGGCGCGGCGCAAGGCGATCTGCGTATCGATGATGTCCGTCGGTTACCCGATTGGCGCGACCCTGGGCGGGCTGGTGGCGGTCAATTTCATTGGGGCACATGGCTGGCGCTCGGTCTACTTGTTCGGCGCCGCCGCCGCCGCCGTGCTGCTGCCGCTGGTATGGCGGGTGATGCCAGAGTCGCTGGACTACCTGTTCGCCAAGCGACCCGCCAGCGCGCTGGCGCAGTGCAACCGGATTCTGCTGCGCATGGAGCGCACGCCGCTGGAGCGGTTGCCGGTGGGCCCGCGAGCCAATGCCATCAGCGAGGCGGCCGTCAGTCGTCGCTCCACACGCACCCTGTTGTGCGCCTGTGGTGCGTATTTCGCGGTGATGATGACCTGCTATTTCCTGCTGAGCTGGACGCCGCAGATCCTCACGCGCAGCGGCCTGACCCAGAACATCGGTATCTCGGGGTCGCTGCTGATGAACGTGGGAGGTATCGTTGGATGTCTGCTGTATGGGCTGCTTTCGCCGCGCCTTGGACAGAGAACCTTGGCCGCGGTAGTCATGGTCGGGCTGTTCGTTGGCGCCGTGCTGTTTGCCGCCATGCCCCAGTCGCTGCTACCGCTGTTGCTGACGGCGGTGTGGGTGGGCGTCTGCCTGTTTTCTTCGATCAACGCCTTGTATGTGCTGGTGCCGCAGTCATTTCCCGCGCGATTCAGGAGTACCGGCACCGGTATCGCCATGAGCGCGGGCAGAGTAGGGGCCGTGGCTGGACCGACGATCGCCGGGTATCTGATGGCCGTTGGCCTGGACAAGACCGCTTATATCGCGATTCTGGCGCTGCCCATGCTGGCGGCGGCGTTTCTGGTCCTCGGATTGAGGCCGTATGAGGAGCGCAGCCTGTCCGCCGGCGGTGCCAATGTGACCGGTCCAACCAATGCAAGGCTGCCGAACGCCGAAGCCATTGTCGTCAATGGCGGCTGAGCGGTCGTTATCCAAACGGGGGTTCGCGCCATGAAACAGGATCTGTATCTGCTGTCCGGGTTGCTGTGCGACGAAACTGTCTGGGCGCCCTTGATGGCAGGGTTGGAGGACCACGCGGTGGTTCGCACACTCGATTTCAGGGGCTTCGACAACATTGGAGAGATGGCCGATCTGGTGCTCGACAATGCCACCGACGGCTTCGCCCTGGCTGGGCATTCGATGGGGGCGCGCGTGGCGCTGGAAGTCTATCGCCGGGCACCCGATCGTGTCGGCCGGCTGGCACTACTAAGTACCGGTATCCATCCTGCCAAGCCGGGCGAGCGCGAAGCTCGCCAGCGCTTGATAGATCTGGCGCAGGAGCAAGGCATGCAGGCAATGGCCGATGAGTGGCTGCCGCCGATGCTACTCGCGGCAAACCGAAACAAACCAGAAGTGTTCGGGCCGCTGTACGAGATGGTCCTGCGCATGACGGCGACTATTTACCAGGAGCAAGTCAACGCGCTGCTCAACAGACCGGACGCCGCGCCGCAGCTGGAGCATATCCACTGCCCGGTGCTGGTCGGTGTCGGCCGAGACGATACATGGAGTCCATTGGCGCAACACCAGTTGATCGCCAGCCGCATCGCACACGCCAACCTGGTGGTATTCGACAATAGCGGGCATATGGCGCCTTGCGAGGCGCCGGATCAAGTGCTTGAGGCACTCGTTACATGGCTTGATTAACACCGAACGGCTCGACTACAAAAACAAGAAGGAGCTTTGCCTTGCAGACAATCGAAAGAGCGGGTTGTGAAAACAATCGCGCCTGTTCGTTGGGCGTCACCGGCGCCGTCGTCATATGTGCGTTTTATATTGCCCCCGTACAGGCCATTGATGTCTCCCCCGGTGCCTATATCCCGGCACCGGCCGGTAAATACATCGGCATGCTGTATCTGGGCGGTGGCAGCGCCGACACTTACAGCCCCCGAGAGGGTCGGGACCTCAACAGGGATACGCGCCTCAAGACCCAATCAGCCTTGTTGCGTCTGTTCTACATGACCGACATCGGTAATACCCGGGTTCAATATCAGGTTGCGATCCCGTACGGCAGCCAGGATCTCAAGCTCAATGGTCGGCAGATTGGCGACACCACCGGATTCGCCGATCCATTCATGGCGATCACTGTGTGGCCGTTGAATAACCCCGCGCAAAAGGAATATCTGGGCTTTTCGGGCTACCTGTATATGCCCTTGGGTAAATACGACAACAATGCTTCATTAAACATGGGCAATAACCGCTATGTCGTCGCCTTCCAGGGCGGCTATTCGAAAAGTTGGGGAGCCTGGCGCCTGGACGCCAACGCCGACGTGAGCTTCTACGCCGACAACGATAACTCCGGCATCAGGAAGGAGAAGCTCGAACAAGACCCGACCTTCGTGTTGCAGCCGTGGCTTAGCTACACCTTCCCGAACAAGCTGACCACCTCGGTGGGGCTGACCCGTACCTGGGGCGGCCGATCCGAGCTCGATGGCATTGACACCAACCGCGCCACCGATTCGCTACGCGCGCGTCTGGGCGTAGGTTATTGGCTCACGCCCAGGACTCAAGTCTACGCCGAGATGGCCCAGGACCTCGATGTGCAGGGTGGCTATCAATTCGACTACACCGGTTTTCTGCGCCTGACTTACGTTTATTAAGGACCCACCATGACCCTTGACCCATTGCAAACCCTGTTGATTCAACATGCCTGCGCTCAGGCCATCAACCGTTTCGCGACTCTCAACGACGTTGGAGACTACGCGCAACTGGCCGAGCTGTTCAGTGAGGACGGCGATTACACCAGGCCCAGTCAACCGGAAGAACTGATCAGCGGGCGCACGGCCATTTTGGCGTCACTCACCGCCAGGCCGGCGCGCAAGACGCGCCACTTGGTCAGCAACATCGAAGTCATCGTAACCGGGCCGGACAGCGCGCATGCGTCCAGTTCGATCGCTCTGTATGTCGCTGCACTGGGCAGTGATATGGCGGTCTCTCCCTTTCTGATTGGGCGCTATGATGACGACCTGGTTCGCCAGGACGACCGGTGGCTGTTCCGTTCCAGACGGGGGCGTGTGGAGTTGCGCGTGCATTTCGCTGAATGACACGCATCGGCGCTCCAGTGAATTCGATGCCGGGGCGCCGAAGATGTTCCTGTCACCGCGCGTCTCTGATTCTCCGCAGGCCCCCAGGAATCATGCCTGTGTTGTCAGCGGCACGCCTCCAGCGTCAGCGCCGAACTCGGTCAGCCATCGCTCCATCAGCGATTCACCGATCTGTTCGCGGGTGCTGGGCGTAAAATTGGCTACCCACAATGTTAGAACGCGGTCGGTAAACGCGCCGATCATGAACAGGCGATGCGGTGCATCGGTATCGTCGGAGTTGCGTTGCGCCCAGTTCGGTAATTCTGTCGACACATTCCAGATCTCTTGATACCAGGCCTTGGCCAGCGCCGGCTCGAGCGATATGGCTTCCTGAGAGGCAAGGGCGATGGCCTTGTTGCGCTCCCATAACGTCATGAACCTGTCGACCCACTGCTGCATGAAGTCTTTAGACACGGGATAGGCATGGTCCAGTTCCAGCAGCAGTGAAAGCGTCAGCGGTGTATAGAGCTCTCGCCAGCCGGCCATCAGCGCTTCGGGCTTGCTGCGAAAATGTAGATAGAACGTCGCCCGGCCCGTGCCGGCATGGGCGGTGATGTGGTCGATGGTCGCGCATTGATAGCCTTTGCCGCTGATCACTTCGATGGTCGCCTGGACCAACCTGCCGCGAGTTTCCAGTTGCAGTTCGGAGCGAGAATTCCTTGGTCTTTTTTGTGGCTTGTCATTCATCTTCAAATCACTTCTTTATAAAGTCTTTTTGTTTAGATATCAGTAACTGGCCATTGCCGCGCCGGGTTGTGCGGTAAAAGACGGGTCCATGTCGCTGAGTTCTTCACATATCATATCGCGCAACCAAATGACCGATTCGTCGCTGCAAGCATTCTTGTGCCAATACAATCTAATTTCAATCTGGGGTATTTCAATTGGCGGCGTCAATAGTTTTATTTTTTTGTCTTGATACCACTGGCCGAGCATCAACGGTACGGTCGCGATCATGTTGGTGGATGAAATGAGATGAGGGACGCTCATGAAATGCGACACTTCTAGGCGCACTTTTCGCCGTAAGCCCAACGCTTTCAAACGATTCTCGAATATCTCCTGGCTGCGCCCTTCCTGACTCACCACCAGATGGTCGGCGGCCAGAAATTGTTCCTGGCTCAAACTCGCGCCGATCACGGGGTGATCCCGCCGGACGATACAGGTGAACCGGTGTTCAAATAGCTTTATCGATCTGATTTCGTCGCACGCCAGGTCTGGGAAATAGCCAACCGCCACGTCCACGGTCCCCTTATCCAGGGCGTCAATCAACTGCCGATGGGGCAGTGACAGGCAGCGCAGTTCGGTATCGGGCGCATCACGCCCAAGGCGAGAAAGCAGCGGCGGGGCGAATATCAAGGTGCCGATATCCGAGGTGCTGATGGTGAATACCCGGTCGCTGTCGAGCGCTCGAAATTCGGCTCTGGAGATGATTTCCTGTTTGATCTTGCCGACCACTGTCGCGACCGGTTTGGCGATCGATATGGCGAAGGGCGTGGGGCGCATGCCTCGTCCGGTAGAGCAGAACAGTTGGTCTTCGAAGAATTCCCGCAGCCGGCGCAGGCCGATACTTGCCATCGGTTGGCTCATGGCTAGATTTTTCGCCGCCGCTGAAAGGTTCTGCTGCTGATAGAGCTCATGAAGCAAGAGCAGCAGATTGAGGTCAAGTCTCCTGATGTCCATGGGTGCCTCTTTTATTATTTTTATGGATTATTCAGACTAACGATATTTTGACTATACTCCAGTACATTTAAGCCGTCAAATGTGTTTTTTCATATGCCATGAGCATAAATATTTATAATTTTTTAGCCGTTCAACGCTTAAGTGTACTTGAGTACAGTGGAGTGCTGGCGTGTTTGGCGCGTTATGTGGGATGGCAATAGCACCTATAGAAATTTAGGGGATTCACACTCAGAAAATAACGCCGTACGTTGAGCTTCATCCCGTTTCTCAGGCATGTCGAGCGGGGGGTGGTGTCACAAAAAAAACGTC
>Ga0233335_1000190_pt1 | contig 11992 bp, 10 predicted proteins | sample GEONDECOMP222_FD_180695 | JGI IMG/M metagenome (GOLD analysis project Ga0233335, IMG submission 180695) | Leaf litter microbial communities from Shasta-Trinity National Forest, California, United States - GEON-DECOMP-222 | ecosystem: Environmental > Terrestrial > Plant litter > Unclassified... | reverse complement strand
AAAACCTGCAGTGCGAGGGAGGCTGGAAGGTCATGTTCGACATCCAGCCTGACTTCGCTCCAGCGTCCCAGCGCCAAAGTACCCTGGAGCACCCGGACTACGCGTATGCCAGCCAGTCGTTGGACCCGCGCTGCATCCAGCAGGCCGATAGCCAGCAATGCCAGCAACAGCCCCCAGGCAATTGCGCCCAGTTCGTCCGGCATTGTCACCTCAACAGCGTGTAGAGTCCCCAGCACAATATTCAGCGCCAGCAGGGCGCCGAGCCAGCCGATGAGCAGCCGCGTGGGCCTCACAGGCGTGGCGCCGGGACCTGGTCCAATAGCTGGCGGAGTACCGCATCTACCGACAGGCCTTCGATGTCGAGCTCTGGCGCCAGGCGAACGCGGTGGCGCAATACTGCCAGGGCGCAATGCTTGACGTCTTCCGGCAGGACGAATTCGCCGCCGCGCAGCAAGGCGCGAGCGCGGCTGCCGCGCACCAGGGCAATGGATGCCCGAGGCCCGGCACCGATGGTCAGCCCCGGCCAATCGCGGGTGGCACGGGCAATCCGTACGGCATAGTCGAGAACCTGCTCATCCAGCGGCAACTCACTGGCAATCCGCTGCAGAACCATCACGTCGCGGGCCTGCAACAGGGTTCGCGGCGGATGCACTTCGAGCATGTCGGCCCGGGCGGAGCGCGTGACCTGGCGAACCATTTCCAGCTCCTGCTCCGCCTCCGGATAATCCATCCGCAGCTTGAGCATGAAACGGTCGAGCTCAGCTTCCGGCAGCGGGTAGGTGCCCTCATGCTCAAGCGGGTTCTGGGTTGCCAACACCATGAACGGTTGCGCGATGGGCAGGGCGCGGCCTTCCAGGGTCACTTGACGCTCCTGCATGGCCTCGAGCAGCGCCGCCTGAGTCTTGGCGGGTGCCCGGTTGATTTCGTCGGCCAGCAGCAAATGGGTGAACAACGGCCCCTTGCGCAGCTTGAATTGTTCGGTGGGCAGGTCATAGACGGCATGGCCGGTCACATCGCTGGGCATCAGGTCCGGGGTGAATTGAATGCGCGCGAAGTCGCCCCCGAAACAGCGGGCCAGAGCACGCACCAGCAAGGTCTTGCCAAGGCCCGGCACGCCTTCCAGCAAAACGTGGCCCCCGGCAATCAAGGCGGTGAGCACGTCATCGATGACTTCTCGCTGGCCAATCACCACCTTCTGCAGTTCGTGACGGAGCGCTTGGGCCAACTGGCTGGCGCGGTGGCGCTGTTGCGCGAGGTGTTCTTCGGGGCTGGGGGTCGGCGCCTCGACGACGCCTGGGGGCGCCTCAGCCGCAGGATGCTCGGGCAAGGGCTCGGTCTGAGGTATCTCGTCTACCGAGCCAGGCGTTTGCGCTTCCGAACCGAGTGGGGAGGAAACGGCTTCCCCTTCGGCAGGGTCGATGTGTTCCGGCATGTCGCTCATAGGGCGTTCCTGAGGGTTTGCAGGCGGGCGACCAGGCGGCTGAAGTCAGCGCGGGACAAGCGCTCCCTGGGCCGTGGACGCAAGGCCTGACTGATGGCGGCGGTAGGCTGCTGGCTAAGGCGCGCAAGCACTTGCCATTGTTCGGCAATGGCCAGCCGTTCGAAACCGGGATGGCGGCGCCGTGCCCGGCGCAGAATGTCGTTTTGCAACGCGCGCAGAAGCGGCGCCTGGCCGTTCTGGTGCAGCAGGAAGTCGGCGCTGGCGCTCAGGTGTTCGCTCAGCTGCCTGCGCGCCAGCGGTAACGGTGCCTGCAGGGGCCCTTGGCGTACAGCAAAGTGCCAGGCGCCTGCGATCAGCAAGGCGGCGAGTGCCACCAGCGCCTGTGCAAAATTGCGCCACAGCAATGTTGGCCAACCGTCTTGGGCCACTTCGCCCAGCAACGTCACATGGCTGCCCTGATTGAGATACCACAGCAGCCAGGCGTTATCGAACTGACCGATGGCGCTGTTGCGCCACAAGTCGCCATCAGTGATCACTGTCACCAGGCCTGCACCCCAGCCCAGTTGCATCAAGTGGGTTGAGTCGGCGCTATTGGCCCAGGCACTGGCCTGGTTGGTCGGGTCTTCAAGATGGTAGGCCGGATTGAAGCTGAAATAGGCCGGAGCCTTTTCATTTTCAAGGTACAGGCGGGTCAGCGTCGGATATTGCACGATATCTTCGGCCTCGGATGCGGGAGCGGGCTTGGGCAGGTCCTTGCTCAGTAGCTGGTGCAACTGCAGCCGATCAAGCAGCAGGTCGCCGCTCATGCCGTTGTCGTCATTCCACAACGCCTGGGCAACGAACAGCAGTCGCCCGCCCGCCCAAACCCAGCGCAACAGCCGGTCGGCCTGTTGCGGCGACATCCGTGTGCGGTCGCCGAGCAGCATCAGGCTGGCGCCCCTGGGGTCGAGTTGATCGAGTACCTGCAGCGAGTTCGCCCGGGTGACGGCCAGGCCCTGTTGGCGCATGAAAGTTTGCGCGGCCAGGTAAGGGTCCGTACGAGCCTGCACCGAGGGCCCGCGCTCGACGATCTCAGTGTAAGAGTGCAACTGGCCGAGCAGGCCGGACCACAGCCCCAGCCCCAATAACAGCAGCAGGCCCAGTACTGCCAGCAACCACTCCACGCGGCGGCTCATGGTTGCACCTGGCTATCGAACAATCGGCGCCATTGCTGGCACAGTGAGACCTGGGCTTCGAGAGGAGGAGGGCGGTGGCCGTAGGCGAGGTTTTGCCAATGCTGGGTCAGGTGGGTGCTGAATTGAGTCAGCTCGGGTAGACCCAATCGGGCGATCTCGGCCAGCACCTGAGCCTCCGTGTCGGCGGCTTTTACTCTTAACTGGTATTCATTGAGTACGCGACTCAACAGCGCCCGGTAGAGCAGTCCGAGGGCTTCGCGTGGCTGCTCGGGCCAGAGATGCTCCACCGCGCTGGCGACATCGCCAGGCAGGCTTTGCGGTTTCAGCATCAGACCGAACAATTGCGGCGGTGGAGTGTGCCGGGACTTTGCTGGAGGGCGCAGGCGCTGGACGAAGGTTCGCAGCCATTCACCATGGCGCCAGATCAGCAAGCTGGTGGTACCTGCCAAAAGGGACCATAGGCACAACTCGATCAGCGTTGCCAACCAGCCAACATTCAACCCCGGCAGCAGCGGTGGGCGCGCGGATGGCACTGCGGCATCGGGGGCCTGGCCAAAACTCCAGCGGGTTACGGTCTCTGGGTTTCTGAAGGGCGGCTCGCCGACGATTCGCAGGATCGTCTGATGCGCGGCCTGGCTGCTTACCGTTTGGTTGAGCAGTCTTGGAGTGTCGGGAGCAGCGGCGGCAAAAGCGCTGGGCACCGGCAGCACCAGCATGCCTGCGACCAGCAAGAGAGCAGCGATGGCACCGAGTCGCTGCCGCAACTGACGCAACACCAGTTCGATGTCCCATGCCTCAAGTACAGTACGGCGATTGAGATAGAGTGTGAAGCCGCAGGAGACGTAGATCGGCTCCCAGATCGCTATGACGAGCCAATAGAAAACATTGCTCAGGTGCTCCGGCCATGATCCTTCGAAGTGCCCTGTGACCTCGGTGATATCACTGTCCCAGGGACTTGGCAGGCTGTCGGGCAGCAACAGGTAGAGCAGCGCCATCATGCCTGTCCACAGGGCCAGCTCCAGATGCATGCCGACAATTGTCAGCCAGCGCGCTGCCCCGCCATTGTTCTTGCGCAACAGTGTCAGACGCTTTTGTCGTGCGCCGCCATCGAGCTTTTCGAGTTGTTGCACGGGCAGGCCATAGCTGCGGCTCAAGCTCAGCCGACGCCAGGTCAGGCTGGCCAGCAACTGTGGCCTGAGCAGAGCCGGCCAGCGGCGAAGCGCCTGGCCCAGGGTCGGCGGATCTTCGAACAGGGCCTGCGACAGAATAAACAGCGGCAGGCGGTCGAACGCCGGCTTGAGCCACCAGAGCACCAGCATGACGGCGGTAGGGTAGCGCCAAAGCACGGCGGTCAGGATGATGAACACCGGTAGCGTCATGCCTATCCAGCTCAGAACCAGCAAACGCCGGTAGCGGCCGGCCAGTAATATGCCCAGGTCCAGTGCTTCCCAGTACGACCGTGGGCGGATCACCAGGCTGGTTTCAGTCAGGCGCATGGGTGCTCCGTCCCGCGAGTACCAGATAGGCGATTATTGCTAACCACAAGATTGCGCCGATGACGTATTTCCAGGAGGCGGCAATGTCGGATTTCGACGACCAGTAAGCCTCGATGAACGCAGCGATCAACAGCAGAAGCACCACGCCATAGACTAGCTGAATGCTGATTTTTGCGGCATCGCGCACGGCCTTGCCCCGAGTCAGCTGGCCTGGGGCGATCAAGGCCCAGCCCAGACGCAGCCCGGCAGCACCGGCCAGCACAAGGGCGGTAAGTTCAAAGGCACTGTGCCCGACGACGAACGACCAGAAGGTACCGCCATAACCAACTTCAGTTAAATGGCCCGCCACTGCGCCAATCATCACCCCGTTGAAGAGCAGGTAGAACAAGCTGCCGACACCCAGCAACAGCCCTCCGGCAAACATTTGGAACGCGATACCGATATTGTTCATCACGTAGTAGCCGAACATCATCCAGTCTTCGCCTGCCAGTCGCACTACCGCCGGCCCCAGACGGCTGTGATCCGGGTTGTACATCGACTCCGTGCTGGCAACCTGTTCCGGGCTGACCAGTGCGTAGATGAGGTTCGGGTAGCGATAGACCAGCGCGGCGCTCAGCGCGAGACCGATGCAGAAAACGCCCGCTGCAACTGCCACGAAAGGCCATTGGGCGCGGACCTGACGAGGAAACCCGGCCAGTATGAAGCCCAGCAGATCAGCCAGGAACCGGCCGCGATGGCGATAGAGTTGCTGATGCCCGCGCATTGCCAAATGCTGCAGGGTATCCACAAGATGGCTGCTGTAGCCACGGTCGGCGGCCAGCGCCAGATGATTGCACAGGCGCCGATAGCGTGCGCTGAAGTCGCTCGGGCTGGCGCTTTTCCTGCTGGGCTGCTCAAGATCATCCAGGACGCTGCCGAAGGCCTGCCATTCGGCCTGATGCCGTGACTCGAACAGGCTTTGCTTCATGTCGGCCCCAGCAGGCCGCGGGCAACCCCGTTGAGATGTTGCAGGGCATGCTCGGGTGCAACCTGCGACGGCGAGGCCAGCATGGCTGCCAATTCACGTGCTCGATAAGATGAAAGTCGGCCTTGGCGCTCGGCCAGTCCCAATATGGCGCGCTGTTCGGCCAGGGTCAGCGCGAAGGGCAGGATGATCGGGTCGGCAGCGGGCAGTGCCGGCTGCGATGATGGCCGCTCGCGGTAAGTCACCAGTGTTCCGGCCGCCAGATCGCCCAGGCGCTTGAATGCCGGGTGCTGCAGGCAGCTCAAGGCCCCCAGGCAGTAACCGAATGGCAGAAGGTCAACGACCCGCAGCAGGTTGCGAATCAATGACGCGGACCAGCCGATGGGCGTTGCATCGTCGTGGACGACCTGCAGCCCCATCAGCAGCTTGCCCGGTGAGCGCCCTTGATTGAGCACTTCAAACAGCACCATGTAGCACCAGCTGACCAGAAACAGGAGCAGTGTCGAGAGACCGGCACCGACCTGGCCGAGGCCGCCGAGCAGCAGGAGCAGCACACCGAGCAAGGCGCCGCGGATGAGCAGGTCGATACCGAACGCCAATACGCGAACCACCAACCCCGCTGGCCGCAGAGACAGGTCGATACCCTCTGGCGTTTCAAGCGTGTAGCGGGTATCCAGGGGGGGTGGCAGCGCTGCGTTCCAATCGTTGGCTGAATCGTGTGGCATCGGCAAGTGGCCCAGAGAGGAAACCGCAAACCTCGATGCTAGCCAGCCTGCCAGCCGGGCGCAACCCGACGCTGGTCGACGATGGGACTAAGCGCCTAGACTCGCCACACTCTTGCAACAGGATCAGTCCGTGAACTCCAGCATTTTCTGGTACGACTACGAAACCACCGGTATCAACCCCCGCAATGACCGTGCCTTGCAGGTCGCGGGTATTCGTACCGATCTTGAGCTCAATGAAATCGATGCGCCGGTCAATCTGTACTGCCGTCCCGGCGACGATATCCTGCCGCACCCAGCTGCCTGCATGATCACCGGCATCACCCCGCAGATACTTGCCGAGAAAGGTTTGGCCGAAGCTGATTTCATGACTCGAGTGCACAGCCAGCTCAGCGCCCCCGGGACCTGTGGGGCAGGCTACAACTCGCTGCGCTTCGATGACGAGGTCACGCGTTACAGCCTCTTTCGCAACTTCTTCGATCCGTATGCGCGCGAATGGCAAGGGGGAAACAGCCGCTGGGACTTGATCGACCTGGTCCGCACCGCCTATGCACTGCGTCCGGACGGCATAGTCTGGCCGGAGGTTGACTCACGCGTGAGTCTGCGACTGGAGTTGCTGACCGCCGCCAACGGAATTGACCACGGCCAGGCCCATGACGCGCTCGCCGACGTGCGCGCTACCATTGCACTTGCTCGGCTAGTTCGTGACAAGCAGCCCAAACTTTATGAATGGCTATTCAAGCTGCGCAGCAAGCAAAGCGTGATTGATCAGATTGGTCTCTTACAACCCATGTTACATATTTCAGGTCGCTTTTCGGCTGCCCGTCATTTTGTCGGTGTGGTATTACCGTTGGCCTGGCATCCGCGTAATCGCAATGCACTGATTGTTTGCGATCTTCATGAGTCACCGGAGCCATTATTGGCGCTGAGCGCCGAAGAGTTGCGTCAGCAGTTATACGTGCGCCGCGAAGATCGCCTCGCGGGGCAACTGCCAGTGCCGCTTAAACTCATCTATGTCAATCGTTGTCCGGTGGTCGCACCGCTCAAAGTCTTGCGTGAACAAGACCGGCAACGCCTGCACCTGGACCTTGCTCTTTACCAACAGCGTGCACAGCAGCTGATTGCAGCACAACCGCTTTGGCAGGATAAACTGCCTGCGTTGTATGCCGATGAACAATGGCCGCCCAGCGTGGATCCGGAACAGCAGTTGTACGACAGCTTCATGGGTGATCGTGACAGGCGCCTATGTGAGCAGGTGCGTACCGCAGAGCCGCCTGCTTTGTCCGGGTCGAACTGGATGTTCGATGATGAGCGTCTGCCTGAATTATTGTTTCGTTATCGTGCCCGTAACTTTCCCGATACCTTGTCGATCCCGGAGCAGCAGCGATGGAATCAGTTTTGCCGGCGGCGCCTGAATGACGAGTCGCTCGGGGCGCCCAACACGTTGGCGGGGTTCGCCGCCGCTGTGCAGGCAGCATGGCCCACCGCGTCGGCACATCAGCAAGCGGTTCTTGCGCAATGGAGCACCTACGTCGATGCTTTGCAGTTGCGTTTGGGAATGGATGCTCGATAACTGTATCAACTTATTTCTGGATCAAAAAAACGCCAGCAACTGCTGGCGTTTTTGGCGAAGCGAAATCGATGCGGCTAATTAACCCAGCAACGTTGCCCAGCTTTCGACGGTATCACCGCCCCACTTGGCTTTCCACTCTTTCAGGGTCTTGTGGTTGCCGCCTTTGGTTTCAATGATTTCGCCATTGTGCGGATTCTTGTACTGTTTGACTTTACGAGCCCGCTTGGTGCCGGGGACTTTAACTGCCAGGCCACGCGGAGCCTTGCTGAGTTTGGCTTCCGGGTCCAGCAGGGCAATGATGTCACGCAGCGATTTTTGATATTCGCCCATCAGCGTGCGCAGTTTGCCTTCAAATTCCAGTTCAGTTTGCAGCTTGTCGTCTTGCGACAGATTTTTCAGGCGTGCCTGCAATTCTTTGATGGCTTCTTCGGTGGCGCGGTATTCGTTGATCAGGGACATATGACAACCTTGAGTTCAATGGGGCAGGGAAACAGTGGGGCAATAGTAGTCACACTGATTGTTCAAGTAAACATTAAACCTAACGGGTCTGGAAATTAAGTTGATTTTTATTTTTAAGCCTGGCGTTATGCTGCCGCGTCTTGTCATCAACTGTATCGATTGTTTGAGTGCCAAGCCCTGGTCATGACTCTGCACCGAAGCGTATGCGATGCCTACTGCAGTTTAGCTGGACAGCCGCTAGAATAGCGCCCTTTGTAAAGTTTTGGAGTTTCCACATGCGCACTTTCCGCTTGGTGATCGCTTGCCCAGACCGTGTTGGCATCGTCGCCAAGGTCAGCGACTTTCTGGCATCCCACAATGGCTGGATCACCGAAGCCAGCCATCATTCCGATGATCAGAGTGGCTGGTTCTTCATGCGTCATGAAATTCGCGCTGACACCCTGCCGTTTGGAATTGAGGCATTTCGTGAGGCGTTTGCACCCATTGCCGATGCATTTTCGATGGTTTGGCGTATTACCGATACCGACCAGAAAAAGCGCGTCGTCCTGATGGCCAGTCGCGAATCACACTGCCTGGCGGACTTGCTGCATCGCTGGCACACCAATGAGCTTGATTGCGACATTCCCTGCGTGATTTCCAATCATGACGACCTGCGCAGCATGGTGGAATGGCACGGCATAGCGTTTCATCATGTTCCGGTTGACCCAGCCAACAAACCTTCGGCGTTTGCCGAAGTGTCACGCTTGGTGGCCGAGCATCATGCCGATGTAGTCGTCCTGGCGCGTTACATGCAAATTCTGCCACCGGAGCTTTGCCAGGCCTATGCCCAGAGAGTTATCAATATCCACCACAGCTTTCTGCCCTCATTCGTGGGCGCCAAGCCTTACCACCAGGCCTCCATGCGCGGCGTCAAGCTGATCGGTGCAACTTGCCATTACGTTACCGAAGAGCTCGATGCCGGCCCGATTATCGAGCAGGACGTGGTACGGGTCAGTCACAGCGACACCATCGATGACATGGTTCGGTTCGGTCGCGATGTCGAGAAAATGGTTCTGGCCCGTGGCTTGCGCTACCATCTTGAAGACCGCGTGCTGGTTCACGGCAACAAGACTGTGATCTTCTAGACAGCCAGGCTCAGAGCAGTCGGGCCAAACAGCAGGATATAACCGAATCATGGCAGCAGATCATGGGTGATCCCCTCGACAAGGCAACTTCCCAGCCCCCAGCGACGCTGGGGGAGGGCTGCCTGAGCCGGTATGATCCAGAGGCCATGGATGAAGAGGATGGCACCGACTTTCCCGGTGCGGAAGCGCTGTGGCGCAGCGTGATGGAACCGCCAGGCGACCCGGACCCGATCGTCTCAGGACGAACGGATAAGACGCCTTAGCAACGGCCTGCCGACCAACATGACAAATACCGGCCCGCCGGCCACCAGGTAGAAGTAATACGTCACGATCCGCCAGATCACGATCGCTGCGGCTGCAGTGGACTTGCCGATCAATGGGGCCAGCATTGCCGCCGAGGTCAACTCGGCGGCGCCGGCACCTCCCGGCAGCAGGCTGAACTGCCCGGCGCTCAGCGACAACATCTGGATCAGGAACGCCCAGGCCCATTGTAAGTCGCCCCCCAGCCCCTTGATGACCCAATACAACACGCTGTAGCGCAGTGCCCAATGCACGCAGCTGAGGGCAAACACGGCAACCAGGCGGCGCGTCGGCAGAGCCAGGGTCTCGCTGAACGATTCCACGAAACGCAGCAGCTTGCGGGCCCAGCGGATGCGTTTGGCCGGGCTCACCCTGAGCTGCTTTGCCCACTTGCCGAGCCTGCGGATAACTGGACGGTGGTAGCGGGCAAGCGCCAGGCAGGCAGTCAGCAACCCTAGTAGCATCGCCGCGCTGGCGCCCAGCAGTCCCTCCTGGCGAGCGCTGAGATTATGAAAAAGCGCATATAAAGAAATGCCGGCCAGTGCGCAAATAAAGAACAGCAAGTCGTTGAACTGATCCATCGCGTAGACCGCTGTACCGCGCGCGGGAGCGATACCATTGCGCGCCAATACCGCCATCAGGGTAAGGGGCGCGCCGCTGCCCGCCGGTGTGGCGAAATAAGCGAATTCGGTTGCCATGACGCAGCCCAGGCTTTTGCCCCATCCCATCAGGCGCGCGTGCTCGCCCAACAGCAGGCGCATACGCAGGGTATTGACGCACCAACAGAGGCAGATGATGCCAAACAGGCCAAGCAGCAAGAGCGGTGGAAACTGCCGCAAACGCGACAATAATTCACCGCCGCCCAGCCACCAAGGCAGAGCAATGGCGACCAGTATCCCGATGCCAAGCCATAGAAGTCGATTCACGCAGGTTGAAACTCGCTGGTAGAGTAAACCCGACCCTACCAAGGTGCAGCGTCAAGCTGCAAGCCGCCTGTCTTCAGCTTGCCGCTGATCGCTGCTAACGGATAGCTGCGTTCAACCTATATGCGGAAGCTGGACACCAATTGTTTGAGCCGCGCCGCTTGCTGTTCCAAATCCGAACAGGCCCGTAGGGTGGACTGCAAGTTTTCAATGCCCTCCTGGTTCAGCGTATTGATCTCGTTAATGTCCATGTTGATTGAGTCCACCACCGCCGTTTGCTCTTCGGTTGCGGTAGCGACCGATTGGTTCATGCCATCGATCTCGCCGATGCGCTGAGTCACGCTGCTCAGGCGCTCACCTGCCTGGTTGGCAATGCTGACGGTTTCCTGGCTATGGCGCTGGCTATCACCCATGGTGCCGACGGACGCACGGGCGCCTACTTGCAACTCTTCGATCATGCCTTGCACTTGTTGCGCTGATTCCTGAGTGCGATGCGCCAGATTGCGGACTTCGTCGGCGACCACGGCAAAGCCGCGCCCGGCCTCCCCGGCGCGTGCTGCCTCGATGGCGGCATTGAGCGCCAACAAGTTGGTTTGCTGGGAAATGCTGGTGATGACTTCAAGGATCTTGCCAATGTTGACGGTTTTGCTGTTCAGCGTTTCGATATGCCCACTCGACGTGCTCAGCATTTCCGATAACTGGTTCATCGCCTGAATGCTGCTGTTGACGACCTGTTGCCCCTCTTCGGCCAATTGACGTGCATCGCTTGCCTGCTGCGAGGCGAGCGCGGCGTTATGGGCAATCTCCTGGGCGGCGGCGCCAAGTTCATTAATGGCGGCCGCTACACTATTGGTGCGGTTGGCTTGTTCGTCGGAGTTGATCATCGACGAGTTCGACGCACCGACGACACGCAACGCCACTTCATTGACCTGTTCGGTAGCCGATGCGACTTCGCGAATGGACCCGTGTACTCGCTCTACGAACCGGTTGAATGCGCTGCCCAGTAGACCGAACTCATCGTGGCTGTGGATATCCAGGCGACGGGTCAGGTCGCCTTCGCCTTCGGCAATGTTTTCCATGGCTCGGGTCATTATCGTAAGGGGACGAATCAATACGCGGATCAACATGCCCAATAGGGCAATGATAATAATGACCGCAACGATGGTGGCGATAATGGCCGAGGCGCGAAATTCGCTCAACATGGCATAGGCCATATCCTTGTCGACGGAGATGCCCACATACCAGTTCACGGATGGCAGTCCCTTGACGGGTACAAAAGTGACCAGGCGGGATTTGCCGTCCACCTGGATTTCGCTGAGTTCACCCGTTAGTTTCGGTACATTGCCGGGGTACAGGTCGGACAAGTTTTTCATCACGACGTTGGCGTCCGGGTGAACCAGGATCTTGCCTGCGGAATCGACCAGGAAGGCGTAACCCATGCCGCCGAAATCAAGTGAGTTGAGAATCTGCACGATGCGGTCTAGCGTCAGGTCGCCGCCCACCACGCCGAGAGTCTGGCCCGCTGTTTTCGATGGGGTCACGACGGTGATCACTAGTTTGTGCGTGCTCACGTCCACATAGGGCTCGGTCAGGGCCGGGCCGTTGCTGTTTTGACCGATCTGGTACCAAGGGCGGGTGCGTGGGTCATAGCCTGCCGGCATTGCATCGTTGGGCCGCATGGTGAACTGTCCCTGCGCGCCACCCAGATAGCTGTACTGGAAAGTCGACGTCAGGGCCGGCTGTTCGAGCAGGCTGACCAGATTGGCCTGATCGGGGTTGATGGCAATGTTTTGCGCCAGATTCTGAATCAGTAGA
>Ga0233335_1000189_pt1 | contig 12022 bp, 14 predicted proteins | sample GEONDECOMP222_FD_180695 | JGI IMG/M metagenome (GOLD analysis project Ga0233335, IMG submission 180695) | Leaf litter microbial communities from Shasta-Trinity National Forest, California, United States - GEON-DECOMP-222 | ecosystem: Environmental > Terrestrial > Plant litter > Unclassified... | reverse complement strand
ATCGCATCCTTGTGGGTGGCACCCTTCCGGTCTGCCATCACGAAGCGATCCTTCAGGACCAGCAGCACCCGGAACTTTGGCATGGGCTGGTGCCGCAGGCGGATCATGATGCCGTCTTTGGTGTGCTCGGTCGGCAGCAGCTCGGCGCCAGCGAGGATCTCGGGCTGGTAGCGCTTCTCCTCCTGGAAATAGCGCGCGGCACTGGCTGCAGTCGGCTCGGTGCCGTCGCTCCACTTCAGGAATCGATCCTTCGGAACCTCCGAGACCGGCTTGAGATGGCTGTGGGTCGAATAGACCACGGCGAACAGGTTGAGATGCTTCAGCCGGTCGATGACCCGGTCGATGTTCTCTCCGGTGTCGAGGTCGAGGATCAACAGGTCGAGGTGGCTGATCGATTGCGCCTTGCGCTCGCCCTCGATGACCGCGCCCTGCAGCAGGGCGGGGCCGTCTTTCTCGCCTGCCGCATGGGTCGCCAGCTTGCTGACCAGCTGCCCGAGGGTCGTGTCTGAATTGTGCCACTTCTTGGCCTCGGCACCGCGCTTGGTCAGGCCGATCTGGATCTGGCGCTGCAGGAGGGCTGCATCGAGGTGACCATGGATCCGGGCGTCCTGGAACCGCTCGGTGTCATCCGCTGCAGCAGGAGGTGTGAACGCCTGCTCCAGGGCGTCCAGCGTGTGCCTGCCGCCGACGAGAGAGGTTTCCCAACCAACCGCACCCGGTAGCGGGATGATGTCACTCAGCGACGCGGTATCGCCGTTGAGCAATACGTTGATGGCCTCTAGCCGGTCACAATGACCCGAACCCTCAAGCCGGATAGGCTCCACGAGCAACCAGATTGCGAACTGAACGTCCTCGTTCTGGAGCAGGATCGTAGGCTGGAGAACACGCTCAGGATGCTCGTCGTCCGCGTACGTGGTAGCGAGACCGACGACTTCCCAGTCCGCGCCATCCTTCTGTGTCACCAGGGAGATGGAGGCGGTCGGGTCGCCCACCATCTCCCCGATGATGCTGTAGTCCTGCGTCAGTATGGAGGAGTCCGCGCCCTCAGCATAAACCGACCCTGCCACCTGATCCATGCCGAACATGGACTCAAGGAAGGTCAACGCTTGATCGCTATCGCCTATTTTCAACACGCTGATTATCCAGTTCGTCGATTAAAAAATGCGACGAAGCGGATGACCGCCTGCGAGACACGTGATGTTATCCGTACGCAGCTGCGCACACTCCGCCAGGAGGTTCTCGATATCATGTTCCAGTATCAATATCCTATCAGCCTTCTGACGGTTCCAGTTACGCATCCGCTCGGCGTCAGCCTGCGCTTCGACAAGGCAGTTCTCCAGATCCGCACGTTCTGCGACGGCGACCGCGTAAGGAATCATGGCCCCATCGTCGCGGTTCCCGAACACGGCTGCAGCGATACGACGAAGGATTTTGCGGGGCATTTATCATCTTCTTTCTTTGGTCCGTCTCGCTTACGCGGTGCTCGGAGTGGATAGCAAGCGTCGGTCAGAATGGCTCAGCGAGGGGCTGGAGACGTCCTGGCAGGATCCGGGCGCTGATCGTTGCTCCGGCGTGTGTCATGTCGTTCCTGGTCGTGGCGCTGACGATCTACCCTGAACTCGCGTTCGTCGTCATCAAGGTGTGCGCGGCGAGCCGACAGATAGGGATCAGTCTCGATGCGATCCTGCTGGCTCTCATACCAGGGACGCGTGCCGAAATCCGTCGGATCGTCCTGTGCCACTGCCATATGCAGCGGGAACACAATCAGGCAGGTGAGAAGCACGCGCATCTGGATGACTCCTATTGATAGGTTGAAAAAGGATAGCTTCGCCGCGCTGAGTATTGACCATCGGGGTCACCGGTTCCACGTGGTTCGGATTGCAGCAGCTCCGGACCCGGCAAAGATGGTCGAGCAGCAAACCCGGAGGGATGGGACCGATCAGACGTTCATACACCAGACGGTGCAGGACCGGCTTCCGTTTGGTGATCTCGCACCAGCACCGACCATAACCGTTTCGGTTTAGGCTCTTTCCTGAGAACAACCAGCACGGCGTCTGCATTACCGGATGAGGTTCCGGTGCTACGGTGATCATCTGCTGGATGCGTGGTGGAAGGTCGGTCAGGGTGAGCAACTCGGTTCCTCATGCTATCGTGTGTCATTTCTACTTACGCTCGGGCGCAAGAGGAAGCAACACACGATAGATGGGAGCCTGCATTTTAGAGTGCCGCCATCAGGCGATGCACCGACGCCGAAGCTTCAAGGTAAGCTTCCGTCGTCTCAAGGCGCTTATGCCCTGCCAGCAGCTGCACGTCCTTGAGCGAGCAGCCATGGAGGTTGCACCGACGGGCAGCAGTCGTGATGAACGTGCGGCGACCAGAATGCGAGGAGCAGCCCTTCAGACCCTGGACCGAATAGAGGCGGTGAAACCACACTGTCACATGGTTGGGAGTCATACGCTCCGAGCGAATACCATAGATGAGATAGATGTCATTCGGACGGGCTTCGCGCAGCGCCAGCAAGGCACCATAGAGCATGGGATGCATCGGAACCGTGCGCTCGTGACCCTTCTTGGCGATGTGCGAGCCGATCGTGAAGCCGGTGTCACCATCCTCGCTGTCGTCCTGCTTCGGCACGATGACATCGCCGTCGGCATCCGTCATGGCGGACCATTCGAGACCGGCGATCTCCTGGGCACGAAGACCTGCCTTGTAAGAAAGGAGCATCATGACCCGGTCACGCAGGCCATGCTCGCCGGCAGACACCTTGGCGAGCAGCTTAGCGAACTGCTTGTCGTCCAGGACTTTAGCGTGCTTGATGGACATTGGTGCCTCCCAGCGTCGGTTTCGATGACGCAGAGATATAGGGCCTAGTGCCCTATGGCAAGCCTAAATATGCCCATCAGGCGTATTTTCTTAACTGAGGTCCCATTCCTCCCATTCGAACAGAGCGCTCCGCTTGTCCGAACTCTTCTCGAGGACCTTAGCCCCTTTGGTGAGCAGCGCAGGCGCCGATGACAAGGCCTGCTGCTGGGTCAGCCACTGCTGTTTCTTGATCTTCTTCGGCTCCCTGGAGCTAATCTCGACGAATCCATGCTCAGGGCAAGCCTTGTGTGCTGCACCAAGGAATACTCCCTCCTTGCTCTGGAAAGTGATGATCGATCCGTTGGGGATGGTGCTGTCGCAAAGGCAGGGCATCGGGGCATCCAAGGTTGAGGAACAACCTCTCCTCCGGCGGAGCAGGCATACGCCAGATATTCCGCAAACGGCTCAGCATGCTTGACGCCTGTGTCAGTCTAGCTTACGTATCGCCCACCAAACGATATGGAGATAAGCTATGCGGGACGTGGCAGGCACTGATGTGCGTGTGGTGGAGGTATCCGACCACCTCGAAGAGGCGGATTTTACCATCCTTGCCGACGCTCACATGTTTAAAATTTTGATAGCGAGCTTGTACAGTGACAAACCGCGGGCAGTTATTCGTGAGCTCTGGACCAATGCCCGGGACAGCCACGCCGACGCCGGATGCCTGGAGCGCCCATTCTACTGTCAGCTTCCTACCAAAATGGAACCGTCGTTCCTGGTCCGAGACTATGGAGTCTCCCTTACCCACCAGCAGGTGATGCATCTCTATACCACCGTCGGATTGTCCACCAAGAAGGACGACAACACGACCGTGGGAAAGTTCGGCCTAGGCTCTAAGGTGCCGTTCTCCTACACAGACAACTTCACGGTTAGTGCCGTGAAGGACGGCGTGAAGCGGATCTACAACGCCTATATGTCGGCGGAGAACAAGCCCAAGATCTCGCTGTTCGGTACGCTGGAGACGGATGAGGAGACCGGCGTAGAGGTATCCTTCCCGGTCAAGGCTGAGGATATCAGTGCGTTCCATCTGGCTGCAAAGCGTGTGGCCCTGGGCTTCCCATTGGTGCCTGAGAATAATCTCGGGATCGAGACAGCAGAACATACCATACTGTTCTCGGGCCCAGGATGGCAGGTGATGCAGCCTGACCACAACACTGGCATGGTCGGGGCGTTCGTCAGGCAGGGCTGTGTCCTTTACCCTCTGGATGCCAAGCCGTTCGGCGACAGCAGCGCGGCACAGGCGCTGGTTGGCGAGACAATGATCCTGGAGATGCCGATCGGGACCGTCGACATCACGCCGTCTCGGGAGTCTCTCTCCTACGACGCCACCACCGTCAAGAACATCGCGGTGAAGATGAAAGAGGTCTTCGCTACCTTTGTGGAGACAGCCAATGCCAAGATCATGGAGTCGAAAACCTTGTATGAGGCGGTTGCCAATCGCAACGCCGTCCTGAAGGCCATCTCCAGCCCGAAGATCCGGGAGGCTGTCTCAAACGTGCTGACATGGCGCGGACGCCCGATAGGCAGCGCGCTGACGGTCAAGCTGCCACGTATGGAGTCCCTGTCAAAGAAAGGACTCAAGTTATCCAGCGTAGTCTATTCAAAAGCAAGAAGGGCGGGACAGTATACGTTTGGCATAGATACCTATGTCAGGGCGTTGACGCTGGTTCCGAACGATAGGATCAGGATCCTTACTTACCAAGGGGACACTCCCAAGCATTTCGGTCTGAGGATTAAAGCGTATTCTGATTCTCTGCGGGCAAGCGTCGGACACAGTTTCGATCTCTATGCAGCACCCAACCTGGACCTGGATAGCTATAGCGCCAAGCAGTTGTTCTGCGCCTTCGGACGTCCTCCGCGCTGGAAGGAGATGCTCGTCGATGCCACGACGCTACCCTTCGTAAAGCCTGACTACAGCAAGACCATGGCGCAACTGCGGGTGTTTTCAGGGACCACCTTCTGCATTCAGGATCATTCTCCGTGCGAGGACGATGAGAACGTATTCTACATCCCAACGAAATCGAACGAGCCTATGAGCCTTGGTAAGGTTTTCGATCGAGATAGCCTCTACCTTCTGTGGACAGCTTTCAAGAAGGCAAGGGTTATTCCTGAGTCTGCTCAACTGGTCGGCATACCGGCTACCAGAAAGGATCTTGCGGATAGCATTCCGGAAGGCTGGACCGACCTGCTGGAGTTCGTCAGGACGTATATCGAGGATTCGTTCGACGCAGCCGCCGCAACCAAGGCGTCCCAAGCCAAGCATCTGCCCAGGTCCTATCAGTCGTGGCCGGCGCTGCGATCGGTCCTGGGAGCAGGATACGTGCTGCCAGCCGGATCCAGATTCACAGGCTATCTTGAGGAGATTGGCGAATGGAGCCAGACCAACGCCAGGAACAACCTTCATCTCCAGATCGTGTCTTCCAGCGACTACCTTCTCTATGAAGAAGAAAGGGAAGCGATGCTTTCCATGGTGACCCTGACCGGGCACACTGCATCGTTTGAGATGTTGGTTCGCAAGATCAAAGCCTACTACCCTCTTGTCTGCTCCATCCTGGAGGAGATGACTCCGGGGATGACCGTCGCGAGGGACCTGATGGAGTACGTCAGGCATGTCGACCGCTTCCGTCGCACCGACATTCACGTTGACTTTGGTAAGTATATCTGACACACGTAAGCTAGACATGAGGAGCCTTAGGGCAATGAAACTCCCGTATACGATCACAAACAGCGGAGCGTCGGTTCTGGTGGACAACCGGATGCGTACGGTCCCGTCCACAGGTGTCCACTTCGAACGCCTCCGGACTGAACTACGCAAGCCGGTGCATGACGTCGCGCTGATCAGCGAGCTGGTCGACCTGAAGCGCTTCATCGCGAAGCACACGCTCGGTCGCGTCGCTGTTGGCGATCAGGAAGTCAGGTTTGATGGCGTCAAGGTCGGCAACGTGGTCGCGGAGCGGATCCTGGAGATCCTGCATGCCGGCGAGGACATCGAGCCGATGGCGCTCTTCCTTGCCAACCTCATGCTGAACCCGCTGGAGAGCGCCCAGAGCGAACTGTTCCTGTGGCTTGAGAGCGGCAACATGCCGATCACGCCGGATGGCCACTTCATTGCGTTCAAGAAGGTTCGCAACAACTATTTCGATATCCATAGCGGTACCGTCCGTTACATGCCGGGTGACACGCCCACCATGCTCAGGAGCGGGGTGGACCCTAACCGGTACAACGAGTGCTCCAGCGGCCTGCACTTTTGCAGCTGGAGCTACCTTAGCAACTTCGGTGGTGGCGGCGGCGGAAACCGCGTGGTGATCGTCAAGATCAACCCAGCCGACGTCGTCGCCATTCCGACGGATTACAATTTTGCCAAGGGGCGGACATTCACGATGCTGGTCCTGGGCGAGGTGCCGGAAGAAGAGACCCAGCACCTGTTCTCGGGAAGGCCGATCTACCACGACACAGGACATGTCGAGGATGCAGCGGACGAGGATCTTGAGGAAAGCACGGACGAGGAACTGGATGATGCGGGTGATGATCGGGAGTTCTGCACATCTTGCCAAGATATTCTTGAAGACCTTCTGACAGACTGCGTCGATACAGGTGTGTCTGCCGACGTCTTTAAGACTGACGATAGTAAGCAGGAAACGCTTCCGGTGTTCTCCCGCGGAAACCAGTCGTTCTCGGCGGCAGAGATCCTGGAGCTGGTGAGCGAGCACGGGCAGCGTGGCTTCTCACGCCTGACAGCAGTGCCGCGCTCGACGCTTCAGGAGTGGCTCACCAAGATCCGAGAGGTGTCCGCCGGCTAAAACCATGCGTAGAAGGTCTCTACTAGCTGGGATGGTGGCGTCGATCGTCACCATCCCACGGCTGGCGTTTGGTCACGCAGGTGATGGGCTAACCCTGACCGAGGAGGACAGAGATGTCCTCATCCGGACGCTCTGGTGCGAAACACGTGGACAAGTTCAGCGTGGGCAGATTGCAGTTGCCCATGTCGTCTTCAACCGGATCAGCAGTCACGACAATCAGTTTTCTACTGATCGCACGATTGAAGGCACGTGTAGACGATCGGGACAGTTCACTTGCTGGAGGCGACCATTACGCCTGCAGCGGCTGAAGCGCGGTAGCCCGGAGTATCTCTACTTCTCTGCCCTGGTTACCTACGCCTTATGGACATACCGCCGCGGAAGCGACGCATCACACGGTGCGACATATTTCGTGAAACGAAGTCACCACATGCCTGCCTGGACCCACGAGATGCGCGTGACAGTAGAAATCGGCGCTCACGTCTTCATGCAGTCACGAGATTAGGATTATCCTATGCCGTTACTTCCGCTAATTGGTATTCTGTTTTTAACCCTTAAGCTGATGCACATCATCTTCTGGTCCTGGGTCTGGGTACTCCTCCCGTTCTGGATCATCCCGGTGATCATCGTGTCGGTGCCGATTACTATGGCCTTCGTAGCCTTCGTCCTGCCGTTAATCGGCGCGGCTATCTTCGGCTTAGTCTGGCTGGTCCTCAAGCCGATCGAGATCGCCATGAGGCCTATACAGCGTAGGCGTCGCGCCAAGCAGCACGCTGCATGGCAGGCAAAGCGCGTGCAGAACCGGCTGAGGGAGCTATGGTAGTAACCCGATTATTGTCCTGTGCGGTGTGTCTGCTGCTCTCGAGCTGCCAGACCGCACCTAACGCTGACGATGGATGCTACGCGCTACTACCAGCCGTAGCGATCGTCTACGCCATCCTGATGGCACTCCTGCAGCGCGACGTCCTGCAGGTATTTCTGGAGATCGTGCGATGACTAAAACGAGGATTCTCTACGACGAGAAGATGCAGTCTTTTGCGATCCAGGGACGCTTCCTGTCGTTCTGGTATACATATCGGAACGAAGACACTCTGGAGGAGGCATTGCTCGCTGCTGACGCAGTGCGTGCGGGTGTGCATTCGGATAAGATCTTCTACTGGATGGCGCAACGTCGAGACAGATTGAACCGTGTTTATGGTGTAGGCTTCCGTGCAAATTGATTGGGATGGCTCGCAATGGGTAGCGATCATCCCGTTCGAGCAGCGCCAGGTCGTCAAGGATTCCGGGTTCACCTGGGATCCTGAAGCGCGCAAATGGGTGACGAGATCCTTGCGCTGCGTCGAGCCAGTGCGGGACTTCGCTACCAAGCGCGCCAGGACTGCCATCCTGGCTGCAGAGGAGCAGGAGAGCACGGCGCTGAAGCTGTCCCGGGCACTCCACACCACGCAGCGCTTCAAGTGCCCTCCAGGGCTCGCTTACATGCCATTCCAGGAAGCGGGGATCGAGTATGCGCTCGAGCGTCCCTTCGTGATGATCGCGGATCCGCCGGGTCTAGGGAAAACGATCCAGGCCGTCGGCGTCGTCAACAATTCTCCGAACTGCCGGCGGATCCTTATCGTCTGCCCGGCCTCGCTGAAGATCAACTGGTCCCGTGAGTTCGATACGTGGAAGACGGACTCGAGCCTGACCGTTGGCATCGTGACGACCGTGAAATGGAACGAGCCCTACAAGGTTGAGATCGACGGTAAGCTGAAGACCAAGTACCTCGCCCACACGGATGACGTGTTTCCGGACACCGACGTCGTCATCGTCAACCACGAATTGCTGAAGCGCCACCTTGAGCGCCTCCGTGATGAGCAGTGGGATCTGATCGTGGTCGACGAATCCCATTACCTGACCAATCCAGAGGCGGACCGCACCCTGAACATCCTGGGTGGCACCAAAGGTAAGGGCAAGAAGAAGGTCAAGGTTCCGCGTCTGAAGACCACGCGGTTTCTGATGCTCAGCGGTACGCCTATGCTGAGCCGCCCACGTGAGCTCTGGCCAATGATCAAGGCAGCGGATCCAAAGGGTTGGGGCCGTAACTATCTCACTTACGCCTACCGCTTTTGCGGTGCCTATACGGCTGCATTCGGCCTGGATGATACCGGCTCGAGCAATCTCCCTGAGCTGCAGGCTTACTTGCGCAAGACGTTCATGATCAGGCGCCCGAAGATGGAGGCCCTCAAGGATCTCCCACCGAAGCGCCGCCAGATCATCGAGCTTCCATCAAATGGGCTGCAGCGCCAGCTGGAGGCTGAGCAAGCCAGCTTCTCGCAGAACCTGAAGGAGTTTGAGGCGCTGGCCCGCGGCACCGACCTCCCGCCTCCGGAGGAGAAGACCTGGACCAACTTGGCGGAGGAGATCGAGCGCCGGTTCGGCGAGATTTCCCGGCTGGATTATGAGGACCGTGCTCGGTTCCTGCGGACGCCAGAGAACATTGCGTTCGAGGAGATCAGCACGGCGCGCAAGGAGCTGGCCATCGCCAAGCTGCCGATGGTCAGCGAGCACCTGACCAATCTAATGGCCTCGGGCGAGAAGATTATCTGCTTCGTCTACCATACGGAGGTAGCCGAGGCGCTGCGTCAGCTGTTCCCTGGCTGTGCTTACATCACTGGCAAGGTGGCATCCGGCAAGCGGCAGGCTGAGGTCGATCGGTTCCGCGAGGATCCGGAATGCCAGTTGATGATCGGAAACATCAATGCGGCAGGCGTCGGGCACACCATGACCGCCTCGTCGATCGTCGTCTTCGCCGAACTTGCATGGACACCTGCCGAGATGTCGCAGGCCGAAGATAGGGCGTGGCGCCATGGGCAGAAGAATGCCGTGCTGGTGCAGCATCTGGTCGTCGAGGACAGCCTGGACTCTCGAATGGTCACAGTGCTGATCGAGAAGCAGAAGGATCTGGATGCGGCGCTCGATGATGTAGCGATGTTACCGGATTTTGCTGTCAATTAGCGTAAGTTTGGCTTACCATTGCCGCTTGAGGTTCTGATAAAGACCAAGCGGCACGCCCAGGGCGTCCTGAGCCGTTTTGCGCCCACTGATGACAGCATTGCTTACGTGCGTAAGTTCCACCCACAAATGATACGGACCAAGATGATGAATAAGGCGGACCTCTGGATCACCACGCTGAGCGGCAAGCGGTTTCATCCCTATGCTCCGCGGGTTCCGGAATACGACATCGAGGATATTGCCAATGCTTTGTCCATGCAGTGCCGGTTCGCCGGGCACGTCACCTCGTTTTATTCGGTAGCGCAGCACAGCGTGCATGCCGCAGTGATGGCGCCGCTGTCGCTAAAGATGCACGCCCTGCTTCACGATGGGCAGGAAAGTTACGTCACCGACATCCCTTCTCCAGTTAAAGCCGGTCTCGGTGATGCATGGGCTGATCTGGAGAACAACGTCGAGGCAGTCCTGCATGATGCATTCAGCCTGCGCCGGCTCACTATTGCGGAGCGTCACACGGTCAAAATGATCGATCTTCGTCTCTGCTGCATGGAAGGGCGAACCATCACTCGCTTTCCTGACCGCGTCTCGGACTGGGACATGCCTCCCGGTGCGGACGAAGGCAAGTCGATGCGTGACCATTTCGGTCCCGCTTGGCGTGCCTGGAGTCCTACCGAGGCCCGTGTGAACTTCCTGCAGTTCTTCCACGCGCTGCAGCTGCAGAACCTAGGTCTCGCGGCATGAGCAGCTTCCCTCCTGGCTGCACGGTGCTTGCCACACGTGCGATCCCTCAGATGGGTATCGAGTACATGAGCATCTACACGGTGGATCGTGTGTGGCCTGCAGTCGACGGGCTTACGCTCGTTGAGCGCCCGAACACAGGAATGGTCGTCATACCTGTGTGGTCTGGTGCCTTCGTTCGGACGGGGCAACCCGCATGAGCTTCCTTCACTCCGACGACTCCGCGATGGGAGATCTCGGCTACGAGCGGCGGATGTCGGACTTCTACCCGACAGAAGCCTGGGTCACGCGTGCTCTCCTCAATACGTGCTTACGTCATGACGCATTGACGTCTTTCCTGCCTTCCAAGGTCGGCGAGTGCATCTGGGAGCCCGCTGCTGGCGATGATCGGATGGCGTCCGTGCTGCGTCAGGAAGGTCACAACGTCGTCGCCTCGGATCTTAATGACTACGGCAGTGCCGTAGTTCGTTCAGGCGTGGATTTCCTGGAAACAAAGGGGATTATGCCCCTGCGCTGCCGGGCAATCGTCACCAACCCACCATTCGGGGACACGGCTGAGGCGTTCGTCCGCCATGCCCTGAAGGTCATGATGCCAGTCAAAGGCTCGGTGGCCATGCTCCTGCGCCATGAGTGGGACTGCTCCAAGAAGCGCGGCGACCTGTTCGCCCGTCCTGACTACCTGGGCAGGATCATTTTGACCGCCCGCCCCCGCTGGATCGATGGTTCCACCGGATCGCCTCGCCACAACTACGCCTGGTTCCTCTGGTCGGCAGCTGATCGCACCGACATGGCTCCGCGCGTCTATTATGCTGGAAAGAAGTGACCATGGCCAAGCAGCTTACCGACATCGATATCCTGGCAGCACTCGAGCGCCACGGGTCTCAGCGCAAGGCCTGCAAGGCTATCGGCATGCCACGGACGACGTTCCAGGAGCGGGTGCATGCTGCCCTGAAGACTGCCTACACCACCAAGCGGATGGCGGACTCGGTCCAGATCGAGGCGACCGGTGAGACGCAGTATTTCATCCTGTCCAGCGCCCAGGACGGCTCCCAGGTTCATGAGGGCTTCATGGAGAACCTGGAAGCCTTCGCCGAGCACCTGGGTGCCACGATCTACGTGGCAGGCTACACCTACAACAAGGGCTTGTTCGAAGACCACAGCAAGTATCGTGCAAGCTATGACCCGGCTGTACGTGACTACCTGTGTAATACTCGCCTGGAGATTGGCGACGGTCTACTGTTCTGCGGAGAGATGAATACTTTGCCGACGGCTGTCTCACCATTGACAGGCTTCGAGACCTACACGCAAAGCAAGTGGGGCATCTTCCCGCACGCGAAGGTCCAGCTGGTGAGCGTGCCGACGATGAAGCACGAGCCTGCCAAGATGATCATGACGACAGGGACGGTCACGCTGCCGAACTACGTCCAGAAGCGCGCAGGCATTCGCGCCGAGTTCCACCATGTCGTCGGAGCGGTGCTGGTCGAGCTGGATCCGGAAGGCCGCTTCTTCTGCCGTCACCTGATCGCCGAGGAGGATGGCTCGTTCTACGACCTGACCGTTCGGGTCGAGGAAGGACAGATCACACACGGTCACAATGTCCAGGCAGTTGTCTGGGGCGACATCCACCATGAGAA
>Ga0233335_1000188_pt1 | contig 12025 bp, 12 predicted proteins | sample GEONDECOMP222_FD_180695 | JGI IMG/M metagenome (GOLD analysis project Ga0233335, IMG submission 180695) | Leaf litter microbial communities from Shasta-Trinity National Forest, California, United States - GEON-DECOMP-222 | ecosystem: Environmental > Terrestrial > Plant litter > Unclassified... | reverse complement strand
GGCGTCACGTACACTGCCATCGACTTTCAGCATCGACAGCACATTACCGCCTACCACACCCTGTTGCTCGGCCACGGCGAACCCGCGAGCTACCGATTTGCGCAGCGCATGCCCATTGAACAGCGCGGAAGATTCGAGCAGATAGAACCACTCGAACTGGTGCCCCGGCTCGTACCAGTTATCCACAGCCCCCCGTGGTTTTTCGAGCATCAGGCCCGGCACCGGATCGATGAAGCGTGCCTGCATGGCATCGGCCAGCGCCAGTAGCGCAGCCTCGACCGCACTGTCCTGGCGTACACCGATTGTCGCCAGAAACGCTTCGGCCAGGTGCATCAGCGGGTTTTGCAGGGGTCCGCTGCCGAGCGGTGACCAGTCTTCTGCGACACAGGCTTCGTACAAGCCGTCGCCGCTTGCGAACTGCGTGCTGACCACTTCCAGGGCGGCGTTGAGGACCGAATCTACCAGGGGCTCCTTCACCGCAGCCCAGTAGTGGGCGCAGGCAAAGATGATGAACGCATGGGTGTATAGATCCTTAGTGCGGTCCAGCGGCTGCCCTGACGGGTCGATACTGTAGAACCAGCCACCGTGTTCGGCATCGTGGAAGTGCCGCTGCAGGGAGCGGAACAGCGCCGCTGCCCGTTCACGAGCACCCGGCTGGTCAATATGGCTGGCAAACAGATAGAGCTGGCGCGCGCAGGCCATGGCGCGATAGCGCTGTACGGGTAGCGGCTGGAGATCAGGGCCCAGCGCCTCGAAGGGAAGGGCTAGCTCGGCATTCCAGCCTGGACCTTGCCAGAGCGGCAGGATCTGGTCCTGAAAGTGAGCTTGGGTAGCCTGGAAAAGGGCTTGGCGGGAATGGTCTGGCATCGGCAGGAAGTCGTCACAGCGGGTTTTTGTGGCGACATGTTATCAGACTACGGCACCTGCAAGCCTCTGGCAGCAAGCTGCAAGCTACACACTGGGGCGCAGGTGCCAGGTGCTGCGCTGACTTGCAGCTAATAGCTAGTGGCTGGTCCCCAGCATGCCTTGGCGCTCGATGAAGGCAACGATCTGCTCCAGGCCCTGGCCGGTTTTCTGGTTGCTGAACACAAACGGGCGCTCGCCGCGCATCTTCCGGGTATCGCTGTCCATCATCTCCAGCGAGGCACCTACCAAAGGCGCGAGGTCGATCTTGTTGATGACCAGCAGATCCGATTTGCAGATGCCGGGGCCGCCCTTGCGTGGGAGTTTGTCGCCAGCAGACACATCGATCACGTAGATCGTCAGGTCCGACAGCTCGGGGCTGAAGGTTGCGGACAAGTTGTCGCCACCCGATTCAACGAGGATCAGATCGAGCCCTGGAAAACGTCGGTTGAGCTGGTCTACCGCTTCCAGGTTGATCGAAGCATCCTCGCGGATAGCGGTGTGAGGGCATCCGCCGGTTTCTACCCCGATGATTCGTTCTGGCGCCAGCGCCTCGTTGCGAACCAGAAAGTCGGCATCTTCGCGGGTATAGATGTCGTTGGTGACCACGGCCAGGTTGTAACGCTCGCGTAACGCCAGGCACAAGGCCAAGGTCAAGGCGGTCTTGCCGGAGCCGACAGGGCCGCCGATACCGACGCGCAGGGGTTGGGTGTTCATGGTGTTTCTCCTAGGAACGGAACAGGCGGCTGTACTGGCGCTCGTGCGCCATGCTGGTCAAGGCAAGGCCGAACGGTGCACTGCCATAATCATCGGGGGGGAGTTGATTGGCAGTCTGCCGCGCCTCTTCCACCAGCGGCAGCAATTGACTCGTCAAGCGCTGCGCGGCCTGTTGGCCAAGCGGCAGGGTTTTCATCAGGACGGCCAGCTGGTTTTCCAGCCAGCTCCACAGCCACGCGGTCAGTGCGTCATTCGGGGTTATCTGCCAGGCACGTGCTGCCAGGGCCCAGCCGAGAGCCAGGTGCGGTTCCTCGTCGTCTTCGAGAAATGTCCGGGCGGCGAGATCCAGCTCCGGCAGCCCCAGCAACAGCTGTTTGAGCGAATAGCCCATTTGTCGGCTTTCCAGCTGCAACTCGCGGGTTTCGCGGCTGGTGCGGTGTTCCGCGCACCGCAACTGCAGGGTCGGCCAGTCATGCGCTGCGGCCGCAATACAGTGGGCAAGCAAAACAGGGGCTTCGAAACGGGCCAGGTTGAGCAATAGTTGATCACTGATCCAGTTCCTGGCAGTGCTCGCCGAGCTGACCTGGCCGTTCTCGACAGCCATTTCCAGGCCTTGCGAGTAGCTGTAGCCGCCAATGGGCAACTGCGGACTGGCCAAACGCATCAGCGCCCAGGCACTGTTCATTTGCGAACGCCGAATTGGTGCATGCGCGGCGGATAGTTGAAGTCCTCCTCGCCCGCGCGTGAGTGGTGATGCCCGCCCCCGTAGGCACCATGCTCCGGTGCGAACGGCGCGTCGATCTGTTCGCAGTGTGCGCCGAGCTGATCGAGCATGGCTTTGAGCACGTAGTCGTCCAGCAGGCGCAGCCAACCGTCGCCGACCTGCAAGGCAACATGGCGATTTCCCAGGTGATAGGCCGCCCGGGTCATTTCGAAACTGCTGGCGCATGTCACGTGCAATAAAAGCTCCGGTCGCGCGCACACCTTGACGATGCGGCCATCTTCGGCCTGCAGGCACTCACCGTCATACAGCGGCGGCTGGCCTCGTTCGAGGAACAGTCCGACATCTTCGCCCTCGCTGCTGAAACAGCGCAGCCGGCTTTTGCTGCGGGCATCGTAGTTAAGGTGGAGTTCGGCTGACCAATCAGGCCGCGATTCGATTCTGCGATGAATCACCAGCATGCAAAGTATCCCGCTAAGTATTGTCGGTAGTTCAGAGCAAGGTGCTTGCCAATCCGTTGGGCAACAGAAAAAAGCTGGCAGGCGGCCCAAGTGCAAGATGAAAGGGCATTCAAGCGGTTCAGGTGGGCGCGGTCAATCATTGTTCGAGCTGTTTTGGTGCCGATTGCGGCTGCCGTGGCCAATGGCGAGCACCCATGAAGATAAATCGCAACTGTTGGGTGATCTTGGCTTGCGGCTGCAGGTGTTCCGGCAACGGCTGCTGCGGCGGATCGATCAGCTCCGGCAAGGTGGCAAAAACACTCTTGACCACCAGATCGGCAATCACCGCCAGCGCCTCAGCGTCCAGATGCTGCCAACGAGGCATGCGGGCCATATCGGCTGCGAGGTCGGAGCTGATTGCGTCGCGCAAGACGCCCAGCGCCTGACGTACTGGCTTGGAGCCGCCGTATTGTTCGCGGGCGAGGAACAGGAACTGGGCACGATTGGCAGTGACTCCCGCCAGGAAGATACGCACCGAGGCGGCTGTTAACCCGCCCAGTTCCAACTCATTCTGCCGGACCAGTCGAATAGTTTCACGAAAGGTTTCCCCTACTTCATTGACCAGCGCGAGACCCAACTGATCCATGCCTTCGAAGTGGCGATAGAAGCCGGTCGGCACAATGCCGGCTGCCTTGGTGACTTCGCGCAAGCTAATGCTGCCAAACCCACGGCCCGAATCCATCAGTTGCCTTGCGGCGTCGAGGAGTGCGTAACGAGTCTGCTGTTTTTGTTCGGCACGGGGGAGCATGGGCGAGGGCTTTGTGACGGGCGTCGCGACACTTTAGCAAAGGAGCTTTGCCGACGTCGAACTAGAGAGGGAATAGCGGGGTGATTCAATCGACAAACGAAAGCCCGGTCCGGGGTGGATCGGGCTTTTTATGAAGAACTCAAGGCTTAGCTCAACTTGGCGGCAAGACGAGCATCGGAGTTGATATCGGCAACGCGGTTCAGAGTGCGGTCCTGGCCATCTTGAGCAACGCGGTTCAGGGTGCGGTCCGAGCCGTTTTGAGCAACGCGGTTCAGAGTGCGATCCGAGCCATCTTGAGCAACGCGATTCAGGGTGCGATCCGAGCCGTCTTGAGCAACGCGGTTCAGGGTGCGGTCCGAGCCGTCTTGGGCAACGCGGTTCAGGGTGCGATCCGAGCCGTCTTGAGCGACGCGATTCAGGGTGCGGTCCGAACCATCTTGAGCAACCGTATTCAGCGGTTGGGCAATTACAGCCGAACTGTGCACGGCCTGGCCGGAAGTGGTTTGCTCTGCCGCAGGCATTGCAAAGGCGTTGGCGGCAAGAATCGAAAGGGTCAGGCTAAGCAGCAATTGGCGTTTCATGATGGGGTCGCTCCTTGATAGGGCATATATGTGGGTACAGTGCTAATGCTACTCCTGAAAATTAGATAGAAAAGTTCATAACGATGATGGTAACAATCGATCAAAATGATGGTTAACCTAAACGCCTGTTAATCAAGGGTTTGCGCGATGCAAAAACGCACCGCTATAGGGTTTTTTGCCTATCTCGTGCGCTGTCGCGGAACGTTGCGAGCAAATGAAATGTCGGCAATATCGAAATAAAAGATCAAACCCCCATGGGGTTTATCAGTCCTACCCTCTGTAACCGCTTCATACGTGCTCCCCGGAGCTGGCTGTCATCTAGGAGATACGTGCATGACGCGCCCCCGCAAGATCGTCACCTGGGCCCTCGCTGTCCTTTTGGCCCTGGTCGCAGTGCTGGTGATAATCATCGCCACTTTTGACTGGAATCGAGTCAAGCCAACGCTCAATGCCAAGGTCTCCGAGGCCCTGCATCGTCCGTTTGCCATCAACGGCAACCTGGCAGTGCAGTGGCGCCGTGAGCCTGATGAGGGCGGCTGGCGCGCCTGGGTGCCGTGGCCCCATTTCATTGCCGACGACCTCAGCCTGGGCAACCCGGAGTGGGCCAAAGCGCCGCAGATGGTGACTCTCAAGCGCGTGGAGTTTCGGTTGTCGCCCTTGCCGCTGTTGACAGAGCATGTGGTGATTCCGCGTATCGATCTCACCCAACCCGAAGCTGACCTTGAGCGCTTGAAAGATGGTCGTGCCAGCTGGGTGTTCGACCTTGATCCCAAAGACCCCAAAGCCGAACCATCAAAATGGGTGATGGACATCGGTGCGATCGGCTTTGACAAGGGGCATGTCATCTTCAAGGATGAAACCCTGCAGGCTCAACTGGACGTATTGATCGATCCATTGGGCAAGCCGATCCCCTTCAGTGACATTGTCGGAAGCAATGCTGCCAAAAAGGTCAGTGACCAGGGCGCCAGCGCTCAGGACTATGCTTTCGGCCTCAAGGTCAATGGCCGTTACAAGGACCAGCCCCTCTCCGGCACCGGCAAAATCGGCGGACTGCTGGCGCTGCAGGATGCAAGCAAGCCGTTCCCGGTCCAGGTAGACCTGGCCGTAGGCGACACGCACGCCGCCGTCGCCGGGACATTGACCGACCCTAAAAACCTCGGTGCGCTGGACCTGCGTCTGCGACTGAGCGGCACCAGCCTGGGCAACCTGTATCCGCTGACCGGTGTAACGTTGCCTGATTCGCCGGCGTATGAAACCGATGGCCACCTGATCGCGAAGCTGCATGACGCCGGCGGTGCCAACTTTCACTATGAAGACTTCAACGGCAAGATCGGTGATAGCGACATCCATGGTGACCTGGCGTTCATCGCCAGCCAACCGCGGCCCAAACTCAGCGGCAAGCTGGTCTCCGACCAGTTGTTGTTCAAGGATCTGGCCCCTTTGATTGGCGCCGACTCCAACGCTGACCAAAAAGCCCGAGGTGGCGAAAGCAAGCAACCTGCGGGCAAGGTGCTGCCGGTCGAAGAGTTCAAGACCGATCGCTGGGGCGCCATGGATGCCGATGTAGAGTTCACCGGCAAGCGCATCGTGCACAGTGAGAAGTTACCGCTCAACGACCTTTATACCCATGTCATCCTGGAGGACGGGCATTTGCGAATGGTGCCGCTGCGCTTCGGCGTGGCAGGCGGCAAGCTGGACGCCCAGATCGATCTCAACGGTCATGCCACGCCCTTGCAGGGAAGCGCCCGGTTGACGGCTCGCGGTTTCAAGCTCAAGGAGTTGTTCCCTGGGTTTGCACCCATGAGCACCAGCTTTGGCGAGCTCAATGGTGATGCCGACATTACCGGCACCGGCAACTCGGTGGCAGCTTTGTTGGGAACCTCCAACGGCAATCTGAAAATGGTTGTGAATGACGGCGCTGTCAGCCGCAGCCTGATGGAAATTGCCGGGCTCAACGTGGGCAACTACGTAGTGGGCAAGATCTTTGGCGACAGTGATGTGAAAATCAACTGCGCTGCGGCTGACCTCGGCATCAAGGACGGTTTGGCCTCGACGCGGTTGTTTGTTTTCGACACCGAGAACGCCATCATTTACATCGATGGCACGACCAATTTCAAAAATGAACAGCTCGACTTGAAGATTACCCCGGAGTCAAAAGGTTTCCGCCTACTGTCATTGCGCTCGCCGCTCTATGTACGCGGGGCTTTCGCCAAACCGACTGCCGGGGTGCAAGCGATTCCGCTGATGCTGCGCGGGGCCGGCATGATAGCCCTGGGTGCCGTGGCAGGTCCTGCGGCCGGGTTGCTTGCGTTGGTGGCGCCGAGCGGCGGGGAACCGAACCAGTGCACACCATTGCTGCAGCAAATGAAGGAAGGCAAGGCGCCCAAGACTGTCCCGGCGGGTTGACAGCAAGCTGCGTGCACATCGTGCTGGCTCCGATGGGAGCTAGCGAAGCTTGCGAACGGCAGCGCCGCGAATGTGGCGTCATGAACGTGATGACTGGGTGACGTGATTGTTCGCCAACCTCGCTTACTCTTGTACGACCGAGGCGGCGCCATAAACATCACAGCCATGAAAAAGGGCGCTTGCGCGCCCTATGTTCTATCTTTCTGCTACAGGTCTTTCAGAATATCCGCCATGTCATCGGCGTGCTCTTCTTCCTGCGCGAGAATCTCTTCAAACAGACGGCGAGTGGTCGGATCTTTCTCGCCGATGTATTGAACAATTTCGCGATAACTGTCGACGGCAATGCGCTCGGCCACCAGGTCTTCGTAGACCATTTCCTTGAGGGTCGTGCCCGCTACGTATTGGGCGTGGGAGTTCTTGCTCAGGTTATCGGGGTTGAAGTCGGGTTCACCACCCAGTTGCACGATACGCTCGGCCAACTTGTCAGCGTGCTCGGCTTCCTGTTGAGCGTGCTCCGCGAACTCGCTGGCGGCGACGCTGGCCTTGATCCCGTTGGCCATGAAGTAGTGGCGCTTGTAACGCAGCACGCACACCAACTCGGTGGCGAGGGACTGATTGAGCAAACGCAGGATTTCCTGGCGGTCGGCACTGTAGCCTTCGGTCACGGCGCCATTGTCTACGTTGGTACGGGCACGTTCACGCAGCGTGCCAATGTCGGTCAGTTGTACATTGATCATCGTCATCTCCAGGCTGATACGGTTGGCCGTCTCGCTCTCTCTGCGTTCCCCAATGGAACGCCTGGCGTGATCGGTACTAGCGTGTGAGTGGCGGCCTGAAGTAAAAGTTTTATCGCGGTGACCCGGCGGCCGTCGCGCTCAACTCTGGCCACCTTTTTTACATCGCTTTTTCGTTGGCCTTGCGTTCCGCGCAGGTCATGAAGCCCTTGCTGTGTACCAGGCCGCTGCTGTCAAAGCTGACGTAGTACGCTTGCTGGTGGCCTTCATGAGTCAGGATGTAGTTGTTGCAGGTGCCGGCCGAGGAGTTGGCCGTACCGTTGACCACAGTGGACGGAGTACCGCCGATAGCGATGACCTGTTGCATGGTCATACCGGTTTCAACTTGCTTGACCAGCGGCTCGTTGCGATAGGTGACGAAATCCACTGGGTTTTCCGGGGTCATGGAACAGCCCGCCAACGAAGCCAATACACAAACTGCGCTCAGGGATTGCTTGAACATGGTGTCGCTCCTTCGAGTTGAGCCATTTTGGCTCGCTAACCTTTGGAGCACTCGCGAAGGGCAGGAGTTCGATGTTTTTTAATAACCGGGCAGGGCGTTGTTGTCGCACCTCTGCCGGCGGGCTCGGTAAAAAGCTTGTCTACACTGAGCTGCGAAACCACCCAGCGTCGCGGTGGTGATTGTGGAGACACGACCATGAAGATGCTTCACGCCCCGTTGCTCATTCTGAGTTTGTTGTTAAGTACCGAAGGCGTCGCCGCCACGGCGCAGCAAAACAAAATGACCACCTGCAATGCCGACGCCAGCGCCAAAAGTCTCAAGGGGGACGACCGTAAAACATTCATGAGTTCATGCTTGAAAGCCGCGCCGGTGGCGTCGACCCAGCAACAGAAGATGAAAACTTGCAACGCCACTGCTGGCACCCAGGCCCTTAAAGGTGATGCTCGCAAGAGCTTCATGAGTGATTGCCTGAAGAAAAAGTAAGCCGCGCCGATAAACAGTGGGCTGCCATCCAGCGGCCAGCCCACTGTTCCTGTACTGCGAACGCTGGCAGACTGCTTATCCTTTCCTGCCGTTCGTTTGCTTTGAGGCTGTATGCCCATCTTTTCCTCCCGCCAGATATTGATTGCCAGCTGGACTCTGATTTTTGGCGGTCTGCTGCTTGTCCTGCCGCTGCGCCTGCTACCCAGCCTGCTAGCGGGCCTGTTGGTCTATGAGCTGGTGGACATGCTCACGCCCAAACTGCAAAAACTGATCGCCGGGCGCCGGGCGCGCTGGCTGGCGGTGGCGTTGCTGGGCACGCTGGTGGTGAGTGTGTTGACGCTGATATTTGCCGGTGCGATCAGCTTTCTGCTGCATGAAGCCGAAAATCCCGGTGCCTCTCTGGATAAGTTCATGGGTGTGATCGACCGGGCCCGCAGCCAGTTGCCACCTTTTATCGACTCCTACCTGCCGGCCAGCGCTGCTGAATTTCGCTTGGCCATCTCGGCCTGGATGGCCAAGCACCTCAGCGAGCTGCAATTGGTTGGCAAGGATGCGGCGCACATGTTCGTGACCTTGCTGATCGGCATGGTATTGGGTGCAATCATCGCCTTGCAGCGCATTCCCGACATGGCCCAACGCAAGCCTCTGGCCGCCGCGCTGTATGGCCGTCTGGACCTGTTGAGCAAGGCCTTTCGCAATATCGTCTTCGCCCAGATCAAGATCGCAGCGCTGAATACCTTCTTCACCGCGATCTTCCTGGCGATCATCATGCCGTTGTGCGGCATCCACCTGCCACTGACCAAGACGCTGATTGTGCTGACGTTCCTGCTGGGGCTGCTGCCCGTGATCGGCAACCTGATGTCCAATACGTTGATTACGATCGTGGGGTTGTCGGTATCGATCTGGGTGGCGGTCGCGGCATTGGGTTATCTGATCGTTATCCACAAGGTGGAATACTTTCTCAACGCGCGCATCGTCGGAGGTCAGATCAGCGCCAAGAGTTGGGAGCTGCTCTTGGCCATGCTGATATTCGAGGCCGCATTCGGCCTGCCGGGGGTCGTGGCTGGGCCGATCTATTATGCCTATCTCAAGAGCGAGTTGACCCAGCAAAACCTGGTTTGAGAGCAACTGTCAGCGCCGAGCGAAAGCACAGCAAGGCTCTCGCTTCAAGCTTGCAGCCGACAGCCAAGGTTCGCAGCCGCTGCTAGCCGTAGCGCTTGCGGGCCTCGATGGCGAGGCCGGCACCAATACTGCCGAAAATATTGCCTTCCACATGTTGTGCGTTGGGCAGCATGGCGCCGATGCTCTGGCGTAGCGCCGGGATACCGCTGGAACCACCTGTGAAAAAAACGGTGTCGACCTGGGCCACGGCGACGCCGGCATTGTCCAGCAATTGCGTGACGCTGGCGCGTACACGCTCGAGCAGGGCGTCGATGGCGGTGTTGAACAATGCGCGAGTCAGATCCACGCTCAGGCCCGGCTCGATGCGGTCCAGGGGTACCAGCCGCTGCTCGGCCTGGGTCAGCTGGATCTTGGTTTCCTCGATCTCCATTGCCAGCCAGTGGCCTGCGCGTTGGTCGATGAGTTTGAACAGCCGATCGATACCACCAGTATCCTGGATGTCGTAGCGCATGCTGCCGAGGGCCAATTGAGCCTTTTGCGAGTACACCGAGTTGATGGTATGCCACGTCGCCAGGTTCATGTGATGGCTGGTCGGCATGAATGCTCCGCTTTTCATCCGGCTGCCATAGCCAAATAGCGGCATCACGCCTTGCAGGCTCAATTGCTTGTCGAAGTCGGTACCACCGATATGCACGCCGCCGGTGGCCAGGATGTCGTCCTCGCGATCGGCGATTTCATGGCGTTCGGGAGCCAGGCGTACCAGCGAGAAGTCCGAGGTACCGCCGCCAATGTCGACAATCAGCACCAGCTCTTCGCGGGTGAGCGTCGACTCGTAGTCGAAAGCGGCAGCGATCGGCTCGAACTGGAATGACACTTCTTTGAAGCCCAGCTTGCGGGCTACTTCTTCGAGGGTGTCCTGGGCTTCCTGGTCGGCGACGGCATCATCATCGACGAAATGCACGGGGCGGCCGAGTACCACCTCTTCGAAGGGCCGACCGGCATTGGTTTCGGCGCGCTTCTTCAGTTCGCCGATAAACAGGCCAAGCAAGTCCTTGAAGGGCATGGCAGTGCCGAGCACGCTAGTGTCGTGCTTGATCAACTTGCTGCCCAGCAGGCTTTTGAGCGAGCGCATCAGCCGGCCTTCGTAGCCTTCCAGGTACTCGTGCAACGCCAGGCGGCCGTAGACCGGACGACGTTCTTCAAAGTTGAAAAACACCACTGAAGGCAACGTGATCTTGCCGTCCTCCAGCGCGATCAGCGACTCTTCGCCAGGGCGAGACCAGCCGACGGTGGAGTTGGATGTGCCGAAGTCGATGCCGCAAGCGCGGGCCGGGGATGCGTTTTTCATGTGTTTCGCGGTTCTATGTAAAAACGGTCGCGCAGTGTATGCCAGTTGCGCGCAGAATCAATGCCGGCTATCGGCTTGAAAGCGCGAGAATGCCCCCCATCTTCAGATAAACTTCCGCCTCTCGCGCCGGTCCCTGTATCAGGGATGGATGATGCGCACACGCTTTCGGTAAAGGTGACCGCTGGATGGATTTCAAAGACTACTACAAGATTTTGGGCGTAGAGCCGACGGCAGACGACAAGACTATCAAGTCGGCCTTCCGCAAGCTTGCGCGCAAATATCACCCGGACGTCAGCAAGGAAAAAGACGCAGAGAACCGCTTCAAGGAAGCCAACGAGGCTTATGAAGCCTTGAGCAATCCGGAAAAACGTGCCGAATACGACGAGTTGCGCAAATACGGCCAGCATGGTCGACCTTTTCAGGGGCCGCCAGGCTGGCAGGGCAGGGGTGGCGCAGGACCTCAGGACAACGCTGATTTTTCGGATTTCTTCAGTACGATCTTCGGCCAGTCCGGTCGTGGCAGTGGCAGCCCGTTCGGTCGTGGGGGGCAGCGCGCACCTGCACGCAAAGGCCAGGATGTTGAGATGACGCTGGCGGTGTTTTTGGAAGAAACGCTCTCGGGCGAATCCAAGCAGGTCAGCTTCAGGCTGCCCGGTGCCGATGGCCAGGAGTCGACCAAGACCCTCAACGTGAAGATCCCGGCAGGCGTCACTGACGGCGAGCGTATCCGCCTCAAGGGGCAGGGCGCGCCCGGCGTTGCCGGTGGAGCGGCAGGTGATTTGTTCCTGACCCTCAAGCTGGCACCGCATCCGCGCTTTGAGGTTGAAGGTCATGATCTGGTGATCCAGGTGCCGCTGGCACCCTGGGAATTGGCCATGGGCGCCAAGGTGGCGGTCCCGACACTGACCGGCCGCATCAACCTGACCATCCGCCCTGGCAGCCAGAACGGCCAGCGCCTGCGAGTCAAGGGCAATGGTTTGTCTGACAAGCAGGGCCAGCGTGGCGACCTGTATGCCCAACTCAAGGCGGTCATGCCGCCCCATGATGAGAGTAGCAATGCCCTGTGGGAGAAACTGGCGCGCGAAACCGACTTCGATGCACGTGCCAACTGGGAGAGTTGACTGAACGAGCGATTGAAATCGCTCCCACCCTATTCGAGCCCGCCTTGCTTGCGAAGGCAGCCATCACGTTGATCGATGGTGACGGGGCGATTCGCAAGCAAGCTTGCTCCTACACCTTTTGGGATGCGCGGAGGATGCA
>Ga0233335_1000187_pt1 | contig 12038 bp, 14 predicted proteins | sample GEONDECOMP222_FD_180695 | JGI IMG/M metagenome (GOLD analysis project Ga0233335, IMG submission 180695) | Leaf litter microbial communities from Shasta-Trinity National Forest, California, United States - GEON-DECOMP-222 | ecosystem: Environmental > Terrestrial > Plant litter > Unclassified... | reverse complement strand
CCCTGCTCGCGCTCGCTCGCCGCCGCATCAACGTCCTCTGGGCCATGCTCCGCGACCACACCCCCTACCAAGAACCAGCCCTCATCCGAACCTCTATCACTGCTTGACAACAGCATTGAGATTCCCAATGCCCCGCCTCGAGCCGATCTTCAACCGTGGCTGGTCGGGCGGTGATCGGAACCATGTTCTTCAGCCGCCCCCGACCTGACGCGCGTTTGCCTCGCCGAGGGCGCCGGATCGTGCGCCCTGAACGCAGGTGTTGCGCGGTGCCTCGGTCGAGCTCACGCCGATACTCGTAATAAATCGACCGGTAGATCGCCTCGTGCGACAGCCGCATCGTCACATCGCCCGGGTAGGTCAGCTTCAGCCATGCGGCGATCTGCTCCGGCGACCAGTCCAGTTTGAGCTTCGCCTTCACGACCCTCAACAGCTGAGGCCGTTGCTTGAGCCGGGTTGGCTTAGGTCGTTTCGTCCGCACCTGAGCTGCCTGGTCGGCAGCGGCGGCACGGTAGTCCGTCCGGCCGCCGTTCCGCGCAAGCTCCCGTGAGACCGTCGAGTGTGGTCGGCCAAGTGCCGCGCTGATTCTGCGCAGGGACCAGCCGGCGGCGATGCCGCGGGAGATCTCCTCCCGCTCGCGCTGGGTGAGGTGACGATGGTCTCGCCGAGAAGTCCCTGGTTTGATGCCGCCGTGACCGCGAAGGAAGTACTGAATTGCATGCGCCGGCTGGCCCACCCGGTCTCCTACCCGCCGGAACGACTCACCCTCCCGCCAACCCGCCCAGATTGCTTGCTCTTGCTCCGTCGTGAACTCCACACGCACCTCCACCACTCATCCTGCCGAGCAGCGGTGCACCCACCGGTTGAGGCCACCATAGTTTTTCGAGACGTCTCACCCGCCTATAGATGACCAGTGACAGTCACCGCCACTCCCCCGGATCTGACCGGAATCGTCGAATCACGCCATTGTCTCGAAATGTTGTCTCACGGCGTTTCGTCGTGTCGACCTCTTTCTAGGGGTTTCTGAGACAGGATGGCCGGATGAGGCTTCTCGGCTACACCCGGATCAGCACCACCAACCAGGACCCGCAACTTCAGATCGATTCACTCCTCTCTATAGGGGTGGAAAAGCGGGACATCTTCTCCGACGTGACGTCGGGTCGGAAGAACGCCGCCGATCGACCCGGGATGCAGAGGCTGCTCGGGCACGCCACCGACGGCGACACTCTCGTCGTGTGGCGCATCGACCGCCTCGGCCGATCCCTGCTCGACGTTCTCAACACGGTCTCGGGCCTTCGCGACCGTGGCATTCAGATCCGCTCGATCTCGGATGGCATCGACCCCGCCACCGCGACAGGACGACTGATGCTGAACATGCTCGCCACCCTCGCCGAGTACGAACGGGAGCTCATCGTCGAACGCGTCCGAGCCGGCGTCGCCGTCGCTCAAGAGGCGGGCACACGCTTCGGCCGGCCCAAAAGCGATCCCGCTGTCGTCGGTCAGAAGCTCGCCCTCGTAGCCCAGGCTCGAGCCGATGGGCAAACCGCCGAGCAGGCCGCGTCCCTCGTCGGATGGAGCCGAGCGACGCTCTATCGACACCAACAAGGACAGTCTCTCCAGGCGCTCCTCCCCTCCGGATCCGACCCGGTGAGCGAGTGAGCTCGCGGGAAAGCCGGCAGCAGATCGGGAGCCTCGTGTTCGACGGCATGAAGCTGCTGGACGTGTCAGGTCCTGCCGAAGTGTTCTCCGAGGCAAATCTGTTCGGTGCCCGGTACTAAGTCACGATCGTCTCTGCCAACGGGCGGCCCGTCAGCACATCGATCGGCATTCAGCTGCCGGTCGCCGTGGCCGCGGCCGAGGCCCTCCTATTTGACACAGTCCTCATCGCCGGCGGAGACGTGTTCCCGACGGCGCCGATCACCGACGAGCTCCGCACAGCGGCTCTCGTTCTGCAAAGTAAGACACGGCGCATGGCATCCATCTGCACCGGCGCGTTCGTCTTGGCCGCTGCTGGGATCCTCGAGGGGCGCCGAGCCACGACCCACTGGAAGCACACGACCCTTTTGGCGTCACTGTATCCCGGGATCGCGGTGCAACCGGATTCGATCTACGTCCGTGACGGCAACGTGTATACCTCCGCTGGCGTCTCGGCCGGCATCGACCTGGCCCTTGCTCTGGTGGAGGAGGACCACGGCCCGGACTTGGCCCGGAAGGTGGCGCAGTCGCTGGTGGTGTTCATGCAGCGCGCCGGCGGCCAGTCTCAATTCTCTGCATCGCTCCAAGGGCCTACGCCTCGCACGTCGGCCCTCCGGGACGTCATCGACCTCGTCACCGCCGACCCAGCCGGAGACTACTCCGTCCCTACCCTGGCCTTGAAAGCAAACGTCAACGTCCGCCACCTGACGAGGCTGTTCCGCGACGAGCTCGACACGACGCCGGCGAAGTTCATTGAAGACCTCCGCTTCGAGGCAGCCAAAGCATCGCTCGCTTCCGGATTCACGGTCACCCACACAGCGCAGCGAGCCGGGTTCGGTAACTCCGAGACACTCCGCCGAGTGTTCATCAGCCGCATCGGGATCTCCCCCAAGGCCTATCAAGGCCGCTTCTCCACCCCGCAGAAGACCCCGCGCGCCTGAAGCAGCTGTCTAGTCGACTGCCGGCACCCGCCTTCGGCCCCGCAGCAGAAAGAGCACCACGGCGATGACGGCGGGCACCAACAGATACAGGCCCGCGGGCACTAGCAAGACGGCAACAGCTGCGGTGGATACGACCGCCAACCACCACCACCCGCCAAACCGCGGGAGGAGTTTCACGGCAGCAGCTAACCCCAGCACATAAACGGGGACCTGCGAGCCGGCACAGATAGACACCAGCGTCTCTGTCCCGATTGGGAGGACGGTGACGGCGATCAGTCCGGCGACGATGATGAGGACGGGGATCACGAGCACCCGTCCGCGGGCGGGTTCGACGTTGGGGTGCGCGGCCTTCGCTCGGGCGGCACCGAGTTCGGCGAGGCTCCCGACATAGGCGAGGCTGTTTCCCAGGGCGACGACGACCGCGATGATGGCGGCAGCAATCGCCCCGACGGGGCCGACCGCGATCCGTAGCATCGCTGCGACCGGCGCCTGTGTGCCGCCGGCGTCACCGCCGAGGACCAGGATCTCCGGCACGGCCACGCACGCGTAGAGAACAGCCACGATGATCAGGGTGATCGCGGTGACCCTGGGCAGGGTGCGTGCGGGATCACGCAGCACACCGGTGAAGTTCGTCACCGCCTCCCACCCGGTCAACACCCAGGTCAGAAGAAGCGTCGATGCCACGACCGCGACGACACCGTGCGGGGCGAACGGGGTCAGGTTCGCCGGGCGCGCATGAGGCGCCGCCACAACTGCGGTGGCGACGACCAGCACCACGAGGACGATGGTCAGGATCAGGGTGACCGGGCCGTTCCCAGCGCGGTGCAGGATCGTGGACGTGACCGCGATCGCGCACACGAGAACAGCAACGATCGTGGTGGTCGCTTTCCCGCCGCCGAACGCCTCGGCAACGTAGTGACCGCCAATCAGTCCTAGTGCGGGCACCCCGATGGGTACCCCGTAGAGGAACCAGGCGGACACCAGGCGTCCGGCGAACGGGCCGAAAGCGGCGGCGGCGTAGCCGGCGATCCCCTCGGCATCTGGCGCCACCCGGTGCAGGGCGGTGAAGGTGAACGCGATCGGCGCTGAGATGCCGAGTAGCAGCGCAAGGGGGATCAGGGATGCAGGGCCCGCCTGGGCTGCTGCCAAGGCCGGGAGAGTGAGGATCCCGGGGCCGATGATGGCGGCAACGAACAGGGCCGTTCCTCGGACGGCGCCGACCTTGTGTGCGTCTGACATGAAGTCCTTCAGGTCCGTGCGGTCGGATCGATGCGGAGCCTCATCGACAGTAGCGATCAAACTGTTCTGCCTATCGTAGGAGAACCTCCTCGGTCGGTGGGCAGCTGCAGGACACCGTGGCGGAAACGAGGTGGCACGTGGCAGTCCCCGGCCTCATGCCCGAGAGGGCCTCCCTTAGTGCTGCGGTGTGCAGGCGGTTCGCGCGGTCAGTCCGCCCAGTCGGATTTCTGGATGACGTCGACGAAGTTGATGTGGTGGAAATGGCTGTCGAAGTGTTCGAGGACATCCGCGTTGACGGTGCCAAACGTGGTGTCGGGCCGGTCCTTGAACCCGTCGTTGAACCCACGCAGAATCTGGGCCTTGAAGTCGGGCCGCGGATGCGCGGCGGTGACCTCATGGATCTCGGACGCCGTGACCCGGTCCAGGTGCAGACCAAGAACGTCCGTCTCGACACCAGCGGTCGTTGCCGCAATTTCCGGTGCCAGACGGTACGGCATCTCCGGGGTGGTGTGCAGCGCGATCGCCGTCCACGCCGTCAGCCCCTCCGGCTCGGTGATGCCATGCGAGGTGAGGAAATCGCGTGCGTAGTCGGCACCGTCGAGCTCGAACCGCTGCGCCGGGTTCTGATACTCCGGCACCAGACCGAGGTCATGGAAAAGCGCCGAGACGTACAGGATCTCGGGGTCGGGCGAGATTCTTAGGGCCTTCGCCCGGATGCTGCCAAAGAGGAATACCCGTCTCGAGTGATGGAAGATCAGATCGGGTGCCGTGTCACGGACGAGGTTGGTCGCAGCATTTGCAAGCGCCGAATCGGGAATCGGAATCCCCGCGATGATGTCGGTCAAGGTGTCAGCCCTTCCAAATGCCCCGAGACGATCTCGGCGGCTACACGTCAAGACTCTCGGGTATTCGCCACCATCAGCCCCGCGCTTTCGGCCACGGATACCTCGATCTAGGACGGAAAGTCGGCCCGATTTCCGGCCCTACATCCGCGTCTCGAAACCCGCAAAAGTGGCTGGCCGTTCTGCGACAGTTACGGCACGTGGTTGCGGGAACTCTCGGCCCGCTTAGTTCCGGCGGTCAGTCAAATAGCGCGTGATCGGGATTGGGACGTTCCAGATCCCTAGGTGTACTGCCCAGGGACGTTGGTTGACGTGGCGTGAGGACTCGCTGTGAGCGTTGGAACGGGGTGAGGGCCTCGTGGCGGAAGGTGGGGCTGCTTAGACAACCACTTTCACGACCACGAGGCCCTCATGTCCCACGCTAATGCTGCCCTGACCCCGCGCCGCCGTTTACGGATCGCGCCTGATCGTCGACGACGGATGGCCGGTATCAACGGCGGCCAAATACTTCCAGGTGTCCTGGCCAACCGCGAACCGATGGGCAACCCGTTACGTCGCCATGGGACCGGACGGGGTCCAAGACAGGTCATCTCGTCCTCACTCCAGCCCGAACCGCACTCCCCAAACAATGGTCCGGAAGATCGGTCACTTGCGGTGGAAACAACGCCTGGGACCGGTCGGGATCGGGGCGAAACTGGGTATGCCGGCTTCCACGGTCCATGCCGTGCTGGTGCGGTGCCGGGTGAACAAGCTGCACCACATCGACAAGCGCACCGGTGAGGTCATCCGCCGCTACGAACACCCCTACCCCGGCTCACTGATCCACGTCGACGTCACGAAGTTCGGCAATATTCCCGACGGGGGCGGGCACCGATTCGTAAGCCGGCAGCAAGGAGAAAAGAACCGCATCGTCACACCCACGATGGTGCGGGGCAAGAACCGCAGGCCCAAAGTAGGCAAAGCGTTCGTCCACACCGTCATCGACGACCACTCCCGGGTTGCCTACGCCGAGATCCACACGGACGAGAAGTCCGAGACCGCCGTGGCTGTGCTGAAGCGGGCGGTGTCCTGGTTCGCCGCCCGTGGCATCCAAGTCGAACGGGTCCTCTCCGACAACGGTGGCGCCTATCGGTCGCATCTCTGGCGAGATACCTGCGCCGAGCTGGGCATCACCGTGAAGAAAACCCGCCCCTACCGGCCGCAGACCAACGGGAAGATCGAACGCTTCCACCGGACCCTTGCCGATGGCTGGGCCTTCCGACGCTTCTACGCCACCGAGACAGACCGCCGGAACGCCCTCCCGGGCTGGCTGCATGAATACAATCACCACAGGCCCCACACGGCCATCGGAGGACAGCCACCCATCAGCCGGTTAACCAACCTCCCTGGGCAGTACACCTAGGGTTTCGGGACACGCCACCTGGGGTTAAATGACGCACCGCAACAGTCAACCCCGCCCAATTTATAGAGGACTTACGTACAGACCGCGATATCGACCGTCAGTCTGCGCTTCCAACTCGAACCCAGCCTCACCACCCACGACAAGATCTTTCAGTGAAAGGCCACGAGCCAGGGAGCCGCGATGAAAGAAAATTCGTTGCGGATACTTGGGGTGATCGATGAATCCGAACTTGTCGAGGACTGAATTGACGGTCCCTCGCAGGACCAATGTGGCTGACGACGCAGGACTTGCAAACGACTCTGCATCCGAGCGAGACCTGTCCGATTTGGCCAAGTTGGACAACACCTGAGTTGCCTTACCAGTTTCCGTCAACAAACTGATTGTTCGTTCCACTTGAGTATGAAACCGAGCCCAGCCGTTTGTCGACCGAAAGATCAGAACGCAGTCGAGAATGTATTGAAGCTCGGTGGCGAGACGATCGTGGTCCATCCCCTTAGGGTCACGTACGCGTTCAAGGGCGAAGTGCTTGCGGCATCGACGCCAAAATAGACACGGCCAGCCTTTGGTCCTGCACGCCCGTCACGACCATCTGCCGCCCAACTGTGACACCGCAAGGTGACAACCAAACCCTGGGCAGACCCAAAGCCCTACCTGTTGCTCGGGTGTGCAGCGCGGACCCTCAGGAGTCGAGCTGTCCAAGCCATTCGGTGCAAGCCATGGCAAGGCGGCCGGCAGCGGGGTTCAGTGGTTCTACGGACGTTGGACTCCGCGCTGGGGAAGTAGGTTGCTGACATTCCGCGGCGTTCGCTTCAGCGCAGATCCCATGCATGGACCATCGACCGGCTGAGCGCGGCGCCGCATCTCATGAAAAAGGGGTATCGAATTGTCCAACCAATCCGCAATCGCGGCGCGTCGCCCTCCCGAGGGTTTCACCGAACAGCGCACCAACGTCAACGGTGTCGACATCAACTACGTCCGAGGCGGCCAGGGTCCCACCGTCGTACTTCTGCACGGTTATCCGCAGACGTGGTACGCCTGGCATGAAGTCATGCCGGAACTGGCCAAGAAGTACACGGTCATCGCTCCCGACATGCGCGGGGCCGGCGACAGCGACGCACCCGACAGCGGCTACGACAAGAAGACGCTGGCAGGAGACGTCCATGGGTTGCTGACGCAACTCGGACTCGACAAGTCGATCCGGATCGTCGCGCACGACATCGGCTCGATGGTGGGCTACACATACGCCGCACTGCACCCCGAAGACGTCGAGCGACTCGTCTTCGCGGAAGCGGTAGTCCCAGACGAGGGCATTTTCAGCATGCCCGTGCTAACCCCCGAGGGCCCCGGGCACTGGAACTTCGGCTTGTTCCAGGTCCCCGAATTCCCCGAAAGCCTGATCAAGGGTCGTGAACTCGGATGGGTTCGTGGCTACATCATTCCGCAGGCAAAGAGCCCCGAGGCCATCGATGAGTCGAGTCTGGAAGAGTATGCACGTTGCCTCGCCTCTGACGACGCCCACCTGAGTGGAAGTCTTGGCCCGTTCCGAGCACTCGTGCACGACATGGCCGACATGGCCGAACTGAAGAAAACGAAAATCCCGATGCCCGTGCTCGCCATCGGGGCATCCGACAGCCTCGGCGCTTCTGTGGGTACACAACTCGGGCACTACGCCGAGAATGTCCAATCGCTTGTGATCGAAGATGCTGGCCATTACCTATTCGACGAGCAGCCGGAAGAAATGATCGGGCACGTTCTCCCGTTCCTGGAATAGCTCAAAGTACCGACTAACCTCGCGAGCGTCTCAAGGTCGACGAGAGCACCAACCGCCTCTGGGCGCCGTATTGGCCCAGGGGTGTCTGTGACAGCTTGAGTGGAGTCCACTAGGACGGCTTGACTGACTACCGCCTTGGGCTTTGCCGGGGAGTCGTGACGGTCTAATTCACGTCCACCCGCACCGTTGATCATCTGACCCTGTGGTGTCAGCGGTGGAAGGCAATTATGGAGTCTAGGGTGGATCTGTATGCACGAATCCGACGCGATGCACGCGTGGACGAGCTCTCGATCCGGGAGCTGTCCCGCCGCCACGGCGTGGCCCGGCAAACGGTCCGGGCCGCTTTGGCCAGGGCGGAGCCGTTACCTCGCAAGGTCCCGGAACGCTCCTCGCCACGGTTGGATCCGTTCAAGGCAGCCATCGATCAGATGCTCACCGATGACCTGACGGCGCCAAGGAAACAACGCCACACCGCCCGAAGGGTCCTCGCCCGTCTCGCGGACGAGCACGGAACGACGGAGTTGTCGTATTCGACGGTCCGGGATTACGTTGCCCGCCGCCGCGGCCCGAGATCAACGCGGCCGCGGGCCGGGCAGAGGACGCATCCGTCCCGCAGGAGCATGCTCCGGGTGCAGAGGCCGAGGTCGACTTCGGCGATGTCCATGTGATGCTCGCCTGGACGCGGACGAAGTGCCAACTGTTTGCGTTCCGGCTGTCCCACTCCGGGAAAGCGGTGCACCGGGTTTATCCGACGTCCGGGTAGGAAGCGTTCCTCGAGGGCCACATTGCGGCGTTCGAGACGATCGGTGGGATCCCCACGATGCAGATCAAGTACGACTGTGAGGATTCTTTTGCGCCGTTCCTCGCAGCGTGACTCGAATTACGACTGGCCCTGGTGCCCGGAGTTTGATCTGTCTGCTGTGAGGATGGTTGCGCTATTCCGGACGGCGGTCTGACTCGCGTTACAACTGGCTTCGTGCCTTGAGTTTGATCTGTCGACCGCCGCCCGGGACGGTTTTTGCGTTGTCCTTTCTTAGATGCGGCCGATTTCTCTCAAGTTGAGATGGAGTGATCCGCCTGGCCTGTCCTGTTGAGTTTTTTGCTCGCAGTCGAATCGGAACGCGGCTTCGAGTGCCTCTGCGATTATCGTTCCGGCGGGAAAGGCGGCTTCGATCACGAGCGTGACAGGCCCGAATAAAAGCCTGGCCCCAGCATCGAGGACAGCAGCTTCAAGATCGGGACTGGTCTTCCCGGACATTCATCGGGGCGGCGGGAGGATCCCCAAGCATGCACCGCACTCAAAAGGACAGCGCTGCACCCATCGGGAAGGTACTGAAGAAGGACGCCAAACTCTCTCAGGTCACGTCCGTCGGGGCCATGATCGAAGACGATGCGGCTGATGATCAGTCGTCGTCCACGCACAGAAGTTGCAGCGCCTCCCGCGTCCCTTTACTCGTCAACAGAATCGTCTCCTCGCAGAGGCTCGCGGACATTACTCGCCAATAGAATTGGCTCCTCGCGGAGGCTCGCGGACAGGGACTAAGTGGGGATCCAACCCACGACGATGCATCGACTCAGACAGTGTCGAACCGTCTCTTCCTGGGGCGATCGTCACCGGCGGCCGCCGCCCTCGCCTACATGTCGCGATAACGTTTCGCTTCGTCGAGTTTCTTCCTCAGTTCTGGAGCTGTAAATCGATCGGCATACCCGGGAGTGCCGCGCTGAATTCTCCAGCCCTCAGACAGAGGGCCTACGTCAACGACGTCGAATCCAAATTCATCCATAAGGTTGGCGACTGTACTTTTCGCGGCGGCGCTGTCTCCGGCGATGGCGAAAGCCCGACGATTTGGCGTTCCGGTGGGTTTCGAGTCCTTTGTGAGAAATCTCGAGCCCGCGTGGCTGAAACCTTTGACGATAAGGGCATCTTGCAAGTGAGCCTGGAGCATCTCTGATGTCGTCGTTGCCTCCTCGTCGAGCGCCTGTATGTGGCCGTCCCGCTCGGGGTAGTAGTTGTTCGTGTCGATGACTACTTTGCCCTTGAGGGGTGCGACGGTAATGGAGGCGACAGCTGACATCGGTGTGGAGATGACGGCGATATCTGCCTCGGCTGCTCCGTCGGCGGTGGCGGCAGAGGCGTGTGCCCCCAACTCGGTGATGAGGCCTCGAAGCGTCTCAGGCCCGCGTGAGTTCGAGAGGACGACGTCGTAACCTGACCGGATAGCGAGGCGAGCCAATTGTGAACCGATGTCGCCGGCTCCGATGAACCCGATGGTTGTCATGATTTTCCCTTAGTAGTGGGCCGCTGGGGGACGCATGTCGTGGCAGTGGCGAGTGAAAAAACCCGTTACCTGCGCCAGCTGCCGGCGAGGGTGTAGTCGATAAGCCGGCGGGTGGGCAGCTGCCCATGCTTGGCGTCAAGCCGGGCGGGCGCCTTATCGCACACGCATGGTGATGGGAGCGGTCAGACGGCGACACCGGGTCGGACGGTCTGGAATGCACGCGACCACGATTCGAGCTGGTCGAGTGTCATCGAGAGGGCCTTTTCCTGCGACGAGTGGGGTGTGAACACGGACGCGTTCTCGAAGTCCGTTCGGAACGAGAGAGCCACTGAAGACTGAACGCTCGCGATTCGGAGTTCTGCGAGGACGAGGCGAAGCTGTTCAGCTGCGCGCGCTCCTCCGGCGGTGCCGCCGTAGCTGACAATTGCTGCAGCCTTGTCGTTCCATTCGGCGAAGAGGAAATCGAGGGCGTTCTTCAGGACGGCGGGGAAGCTGTGGTTGTACTCGGGAACGACGAAGACGAATCCGTCGAACGGCGCGATTTTTGCCCCCCAGGCGCGAGTGTGATCGTGCGCGTAGTTCCCGACCATCGGGGACACGGGCTCGTCGAGGAACGGAAGGTCGATGTCCGCGAGGTCGATGATTTCGTAGTCGTCAGTCTCCCGGGCGGTCGCCTGTTCGAGGACCCACTGCGCCACTGCCGGGCCATTCCGATTCGGTCGGGTGCTTCCAAGGATGATGGCGATTTTGCTCATGGGTTGTCCAGTTCCGGTCGTGGCTGTCAGCAGTCTGCTTTGCCGAGTTCAGCAGACGGGACGTCCCGTGGCGTCCGTGTAAATACTGAGTCCTGCGCCGCAACCTTCCGGACGGTGCGCCTTGCGTGCGGACACCTGGTCCTATTGACCAGGGCACGGATTTGTTCGAACGTTCATTGAGCGCTCTCAAGGCCCAGATGGGCCTGTTCAAGGCAAATGTCTGCGGATGCCACGTGGCAAGGCTGATTCCGGTGTGGGGGACGTTTCAGGCCGACGGCGCCAACTGGATTTTGGAGACGTGGTACTGCTTGATGAACCAGCCGTCGCTCCACACCAGGACCAGAGTGAGATGGGTCGGGTCCACGTAGCCGTCTGGATGCTTGAAGTCGACGTCGACGAACGCCACGAAAGCGTCGCGCCCCAGGCCTCGCACTTCTTTGACGCGATACTTCGGGTCCAGTCCGATGGGTCGCTTCCCGTAGTACGCAGCCACACCAACGCGTCCCACGGCGTGCGTGGGATCGGATCCCTGGAAAACAGCGTCCTCGGTAAAAGCTGCGGCCACGGCCTCGGGCTGGTGAAGTCGGACGTTCTCCGCCCACACGCGAAGGACTTCGGCAAGTATCGACTCGTACTCGGCAGTGCAGGTGACGATGGGTGAGGTCATTTTTTCAATTCTCCGTTTTGCCATAAGGGCGGAGGGGGCTGTTTGGCCGAACCGACCAGTTCGAGTTTCGAACCTTCGACCTCCAAGCCCACGTATGTGGGGCCCGAGCCGGAGGGGAGCGAAGGAGGTCCCATGCGATGTCGACCGCTCGGGTGGGTACATGGAGCACCGGACTTTCATTCGTGGCTTTCTAGGCTGACCGTAGGGACGGAGGCGTCGACCCGTCATCGGTGGAACCACCTGGGTCCAGGCGTGCCCTTCCCCTTCCCCTTCCCCGTCCCATCCGGGGCTCCGAAGTCCTCGCACCCAGAGCAGTTCCCGAGGCAGGAAGTGAGGAGCCGGCCGACAGGGAGCGACTATGAACGCGGTCTACGGGCAGGGTTGGGACGAACGCCCGCACTGTTGACCATGTGGGCGTCCTCATGAAGTCCCGCAAGCTTGGACCCCACT
>Ga0233335_1000186_pt1 | contig 12066 bp, 11 predicted proteins | sample GEONDECOMP222_FD_180695 | JGI IMG/M metagenome (GOLD analysis project Ga0233335, IMG submission 180695) | Leaf litter microbial communities from Shasta-Trinity National Forest, California, United States - GEON-DECOMP-222 | ecosystem: Environmental > Terrestrial > Plant litter > Unclassified... | reverse complement strand
TGGACCGCTTCGGAAGAAAACGCCGTCTTGCCGTTCATACTCTGCTCTCCCTTCGATACGGAAATGCAGAATCAGTTTTCTCGTCCTACGTCATCCCAAAAATGAGGGGATGCCTGAGGCCGCTGCCAGGAGCAGCATCCGGTCTTGAGCGGCCCAGTATCTCGCTCAAGCGTCTATTATGCGGCTTCCAATTCGCTGACGAGCCGCAGGAAGCGTGCGTTGAGCTGGTCAATATGGGCGCGAACCGACATCCCGATGTCGCGCGTTGTACCGGCGGTGGCGGCAATGCTTGCGAGCGACCGTGCGGTGGCCGCGATTGCCTCGTCGGCAGTGCGCGCATAGCGCGCCACGCCAGCAGAATTGCGGTGGATGCTCGCTACCGCATCGCGCTGGCGGTGAACCGCGGCTGCGGAGTCAGTGATGCTGGAGACAAGATGCCGCAGGACTTCGTCGACCGCATCGACCAGTCCGACCGTGGATTCGGCCGCGGACGAAATGCCGCTCACCTGAAGCTGGATCATCTTGGTTGTCTGGACGGTCTGCTCGGCGAGCCCCTTCACCTCGCTGGCAACTACTGCGAAACCGCCGCCGGCCGCGCCCGCGCGGGCCGCCTCGATCGTCGCATTGAGTGCCAGAAGATTAGTTTGGCGGCTGATCTGCGCGATCAGATCGGCAGCACCTCCGATCGATGCCACGTTGCGAAGCAATATCTGATTGGTGTCGCGCGCGCCGGAGGACTGGCGGCTGGCAGTAAGCGCCGCATGATGCACATCGGCAGTCACTTGGTCGATCTCGACGATTGCGGCGGAGACGCCTTCGAGCGTTGTCGAGATCGCGATCGCCGCATCACTAGCCTCCAGCGTTCCTGCCTTGATCGCGTTGGTCTGTGCCTGCTGTTCGACGATATGCAACAGCGTGTGGTCTACGCTGCGATCCAGAGCGCCGGCCGACGCCCGTAATTCATTGACCAATGCGGCAAGGGACTCGCGAAGCTCAGCGGCGATCCGCTTGGAGGTCTGGCGCATCTGCTCGCTGTGGCGGGCCTTTTCGGCGAGTTCACGCGTCGCGGATTGGGCAGCCCCGTATTGCGCAGCGCGGGTCTCGATCAATGCTTGTTCGATCCGACGATGGGCATCTTGTTCTTCTGATGCATGGCGTACCGCCAGCGCGGCTGCGGCTTCCGCGAGACGGCGGCTTTCTTCGAGTCGGCGTTGGGTGGCGACGATCAGGCGTAGCATCCAGACCGACGCGAGCGCGAAACCGACGGCGAGCAGCGCCAGCAGCGACCGCCGATCGCGCAGCGCCACGCTGCCGTCGCTGACCGCCGGCCAGACCAGCGCGCCGATCGTCACGCCGCGCGCATCTTGGACTATCAGTTGCCGTGCCGCCTGTGCTTGCGACGGCTGCTGCCAGGCGAGGCCCGGCAGTTGGAAGGCATCGGTCCAGGTGGCGATCAACTTGGTATCCAGGGGATGTGCAAACACCAGGTAGCGCAACCCGCCGGGGTGGGGGCGGAACGGCTCGCGCAGCGGCAGCACTGGCATCGCCCCGAGAATCGCCGGCCGCCCTGCCATCAAGGCGATGGTGGAAATCCCGGTGTTCAACGCCACCGCGTGTGTCTGATCCCTGGGCAGCGACTTCATCAGAAATGGAAAGGCGCCCGGGATCAACTGGGCAAGGCTAGCCGTTTTAATGCCTTTGGGAGAAACTGACCACAGCGTCCGGCCGTCCGCGTCAATCACGAAACAGTACATCGGATAGGCCAGGTTGGTGGAGGCCCAATGGGCGTCCAGCGTTCCATAAAGCGCGTCGACGGCATCGTCCCAATGGGCGGAGGAGTGGATGGCCGAGGCCATGTTTTGAAGCTCGCGACGCAACGCCCCGGCGACCAGCGACTGCCTGTTAGCCGCCGCGTTGTGATCGACCTGCCGAACCAACGACCCGACCGCAATGGTGCAGCCGGCGGCGGCGATCAGCACCAGGCAGATCAGCGGGAAGAATAGGCTCCAACCCGCGGAGGGTGAGGCGAGGGAGCGCTTTGGCTGGCAGATGGGATGACTGTCGGAATCGCTCATTGCGGCTGATTTGGCCCTGCGCGACCTAGGATCGGGTTGGGCTGAGGACCCGTAATTGTCCGTAGTTGCTAGACCGGCCGACGCTGCCGTTACCCTCAAAGCCGCGCTCGGTCGCGCTCTAAACGTGAATGCATGTGCGGCTCCCTGGCTCGCCAAGGTGAATATTCGGGGATATCCAGCTACACGGATTGTAGCGGATAGATGGTTACACGCCCTGCGCATTGCCACGCAGGTCCATATCCGAGCGGGTGTCACTGTAAGAAGAGGAGGAGGAGCCCGGCGTGCGCGCTTCCGTCAGCCCGATGAGCGTGTCGACCCAGCTTGCCGCCATTGCCTTGTCGTCGCTGGCACCGGGACGTAAGAATTAGCCGTCTCCTTCGATCAGCTTAAACGGATCGCGCGCCCAGTCCGAGCGCTTGGCCTCGACCACGTCGATAGGGGCGAGCAGCAGGATCGGTCTGCTCGTCGCGCCTGGCGCGGGCAAGACGGCGACGAGACCGCCTTCCCGCGGATGATTGGGCACGCCGATGCGATGCAGATTGGTCTCCGGGAAGCCTGCCGCCGTAAGGCGCTTGGCCATCCGGTCCGCGGCGAGCGTGCAGCTGCCATCCGACAGTTCGGTGTTGGTTTCGACCAGTTCGCGATAGATTTTCGAGAAAGCCTGCCTGATCCGGTCGCGACGGCGCGCCAGGCAGCCCCGCCGGCAGCGCCACCATTGCGACGATCTTCTTCTTCGCGCTTCCTCGCACCCGTCATTTGCCGACCACAAAGACCTTGCCGGTCTCGATCCCCTCGACCGAGCGTAGGAAGGCGCACGCCACCACCGCCGCGGGCACGGGCTCGTTGCCGGGCAGCAGATTCTTGCCGATCTTGTCGACCGACTCCTTGAGGATCGTCGGGCTGATCGCGTTGATCCGGCGATCCTGGCCGAGTTCAGCGGCGGCCCCGAGCACGAAGGCATCAATCCCGCCATCGACGATCGTCGCCCCGATCCCGCCCTTCCACGGCATGCGCGACATGATCCCCGAGACGAGCGTGAACGACCCGCCCGGGCGGACATAGGCCAGCCCCTGCAGGACGATGTCGATCTGCGACGACAGCTTGCCGGCCACAGCTTCGTCGACATCGGCCTTGGTCCATTCTGCCAGCGGCTTGAGCGGAACCACGCCGACCGTGCAGATCACGGCATCTACCGCGCCGACTGCAGAATAGGCCGCCGCGACCGAATGCGTGTCGGTGATGTCGATGCGGAGTTCGCCTGCGGCCACATCGGCCTCGAAGTTGGCGACGACGACGTCATGCTCCCAGGCGGCGAGCGCGGTGGCGACCGCGCTGCCGACGGTGCCAGTCGACCCGACTAGGAAAACACGTTTGGTGCTCATGCTGTTATCGCCGGTTGGGTTTGAAACCAACGCGTCTCCGCACCCTGGCGGATCGCGGCGAGCAACGCGGGATCGTAATTTCCCTCGTCGATCTCGACATTCTTCTGCGCGATGCTGCGATGCCGGATGCGCCAGCCGTTCGCGGAACGCACAAAGGCATCGACGTACAAAGCGTTGCCGCGAACGCGCTTCACCAAGTCCGCCGCCGCCGCGGTGGGATGAAGCGTGATGTAGATTACCTCGGACACCACCCGCGCACGGTCGCCGTCGAGTTCGAACAGCGTGTTGCCGACCAGATGCTGGCCCGAAATGCGCGTCTCGTTATGTTTGACAAGGAAATCGCGCAGCGCGGCGGCGGTCATGTCGGGCATGTTCATACCGGCAAAGGCGACCGTGGCATCCGGAGTGAAGACGGCTTCGTAGAGCGCCCATTCATTCTGGTCCTGGGCGTGGCAATACGCGACCAGCGCGTCGGTGATTTCGGCGCGGTCGATCAGATCGGTGTCAGAGAGTGTCAAGAGTCTGGTCCTGTGTGTAGGGCGCGAGCGGCCAGCCGGTCTTCAGCGTCGCCTCGATCGCGGCGGCGAATGGGTCGGCGAACGGCAGCGCATCCTCGTTGCTGCTCTTGCGAACGAGAGTGCGGCGGGCGATCTTCCAGCCGTCTGCCACACGCGTGAGGTCATCGATGTATAGCGCGGCGGTGATCTGCCGCGCCGCCGCGCCGGGCTCGCCCGCATGTTCAAGCGTAACCGCCATGAATTCGGTGACGGTGTGCGCTGTGTCGCCGTCGATCTCGAAAAGCGTGTTGCCGAGAAAATGCTGGCCCGAAAGACGCGTGGCGTCGAAGGTGCCGCACAGCAGGTCGCGGAACTCGATCGGCGTCACCGTGTGGTTGAGATAGCCTATAACCTCGACGGCGGCATCCGCAGTGAAGGCGCTTTCGTAGAGCGGCCAGTTGCGCTGGTCGACGCCCTGGGCGTAGCGGTTGAGGCAATCGAGGATCATCGCGCGATCGCGAACCTCGCCGATGGTCAGGCGCACGGCGCGGCCACCGTGGCATCCGCCATGAGAGTGGCATCGTCGAGCGGCTCGGTGATCGTCAGAAATTGTCCGAGATGCTGCGGCGCGCTCACTTCGGACAGAGCGAAAGCGGCGAGGTCGGCATAGGTGATCTGCGAGGATCGGTTGAGCTCGATCTGGGTGTAGACCGCGTGCGTACGACCGGACTCGCCTTCGTAGATCGCGGGATTGCGGATCACTGTCCAGTCGACGGGCGCATTGCTCTGCGCGATGAACGCTTCCATGTCATCCTTGTCGAGCACGCGGTTTTTCACGAGATCGCGCAGCCACAGCACGTAGGGCGACCCGTCCTGGCTGCCGCCTGCGCCATGCGTACTCATGAGCACGATACGCTTCACGCCATGCGGCGGCATCGCATCGAACAGCAGCTTGGTCGAAACCGTGCAGACGTCGGCGCGCACATCGTCGTTGATTTCGTCGCGGGTGCGCCCCGACGCGGGAATGCCTAGGCTGCAGATCACCGCGTCTTGCCCGGCGACGAGCTGCTCGATCATCGCGGGGTCGCGCGCATCGCCGACAAGGACGATCAGTTTCTCGCCGGTGACGGTAAGCCCTTCCGGGCGGCGGACGAGGGCGGTGACCGTATGGCCCGCCGCGAGTGCCTGTTCGACGATGACCTGTCCGGTACGCCCGGTGGCACCAAGTACGCTGATTTTCATGGGAGAAACTCCATTGGCTGTGTCAGGAAAAGCGTGAGCGCAGCCACGTCGATGCCCACGAGCGAACCGTCGAGTTGCTGCAGAAGCGCTGCGGCGGCAGGCGCGGACATCGCGAGCCCGGCGTTTCCGAGGAATTTGGCGGCGATCGCGGAGGTCGGGAGCGGCTGGGCGACGCTGCCGAGCGCGTGATCGACCCGCAACTGCCGCTGCGCTCCGCCGACCGTTATGGTGACCGCCGCAGCATAGCTCTGCGACGATGCCCGGTCGCCAAGGCCGGCATCGGTCGTCAGCACGACCCGCGATCCGGCTTCGAGGATCGCTGGGTTCGTCCAGTTCCGCTCGAGAAACGCACTCGGTTGCACCGCACCGTTCGTCAGCAGGCAACCGATGGCAAAGGGAAAGCTGAACTGGGCGTGCTCGGGCGAGACCGGCGGGAGGAAATTCAGGGCATCGACCCCCGGCATCGTGGCGATGTCCACGCGCGCTACCGCGTCACCGTTCCAGCCGGTTTCGCGCAGGATGAAGACGGTCGCGTCCAGTGCGGCGTGGATCGCCCGGCAACAGGGGTAAGGCTTGAGATAGGCTGCCGGCGACTGCCAGTCCTGCCCGAGCCGTGCGACGAACGACTCCTGCGCCTTGACCCCATCGAACGGCGTCGGGGCTATACCGAGGATCGGCGCGACTTGGACGGCGTGGTCCGATCCGTCGAAACCGGCTGCCGCCAGTTGGGCCGCGCCGACGGCGGTGGCGGCGCCCCAGCCGATCGATTCCTTGACCATTGGCAGCTGCAGCGTCGCCAGCGGCGCATGCGCGCTGGCGATCCGCACGGCGCGACGAATGCCGGCCGCACCGAGCCCGATCAATCTGGCGACCGCAGCCGCGGCGCCGAGGCAAGTCGGCGCGCCGCTCGTATGATACGGATCCGACGCCGCGCGCGGCGCCAGCAGATACCCGGCGCGGATCGCGATTTCATAGCCGACGGCCAACGCTTCGAGCAGCTGCTTGGCCGTGGTTTCGCCGCTCGTCGAGGCGAGCAGCGCGGGGAGAATGACCGACCCGAGATGGACGCCGCCGCCCTCATAGTGGCCATCGTCGAAATCGAGCGCGGACGCGGCGACGGCGAGCGCGAAGGCCTGCAGCGCTGACCCGCCGATCCGATCGGCAGCGGTCGATGCCGCTGCATAAGCGGCGGTCTTCCTCCCGGCGAGGATGCAGCCGACGGTGTCGGTCAAGGCGACCCGCATCCGCGCCCGGACCGGTTCGGGCAGATCTACCCAGCGGGTGTCGGCGGCGAAGCGCGCGACGGCCTCGACGCTCATCGTGTTTCCGCCGTTGCCAGGAGATCGGCGACGGCGCGGGCCATGCGGGTTCGGGCGCGGCGGCGTAGCGCCAATTTCGCTAACTGCCACAGGCCATAGCCGATGCCGACCAGCACGGCCGACAGCAGCGTGATCGCGGCGGGCAATGGCGTGATCGCCGCCTTTAGGTCTTCCCACAGTCGCACCGCCAGCGGCATGCGATCGGACGAGCTGAGGAACAGCCCCGCGTTAATGTCGTCGAATGCGAGCAGGAAGGCGAAGACGAACGCGCTGCCGAAGGCGGTCATCAGGACGGGCAGCGTCACCGTCCGCAGCGCGACCAGTGGTGCTGCGCCTAGACTGGCGGCGGCGTCGGCAAGCCGTGGGTCCATCCGCTTGGCGGCGGCGCCGACGAGCAGGAAGCCGAACGGCAGGCCCATCACGCTATAGACCGCGATGAACAAGGTCGCCGGATCGAGCCACGTCCAGTGGATCGCCACGAGGTACAGCGCCGCGGTGATCGTGATCGACGAGACGACCAGCGGCGCGACTGTCACCAGCGTGACGATCCGTTGCCACCAGGGCGACAGGTCGGGCAGCGCCAGCGCCGCGATCGCGCCGGCCAGGCTGCTGATCGCGGCGGCCGCGAGCGCGATCTCGATGCTGAACAGCGTCGACCCGAGCAAATCGGGATCGCCGAGATACGCCAGCGGCCAACGCCACGAGAGTGCGCGCGGCGGAAAGCGCAGGTAGAAATCATCGCTCAGCGACAAAGGCAGCAGGATCACTAGCGGCAGGACGAGCAGGACCAACACGATGCCGAAGCCGATCGCGACAGGCACCCAGCGCGCTGGCGAGATCCGTGCCACGGCGCTCTCCAATCGGGCTCGGATCCCGGCCAGCAGCACCGAGGGCTGACGGTCAGCGAGCGGTCGGCTTGCCGCACGGTGGACCAACGCGGCGATCGCCACCACGGCGACGACCAGCAGCACCATCACCACGATCCGCGCCGAGGCGCCGGCATCGTCGCCCAGCGTGTTGATGCGGACCTCCAACTCTTGCGACAGCAGATAGGTGTCGGGCGGCCCGAGCAACGCCGGGATGGTAAAGAAACCGAGCGCGGTGAGGAAAACCAGCGCCGTGCTGACCGCGAGGCCGGGTAGGGCGAGCGGCAAGAAGACGCTGAACCAGGCGGTGACCGGATCGGCCCCCAGGCTTTGCGCCGCCTTGGGAAGCCGCCGGTCGATGCCGCGCATGACGCCATAAAGTGGGAGGATGAACAGTGGGAGCTCGACCTGGATGCTTGCCACCAGCATGCTGCCGAAACTGAACGCAAGCTTCAACGGATACTCCGCGCCGAGCAGATGCAGCGCACTGTTGATGAGGCCGCGCGCGCCGAAGATCGCGAGCCACGCGTAGCTGCGGATCAACGTGCCGACGAGGAAGGACAGCCCGATCGCGCCGAGCAGCATCCGCGTCGCCCAGGCGGGAAAGCGCAGCAGTGCATAAGCAGTCGGCGTTCCGAGCAGGAGGCAGCCGGCCGACACCAACGCGGCAAAGCCAATCGTGCGCCCGAGCACCGAGAGAAACACGCTGTCGAGCAACGCAGCAAAGGCACTGAGATTGATCTGCCCTGCGGGCGCGACGCTGCGCAGCGCCGATGCCAGGAACGGCGCGAGCAATAGCACGCCGCTGAGCGTCAGCGCCGGCACGCAGGCCAGGCGCGACCAGCGCATCGCTGCGCCGGTAGCATTTCGGCTCATCGCACAACCTCCGATTCCCAGAGTTTCACGCTCAGCGCGATGTTGGTGAGGCCGGGACGATCCTCTTGGGCCCACCACGCATCGTTCTGCAGCAGTTGGCGCGACAGATTGGCCGGGGCGGTCGGCATGTGTGTCCTGCGCTCGGCGCTGAGCAGCGCAAGCGCCCGGCTGTTGGCCGGGCTATAACCGATCAGTTGGGCGAAATGTGCCTGCCGCTCGGGCGCCAGCGCGAATGCCATGAAGCGCAACGCGTTCGCTGCGTGTGGCGCGCCCTTAGGGATGACCCAATAGCCCGCCTGCAGGATGCCCTGGTTCCAAGTAAATTTCGAGCCGGCATCCTGGGCCTCGGGCGTGTCGATTGGCCCGTTCCAGATGTTGCCGGCGACCGCATTCTGTTCATTGAGCATCTGCAGCGCCTCGCCGCTCGACAGCCAATATTTGACGACGTTCGGCCGCAGTCGCAGCAGGCTGCGCACGGCGCGGTCCCAATCGAGCGGGTAGAGCCTGTCCGGCCTCACCCCGTCGGCAAGCAACGCCGCCTCGAAGGTCGCACCCATCTGGCCCATCAGGCCCGACGCCAACATGCGCGGGCCCGGGCGGCGCGCGACGTCCCACATATCGGCCCAGCCCGACGGCTCGCGATCGGGAAACAGTTCCTCGCGATAGGCAAAGACGGTCGAGGCGTAGAACGACGGCAGCGCAAACTCGCGCGCCGGTAGCGGCGCCAGTCCGGCGAGGTCCTCCGGGTCGAAGGCGCGGCGATCGACCCGCGTCAGCAATCCGTCGCGTTCGAACCGCGGCAGCTCCGCACCCGACATGTCCGCGACGTCGATGATCGGCCGGCCTTGTTCGATCCCGGTGCGCAGTTTGCCCGGCATGACAAATGGCACAGTGCGCACGCGGATCCCGGTCGCAGCCTCGAACGGTTCGTAAAAGGCGCGGCGCTGCGCGCGGCCCCAGAAGCTGCCGCCATCGCTAAGGATGACTTCATTGCCGTCGTCGCGCGGGCGGCAGGCGGCAAGTGCCGGCAAGAGCGCGAGGCTAAGCGCTTGGCGGCGGTCGAGGAGTAGGGACATCGTGGTCTCCCCTAAGCCGATGCGGCAAAGGCGCGGGCGGCGCCGAGCGGCCAGCCGAGCGCCAGTGTCTCGCCGGGCCGCGCGGCGGGCAGGTCGAGGCGCTGGTGCGCAGTCAGCACGGTCGCGTCAGGCAAGCGAAGCTGCAAAGCACGATGATCGCCGGCGAACACGCTGGTTGTAACCGTGGCGCGCAGTGCGTCAGCGGGCGCGGTGACAGGGTCCGACACGGCGATGTCCTCAGCGCGAACGACGAGTTCCAGCGGCGTGCCCGCGGCCGGGGCGGGGCCTTCGCCGACCCAGCGCGCTTGCAGCGTTCGTCCGAACGCGGTCACGTCGATCTGCCGGTCCGGGTCGGTGCGAAGCGTCGTTGCGGCGATGCCATTGGCGCCGGCCCATAGGAAGCGCGCGGCAAAAGCTGTGATCGGATTTGCATACAGCTGCTCGGTCGCCCCGGCTTGCTCGACCCGGCCGTCGCGCAGGATGGCAATTGTGTCGGCCATTGCCAGTGCCTCGCGCTGGTCGTGCGTGACATAGACGACGGTGGCGCCCGCTTGCTGCAGCAGCAGCTTGAGATCGATCTGGAGCTGTTCGCGCAACGCGCGGTCGAGCGCGCCCATCGGCTCGTCCATCAGCAGCACGCCCGGTTCGGCGGCCAGCGCGCGCGCGATCGCGACGCGCTGCTGCTGCCCCCCCGACAAGGTCTGGACGGCATGATGCGCGTTGCGACCGAGTTGGACGGTCTCCAGCAGCTTGGCGACGCGCGCGGTTCGCTCGGCCACCGGCACACCGCGTCGGACCAGCGGATAGGCGATGTTGCCCGCGACGCTGAGGTGCGGGAACAGCGCATATTGCTGGAACACCATGCCGACATTGCGACGGTGCGGCGGCATGGCGAGTACGCTTTGTCCACCGACCCGGATGTCGCCACTGTCGGGTCGCTCGAACCCGGCGATCAGGTTTAGCAGTGTGCTCTTGCCCGATCCGCTCGGGCCGAGCAGCGCCAGGCAGCGTCCCGCCGCTATGCCGAGCGAAACGTTGTGGAGAACCGCCTCGCCGCCGAACGCCTTGCCGACGTTTGCGACGTCGAGCGGCGCGGCGAACGCGGTGGGATCATTATCGGTGTCAAACTGTGTCACGCGCATCACTCGCTTGTCATAAACAGCAGGCGTCCCCGATGGGACGCCGGCTTTTCTCAGAACTTTACCGAGATGCCGCCCTGCAGCTGGAGGCGAGGCTCGGGATTGGTGTAGATTGTATTGTTCAGCGAGAAGGCGAACTCGTTGTACAGCGATCCGGGATAATAGACCGCGCCGGTCCACAAATTGAGGTCGTGCAGGCGTGGGATCGCGTAGCGGATCTTGCCCGAGATGCGGCTGTACGTGCCGGCCGTGATCGCACCGGTTTCCTCGAGCTTCTGCGGCCCGAAGAATTCGTGGTCGAGATCGAAGCGAAGCGTATCGCCATTCGCACCGACCGGACCCTGGACCCGCACGCCATAGGCGGCCAGCCATTTGGCGACGTACGGGACATAGCCGCCATCAGCGAGGCGGGCCTTGACGCTGCTATAGTTGCCGGTGATCTGCGCGCCCCATTTGCCGGTATGCAGCATGTCGATCGCGGTCTCGAGGTCGTAGCCCTCGCGACGCGACGTGCCGAAATTGACATAGGTGTAGCCGACCTGGCCGACCTCGTTGGTGTTGACCGTCTTGTAATAGCTCGCCTGGAAATGGAGGCGGCGATGCCACGGATCGAACGAGGCGCCGATTTCCTTGCTGGTGAGATGCGAGATGTTGAGGTTGGGGTTGCCCGGCAGTTCGCCGAACGCGCTCGGCGTGTGCGGGCTCTCGCCATAATTGGCGAAGATCGAAACCGAGTCGACCGGGCTGATCGCCACCCCGACCTTCGGGCTGAAGCGGCCGATCGTCGTCTTGAAGCTGCTGTTCACATAGGCATTGGCAGTCGCATCATAGTTCTGGTCGGTGCCATCGAAAGTGAATTGATCGTAGCGGCCGCCGCCGCTGATCTTCAGCCATTTGGCGGGCTTGAGCTGGACCGAGGCATAGGCCGATTTGGTCGTCTCGGTAAAATGCTCGCGTGCATAGAAATAGGCGTCGAGCGGGTCGATCCCCTCGATCGGCTCGCCCGCTTCCGCCGGGAGTTCGGTCAGGTGGACGTTGCTGTGCTGGATGCTCACGCCCGCCAGCACCAGCGTGTCGACCGTGTTGAACAGGCTGAAGTTCGCATGCCCCTCGATGCTGCCCGCGAAATCCCAGCGAGAATCGCGCCGGTAATATTGCGGATAGGGGGTGGTGGTCGCCGTCCGGTTCAGCGCGTTGTGACGGCCGCTGGCGTTGATTTCCAGGCCCTTTTCAAAGTCACCCAGCGTATAGTTGTTGGTTACGGTGTAGGTCTGCGCGGAGCCGTGATCGTTGACGCCGGATGACGCCTTGGGGCTAAGCGTGCCCGCCTTGATCGCGAGCTCGTCGACATAGCCGGGCTGCTCGAAGGTGTTGTTGTAGGTCTCCAGGCCGAGTGTGTATTTGCCGGCGCCGATCGGCATCGAGAATTTGGTGAAGGTCTTGAGCAATTTGGCGCTGCTGCTGGTGCGATATCCGTCGCTGCGTTGGCCATCGATCGCCGTGTACAGGCTCGCATCCCCAATATGCGTGCCGAACGTGGCGAGCGCGCGAACCATCCCGAACGATCCGCCGCTGATGCTGAGACTGTTGGGCA